>Ga0182742_1003674_pt1 | contig 14704 bp, 15 predicted proteins | sample eDN5th37CBELigMG_FD_128880 | JGI IMG/M metagenome (GOLD analysis project Ga0182742, IMG submission 128880) | Enriched Miracle-Growth compost microbial communities from Emeryville, California, USA - eDNA 5th pass 37_C BE-Lig MG (version 2)... ... | reverse complement strand
GGCTTTCTCATCACGCCGCTCCTCATCTTCTACAATATCCCGCCCGTCGTTGCCGTCGCCACCGGCGCCAACCAGGTCGTCGCCTCCTCGATTTCCGGTGCGCTTTCGCATTTCCGGCGCGGCACGCTGGATATCAAGCTCGGCACGGTGCTGCTGTTCGGCGGCCTTGCCGGCGCGACGGTCGGCATCTGGATATTCGCGCTGCTGCGCAGCGTCGGCCAGCTCGATCTCGTCATCTCGCTGCTCTATGTCGTGCTGCTCGGCACCGTCGGCACGCTCATGCTGCTGGAAAGCATCAGGGCGCTGCGCCGCGCGGCGAACAACCAGCCGGTCTCGCTGCGCCGGCCCGGCCAGCATAGCTGGGTGCACCGACTGCCGCTGAAGATGCGCTTCAAGAAATCGAAGATCTATCTGTCGATCATCCCGGTGGTCGGCCTCGGCTTCGGCATCGGCATCCTCACCTCGGTCATGGGCGTCGGCGGCGGCTTCATCATGGTCCCGGCCATGATCTATCTCCTGCGCATCCCCACCAATGTGGTCGTCGGCACCTCGCTGTTCCAGATCATCTTCGTCACCGCCTATACGACCATCGTGCAGGCGACGACGAACTACGCGGTCGATATCGTGCTCGCCTTCATCCTGATGGTGGCGGGGGTGATCGGTGCGCAATATGGCGTGCGCGTCGGCCAGAAGCTGCGCGGCGAGCAGCTGCGCGCGCTGCTGGCGCTTCTGGTTCTTGCCGTCGGTGCCCGTCTTGCCGTCGATCTCGTCGTGACGCCGGCGGATATCTACTCCGTCGTCAGCGAGGGGGTCTATCGATGAGAGCGATCGCTGCCCTTCTGCTCACCCTCGTCTTCGCCTTCCCCTCGGCCGCCCAGGTGGTGGAGGACAAGCGCGTCAAGTTTCCCGAGAAGCTGGAGATCGGCATCTCGACGGACGAGATCGCCATTTCCTCGGATTTCCGCGGCGCGGACCTGACGATCTTCGGCGCCATCGAGGGCTACGATGCCTCGCTGCTCGCCCAGCGCAAATACGATATCGTGGTGGCGCTGGAAGGGCCGAAGGACAACAACACGGTGCGCGTGAAGGAACGCGTGTTCGGCATCTGGGTCAACCGCCGCTCGATGACCTTCGAGCTGGTGCCGGAATCCTACTCGCTGTCGAGCACGCGCGACGTGGAGACGATCGCCGATCCCGCCGTGCTGAACGGCGTCGGCGTCGGCATCCAGCATATCCGCCTTTCGCCCATCGGCTATGTCGGCGACGGCAGCACGATCAGCGAGTTCCGCAACGCCTTCCGCCGGCTCAAGGAGAGCGGCGGCTTCTACCAGCGCGATCCGGGCGGTGTGCAGTTCATCAGCGCGAGCCTTTTCAAGGCAACGGTCAAGCTGCCGGCAAGCGTGCCGAACGGCACCCATGTGGTGCGCGCGCATCTCTTCCGCGACGGTGTCTTCATCGCGGAAAAGGCGTTGCCGCTGCGCGTCATGAAGACGGGCATCGAGCAGATGATCTCCAATGCCGCCTACAACAATTCGCTCGCCTACGGTGCTTTTTCGGTTCTGCTCGCCGTGCTGACGGGCTGGCTCGCAAGCATCGTCTACCGCAAGGATTGATCGGCCGGCCCGGCCTGCCGCCGCGCCGCGACCGCCTCGTAGGCGGCCTGCAGCTCGCCGAAAACGGAGCGGGCAGGCGGCGGCGCGCCGAGATGGATTGCCGCAAGCTCCGCCATGAAATCCTCCCAAAGCGGCGGGCCGCCTTTCTCCAGCAGTTCCGCGCGGATCGACAGCTCCTCCGTCACCGGCAGGTAGCGCCGGCCCCAGGCGCCCATCATGGCGAAGACCGGCACCAGCGCGATGCCCATTTCGGTGAGGCTGTAGAGCGCCTTCTGCTTGTGACTGGGATCGTCCTTGCGGGTGATGAGGCCTTCCTCGACCAGCCGGCGCAGACGGTCGGCAAGGATATTCGAGGCGATGCCTTCCTCCGATTTCGTCAGCAATTCGCGGAAGTGGCGGCGGTTGCCGAACATCATGTCGCGCAGGATGATCAGGCTCCAGCGGTCGCCGAGGATTTCAAGCGTCAGGTTGATCGGGCAACCCGAGCGGTGGGCATCTTTCATCAAGTATCTCCGAAACTGCTTGCAGACTACAAGCGGTTTTGCTGCGCATCAACCGGTTGCAATTCGCAACTGGTTAGATGGGCAGGACGATGGCAAAGGTAATCATCTGGAATCTCGTGACGCTTGACGGTTTCTTCGAGGGCGAGGCGAAATGGGATCTCGACTTCCACAGCCGGGCCTGGGGGCCGGAGCTGGAAAAGCTCAGCGAGGAATTCGGCGCTTCCGCCGGCCTGCTGGTCTTCGGCCGCGTGACCTATGAGGGCATGAAAGCCTATTGGACTACCGCCACCGAGGACGAGGGCACGGTGAAAGCCTACATGAACGCCCTGCCGAAGCTGGTTGCCTCGCGCACCCTCACCACCTCGGACTGGAACAATACCGAGATGACCGACGACATTGTCGGCGAGCTTTCCCGACGCAAGCAGGCGCTCGACAAGACGATCTACGTCTTTGGCAGCGCCGAGCTCACGCAATCGTTGCTTGAGGCCGGCCTTGTCGACGAGCTGAAGCTGGCGATCGTGCCGGTGCAGCTCGGCAAGGGCACGCGCTTCTTCAAGGAGGGCGCGCGGCGCGATTTCGATCTCATCGAGGCGCAGCCGCTGTCCAACGGCACGATCCTCGCGCGCTACGTCCCGGTCAGCCGATGAGATTGGTGAAGCGCACCGAATAGATCCGGTCGCGGCCGAGCATATGGGCGATGAGGTTGCGGCGTTCGAAAAGGCCGGTCATCGCCCGGTGGCGCAGGTCGAGCCCGCCGGTCATCAGCCCGAAAGCGGGCATCAGCAGGCGCCGTCCGTCGGTGGCGAAGCAGGCGCGGCGCACCGCCTTCTCACGGCGGATGACGGTGGCGGCGGGATGCAGGTGCCCGGCGATCTCGCCCAGAGGCGAAACGAGAGAAGGCTCGTGCCGGAAGCTGAGGCCGGCATGGTGCAGCTCGTCGGCCGAATGGCCGGGCAGGTCCACCGTGCCGTCGGGATCGTGATTGCCGTTGATCCAGATCCAGTCGCGCCCGCGCGCCAGTTCGGCGATCTTGGCGCGGAACATGTCCGGCAGATGGGCCGAGCCGACACGGTCGTGGAAATTGTCGCCGAGGCTGACGACGATCGCCGGATCGTGCCGGACGATGACCGCCTCCAGCACCTTGAGCGTGGCGAGCGTGTCATAGGGCGGCAGCATCATGCCGCGCCGGGCAAAGGCGGCGCCCTTTTCCAGATGCAGGTCCGAGACGACGAGAAGACGCGTTTCCGGCAGGAAGAGCGCGCCGAGCGGATCGCAGACCGCCTCCACGCCGGCAATGACGGTGCGGGCCGAAACGGCGCCGAAATCCTCGATGGCCATCGATGCCAGAGCCAGTCTCTGCATGCCTGTCGTTCAATCCCTTCAGATGGCGGTTTCGCCCATGGCTTCGGCGATCAGGTCATCCGCCGCCTCTGCCAGCAGCGAATCCTGTGCCTCGCCCGCCACCATCTCCCTGCCGATCTCCAGCATGATCGGCACGGCGAGCGGCGAGATGCGGTCGAGCCGGCGATGGGTGATATGGCCCTTGATTCGCGCCAGCATATCGCCCAATCGCTGAATGTCCAAAAGCCCTGCCGCCGCATCGTTCCGCGTCGCCTCGAGCAGGATATGGTCCGGCTCGTGGCTTCTGAGCACGTCGTAGATGAGATCGGCCGAGACGGTCACCTGCCGGCCGGTCTTTTCCTTGCCCGGGTGGCGCTGCTCGATTAGCCCGGCAATCACGGCGCAATTGCGGAAAGTGCGCTTCAGCATGAAGCTTTCGTCGAGCCAGGCTTCGAGGTCGTCGCCCAGCATGTCCTCGTCGAAGAGGTTTGCAAGCGACGGGCGCTCCACCGCGAAACTGTAACCGAGATCGTCGAGCGCCCAGATGGCCAGCGAGTAATCGGTCGCGACGAAACCGAGCGGCCGGCGGCCGGCCCGCTCCAGCCGGCGGGTCAGCAGCATGCCGAGCGTCTGGTGCGCCAGTCGCCCCTCGAACGGATAGGCGACCATGTAGTGCCGGCTGCCGCGCGGAAAGGTTTCGATGAGGAGTTCGTCGTGCCTGGGCAGGCCGGAGACGTCGCGCTGCAGGGCGAGCCAGTCGCGCACCTGGTCGGGCAGTTCGCCCCAGCGGCCCGGATCGTCCAGCATGCTGCGCACCTGATCGGCAAGATAGGTGGAAAGCGGAAACTTGCCGCCGGCATAGGCGGGCACTTTCGGATCGAGCGAGAAGGCCTGGGATACGAGGCACTCGTTTTCTCGGATACCCTCGAAGCGCAGCACCTTTCCGGAAAACAGGAAGGTATCTCCGGGCGCCAGCATTTCGAGGAAATATTCCTCCACCTTGCCGAGCGATGCGCCGCCACGGCCGACCGCGCCTTTCGCGCCGCGCTTGACCATGCGCACATTGAGCATCGGCATTTCGACGATCGTGCCGAGATTGAGCCGATATTGCTGGGCGACCCCCGGATTGGAGACGCGCCACAAACCCTCCGGCGTCTTGCGGATGCGGGCATAGCGCTCGTAGGTCTTCAGCGCATAGCCGCCGGTCGCGACGAACGCGACGATACGGCCGAACTTTTCCCGGGATAGCGCGGTATAGGGCGCGGCGGACGTGACCTCGGCAAAGAGCGCGTCCTCGTCGAAGGGCGCGGCGCAGGCCATGCCCAGCACATGCTGGGCGAGCACATCGAGCGTTCCCGCGCCGACCGGCGGCGTATCCTGCGCGCCGAGATAATTGGCGTCGAGCGCGGCCTGGCACTCCATGACCTCGAAACGGTTGGCGGGCACGAGGATCGCCCGGCTCGGCTCGTCCATTCGATGGTTCGCGCGGCCGATGCGCTGGGCAAGGCGCGAGGCACCCTTCGGTGCTCCGACATGGATGACGAGGTCGACATCGCCCCAGTCGATGCCGAGGTCGAGGGTTGAGGTGGCGACGACGGCGCGCAGGCGGTTCTCCGCCATGGCCGCCTCCACCTTGCGGCGTTGGGCGACATCGAGCGAACCGTGGTGCAGCGCGATCGGCAGCGTGTCCTCGTTGATGCTCCAGAGTTCCTGGAAGAGGATTTCCGCCTGGCTGCGCGTGTTGACGAAGAGCAGCGAGGTCTTGTGCTCGCGGATCGCCTCATAGACCTCGGGCATGGCATATTTCGCCGAATGGCCGGACCAGGGCACCCGCTCCTTGCTCTTGAGGATGGTGATGATCGGCTTTGCCCCGCCGGGCGCCGTGATGAGGCCCGCATGGTTTTCCGTGTCGGATGCCTGCGCCACCAGCCAGCGGCGCAAATCCATCGGCTCTGCGACCGTGGCGGAAAGGCCGATGGTCCGGAGCCCCGGCGCAAGCTGGCGAAGGCGCGCAAGACCGAGCGAGAGTAGGTGGCCGCGCTTGGAGGTGACGAGCGAATGCAGCTCGTCGAAAATGACGTATTCGAGATCCTTGAAGAAGCGCGGCGCCTCGCCATTGGCGATGAGCAGCGCCACCTGTTCGGGTGTCGTCAGCAGGATATCCGGCGGATCGAGGCGCTGGCGCTGGCGCTTGGCCTGCGGCGTATCGCCGGTGCGCGTCTCGATGGTGATCGGCAGGCCCATTTCGCAGACGGGCTTCATCAGGTTGCGCTCTATATCGACGGCAAGCGCCTTCAGCGGCGAGATGTAGAGCGTGTGGATGCCGGTGAAGGCGCTGCCGGGTGGCATCTTTCCGCGCCGTGTCAGGTCGGTGAGCGCCGGCAGGAAGCCGGCGAGCGTCTTGCCCGCGCCGGTGGGGGCGATGAGCAACAGGCTCTCGCCGGCAGTCGCCCGCGCCAGTAGCTCCATCTGGTGCGCGCGCGGTTGCCACCCCTTGGCCGAGAACCAGGCGGCGAAGGAGGCGGGCAGGAGACTGAGGCCAGCGGCAGAATCGATGATGCTCACCGGGCTAAGCTAGTCAGCGCCGGATGAATGTGAAGCCGTCATCCGAAAAATAGCCCTGCACGACGTGGTGTCCCGACGATGTCGGTGGGGCGAAGAGGGTCAGTCGCGCGCGGCGAGGAACATCATGAAAATCGGCGTGCCGATGACGATGCCCGCAATGGAGAACAGCGGTCCGTAGATCAGCGCGCTCAGCGGAATGGCGGAAAGGCAGGTCTGCACCCCGTCATTCAGGCAATTGTACGATCCGCCCTCGAAAATGCCATAGACGGGCAGGAACAGCCCGGCGACGACCAGGCTGCTCAAGAACGCCAGCACGGCGGACAGGATGAGGCGTCCCAGGGTCTTCATGCGTCTCCCATGGCGATATGGCGGTCGGTGCGAGATCGAGCGTCAGGATGGCGATCATGCCCGATCCGCGATCGTTTTGAACCTCAAGCCTGGACCTGCCGGCGCGCAAGAAAGAGCAGGCCCTGCACGGGCTTTCCCGCATCCTGCCGGATCACGCTCTTTTCCATGGCCATGACGGCAAAACCGTTTTCTTCCAGGCGCCGGCGGATGAAGGCCTGCGGATGGGCGTAGCGTAGCGACGGGCGCAGCAGCGGCACATCGCCCGCCCCTCCGTCCTCGACGGAGAAGGCGAAGAGCCCGCCGGGCTTTGCAAGGCGCGCCGCGCTCGGGAAGATTTCGGCAAGGTCGCCGAGATACATCAGAACGTCCGCCGCGCTGACGAGGTCGGCCCTGGCCTCCGGCGCATCGGCAAAGAGACCGCTCCGGCCTGAAGGTTGCGACAGGTCCGCTTGCGCCAGATGGTCGTAGATCGCCTTCTCCGCGGCCTTGGCCAGCATGCCGGCGGAAAGGTCGAAGCCTTCGAGCCGCCCGGCATGGTCGCGGATCTCCACGCCGAAGAGGCCGGTGCCGCAGCCGAGATCGCACACGAGGCCGAAGCGGGCCGTCTCGCCCACCTGTCCGCGCACCAGCCGGGCGAGCGTCTGCGGAACATTGTATTCGAGCCGCTCGACAAGGGCCGTTTCGAAGCGCTCGGCATAATCGTCGAAAAGCCGCTCGACATAGGGCGTCGGCGGCGCGGCAGGGGCTGCGGCGGCACCGAGCACGGCAAGTTTCAGGCCGGCGCCGAATATGTCGGACGGATCGAGCGCCACGACCTTTTCCAGTGCGGCGGTCGCCGCCTCCTTCCGGCCCGATTTCTCCGCATATTCGGCGAGCTGGAACCAGCCGGCGGCCCATGCGGGCACCTGCTCCAGCGTCTGCTCCATGAGCTCGGCAGCCTCCGCATACTCGCCCGATTCCGCGAACATGCGGGCATAATCGGCGCGGCGGTCGGCGATGAGATCGCCGGAGGAGAAGTGCGGGCTCGTCATGAATGGCGTCGGGGCGGCTTGGAAAACGGGAAGACTGGCGGAGCTACATGGCAGGGCCGTGGCAAAAGGCAAGCGAATTCTCGCGACCGCGCCTCGCTTGCGGGCGCACCGGTGACGGCTTATCTGGAACGAACACGAATTTTTGGAGAATCAGCCCATGTCGAACGGCGTGAACGGGTTTCTCGGCGACACACCGATCCGCGTGATCATCAAGCTCCTGATCCTGTCGGTGGCCGTCGGCTTCCTGATGTCGATCTTCGGGCTCTACCCGGACGATATCCTTTTCGCGGTGCGCGATTTCGTCATCGATCTGTGGAATACGGGCTTCAAGACGCTTGGCCGGCTGGGCGACTATCTCCTGCTCGGCGCCGTCATCGTCGTGCCCGTCTTCATCCTCATCCGCGTCCTGAGCTATCGCCGCTGACCATGCTTTCCCGCAGAGCCTTCCTTTCCGCCTCCGCCGCGGCCATAGCGGCGCTTGCCGCCGGCTGCTCCACCACGAGCGTCCTTTCTCCGTCCGCCGGAACCGGCAGCGACCAGACGGAAGCCTCGCTCGCTTTGGTCAACAAGCTGCGCCGCGAGCGCGGCCTTTCGGCGCTTTCCGTCGACCGGGCGGCCCAGCGCGCGGCGATGGATCAGGCAAGCCGGATGGCGGCCGCCGGCAGGATGGAGCACAATATCGGCCTCGGCGCGAATTTCCTGAAGCGCATGAAAGGCATGGGCGTGACCCTGCCGGCAGCGGAGAATATCGCGGCGGGGCAGAGCGGCGCCGCCGCCGCCTTCGACGCCTGGTATCGCTCGCCGAAGCATCTGGAGAACATGCTCGGCGCCGGCTATCGCGGTCTCGGTGTCGCCGTGGTCACCAACCCTTCCACCGGCAACCGGCCCTATTGGGCGATGGTGCTGTCCGGCTGAGGACGGGATAGCCGTCGCCCGGCCCGCTCTTCATTCGCCGGCGTCCGGGAGCGGGTTGTGCTTCGACGACAGGCGCGGCATATCTTCCGTTTCCCGGCACATCGGGTAGGGCATGGCACGCCGGATGAGGACAGGACGATGAGCACGACCGCGGCAAGCGTCAACAACGAGGAGGCCGGACCCTTCGAGGTGACGCACCGGCTGGTGCTGTCGATCGCCATCCCCATGACGCTCGGTTTCCTGACCACGCCGCTGATCGGCCTTACCGATACGGCGGTGGCCGGTCGGCTCGGCTCGGCGGATGCGCTGGCCGGCATGGCGGTCGGCGCTGTGATCTTCGACCTTCTGCTCGGCAGTTTCAATTTCCTGCGCGCCTCCACGACCGGCCTCGTCGCGCAGGCCTTCGGGCGCGGCGATCGGCGCGAAGAGCAGGCGATCTGTTGGCGCTCGCTGATCATCGCGCTCTGTTGCGGCCTTGCCATCACGCTGCTTTCGCCGCTGCTTCTGTCGGCCGGCCTTTTCCTCATGGCGCCGTCGCCCGGCGTCGCGGAAGTGACCGCCACCTATTTCACGATCCGCGTTCTTTCGGCACCCATGGCGCTCGCCAACTATACGTTGCTCGGCTTCGTGCTCGGTCGGGGGCAGGGCGTGACCGGCCTCATCCTCCAGGCCATCATCAACGGCATCAATATCGTTCTGTCGATCACCTTCGGCCTCGTCCTCGGCTGGGGAATCGCCGGCATCGCCTGGGGCACGTTCGCCGGCGAAACCGTCGGTACGCTGGCCGGCTTCCTCATCGTCGTCACCCGCTTCGATCGGACGAATCGCCCTTCGCGCCGGGAGGTTTTCGAGCGCGCGCGGCTGCGGGCGCTGTTCTCGCTCAACCGTGATATCATGATCCGTACTTTCGTGCTGGTCGGGGCCTTCGCCATCATGACGCGCGTCGGCTCCTCGCTCGGCCCGCTGGTGCTTGCAGCCAACGCGGTTCTGATGAACATCTTCCTCGTCGCAGGCTATTATCTCGACGGCATCGCCAATGCGGCCGAACAGCTCGTCGGCCGGGCCTTCGGTGCGAATTTCCGGCCGGCCTTCGACCGGGCGGTCAAGCTCACCATGCTCTGGGCTTTCGGCCTCGGCCTCATCACCATGCTGCTTTTCCTCACCTTCGGCACGAATGTCATCGGCCTTCTGACGACGACGGAAAGCGTGCGGGCCGAGGCGGCGCGATACCTGCCCTGGGCCGCGCTGACGGCGATCACCGGCGCTCTTGCCTTCCAGATGGATGGCGTGTTCATCGGAGCGACATGGTCGGCCGCCATGCGCAATGTGATGCTGGCGGCCTTCGTCGGCTATCTCGCCGCGCTCGCCCTCTTCGTGCCGGTTTTCGGCAATCACGGGCTATGGCTCGCGCTCAACCTGTTCCTCGCCTTTCGCGGCATTTTTCTCGCATCGCGCCTGCCGGTGCTGGCGGGGCGGCAATTCTCCTCCGGTGTTCCCTCCCCGTGAGGGGAGGGAACGTCCAGCACGCTAAGAAAAGCTAAGCGCTGCCGTCAGAACGGCTGATCGAGCTGGGTGTCGATGTCCCGGGCATCGAGCGGCTTGCGGGCGCGCGCCGGCTGCAACCGCGTGATGCGGTCGGGATTTTCCGCCGTGGGATTTTCCGGCACGGTGCCGGCCGGAAGCGCATTGCGCGCGATGTCTTCCTTGCTGGCGCGTTCCGTCTCATCGGCGGGATGCCAGTCGGGCTGCAGGATCAGCCCGCTTCGCGCATGCGCCGGTCGCTCGTCTTCTTCCGCGCGCACATCCGCCCGGGCGCGCAGCCAGTGGGAATATTCGCGCCCCTCGGGGCGGCCTTCCTCTTCCCAGATTTCCAGGGCCCTTTGGCGGATACGTTCGTCGTGATCGGTCATCGTATCGTCCCTTCCCGGCCTTTTCGGCCATTCTCGGCGGGATCGGTGCAGGCTACCGTCGATATCTCGGCTTCTGCCGAACACTCCACCCGCAAGGGAAAAACCCCTAGCAGAAGACTTTGGTTCCCGTGTGACGATCAGAGGGCGCGATCGGCCCAATGCGCGGTGCGGGTGCCGCGAAGGGCGGAAATCGAGGCGATCTGTTCGCGATCACAAATGCGCGAGAGGCCGCCGACGATCGTGCCCGGCAGCGTCGGCCCGGCATAGACCATGCAGGAATAGAGCTGTACGAGGTTGGCTCCGGCGCGGATTTTCTCCGCCGCCGTCTCCGCCGAGGATACGCCGCCGACCCCGATGATCGGCAGGGTCTCGCCGACGCGCCGGCGCATCTTGGCAAGCACGATCGTGGATTTCTCGAAGAGCGGCCTGCCGGAAAGGCCGCCCGCCTCGCCGGCCTGGCGCGTGTCGCGGAGCCCCTCGCGCGACAACGTCGTGTTGGAGACGATCAGCCCGTCCAGCGGATGGGCGAGGGCGACTTCGGCGATGTCGTCGAGGCCTTCCTCGGAAAGGTCCGGCGCGATCTTGAGGAAAACGGGCACATGGCGGCCGCTGCGAGCCGATTCCTCCGCGCGCGCTGCGAGCACGGCGGCAAGCAGCGCATCGAGGCTTTCCTTGGCCTGAAGGTCGCGCAGGCCCGGCGTATTGGGCGAGGAGATGTTCGCGGTGAAATAGCGCGCGACGTCATAGAAGGTGCGGATGCCGGCGATATAGTCGGAAACGCGGTCGGCGCTGTCCTTGTTGGCGCCGATATTGACGCCGATCAGCGCGTCGCGCCGGCAGGCCTTCAGGCGGGAAAGGGCCGCCGCATGGCCCGCATTGTTGAAGCCGAGGCGATTGATGACGGCATCGTCTTCGACGAGGCGGAAGATGCGCGGCTTCGGATTGCCTTCCTGCGGGCGCGGGGTGACGGTTCCGATCTCCGTGAAGCCGAAGCCGAGCCGCAAAAGGGCTTCCGGCACCTCCGCGTTCTTGTCGTAGCCGGCGGCCATGCCGAGCGGATTGGGAAAGGAAAGTCCGGCGACCGTCTGGGCAAGACGCGGATCGGTCTTCGCCGGGCAGGCGGGCACGACGCCGGCCTTCAGCGCGGCGATCGACAGGCCGTGGGCGGTTTCCGGATCGAAGAGGAAGAGGCCCTTGCGGCCGAGGGACGAAAACAGCGACATCAAAGCGGCATCTCCGGAAACTGGTGCGTGCCGTCCGCGCCGAGCGGCAGCGGCTTTTCCCAAAGGACGGCGGAAAGCGGAAGGGCGGCATAAAGATGCGGGAAGAGGTCGCCCCCGCGCGATGGCTCGTAGACGAGCTTCTCGCCGAGCGCCGCGCCGTCGACGGCAACGAGCAGCAGGTCCGCCTGACCCGAAAAATGCCGTGCGGCCGTCTCCTTTGCCTGCGAGGCGGTGGAGAGGTGGATATAGCCGTCCAGAAGGTCGATGGCGGCGCCCGTGAAAATGCCGGCCTCCTTCGCCTCTTGCCACAGACTTGCCGGAACGATCTTGTAGATTGTCGTTGCCATTTCGTCCGCTCTCCTTGCCTGCCGCGCTTTTTTAAAGGTAGCGCTTGCCGCAAAGAACGGCGAATGTCCACCGGCGACAGGCTCGCAAACCGGCTCTTGGAGGATTTTGCATGCGAATTCGTTCACTGCCCCTCATCTTCGTCGCCGCGCTCCTGGCGGGCTCTGCCCATGCCGAAGGCGAAGGGCGCTACAGCATGGAGAAGACCGGGAGCGGTGTCGTCCGCCTCGACACGGTGACTGGCGAGGTCTCGCTGTGCCGCGAACAGGACGGACAAATCGTCTGCCGCATGGCGGCCGACGAGCGCGCGGCCTTCGAAAAGGAACTCGATCTTCTCACCAGGCGCGTCGAGGCGCTGGAAAAAGGCGGGGTAACCCGAGAGAACGCGGCAAAACCGTCTCTACCCACGGATGAAGAGATTGACCGGACCATGACCATCATGGAAAAGATGATGCAAAGGTTCATGGGCATCGTGAAAAACCTGGAGGGCGGCGAGGAGGACACCACCCCCGGGAAAGACGCGGTTCCGAACAAGACCTGACGCAACATCGGGCGCCGGCCAGGCCGTGCCGCTTCCTCGTTGCAAGGTCGGGTCTGGTCTTTGTCCTCCGGGGAGGGAGCGCATGGCATCGGCACTCACGATCATCATAGCGGATGACCATCCGCTGTTCCGTGGCGCGTTGAAACAGGCGCTGACCGGAATGGCGGGCAATCCGGACATCGTCGAGGCCGGCGATTTCGAGGCGGCCCGCAAGGCCGTGGCGGCCAATGCGAATGCCGATCTCCTGCTGCTCGACCTTGCCATGCCGGGCGTCAGCGGCCTTTCCGGCCTCATCGCGCTCAGGGCCGAATTCCAGAGCCTTCCCGTCGTCGTGGTCTCGGCGAGCGACGATCCGGCCACCATCCGCCGCGCGCTCGATCTCGGCGCTTCGGGTTTCATCTCCAAATCCGCCTCCATCGAGGAAATCCGCGAGGGGATCGGCTCCGTACTTAACGGCAATATCTATACCCCGGGCGGCTATGTGCGCGGGCCAGAGCAGGACAGCGAGGTCGCCGATCTCATCGCGCGCCTGCGCACGCTGACGCCCCAGCAGTCGCGGGTCCTCGCCATGCTCGCCGAAGGCCTGCTCAACAAGCAGATCGCCTATGAGCTCGGCGTCTCAGAGGCGACCATCAAGGCGCATGTCTCGGCAATCCTCCTAAAGCTCAATGTCGACAGCCGCACCCAGGCGGTCATCCAGCTCGGCAAGATCGGCGGCAGCCAGGCCGTCGCCTGAGGCCTGCGCTGACTTTCGCGCCGGCCTATTCGGCCGCGTCCCGCTTCACGGGTGAAAGCTGCGTCAGCCAGGCCCGCATGGAAGCCGGGCGGACAGGCTTGTTCTGCACGAGGATCGCGTCGCGCTCGGCCTCGGCCCGCACGTCCGGCGTGCGGTCGGCGGTGACGAGGAGGGCTGGCACCTCGCGGCCGCGCGCCGCGCGCAGCTTGCCGATCGCCGCGATGCCGGTGCCGTCGTCGAGGTGATAGTCGGCGATGACCGCATCGACGGCCAGCGAACCCGAGGCCACCATCGCCTCCACCGCCGCCACGGACTCTGCCAGCATCACCGTGCAGCCCCAGCCGGACAGCAGGAGCCGCATGCCGTCGAGGATCTTCGGCTCGTTGTCGATGCACAAGACGCGCAGGCCGCGCAGTGGCTCGTCGCTCGTCGGCGCTGCGACGGCCTTGTCCGCACGGTGGCGGCTTGCGGCGGTATCGATCGGTACGCGCACCTTGAAGCTGGTGCCGCGGCCCTGGGTGGATTGCAGTTCGACCGGATGGGAGAGCACGCGCGAGATGCGGTCGACGATGGACAGGCCGAGCCCCAGCCCCGGCGCGGTGCGCGCGCCCTCGTCGAGGCGGGCGAATTCCTTGAAGACGGTGCGGAATTTCGAGGCGGGAATGCCGATGCCCGAATCGAGCACCTGGATATCGACATGCCCGCCCCTGCGCCGGACGCCGACGAGGACCTTGCCGGAATTGGTATATTTGATCGCGTTGGAGACGAGGTTCTGTACGACGCGGCGCAGGAGATTGGGATCGGTGCGGATGGCGAGCGATGACGGAAGGACGGTGAATTTCAGGTTCTTCGCCCGGGCGATCGGCGCAAAATCGGTCTCGATGCGCTTCAGCAGGTCCTTCAGGAGGACCGTCTGCAAGCGCGGCTTCATCGCTCCGGTATCGAGGCGGGAAATATCCAGCACGGCGCCCAAAATGGCTTCCACCGATTCCAGCGAGGAGTCGATATTGTGGATCATTTCGCGGTTCTCCGTCTCGCCGAGCCTTTCGACGAGGGAGGAGGAATAGAGCCGCGCGGCATTGAGCGGCTGGAGGATGTCGTGCCCCGCGGCGGCGAAAAAGCGCGTCTTGCTGATATTGGCCTCTTCGGCGGCGGCGCGCGCTTCGGCAAGCGCCGTATTGACGCGTGTCAGTTCGGCGGTGCGCTCGGCAACGCGCTGCTCCAGCGTCTCGTTGACCTGCTTGAGCGCGCGGTCGGCGGCGACGCGGTCCGTGATGTCCGTGTAGGTAGAGACGAAGCCCTTTTCCGGCATGGCATTGGTGCGCACCTCCACGATGCGCTCGCCGCCGGCAAGCACCAGCGCGAAGGGCTCGTCGAAGGTCATGGTGCGGGTGATCGTCGTTTCGCGGTCGGCCGCATTTATGTCGCCGCGCTCGATGAGGATCTCGACGATGTCGGCGAGCGGAAAGCCGACCCGGCCGACATATTCCGGCAGGTCGAGCAATTGCCGGAAGCGGCGGTTCCAGACGGTGAGGTTGCCGGCGCTGTCGAAGACCGCGATGCCCTGGTCCATCTGGCCGAGCGCGGTCTGCAGCATGTCCTGGTTATATTGAAGGGCCTCGCTCGCCTGGTC
>Ga0182742_1003673_pt1 | contig 14705 bp, 15 predicted proteins | sample eDN5th37CBELigMG_FD_128880 | JGI IMG/M metagenome (GOLD analysis project Ga0182742, IMG submission 128880) | Enriched Miracle-Growth compost microbial communities from Emeryville, California, USA - eDNA 5th pass 37_C BE-Lig MG (version 2)... ... | reverse complement strand
CTGGACATCGATCTGGGCGAACGCGTTGCGGAAGGCGTTCCGCGCCGTGACGAGGCGGTTGTAGGCCCCCACCACGAAGAAGACGAGGAGCAGGAGCACCACCAGCAGGACAATCAGCGTCATCATGGGACCTCCGCGCGGCGCCCTTTTTATCGACCCGAGTGGCGGCAGGTTGAGGCTGCGCGCGCGACACCCTACAGCGCACGCGGGTTAAGTCAACTCGGAGCGTGAAGTGCGTCACACCCGCAGACCGGTGATCCGCGGCTGAAAGCCGCTCATCGGAAGGCCGGGCGAGGCCACGGCGAAGCCGCGAAGATGCCCGCCCATGAAAAACCGACCTCACGGCTTCACGCTCATGGAGCTCATGGTGACGCTGGCCCTGCTGGGCGTCGTCGTCGCCATCGGCGTCCCGAGCTTCAAGGAATTCTCCCGGAACGGGCGGATGGTGACGATCGCCAACGATTTCCTTGGCGGCATCCAGACCGCGCGCACCGAGGCCATCAAGCGCCAGATCGCGACCGGCGGGGTTGCCATCTGCCCCTCGTCCAATCCGGACGCGGCCGAGCCCACCTGCCTCGACAAGGACACGAAGAATTTCAATGGCTGGATCGTGTTCGTCGACAGCGATAACGACTGCGTGCGCAACAAGGACAAGCCGGAAGAGGTCGTGATTCGCACCGGCGAGCGCATTGACCTCGGGAATTCCGAGAAGAGCTACCGCAAGTCGGCCTCCACCGGCAGCTGCATTTCGTTCGCCGCCACCGGATTCATCCGCGCCGTGAAGGACAGGGTGGAACCCATTCCCGCGCGCACGGTGTTCTGCGACGAGCGCGGCCTCGTGAACCAGCCTGGAACCTCGCTTTCGATCTCACGCGGCGTGGAGGTCACTGCCACCGGCCGTGCGCGCATCACGCGCGACGGAGCCGAGATCGCGACGTGGGGAGTGGAGTGCAAATGAAGTCCCGTTGGAACAGCGCTCGCCGCATCGCTGCCGGGCAGCGTGGCGCCACGATGGTGGAATCGCTGGTCGCGCTCCTCGTGCTGAGCGTCGGCATGCTGGGAATTGCAGGCCTGTACGTCTCTTCGCTCCGCGCCGAACGCACGGCTCAGCTGAGAACGCAGGCGATCACGCTTGTGAACGACATGATGGATCGCATCCGCGCGAACGCGCAGGCGCGCGGCGGTTACGACCTTTCCAAGGTGACTCCGGGCGTAAAGAGCTGCGTGGCCGCCGAGACGCCGACGCCCTGCAAGACCGAGGATCTCGCTCTCGAAGATCTCAAGGTGTGGACGGACGCTGCCAAGGACACCCTTCCCGGCGGGAAGGGCACAGTCACCTATGCCGCGGGCGGGGGTGTCGGCCTGCCGGACACATACACGATCACCGTGGAGTGGCAGGAGCCCGGAGACCGGCCTGACGGCGGTCCGATCACGCTCCAGTACAAGAACACTCTCTCACTCATCCCAGTGACGCCATGAGAATCCACGCACGCGGTCTGAGCCTCATCGAGCTGCTCGTCGCCATGACGATCGGCTCACTGCTCCTCGTGGCAACGGTCTATGTGTACTCGCAGACGCGCAAGACCCACACCGTCACGGAGGAGATCGCGCGGCTTCAGGAGAATGGCCGGTACATCTTCTCCGTGCTCGAGCCGGACATTCAGCTCGCCGGGTACTACGGGTTTTCGAACTACCCCGGCGACCTGAAGTACATCAAGGGCGGCTCCACGGCCACCGTGGTCCCGGCGGCGGACCTGGTGCCCGACAAGGACGACGTGCTGGGCATCGCCTCGTCGGTGAGCTGCGGCAAGAACTTCATGGTCAACGTTCTCGCGGCGATCGAGAGCAGCAACGGCAAATACGACCTGGGTTGCGCCGCGGAGGCGACTGCCGGCGGCGCGCTCGACGGGCCCGACACGCTGACGATCCGTCGCTCCACGATTCCGCCGGCCGACGGCGTCGGCAAGGAAGCGGCCAACACCGTGCAGGTGCTCGTGAGCCGCCTGAGCCCGAGCAGCCAGTTCATTCTCACGGACGGCGTGCTGCCTCCCGAGCCCGAATTGAAGAAGGACCTGGTCCAGGTACGCGATCTCGTCGTCCGCAGCTACTACATCGCCAAGGACTCCACCAATCCCACGGCGAAGGGCATGCCGGCGCTGCGCGTGAAGACGCTCGTCAGCGGACCCAGGTTCGTCGACGAAGAGGTCATGCGCGGCGTCGAGGACATCCAGTTCCAGTTCGGCATCGACACCGGCAGCTACGATGGCAACGCCGCGATCGACCCCGGCCTCGACGAGAACGGGGACGGCGTTCCGGACGTCACGCGCGGCATCGCCACGCATTACGTGAATCCGGGCAGCATCCCGGCGGGCGCGCAGGTCGTCTCCGTCCGGGTGTGGGTCCTGCTGCGCGCCGAGCAGGTGGACCTCGGCTACAAGGACGTCGAGGCCCGCAGTTACGCGGACCGCGTCATTCCCGCGCCGAACGACGGGTACAGGCGCGTGCTCATGTCCCGCACGATCCAGCTGCGCAACTCGCGCCAGTTCTGACTCCAGAAGACGCACCCATGCACAACGTGAATCCCCATGTCCCGAAACTGCCACGCCAGAGCGGCGCTGCGCTCGTCGTGGGACTCATCCTGCTCGCCATCATCACGCTGCTCGCGATCGGTGGCATGAACACCGCGGCCCTCGAGCTCATCATGGCCGGCAACGAACAGTACCGGCAGAAGGCGTTCGCGGCGGCTGAAGCCGGCATCGAGACGGCCCTGACGAAACTCGCCACCGTTCCCCAGGACGGCAATGAGAAAGAAGTCACCGCCACGGCCCCCGGCGCGGACGCGGGCGAGAAGTACACGACCAAGAGCAAATACATGGGCGACGACCTGAACGTGCCCGGCTTCAGCAGCGGCAAGTTCGTCGGCTTCCACTACGAAATCAAGAGCGAAGGACAGGCAGCGCGCGGAGCACGCTCCGAGCAGAACCAGGGTGCCTTCGTGATCCAGAGCGCCGGCGGCGGTGGCGCGTTCAGCTCGATCGTGCCGCCCACCGCGACGACGCCGACGCCCTAACGAACAGGAGCAGATGTCATGAACCGGATTATTCGCAGCATGCTGTTCGCGCTGGGCGCGGCGGGAGCGATGACGCTCGCCCTCGCGCAGATTCCCCGCGAGCTCCCGGTGGGCACGATCGGCGTCGAGGCGCCGTCCGGGCAGGTGATTCTGCCTTCCAGCATTCCGGGCACGGTCACGGTGCCTCCCTGCGGAGGTTGCCCGCCGCGCAATGTGCTCGCGACGGAAAAGAGCCGGTTCTTCCTGGGAAATCGCGAGGTCACCTTCGCCGACCTGAAAGCGGCCGTCGCTGGCAAGCAGGACCTCCTCCTGGGCGTGGGATGGACGAACACCACGGGCGAGCTCGTGATCATCATCGGCCCCGCCGAGGCACCCGCGCAGCGGCCTGACGCGCGACGCTGAAGACCGGCAAAGAATTCTCCGAGGAAACCTTTATGTCCATCATCCGACGACGCACTACGGCCTTCACCCTGGGCGCCCTGCTTACGGCTGCCTCGGCGGGGCCGGTTTTCGGCGACGACATCGAGATCTACAAGAATCACGCAGAGGACCTGGGCGCGCGCCCGAACGTGCTGCTGATCATGGACTCGTCGGCCAGCATGGTCATCAACACGATTCCCGGCACGAAGCCGCTCTACGACCCGGCCGAGGACTACGGCTCCGGCAGCGGCTGCGCGAAGAAGGGCGCGGGTTACTACTTCAGCACCGACAACAATCCGCCGAAGAGCTGTGACAGTAAGTACTACGTCAGCGCCGCCAATTTCGTTTGCGCGGCGGCCAAGGAAGGCCTCGATACGGCGGGGATGTGGCCGTTCGCGGGTCGAGCCCCGGCCGTTCAATACCGCAACGGCGGCTGGACCACGCTCAACGGCAACGATGGCAAGGTGGAGTGCAAGGCCGACGAAGGCGTGCACGGTGACAGCACCGACAGCACGAAGAAGCCTTATCTGGACGGCCGGAAGAATCAGTCTGCCTGGTCCGCCACGAACCAGAACCGGTGGGACGCGCTTTCTCCGGGCAACTACCGTTTCTACACGTCCAACTACATGAACTATCTGTATGGACCGAACAAGGAGACGGACCTCACGCGACTCGAAGTGGCGAAAGGCGTTGCCAAGGCCCTCGCGAGCTCGGTCACGGGCGTGAACCTCGGTCTCATGCGCTATAACGGCGACACTGGCGGATTCATCGTCGAGCCGGTCGGCAATATCGCGGACAACAGATCCACGCTCGTCAAAGCCATCGACGACCTGGACGCACCCGACTACACGCCGCTGTCCGAGACGCTCTACGAAGCCGCGCTGTATTTCCAGGGAAAGAAACCGGCCTACGGCGCAGCGCGCAGCAAGCCCTCGTCCATGAGTGGCGGCAACTACATCTCCCCCATCCAGTACAGCTGCCAGAAGAACTACATCGTCTATCTCACGGACGGCGCGCCGACGCGCGACCACAATTCGAACGCGGACATCCAGTCGATGATCAACGCGACGAAGGAGCCGGACATCTCGTGCAAGTCCACCGTCGAGCCGTTCCACGATTCGTTCTGGACCGAGGGAAGCGGCCTGTGCCTCAACGAGCTCACGGGCTGGCTCGCCGGCCAGGGCGATCCGGAGCCGGACGGCGAGCAGGACCCGAACCCGAAGGGAACGGATCTTTCGACGACCGTGCTGGGCAAGCAGACGGTCAACACGTACATCATCGGCTTCGGTGAAGGCGTCACCGCGAGCAAGAATTACCTCGACGAGGCCGCGGCCGCGGGTGGCACCGTCTCCGCGTACTCCGCGAAGGACGGCGGGGCGCTCACCGATGCGCTACAGCAGATCTTCACGAGCATCCAGCAGACCAGCGGCTCGTTCGTGACGCCGTCGGTTTCGGTGAACGCGTTCAACCGCGCGCAGACGAGCGACGACCTGTACTTCTCGCTGTTCAAGGTCGGCAACTCGCTGCACTGGTCGGGCAACCTGAAGAAGTACAAGCTGCAACGGTCCACGACCGATCCCAACGCCACGGCGAAGATCGTGGATGCCGGCGGCAAGGATGCCGTGGACTCCGATGGCTTCTTCGCCCCGGGCACGACGAGCCTCTGGTCGGGCAGCCCCGATGGCGCCAACATCACGATCGGCGGCGCGGTGAGCCAACTGCCCGACCCGGATTCACGCAAGGTGTACACCACGCTTTCGGGCACCACCCTCGTGGAGCTGAAGGACTCGAACGTCAACGACAAGGCGATGGCCACGGGCGACAGCACGACGTCCTGCGGCACCGAGTGCAAGGCCGCCGTTGCCTGGGCGCGAGGCTACCGGCTCGACGCGGACGACCCGGACAAGATCCTGACGGATACCCAGCAGTTCATCGGGGACCCGCTGCACGGCCGGCCGCTCGTCGTCACGTACTCGAGCAGCAAGACCCTGATCTTCGTTCCGACGAACGACGGCTTCCTGCACGCGTTCGATTCGGAAACCGGCAAGGAAGAATGGTCCTGGATTCCGCCCGAGCTGCTCGGCCGCCTGAAGGATCTTCGCAAGCCCACCGGCGCTAACCACACGTATGGCCTGGACGGCGACATCCGCGTGCTGCGGCTCGATGTGGACCAGGACGGCGAGATCGAATCCGGCGACCGCGTGTGGATCTTTTTCGGCATGCGCGGCGGTGGAGACCACTACTACGCCATGGACGTGACGACGCCCGGTTCGCCGAAGCTCATGTGGAACATCGGTCCGGCGGAGCTTCCGAACGTGGGCCAGACCTGGTCGACCCCGGTCGTGACGCGCGTTCGCGTGGGCACGAATGGCAACACGGACCCCGAGAAGTTCGTCCTGATCTTCGGCGGCGGTTACGACCTGAACCAGGAAAGCCAGTCGTACTCGCAGGACGAGAAGGGCAACCGGATCTACATGGTCGAGGCGCAGACCGGCAAGCTGCTGTGGTCCGCTGGCGGCCCGAGCAATGCCGCGGCCCCGAACCTTCTGTTCGAGGACACCTCGGGCGACGGCTCCGGCAACGCGATGGACAACTCGATCCCGGGCCGCATCACCGTCATCGACACGAACGGCGACCTGTTCGCCGACCGCATGTACGCGGCCGACATGGGCGGCCGGATCTGGCGCTTCGACATCTTCAACGGCAAGGAGGCGTCGAACGGCCTCGTGACCGGCGGAGTCTTCGCGAAGCTCGGCGCGGGCGGTGTGCCCGGTGCCGACAAGGTCGCGGACAATCGCCGCTTCTACAACGCGCCGGACGTGTCCCTGATCAACATCCGCGGCACGGCTCCGTTCTTCAACATCGCGATCGGCTCGGGTTATCGCGGACATCCGCTGAACAAGCAGACGGTGGAGCGGTTCTACTCGCTGCGCGACATGAATCCGTACGCCCAGCTCTCGCAGGCGGACTACAACAATTGGAAGCCCATCCTGGACACCGATGGCGACGACTCGGACCAGAAGGGCCTGGTCGACGTCACGGCGGATCCGGCGGGCACGGCCGTGACATCGGAGGCCAGCGGCTGGAAGCTCACGCTCACGAGGGCGGGCGAGAAGGTGATGTCCGAATCGACGACCGTGAACAACGTCCTGCTGTTCACGACGTTCCAGCCGACCTCGACCACCGGTGCGGGCGCGTGCTATCCGACCGCCGTGAACCGCGTCTACGCGCTGACGGCCTTCGGCGGCAAGCCCGCCATCAACTTCAAGGAAGGTACGGCCGGCGATGAAGAGCTCACGAACGAGGACATTTCGACGGAGCTCAAGCAGAAGGACACGATCGTCGGGGATGTCGCGGTGGCCGTGCAGCGCGACGAGCAATCGTCGATCGCGCCGCCGACCATCTGCCTCGCCGGCATGGAGGTCCTCAAGAAGTGCGTGGATATCGGCGGTACCATCAGGACATTCTGGAATCGCGGCGATGCGAAGTAACGCTATGAGAACAGGAAAGACCCAGGCCGGTGTGACGCTCATCGAGCTGATGACGGTGATCCTCGTGCTGGGGATCATCGCCAGCATCGCAGTGCCCAGTTACCGGAGCTATCTGATCCGCGCCAACCGCTCGGATGCCAAGAGCGCGCTGATGCAGCTGCAGGTGGCGCAGGAGAAGTACTACCTGCAGTTCAACAAGTACACGAAGGACGTCACCGGTGCGCCACCGGCCGGCCTCGGGCTCCCCTCGACGACGCCGAATGGATTCTACGAGATCACGGTGCCCGTCCTGGGCGCCGGGGATCAGACCTACACGGCCTATGCCACACCCATTGCGGGAAAAGGGCAGCAGGACGACAAGAAGTGCAACATCTTCACGATCACCGATACGGGACAGCGGAACATCAAGGACGGCACCTCCGATAAGGAGACCTGCTGGCGTTGATCGGACTGAGAAGCGCCGCGGCCCGCATCTTTTTCGTCGGGCTCGCAACCGCCGTCACAGCGGCGGTTGCGTTTGCGGCGCCAGCGGATCGGGAGGGAACCCTCAAGATCGCCACCTGGAATCTCGAGTGGCTCATCGCACCGGCGGCCTTCAAGCAGTTGAAGGCTTCGTGCGCGCCTCAAGGCACGGCGGTTCGGGGCGACACGCGCAGGATTCCTTGTGATGTCGCCGCGCGGTTCGAACGCTCATCGCGCGATTTCGCAGTCCTCGCCCGATATGCCCGCGAGATCGACGCCGACGTGGTTGCGCTCCAGGAGGTCGACGGGCCCGAAGCCGCGCGACAAGTCTTTCCCGAGCACGAGTTCTGCTTCACGTCACGCCGGCACGTGCAGAACACCGGCTTCGCCGTGCGTCGCGGGATCCCTTTTCGATGTGGGCCGGATCTGCAGCCGCTGTCGTTGGGAGACTCCGTTCGCCGCGGCGCGGAGCTGATTTTGTTTCCCGGTGAGGGCCGGGAGATTCACCTCCTGAGCGTGCACCTCAAATCCGGCTGCAGCTCGAAACCCCTCTCCTCTGCGGATTCGGCCTGCCGCCAGCTCGCGCGCCAGGCACCGGCATTGGAGGAGTGGATCGACCGGCAGGCCAGGGCCGGGAGGCGCTTCGCCGTGCTGGGAGATTTCAATCGCAGCTTGCTGGCGAACGCGCGGGGCGGTGAATCACGCGACGAGCTCTGGGCCGAGCTGGATGACGCAAACCCGCCAGAGGCGGACCTCACCAATGCCGCCGCCGGCGAGCGCTTCCGCAACTGCACGCCGGGACAGGGTTATCGCACGTACATCGACCACATCGTGCTTTCGCGCTCGCTCGCGGCGGATCAGGTACCCGGCTCGTTCTCGCGCGTAACCTTCAGCGCGGCCGATGCGCGGCGCGCCCGCCTTTCGGATCACTGTCCCGTGGCGACGACTCTGCGGATTGGACAAAAGTCTCCCTGAACTGAAGCGACCGCCTGCAGGGCCGCGGGGCCGTCTTGACGAGATCACGCGGTAGACGGACGATCAAAATGCAGCGCCACGGCGACCATTAAGTTGAGTTGGCTACGCTGCAGCAGCGACCGAGGCATAATGGCCCGCGACTCCTCCAGCCGACAGAAATATAAATCGAGGCCACGTTAGTGGAACGCCGCCTGCACACCCGCCATCGGGCACGGACTACCGTCTACATCAACGTTCCCGGCGGACGCCGCAAGCTGTGTCGCGCGGTGAACCTGAGCGCCACCGGGGTTTTCATCGAAACGTCGAATCTCGGCCTGCGCAAGGGGCAGCAGGTGGAGCTGTCATTCGCCATCAATCTCGGCGCCGTGACGAAGCTGCATCGCCGGACAGCGGTCGTGGCGCACGTCTCGCGCGGCGGCACGGGCCTTCTGATGGAGGCCTATAACGCCCGCTCTTCGACGACCGCGGCTGGCGCGGGCTGACCGAAGCGCGAGGGCTTCGGGGGATGGTGCCGGCTGAGGGGCTCGAACCCCCGACCCCCTGATTACAAATCAGGTGCACTACCAACTGTGCTAAGCCGGCATCCGTGGGAACGGTGGCGATTGTAGGGTCAATCACTCAGGGGGCAAAGCCGCCGGTGCGGGCCAGGACAGGGTCCAGCTCAGCCGACGACGGCAGCGCCAATCCGAACACCGACTCCAGGACTTCGCGAACCTCCGCGACGCTGCCTAGCGTCCGTCGCTCCGTGGTGCCGCCGAGGCGATGCACCGAGAGCTGTGTGTTCGCGAGGCCGTAGCGCCCACCGGGAAACGGCAGGGCGAGCCGCAGGCCGGCCCGGAACGGGGAGCTCGGGTGGGTGGCTATGTAGTAGTTCGCCACCTCGTAATCCGGGGCGTACTGGGGCTGGAAGTCGAAGCGGTAAAGCGACTTCCATTCGCCGCCGATCAGGGACTGCAGCTTCAGCTCCTCGCTGCTGCCGTCCACAGTAACGAGCCGGTAGGGCTCGTGCGGTGTTTCCTGCTCGATGTCGGGAGTGAGGCGGAGGGGGCCTGTCGGCGTCTGCCCGCCGAATCCCACATCCGCCAGGTACGACGCGCCCTCGACGTCCACCTTCAGCAGCATGTGGCTCCGCATACGAACCACGTCTTCGTCTTCCGGGCGGCCCCAGACGACGCGCGCAGCGAGGCCCGTCACTTCGAATCCCAGCTCACGCACGGCGGCAGCGAAAAGCGCGTTCTGCTCGAAGCAGTAGCCGCCACGGCCGGATCGGACGAGCTTCTCTTCCAGAGACGGCAGGTCCAGCGGGACGCTCACGCCCATGAGAGGGCTTAGGTTCTCGAACGCTATGGACTGCACATGCGCGAGTTGGACGGCGCGTAGCGTGTCGAGGGTGGGAACGCGCGCACCGCTGTAGCCGATGCGTGCGAAGTAGGCATCCAGGTTCACGATCAACTCGACCGAGGGCTTCTTGCGCTGGCGGTCGTGGTGGCGGGGCGTACCTCACCCGGCATGCGATCTAGGCGATCCTCCTCTCGTTCCAGAGCGGGGCACACGCGCACTTCCAATCGTGAGCCGGCGCTTTCTATGGAGAGCAGGCCTTCCGTCGACACGGGGCGCTCTGGAGAACCCACGTCGAGATCCACCCAGTACACCGTCCCTGCTTGCCGGCGCTCGGTGATCTCCGGTTCATAGCCGAGACGCTTCACGGCCTGGGCGCGCTTCTCGGCGCGATCACGCTCGCTGAAGAGCCCGACGGAGACACGACGTTGGCCACCCGGCATGGGTTGCGCGTCACTGATCCCGGCACGCTCCAGCGCCTTGATCAGTTTCGACTCGTCGGCTGCCGAACCGAGTCCATCGACGTATACCCAGAACCCTTCCCACATCTCGCCGGGCTCGGCTCGCTGCCGCGGCTCGAAGCCTCGCTCGCGAAGCAACGCCGCTGCTCGTGCAGCCTGAGTGAGGCCGCTGAAAGGACCTACTGACACGCACTTCGTTGGAGCGGCAGACGGCTCCGACGCTGGCGAAAGGACCGCCGCCGTGGTCAACGCAGGGTTACGACTACCCGCTCCCCGGGTGTCGGGAGCCCTGGAGATATCCTCGGAAGCGAGCACGAGCTGAGGAAGCTGGTCGGACTGATTCGTTGGAGGCGCAGGCGCCGGCACGTCGATCCATCCGGCCCAGGCCAGATAGAGAAGGTTAGCTGCGAGGAGTAGGTAGGCGACAACGCGCACAGCGGGATTCTAGGAGTCCGCGTTGCCAATAACCATCCGTCAACGGGGGCTCGACCGCTCCGCTGCGATCACGGCGAGGCCCTGCAGGACGAGGTCGGGCACATGGCGGTGTTCACTGCTGAGCAGGCTACGGATATCGGGTGCCGCGCCCCCAGTGAGCAGCACCAGTGGGGGACGTCCCAGTACGCGTTTCGCTTCTTGGATCGCACGGTCCGCGACCGCGGCCGCCGCATACCTTGCCCCTTGGGTAATCGCCGCGTGCGTATTTCGCGCGAACAGCTTCGTGCCCCCTTCCCTGCCCTGGGCGCGCCGCGCGATCCCGTTCGTCTCCTTCAGGAGGCTGGTCACCATGAGCGTGGGCGCCGGGACGATTGCCCCGCCTCGGTGCCGTCCACGTCCGTCCACCAGGTCTACGGTCATGGCGGTGCCGACACTGACTACGCAGACGGGGCGTCCCCCTGAAAGATGGAACGCTCCGATGGCGGCTGCGAATCGGTCCGCCCCAAGTCGCCAGGGCTCGGAATACAGCGTGGTAACGCCGCCGGCACGCCGACTGGAGGCGAAGAACTCTGGCCCTGTTCCCAGGCGACGGCGCACCTCGGAAGCGAAATCGTTGTCGATCTGTGAGCCGGCCACGCTGACGACGATGACGCGATCCACAGCGTTGGGTTTCTTGCGGTCGTTCTTGCCGAGGATGGCCTGCGCTATGCGCCTGCCGGTGCGTCCAGCGTGGGGCACCGCGTGCTGCCGTCCAACCCGTCCGTCCTTGAGGAATGCCCACTTTGCCCGCGTGTTGCCGATGTCGACGAGCAGCGTGCTCAAGTTGCCGGCCTCACGGTGACCTCCCCGGAAAAGAACCTCCGCAAACCTTCTTTTGGTGTCTCCACCAGCAGCGCGCCGCTGAGGTCGACGCCACGCGCGAGCCCGCGGATCGTCTCGTCGCCCGATTGCACTGAGACCTCCCGGCCGTGGAGCGCATCTGCACTCCGCCACTCGTCGAGAAAAGGACGCAGCCCCTCCCGCTCGAACTCCATCAGGCCGCGAATACAGCAGTCGATGATCCTTGCAGCCAGCTCGTTGCGCGAGATCGGCCCGCTCGCGACGGATGCGAGATCCGTCGCCGGGAGGCCTGTTGCTGCGATCTTCTCTAGCAGCTCGCCCCCCAATGCAACGTTCAGCCCGATGCCCACCACGACGCATGCCGGACCGGCGGACTCCGCGCGGAGCTCGATGAGGATGCCACCGAGCTTACGATCGCCCGCGAGGATGTCGTTCGGCCATTTCAGCCGAACGTCCTTCTGCAGCACCAGAGAGCTCAGGGCACGCAGCACACAGACGCCTATCGTCAGACTCAGCGCGCCGGCGTCGCGCGGTACTTCGCGGAACGTCCAGCTGAACGACATGCACACCGCGCCGCCGGGAGGTGCAAGCCACGTTCGTCCCCGCCGGCCGCGACCCGCAGTCTGAAACTCGGCCAGCAGAACATCGGAGCGGCCCTCGGCGGGAAAGGCGCGCTCGACCAGCTCGGTGTTCGTGGATGCGGTCGTCCACGCAACGTCGAGTCGGGATACGCACGCAGCGACATCTCGCGAGAGTCGTCTACGGATACTTGCGGCGGAGAGGGGCTCTCCTGCACCGGCGAGCTTGTAGCCCCGGTTTCGTACGGCCTCCAACGGCGTACCTAGATCGCGAAGTGCGTTCGCCGCCTTCCACACGGCGCTGCGAGTGACGCCGAGGGCCTTCGCCAGTTCCTCGCCCGAGTGAAACTCGCCATCGCAGAGCTCAGCGAATACACGCGCTACGAGAGGGGACGACGGGAGGATCGCACCCGGACGCTGGGCTTCGGTGAGCGACGTCATGACACCCGTCCCCGTCCCAGCAGCCAGAGACGCCGTGCTCTCGGCTCTGTGCCCGCGCGCATGCGAGCGATGTTCGAGCGGTGGGTGAAGGCTACGAAAGCCGTCATCGCGATACCGAAGAAGAGCAGCGGGGATTGCGGCTGCATCCCGCTGACGGCGACGAATACTGGAATAGACGATGACGCCGCGATCGAAGCGAGACCCACGAACCCGAACAAGGCGACAACGATCAACCAGACGAGCAACACGACCAGAAGCAGCAGCGGGCTAACTCCGAAGATCACACCAACGAGCGTCGCGACGCCCTTGCCGCCCCGGAAGCCGAACCACGCAGGGTAAACGTGGCCGATTATCGCGGCCGCTCCACACGCGACGGTCAACCACTCGCTTATGTGGATGGTGTCCGTGCCGCCTGCCGATGAAAGGCCGAGAAGTGATGGAGAAAGAGGGGCGATGACCAGGGTCGCGACGATGCCCTTCCCGACATCGATCACCATCACCCAGGCGGCAAACGCCTTTCCCTGCGTGCGCAGCGCGTTCGTCCCGCCTGCGTTCCCACTCCCAAGCGTGCGTATATCCACGCCACCACGCAGGCGCCCTACGATGAGGCTGCCTACGAGCGAGCCGAGCAGATAGCTCGCCAATACTTTGACAATGAGCTCGATCACGCGGGCAAGAATATCTCAGCAAGCATGCAGCGAACGCTGCCTCCGCCCAGTTGCTCGATGGTCGGCACGGGCACGGCAACGACGCCGTCCGTGCAGGCGCTGAGGCGTACGAAAGCTTCCGGCTTCAGGCTCTGGCGCGCACTTGCAGACATGACGAGCACGCGGCAATCGCCGAGGGCCTCATCCCAGCTCGCAAGCTCCAGCATGTTGCCGGCGAAATGCTCGATCTCGTCGTGCCCGATCTCGACGATCTCGCGACCCGTTGCGCGCAGCTGCTCCAGCACCCGGCTTCGATCCCCTTCCGCGATCGCCGCCGAGCCGATTACGGCGAACCGCTCACCTATGCACATGAGCACGTTCGTGTGATAGATCGGCGCGCCTCCGCGATCCATCGCCGCGAAGATCACGGGCCTGTACTCCATCTCACGACACCACTCCTCGACGACTGCCGGATGCGTGCGAGGGGACACGGCCGCATATGCCACGCGGTTTTCATGGTCGAGGACAAGGCTGCCGGTTCCCTCCAGGCACTCGCCAGCGAGCTCGTGACTGGAGAGATCCAGGATGCGCTTGATGGGGAAGCCCGACTGCTCGGCCGCCGCGTCTACGACTTCGCGCCGACGTTCGAGGCGACGGTTCGCAGCGTGCATCGGATAGAGAACGACCGTGCCGTCCGCGTGAAAACTGACCCAGTTGTTAGGGAATACCGCATCGGGTTTGGCTGGAGTCGGTGTGTCGTCGATCGCGCAGACGGTAATGCCCTCGCTCTCCAGCGCATTCACGAGGTACTGGAACTCCGCGCGAGCGAGGTCATTGTGCGCGTGAGCGCCTGCCACTGGCGGCAGCTGTTGCAGGGAGTTCGTGACGGCAGTCTCGGGGTTGTAATCAAACGCCGCGGGCCTAATCATCAGCACGGCGTCCGCGCACTGCGCTCTCGGTATCGGCTTGGACAAGAATTCAGTCACCGGGGCCTCTGCGGCGCGCAACCCAGGCGCCGGTCAAGCTTACATGCAACCAGATTCCGCACCGCTCATCATCGGCACGGATCGCGGCCTGTACTGCCCTCAAGGGGATTTTTACATCGATCCCTGGCAGGACGTGCAGACCGCGGTGATCACGCACGCTCATGGCGACCATCTACGCCACGGCAGCGCGCGCTACATTCTCGCACGTCCCGGGGCGCCTATCGCCCGGCATCGGCTGGGGAGCGGCCACACCGTTACGGAAGTGGAGTACGGCACGCCCTTGCGGTTAGGCAAAACGCAGGTGTCGCTGCACCCGGCGGGGCACATCCTCGGTTCCGCTCAGGTCCGAATCCAGCACGAAGGCACCGTCTGGGTGGTCTCCGGCGATTACAAACGCCAGCCGGACCCAACGTGCGCAAGCTTCGAGCAGCTCCAATGTGACGTTTTCATCAGCGAGGCGACCTTCGCGTTGCCGGTCTATCGCTGGTCCCCGACGCCGGGGGTCGTAGCGGAGATCGTGCGTTGGTGGCACGCAAACCGGGAACGCGGAATCGCATCCCT
>Ga0182742_1003670_pt1 | contig 14713 bp, 14 predicted proteins | sample eDN5th37CBELigMG_FD_128880 | JGI IMG/M metagenome (GOLD analysis project Ga0182742, IMG submission 128880) | Enriched Miracle-Growth compost microbial communities from Emeryville, California, USA - eDNA 5th pass 37_C BE-Lig MG (version 2)... ... | reverse complement strand
GGATCTGTGAGAGGACCCACAAGATCCACCGCCGTGGCCCACCCACACCAACGGGCGGACCTGCAAACTCAACCCCCGGACAGGAAGGACTAGGCGTGCACGCCTCGCCACAGCCGCGGCCCACTACGCTGCCCGGGAGCTGCTCGGACGAGGCGCCCGAGGGGTCTCGGGTGGGGGAGGAGGCTCCGTGGCGCTGCGTGTCGGGATCGTCGGTGTGGGGTGGGGTGCGCTCGTCCACGGCCCTGCGTTCCAGCTGGTCGACGGCTACGAGCTCGTGGCCCTGTGCGGCCGTCGCCCCGGCCCACTGGCGGCGGCGTCCGAGCGGCTGGGGATCACCGACGTGTCCTCCGACTGGGAGACGTTCGTCCGGCGGGACGACCTGGACGTCATCAGCATCGTGCTGCCCGTGGGACTGCATCGGCCGGTCTTCCTGGCCGCCCTGGAAGCGGGCAAGCACGTGCTGTGCGAGAAGCCGCTCGCGCCGACCGGGGCCGACGCGCGGGAGATGGTCGCCGCGGCCGAGGCCTCCGACCGCGCCACGGCGGTGTGCTTCCAGTACCGCTGGAGCCCCGAGCACCTGGCCGTCTGGGAGCTCGTGGCCGCAGGCGGTCTGGGGCGGCCGTTCTACGCCCAGATGTCCCAGACGGCCGGCTACTGGCATCCCGGCCACGCGCTCCAGTCGGAGTGGATGTACCGGCTCGACGAAGGGGGCGGCTACCTGAACGGGATGGCGTCGCACGACATCGACTTCCTGCAGACGCTGTTCGGTCCGGTGGTCGAGGTGTGCGCCGACGTGCGGTGCACGATCCCGGAACGCCCCCGGCCGGACGGCACCACGCTCGAGGTCGACGCTGACGACACCTCGGCGCTGCTGCTGCGGATGGGATCGGGCGCGCTGGTGGTGCTGACCACCTGCGTGGTCGGCTACCAGGCCGCCTCGCAGACGTTCCTCGCGCTCGGCGAGGACGCCACCATCGAAGTGGTGCGCGTGGGAACCGACGAGCTCAGCCGGATGGTGGTCGCCGGGAAGGACGGCACCGCGGCGGCGCCGGTGAGCGAGCGCCCGGTGCGCAGCGGCCGCCCGCTGCCGGCGCGCCGCTCGGCCCGGGCCATCCACGCGCAGGCCCTGCTGCTCGAGGACTGGCTCCCGGCCTTCGAGGGCCGGCCCACGAGGGTCCCCACCGTGCGCGACGGCTGGCTGGTGCAGGAGATCATCGACGCCGCCCGCCGGTCCTCCGAGGGTGGAGGCTGGGTGCGCATCCCCACGTGAGCGACCGGAGGACGGGTGGAGCAGTGGCGTAGGAACAACCTGGCCGCCGCGCTGTCGGTGTTCCTGCTCACCGCGGGGTTCAGCTTCACGATCCCCTTCCTGCCGCTGTACCTCCAGGAGATCGAGGACATGAGCGGGGAGCAGGCCGCCATGTGGGCCGGCGTGGCCACGGCCCTCGGCGGGATCGGCGCCTTCGTGTCGGGGCCCCTGTGGGGCATCCTCGGCGACAAGGTGGGTCGCAAGCCGATGCTGGTCCGGGCCGCCGCGGGCGGCGCGGTCGGGCTCGCCGCCTTCGCGCTGGCGGAGACGACGTGGCAGGTGCTGGCCATCAGGTCCTTCGTCGGGATCATGGCGGGCGCGCCGGCCGCGGCCATGGCCCTCATCGCCGCGGGCACGCCCGAGGCGGAGCTGCCCAAGGCGCTGGGCAGCTTCCAGGCGGTGTCGCTCTTCGGCCTCGCGATGGGGCCGGCCGCGGCGGCCGTGCTGATCGAGCTGTTCGACTACCGGGGCACGTTCCTGCTCACGGCGGCGGTGATGCTCGCCGGTGCAGTGGCGTCAGTGTTCTTGATCCGGGAGGACAAGTCCACGCTGCGGCGCAACGCCGGTGCCTCTCCGAGCAACGGGCTCGGTGAGCTGGGTGAGCTGCTGCGCGTCCCGGCCATCCGCGCCACCCTGGGCGTCGCGCTGATCCTCGGCCTCGGTGTCCCGATGGTGCAGCCGGTGCTGTCGTCGTTCATCAAGGAGCTGCTCGAGGAGGGCCGATCGGTCAACCTCGTGGTCGGCAGCATCTTCTTCGGCATCTCCGCGGCCGGCGGCATCGGCGCGATGCTCACCGGCCGAGCGCTGCGCCGGGTGCCCACCCGCAGGCTGCTCGTGGTGGCCAGCGCGGTGGCCGGCCTGCTGCTCGTGCCCCAGGCCGGGGCGCAGGCCGTCTGGCACCTGGTGCCGTTCGTGCTCGGCATGGCGTTCTTCCACGGGTCGCTCCAGGCCAGCACGGTGGCGCTGGTGTCGTCGGTGGTCTCGCGAGCGTCGGCCAGCGCGGGCTTCGGTCTCTACCAGAGCGTGCAGGCGGCCTCGGCCCAGCTGGCGCCGGCGGTGGGGGGCCTCCTGGTGGCGATGGTCGGCTTCCGGGGCGTGTTCGTCACGGCCGGCGCGGTCCTCCTCGTGGCCTCGTTCGTGGCCGCGCGCGTGCTGCCGGGGGCGCCGGCGGTGGGGCCAGCACCCCTGTCGGCTCCGGCGGCGCAGCAGCCGGGCCCGCCCGTCGACCTGGCCGAGCCCGAGCCGGCCTGAGCCGGCCTGAGCGGCTGTCGCCCTCAGGGGCGCAGCTCGGCGAACCCGTTCCGGATGACCACCGCACCGGCCGAGGCGGCCTCGAACACGTACTGCCGATCTCCGACGTCGTCGATGTGGACCTCGACGTGCTCCCCGACGAACGTCGGCGCCGCGAACCGCACGGCCAGGCGGCGCACCCGCTCGGGATCTCCGCCGGCCACCATCGCCACGATGCCCTGCGCGCACAGGGCCAGCGTGCAGAGGCCGTGGAGGAAGGTGCGATCGGCGCCGCTGCGACGAGCCGCCTCCACGTCGAAGTGGTGCGCGGACCAGTCGCCCGACACCTCGGCGTAGCGGCGCGGCATCTCGTCGTCGGCGTGGACGTCGTAGGTCCCGACCCGGCTCGGGGGCGCGCCGCGATCGACGGCGTGGTCCGGAGGGGCCTCGCCCACGGGGTCGCCGGCGGCCTGCAGGAGCACCGTGGTCCACCACTGCTCGGCGATCAGCTCCCCGTCGTCGCCATGGGTGAGGTAGCGCATCGTCACGAGGTTGTGCCGCCCGCCCCGCCGGGAGCCGAACCCCTCCACCCACGTCTGCAGCGGCTCGCCCGGCGCGATCGGTCGGTGGAGGAGGATGTCGTGCTGCCCGTGCACGCCGCCCGCCATGGACGAGCGCACCGGTGCCGGGACGAGCGCGGCGAACCCGGCTTCCTGGGCCTCCCAGATCTGCGTCACCACCGCGGCCGGAGGCACCGCCGATCCTGACCGGCTCGCCTCGTTGGGGTCGTTCGTCGCGGCCGCGTAGCGCCGCACGAGCTCGGCGTCGATCCGTCCCGGGAACGGGCCCAGGCGGTCGAGCAGGACGCCGGGCACCCCAGGGCCTTCGCCTTGCTGCACCGGGCCATCATGGTGTCGTCACCGCGCGTCGGCCAAGCTGCCTCCGGTCGCGCCCGTGCCGCGGGTGGCGACGGGACAACTAGGGTCTCGGCCTGCGCGGCGACGGCCCGGCGTGCAAGGTGCAGGGGGACGGATGGATCGGGAGCGCTGGACGTGGAGGGCCACCGGCCCCGCGCCCGCGGCGCCGTCGCGGGAGCTCGAGGTGGTCGTCATCGGCGCGGGCATGGGTGGTCTGGCTGCCGCGGAGAAGCTCGTGGCGCACGGGTTCACGCCGACGATCCTGGAGAAGGCGGACGAGGTCGGCGGCACGTGGCACGACAACCGGTACCCGGGGCTGTACGTGGACGTGCCGGTCGGCCTGTACCAGATGCGCTTCGCGCCCAAGTACGACTGGAGCCACGCCTACGCGCCCGGACCAGAGATCCAGGACTACCTGGTCGGCATCGCCGACCGCCTCGACCTCCGCCGGCACATCACCTTCGGCGTGGAGATCACGTCGGCGACGTGGGTCGATGGCCGCTGGGAGCTGACCACCAGCGACGGGGCGACCCGCACGGCCGACGCGGTGATCGCGGCGACCGGCTTCCTCCACCGCAAGCGCCTCCCGCAGGTCGTCGGCATGGCGACGTTCGCCGGGCGCCAGTTCCACTCGTCGGAGTGGTCCGACGACCTCGACGTGACCGGCGAGCGGGTGGCGGTGGTCGGCAGCGGTTCGAGCGGCGTGCAGCTCGTCTGCGCCCTGTCGGAGATGCCCTGCCAGGTCGTCCAGTCCGAGCAGACCGAGATGTACCGCGACCTCCAGCTCCACCGGCTCGACCGTGTGCGGAGCCATCGGAGCCGTGTCGCGAGCGAGCAACCGGCGTGAGCACCGTCTGGCCCACCATCCCGGCCATGGTGGCCTCGACCGCCGAGCGCTGGCCGCAGCAGCTCGCGGTGGTCGACGGTGATGTCCGCCTCACCTACGCCGATGTGGTCGGTGAGGCCAGGCGCTTCGGCGCCGCGCTGGTGGCCGCGGGCGTGGCGCCCGGCGAGCGCGTGGCCATCTGGAGCCCCAACTGCGCCGAGTGGATCATCGCCGTGCTCGGCCTGCTGGAGGCCGGCGCGGTGCTCGTGCCGATCAACACCCGGTTCCGGGGCGCCGAGGCGGCCGACATCCTGGCCCGGAGCCGGGTCCGCCTGCTGGTGACCACCAGCGACTTCCTGGGGAACGACTACGTGGCGCTGCTGCGGGGGGCGGACGTGCCGCTGCCCGACCTGGCGACCATCGTCGACCTGCGCGGCGCCGGCTCGGGCGGGACGACCGCTTGGGACGACGTCCTGGCACGGGGAACGGCCGGCGACCACGCCGAGCTCGCCCGTCGCGCCGCGGCGCTGAGCCCCGAGGACCCGTCGGACATCCTGTTCACGTCGGGGACCACGGGCGTGCCCAAGGGCGTGGTGCAGACGCACAGCCGCACGCTCTGCGTCGCCACCGACTGGGCGACCATGACCGAGCTGGGCCCCGGCGACCGCTACCTCATGGTCAACCCCTACTTCCACATGTTCGGCTTGAAGGCAGGGATCCTGGCGTCCGTCGGTGCCGGGGCGACGATGTTCCCCGAGGCGGTGTTCGACGCGGGCCGGGTGCTCGAGCGGGCGGAGGCGGAGCGGATCACGGTCCTGCCGGGCCCGCCCACGCTGTACCAGTCGATCCTCGACCACCCCGACCGGGACGCGCGCGACCTCTCCAGCCTGCGGATCGCCGTCACCGGCGCGGCCGACATCCCCGTGGAGCTCATCCGGCGGGTGCAGGCCGAGCTGCCCTTCTCGGCCGTGATCGCCGGGTACGGGTTGACGGAGGCGGGCACGGCGACGACCACGTCACCCGACGACGACCCGGAGACCATCGCCACCACGGTGGGCCGGGCGCGACCCGGCTTCGAGCTGCGCATCGTGGACGCTGACGGGCGTGATCTGCCGGCGGGCGAGCAGGGCGAGGTGCTGCTGCGCGGCCGGAGCGTGATGGCCGAGTACCTCGACGACCCGGCGGCCACGGCCGAGGTGCTCTCGCCCGACGGGTGGCTCCGCACGGGCGACATCGGGGTGCTCGACGAGCGCGGCAACCTGCGCATCGTCGGCCGGGCCAAGGACATGTTCATCGTGGGCGGTTTCAACGCCTACCCGGCCGAGATCGAGAACCTGCTGCTGCGCCACCCGGGCATCCAGCAGGTGGCGGTGATCGGCATCCCCGACGCCCGCCTCGGCGAGGTTGCCATGGCGTTCGTCGTGCCGCGCGCGGGCGCAGCGTTCACACCGCAGGAGATCGTCGACTGGTCCCGCCGGGAGATGGCCAACTACAAGGCGCCCCGCGTGGTGGAGCTGGTGGACGAGCTCCCGGTCAACGCCACGGGCAAGGTGGTGAAGGACGAGCTGCGGCGATGGGCGCGGTCGCGGACGCGGTCGTGAGCGCCCGCTGCTAGAACGGCGACCCGGGACGAAGGAGGGACGATGGCCGCGTTGGTGCGCCGGAAGCTGGGGCCCGCCGATGTCGACGAGCTGGCCCGGCGGTACCGCAACTGGGGCACGTGGGGAGCCGACGACGAGCTGGGCGCGGCCAACTACGTCACCCCGGACAGCGTCGTGCGCGCAGCCGCAGAGATCCGCAAGGGCACGGTCTTCTCGCTGGCCTTCCCGATGGACCGCAGCGGCCCGATGACGGGCGGCCGGGGTCGGGTCAACCCGCAGCACCTGATGCTCCGCACCGGGGCCGACATCCTCGCCGACCCGACCGAGACGGGCGACATCCGGGTCACCGACGACGCGGTCTACATGCCCCTGCAGTCGTCCACGCAGTGGGACGCGTTGTGCCACATCATCTTCCGCGGCGAGGCCTACAACGGCCGGGGACCCGACAGCGTCACCAGCGGGGGTGCCAGCCACAACAGCATCACCAACCTGAAGGACCGCGCTGTCGGTCGTGGGGTGCTGCTCGACGTGCCGCGGTGGCTCGGCCGGCCCTGGCTCGAGCCCGGCGACGTCATCCAGGCCGAGGATCTGGAGGCGTGCGCGCGCCACCAGGGTGTGGAGCCCGGCGAGGGTGACTTCCTGCTGGTGCGTACCGGGCACCTCGCGCTGTGCCGCTCGGAGGGTCACTGGGGCACCTACTGCGGTGGGACGTCGCCGGGGCTGGGGCTCAGCGCCGCGGACTTCCTCTGCCCACGTCACGTCGTCGGCGTCGCCACCGACACGTGGGGGATCGAGGCCATCCCCTACGAGACCGAGGGCATCCGGGCGCCCCTGCACGTGGTGCTGCTCGTCAACGCCGGCGTCTACATCGGGGAGATGTGGGACCTCGAGGCGCTGGCCGAGGACTGCGCGGCCGACGGTCGCTGGACGTTCTTCCTGGCCGCCCCGCCGCTCACCATCACCGGTTCGGTCGGTTCACCGGTGAACCCCCTGGCCATCAAGTAGCCGTCGCGGCCGTCGTAGCCGAGGCGGCCCGGAAGTGGGCCATCACCTCCTTGGCGCCCCACTCCAGGCCGTCGAGGTACTCCTCGAGGGAGCGAGGCGACGGGCCCGGGCGGGGGATGGAGGTCCACGTCACGCCGTGGTCCTGGAGCACGCCGATCCGGTCGATCAGGTCCTGCACGCTGTCGAGGGGTCGGTCCTCGGGGAGCGGCTCGTGGTTGGGCCCGAAGCGCGACGCGACGGGCGTGAGCGAGATGTCGAACGTCGCCTCTCGCTCGGCGAAGCCGGGGACCCGCCGCGCCTCCTCCAGGAACATCGGGAGGTCGTCGGGCCCGTTCAACCACGGCCCCTTGCCGCCCTGCGACCCGCTCGGCATCCACCCGTCGCCCACGCGCGCTGCACGGCGCAGCGCGGCCATCGAGCTGCCGCCAATCCACAGCGGCGGGTGCGGTTGCTGGACCGGCTTCGGTTCGAACAGCACATTGGCGAAGTCGACGTACCGCCCGTGGAACTCGGGCTGGCCTCCGTCCACAGCACCTTCATCGCGTCGAGGTACTCGTCGGTGATGCGGCCCCGCTGCTCGAATGGCACGCCCAGCGCGGCGAACTCCCCGCGCGCCATCCCGGCGCCGACGGTGATCGTCACCCGTCCGCCTGACAGCACGTCGAGCGTGGCGACGGCCTTGGCGAACTGCACGGGGTGGTGGTACGGCATCACGATCACGCTGCTGTTGACGCGGATGCGGGTCGTCGCGCCCGCGATGAAGCTCATCACCGTGAAGGCGTCGACCCAGTAGGCGCCCATCGCCACGGCGAGGTCCTTGGGCATCACCAGGTGCTCGCTCACGTTGAGCGAGTCGTAGCCGAGGTCCTCAGCCGTGCGGGCGATGCGCTGGAAGTCGTGCACCGTCAGCCGGTCCTGCCAATGGTCGCGTCCCGGCGTGAACTCCTCGGGTGGGTAGCGCATCACCCCTGGGAAGCCGGTGGAGAACTTCATGAGCCCTTCCTCCTCAACTGACGTCCGAGATCGGATCCTCGGCGGCTGACTGTCGACCGGCGATGCGGCCGAAGGCGAGCGCGTCGGCGATCGGCATCCCGCTGTCGAAGCAGCGGCTGTACGACATGCTCATCTCACCTGCGCAGTAGAGCCGGGGGATGACCTGGCCGAAGGCGTCGAGCACCTGCGCCCGCTCGTTGCGTCGTGGCCCGCCGCAGGTGAAGTTGAGCACCGGCCCCCACCGGAACCCGTAGTACGGCGGGCGGTCGATCGGCACGAGCGTGGCCGGCTCGCGCCCGAACTGCTCGTCGACGCCCCGCCCGCAGGCCTCGTTGTACCGGGCGACGGTGGCCACCAGGCCCGCGGGGTCGATCCCCATGGTCTTCGCGAGCTGCTCGAGGGAATCGGCGGTCGAGATCCACCCGCGCTCGATCTCGGCGCAGTTGTCGGGACTCCAGCGGTACCCGTCCACCAGCTGGCTCCAGCCGTAGGGGCCCTCCTCGAACGGGCGGCAGAAGGGACCCGCAGCCCGGGTGCGCTCGTCGAACACCACCCACATCGGCTCCGACGGGAACTGCTCGAAGCGGCCGTGGTGGAAGGCATGCCCGTGCCTCGTCGGCACCTGCTCGTCGACGAAGCGGCTCCCGTCCGGGCCGACGTAGATGAACCCGTCGGCGGGCGGGAAGGTGGCCATGCCGGCGGCATAGCCGTCCATCCGCAGCCCGACCATCGGGAAGTGGTTCTGCATGTGCCACAGCCCGGCGCCGACCTTCATCGCCAGCCGGTGCCCGTCGCCGGTGTTGTAGGGGCTGCCCCACTGCTGCGCGTCGACCAGGCCGACGTGCTCGCGCAGCAGCTCGGGATCGGCCTGGAAGCCGCCGGTGGCCAGGACCACACCGCGGCGGGCGCGGAAGCGCACCGCCTGCCCTCGGTGCTCGGTGTCCACGCCGAGGATCGCGCCTGAGCCAGGCGCGGCCACGAGCCCCGTGGCGCGGGTGTCGAACCGCAGCTCGATGCCGCGTCGGCGGGCCGCCGCCAGGAGCGTGTCGAACAGGCGCCCCATGCCCCAGGTGGGCGCGACGTGGACGAGACCGCCGAAGCAGTCATGGCCCGGGAGCTCCGGGTAGGCGGCGGTGAACGGCATGACGCCGAGCTCGGCGCCGAGCGACGCCACCCAGGCGGAGTTGCGGGCCGTCTCGACCGCCCACACCTCCACGATGGCCTCCGGCACGGGTCGGTCGCCGCACAGTGCTCGGAGGTAGGTGGCGGCGGCATCCGGGTCGCGGTTGTCGAACCAGGTTCCGCCCGACACACGGGTCTGTCCTCCGGCGTGCTCTTCGGGTGCCTTCTCGAGCACGACGACCGTCGCGCCGTGGTCGTGGGCCTCGATGGCAGCCGACAGGCCGGCCGCCCCCATCCCCACGATGGCGACGTCGACGTCGACCCCGTCCTGTTCGGTCACCGAGCTCGCCACCGCCCACCTCCCGAAGTTCCCGTCAGGGCAGTCGACGCGAGAACGGCCCCGCCATCAAGGGCCAACCGTTGATGGGAGCGTGCAGGTGCGCTGCACGATGGACACGATGTCCCGGCGTGGCCCGCCGCGACGCGCGCCATGATGGCGCCCATGACCGTGCGCATGGGCTTCATCGGGCTGGGGCAGATGGGCAGCATCATCGCGGGTGGGCTCCTCTCCGCCGGCTACGAGCTGACCGTCTGGGATGTGCGCGACGAAGCGGTGGCGCCGTTCGCAGCGCGCGGTGCGCAGGTGGCCCGGTCCGCCGCCGAGCTGGCCGCGGGCTGCGACATCGTCGGCTTGTGCGTCGTCGACGACGCGCAGACCCGCGATGTCGCAGAGGGCGACAGCGGCGTGCTCGCGGCCATGCGTACCGGCAGCGTGCTCGTCCTGCACTCGACCATCAGCCCACGACTGGCCCGGACCCTCGGCGAGCAGGCCGCGGCCCGCGGTGTGCAGGTGGTCGACGCGCCCGTGAGCCGCGCCACCAGCGGCCCGGCCGGCGAGCGGATCGTGGTGATGGTGGGCGGCGACGACGCACCGGTCGGCACGGTCATGCCGGTGCTGCGGGCCTTCGGCGACCCGGTCCTCCACCTCGGCCCGCTCGGCAGCGGGCTGCTCGGCAAGCTCGTCAACCAGTCGCTCCAAAGCGCCAACGCCTGGTTAGGCGAGGGGGCGCTCCGCCTCGGGGAGGTGCTCGGGCTCGACGTGGCCGTTCTGGGCGAGCTCCTGCGCACCGGGTCGGGGCGCAGCTTCGGCCTGGAGCTGGCGCTCATGGCCAGGACGACGGACATGTCGCAAGGCCTGGCCCTGTTGCGCACGGACGTGCACCTCATGGCCGCGGCGGCCGACGACGCGGGCGTCGAGAGCGAGCTCGTCGCCCTCTCGACCCGCTTCTTCACCGACGGCTCGTAGCTCACCCCGATCCGTCACGCCGACGGCAGACGGGCGATCACGTCGAGCTCGACGAGCAGGTCGGGGAGCAGCAACGCCTCGACCACGACGGTGGTGGTGGCGGGCGGCACCTCGGGCCACACCTTCCGCCGGAGCTCCAGGAACTCCATCCCGTGGTCGCGGTCCACGAGGTAGGTGGTCAGCTTCACCACCGCGTCGAGCCCGACGCCGACCAGCGCCAGCTGGCGCTCCACGTTCGTCACGGCCGCCGCGAACTGGCGGGCGAAGTCACCGCGGGCGATCTGGCCGTCCTCGATGCCCACCTGGCCGGAGACGAAGGCCAGGTCGCCGACCCGGACGACCTGGTTCGTCGGCGCCGCCGGTCGCTCGTCAGCCACGGCCGGCCACCGCCGCTGCCGTACCGCCGTGGCGCGCGGCCCGGAGATCGTGGAGGGCCAGGCCGAGGCGGTGGACGCCCTCGTCGAACACGTCCATCGGCACGTTCCCGAAGCCCACCCGGAACCCGGGACCGTCGAGGCCGAAGGGGGAGAAGTGCGTCTGAGGGAGGACCATCACACCGTGGGACCGCGCGTGCGGCAGCAGCTCGTTGACCGTGCCCTCCCGCAGGGTGACCCACAGGTAGATCCCACCCTCGGGGTCGGAGACGGACGCAAGGTGCTCCGACAGCGGCGCCAGCGCCGACCGGAGCCGCTCCTTCTTCTCGTGCTGGAGGGCGATCACGTCGGCGAGGTGCTCGTCGAACCACGGCGCGGCGAGCAGGTGCTCCGCCGTACGCTGCAAGAGGGGGCTCACCCCGAGGTCCGTCCGCATCGCCACCAGCGCCTCCGCGAACCCGGGTGACGACCACGACCAGCCGATGCGCAGCCCGGGCGCCAGGACCTTGCTGCACGAGCCCACGACGATCGTGTGGTCCGGTGCCCACACGGTGAGCGGCGGTGGTTCCGGCGTGACCCAGCGGATCTGGCTGTAGGTGTCGTCCTGCAGCAGCACGAGCTGCTCGCGCTGCGCCAGCGCGGCGAGCTGCTCGCGGCGAGGGATCGACATGGTGATCCCGGACGGGTTCCCGAAGTTGGCCGCGAAGTAGACCATGCGCGGCCGTCGCCCGTCGGACCGGGCGCGCGCCACGAGCGAGGCCAGCTCGTCCACCAGCAGACCCTCGCCGTCGGAGGGGCACACGACCACGTCGGCGCCGCGGTAGCGGAAGGAGTAGAGGCCGGTGTGGTAGGTGAACTCCTCGACGAAGACCACCTCACCCTCGTCGAGCACCGCGGCGGCGGCCGCCTCGATGGCCCCGGCCGCCCCCTGGGTGATCGTGAGCTGGTCGGCGGACACCGCGACACCGGCGCGCGCCGCGAGCCGGGCGGCGATGGTCTCGCGCAGGGCCGCGCTGCCCGCGCTGATGTCGTAGTCGAGGGTCCGCACCGGCCGCTCCTCGAGCGCGCTCCGCAGCACCTCGAGCATGCGCTCGGTCGGGAACGTCGTCGGGTCGGGGGAGGCGGCCGCGAACGAGATCATGTCGGCCGGTGTCGGCCCGGACACGGCACGGGCGGGGGCGGCCGGCGGCACCCGCCTCGCCAAGAGGTGGCTGATCGACGTCGACATGGTGGACCCCCCTGACGAGCCCGACGAGGGCTACGTGCGGATGTAGACGCGCTGCAGGTCGATGAACGGCCCGCCGTTGTACTCGAGCACCCAGGAGACGTCGCCCACCCGTTCGTCGCGCCAGGCGGCAGCCTTCATGCCGAAGACGCCGAAGACGTTCGGTGCCTGGTCGAGGATCACCTTCTGGAGCCGGCGCCACGGCTGCACGGCTTGCGGCGAGTCCGGGGGTAGAGCCTGGAGCTCCGCCACGAGCGCGTTCACCTCGTCGTGGCTCCATGAGCCGACGTTGCCGATGGTCCCGGGCTGCAGGTTGCGTTGGATGCCCTGGAGCGGAGGGTTCACCATCCCGTAGAAGTTGATGTCGCCCTTGCCGTCGATGAAGAAGTCCTGCACCACCTGTTGCGAGGAGCGGATCTCCAGGTTCACCCCGATGTCCTGCCACTGCTGCTGCACGATCTCGGCGAACCGCTGGCCCAACCCCGCAGCGGCGTAGCCCTCGATCGTCAGCTCCGTGACGCCGGCTTCCGCGAGGAGGGCCTTGGCCCGCTCCACGTCGTGGGTCCAGTAGTCGGCGAGCGCGGGATCGAAGTTGGGGCTCGACGATCGCAGGAACCCCATGGCGGGCTCGCTCTGGCCCTGGAAGAGCGCCTGGTTGATGGCGTCGCGGTCGATGCCGAAGTTGAGCGCCTGGCGCACGCGCACGTCGTCGAGCGGCGGGTTGGTCTTGCGCAGCTGCCCCCAGAGGAGCACCGAGTCGGTCACCTCGAAGCGCGACGCGACGCTGTTGCCGAGGCCCTCGAGGAGCTCGAGGGTGGGGGAGCCGAGGTGCACCACGTCGACCGCGCCGGACCGGACCGCGTTGCTCATCGTCAGCGGCTCCCCGCTCAGCACGACGTACTCCACCGCGGCCAGCCGCACCTCGTCCGCGTCGATGTAGTCCGGGTTCTTCACGATCCGGATGAGCTGGTTCGGGACGACCGTGTCGAGCACGAACGGTCCGGCACCGACCGGGGTGGTCTTCAGGTCGACACCGTTGCGCACCGCCGTCGGCGAGGGGATCGACGACTCGCCTCGGGCGAACAGCACCTGGATGTAGCCGGCGATGGGGCGCTTGAGGGTGATGGTGAGCGTCAGCGGATCGTCGACTGTCATGGTGTCGATCTGCTGGAGCTCGGCGGCGAAGGCGCGAGCGTTGGCCGCGGCCACGTGGCGCTCGAGCCCGAACTTCACGGCCTCCGCGTCGTAGGGCGTCCCGTCGGTGAACCTGACGCCGGGTCGCAGCACGACCCGGAGTGTGGACGGGTCCACGACGGTCACCGCTTCGGCCAGCCCAGGGTGGAGGCTGCCGTCCTCGTGCTGGCGCAGCAGCGTCCCGTAGACCGCGCGGTGGACGTCCACCGGCGGGACGGCCAGCGTCGGCAGGTCGAAGTTGTCCCACACGTTCGGGGAAGAGACGGCTGTGCCGATCCGCAGCACGCCGTTCGGATCCACGTCGTCGGCTTCGGCGGTGGTCGTCGCGGCTCCCCCGGAGGCGGATGGGGCGGGCGTGGCCGAGACATCGCTGCGACCGCCGGCGCTCGTGGTGTTGTCGTCGCCGTCGTCGCCGCAGGCGGCCAGCACAAGTGCGCCCGCCAGCGCCAGCGCGAGCATCCGTCGCCTCTGCCCTGTGCCGATCACGATCCCTCCCCCTCACGGACCATGCTCCCCACACTCCAACCCCGGCCGGCAGAGGCCGTCAAGGACCAACGGCTGAGCGGACCGTGAAGCCGAGCTGCACGGTGCCTACGATGCCGCGGGTGCTCGACCTGACGCAGCTCCGTTGCTTCGTGGCCGTGGCGGACGACCTCTCGTTCACCCAAGCCGCCGCCCGTCTGGGCTACTCGCCCTCCAACGTCAGCCAGCACGTTCGCCGCCTGGAGCGCGCGCTCCGGCTGCACCTCTTCGCCCGCACCAGCCGCCGGGTGGAGCTCACGCCGGAGGGCCTCGAGCTCCTCGACCGAGCGCGGCTCGTGCTCGACGCCGAGATGGGCCTGCAACGGCGTGCGGAGGAGCTCACGAGCGAGCATGGCCGACGTCTCGTGCTCACCTATGGGCCCTACACGGGCGACCTCGCCGCCGAGTTGGTCCGTGAGCTGCAGGCGGCCCACCCGGATGCCGAGCTCGACGTCCAGGGCTCCGTGGTGACCGTCGAGGCGCTGGAGGCTCTCGCTGCGGGGCGGGCCGACGTCGCGCTCACCAAGTGGGTGAAGGGACCGTTCGAGAAGCTCGTCCTACGCTCGCCCCACGAGGTGGTCCTCCTGGTCCCGGAGGGTCATCGGTTCGAGGGGCGAGCGTCGGTCACCATCGAGGATCTCGACGGCGAGCCGATGCTGTGGCCGCTCCGGGAGCAGAACGAGGAGCTCCACGACTCCATCGCCGCCTTCTTCGCCGAACGGGGCGTGCATCCGATCAAGCGATCCCGTCGCATCGTGTCACCCGATCAGAGCTACGAGTTCGTGGCCGCTCGCCAGGGCGTCGCCCGGGTCATCAAGACGCGCACGCCGCCGCCGGGCACCTCGTTCGTCCCGGTGTCCGGGCCGTTCCCGGACATCAACGACCTCTACCTCGTCTGGCACCGCCGCTGTCGTGCCGAGCTCCTCGAGCCGGCCTTGGAGGTGGCCAGCAAGCTGTGGGGCGACGACGCCGCTCGACCGTGTGCGGAGGGCTGAGGACGGCTACGGACGGTCCGTCGCCGTCGCCCTGGCCAGGAGGACACCGCTCGCGATCACGCCGATGTGGCTGAACGCCTGGGGGAAGTTGCCG
>Ga0182742_1003669_pt1 | contig 14714 bp, 16 predicted proteins | sample eDN5th37CBELigMG_FD_128880 | JGI IMG/M metagenome (GOLD analysis project Ga0182742, IMG submission 128880) | Enriched Miracle-Growth compost microbial communities from Emeryville, California, USA - eDNA 5th pass 37_C BE-Lig MG (version 2)... ... | reverse complement strand
TCTCAAAGCAAAGCTTAAAAATAGAGTTGTTAATACTCAAATTAATGAGACTAGCACTACCTCATTACCATCAACCCAAACAAATAAATCAGTGGTATAATATTCGTTTTGCATAAATTCATTTCCAAGGAATCAGAAATTCTTCCTTCGAAATCTCCTTTAAAAGTAAATTTGGTGCAGCTTAAACTAGAAGCTCTTAAAAAGTATAAAATTCTAATTCAAAATGGCTATACAATATATTTACAATGATGAAATCACCTTATCTTTTTTGTTTTCTAACAAGGGAAAAAAATTTCCAAACCAACAACCTTGCTTCTTTTTTCCAATATCAAAAATTATTTCTTTGTGGGGCAGCCAAGGAAAAAAACTTTTTTTTTTCTTCTTTTATAATTGGTTTTGAGTCACTAAACTTCATTTTAGAAAGCCTGAAGCTTTAGCAACAGAAAATAAAAAAATCCAATCTCAATTGATAATTAAACAAGATATATTATCTACTCAAAGTGGAACAGATCAATCGCAAAATCTGGTTCTTTCAACTGATATTTCAGGCACATCTCCAGCAAGTGGAGGAATAGTATCAAACACATTGAAAAAACAAGGTATTCAAAATTATTTGTTGATTTTCAATTTCGAAGTCATCACAGGGTTAAACCCTAGAAATAAAAATCAAGCTCAGGCGAAATCTCAAGTTTCAACCCACCCTTCAATAATCACTTTATCTAAGCCCAATCCTAATCTTTCTAAAGAAGCACAAAACGTCGATACTCAACAGATTGAAGTTAGTTCTGAAAAAATAAAGGACGATCTTCATGGAACTCCTTCTGAAAAAGTTCAGATTCCTGAAAAGTCTGAACTTCCTTTAAACATACAAACAAAAGGTATAGTTTCTACATCAGAACAAGGAAACGAAGAGAAGCTTTCTCAAAATTTACAAACTGCTGAAAAGAAAGAAGAAGAAAATATACCCAATCTCTCCAACCAAGAAAAAGATAAAATCCAAACTGAAGAACTTCCAAAGAAAAGTACATTTGGACAATTCAATTCTGATTATTAGGTTCAACTGAAGCTATTCTCGAAGAATCAAAGGCCGAAGAATTTGATTCTGGAGCAGGAATTCAAGGTGTTGAAGAAGAGGGTCCGCTAGAGGGGGAAAGGCAAGATATGAATATTGAAACTCCTTTTGTTCAGAGCGACCTGCAAAAATCTGACATTTCTTCAAAAGAAAAGGGAGAAGTTCTCCTTCATAGCCAACAGAATCTTAATCAAGAAGGTTTGATTTAATTTTTTAGGAGATAAACTTTCAAGAAAACAAATACGAAAATGAATCCTTGAATGAAGTCGGAAAGGAGAATGAAGATGAGGAAATAGAAAAATTGTCGACAAGTAAATTAGAAATAATTTTTTTTAAACCTTAAAGGCTCAAAAAAAATAAAAACGACTGGTGATTCATTCTTGTCAAACGTTCATTTAGCTGAGAAATCTTCTCCTTCCGAAGGAGAGTCGACCTCAAGTAAATTGAAGAAAAAATTTATGCAAAAAGAAGCTGAAAAAATCAGAAAATCAGTAGACAAATAAATAATATTTAATAATATAATTGTTAGGTATTAGAACTGGAGAAGATTGTCAAAAACGTGGAAAATAGGATGCCTAGAAAAATGCAAAACGTTGTAGCTTATGCCCAAAGTCTAAATAAAGTAAATATAGATTGATATTTAATAGTAATCTCGCTAGAAACGTCCCTTCAATCAAAGATTTGCAAAGGTCTTGAGCTTTTTTGAGAATTATCAATCCTCTTAATATAAATAAAATTCTTTTAATGTTTATAATTTTTTCCTTGAGAATAAAAATATATACATAGAGTTTCAATAAATCAAAACAAATAAAGCAACAACAAAAAAAAAGTGAGTTCCCAAAGCTGTTTGTAAGAAGTTGACAAATCTCTTTTCTTTTCCCTTAATTAAAAACTTTTTTCTTCGTTTTCTTTTTGAATAGCAACCAATTAATTTTTGATAAAATTTTGCCATCAAAAGAAAGTTAAAAAACCCCTTTTTTTGAACTTCAAATCCATAGAAAATCATCATCATTCAATTTTAAATGAATCCATTATTTTTATATAGTCATTTTATTTGTTATCCATGAACTTTAAATCAAAACACCTTTTATTCCTTTGAATTTAGTTTTCTCGTTTCAAACCGAGTTAAAACGAAAAACTATTCTTGTCTGATCATAATTTATAATAATTCCTTCGATATGATTTGTTTTTAATTGTATTTATGTGTCCTTCATTAAGTATATAATATTAAAAAATGTTAGCAAATTTTTCTGACTTGAAAAAATATAGTTTAGAAAATCCAGCTTGGTTTAATAATGACGCTCTTAAGCTGAAAGAACAAAGAATGTATGAAGGAATGGAGACTCTATATCTTCAACATTATTTATGGAGTTCTAATGGAGACCTTGATGAACTAAAGCTGAAACTTGGTATTTATACAACAAGACATCCAGAACTTCCACTTGTTATTTTTAATTATGACCATGTCAAAACTCCTCATGATTCACTCCTTGGACTTGAATGTCGAGGACTTGTCCTTGAAAAAGATACATGGAACATTGTTGCAAAACCAATGAACAGATTTTTTAACTGGGAAGAGATTGATATAGAAGCCGCTTTACATCCAAACTTTGAGAAGAGACAATTTGATTTTACAAATTTTACAACTCAATCAAAAGAAGATGGAAGTCTCATTGTGATGTACTTTTACCAAGGACACTGGAGATTAAATACAAGAACTTTCTTCTTAAATAATGATGATCAAAATAAAGTTGTAATGTCGGGAATTCATGAAGTACCTATGAGCAAAGTTATTGGAACATTTCTCAAAGCTTTGAAATGTAATGCAAAAACCTTAGATGATTTAGATGAATTTCTGAATAGAACATGTACTTATTGTTTTGAATTTTGTTCATCGTTTAACAAGATTGTCAGAACCTATGAAGAAGATACAGTATTTTTGCTTTCTATTACAGAAAATAAAACGTTAAAAGAAGCAAACCCACTTGAGGTTGACCGAGTGTCTGAATTAATTGGAGCGAAAAGACCGATAAATCACAAGTTTAAAACATTGGAAGATATAATTCAAGCAATGAAGGAAGTTATAAAAAAAGATCCTTCATTAGAAGGATTTGTCATAAGGGATGTCAACGGAACCCGTTGGAAAATTAAAAGTCCATCGTACTTCTTCCTTCATCATATTAGTTATGATAAGATGAGAACGCCTTATCCAAAAGATTTAGTGCCTCTAATTCTTCAAGGTGAAGGAACTGAATTATTCAGTATTCTAGAAATTAATGGATTTATTGCTGAGTTATATGAAATCCAGCAGCAGTGGAAATTTTGTGAAAATAGATTAAATCAAGCATGGCAGCAGTTACAAAAAGATTGGGAAAAAGTGATCAAGATTGAGAATCAGGAGGAATTTAACAAGCAAATTAGTACCCTTACTACTCCCTTAATTTGCTTGTTAAAAGAGCTTTATAGCTCCAATAAGAAAGAGTTGACTGATTTAGAAAATATTTGGTATCATAATCCCAATATTCTTGTCGATAAATTGTTCACAATTGAAGAGCAGAGGCCACCAAATATCCGAAAAGCTCAAGTTAAAGTAGAACATATTAATTCATACCAAAAAGCTCAAAAGCGTGAAGAAAGTTCTTTACGTCCATTATTCAAGAACCCTGATTGGTGGAAGCAAATCAAAGAAGAAAACGATGGGCTAGCAAAAGTACGCCCGCATTTTGAAGATGGGAAGTGGAATGTTTCTTGCTTTTGTGGAGAGATTATGCCGCTTTATTCAGTTCCTGAATACTGGTACGATTACAAGTGCGCAAGAGCTCCTTTATGTGATTATTGTAAAACAAGTATAGTTGATAAAAAGAAAGAAAATGGAAATCTTCAAGACAGAGGAGGTAATGCAATATTAACTTATCAATGTAAATGTGGATTGTCTCATAGAGCTCATCAGCATCAGAAAAAAATCGACAATGAGTTAAAAAGGAGGCCACTAAAAGGAAAGCCGTTAGGAATACCATGCAGTGAGTTATGTTTATGCATGAGACATTTAGCTCATGAAGAAATTGAAAATATTATGAAAGAATTTAAATGGGATAGAGATCAAATTTATAGAGAAGCAGCAAAGATATTAAATGTGAACATGGAGGATTCTCATGTTGGTATGTTAGGGATTTCTCAATGCAGAACTCTAATTATTGAGTTCAGAGAAATGAGAGGATAAATTATGTTCACTTTAAAGAAGTTTCTAAAGCATTTGGAAACCATACATTCATAAAGTTGTCTTATTTTACAACTTATGAATGGCTTTTTAAATTGAAGGCAAGCTTTTTTTCCATATTTATAAATTTGGACTTAATTTTTTCATTTTTGAACTCATTGCATCAATAAAATTCTTTGTTGACAAGTTTTAGTGATCTTTGAACGAAATTGTGATTGCTGAGAGCTTCTTCGATTTTTTTTTAATGTTTTCAATAGAAATCTTTATCTTGAGAACTTTTTTTCTTCCTCTTAATTAAATACTCTTAATTCAGATTGAGACAAAAAAAAAAATTGGGTTAACTCGTGTTGAATTCTGGGAAATTTTAAGATTAAAAAGAGAGAAAAGGACATAATATACGTTCAGAGAGTTTCTTATTTTCAAAGTTCTAAGCTCAACTAAAAATTTTAGAAAGATATCAAGTTTATTACAAACTAAAAATTATGAATAAAATTAATAAAATAAAACTTTTTGAAGAAAAGTAACAGTGTTAGATTAAATGAGACTCCAAATTACTTCTGCTCAAAAGATTGCCTTTCGAGAGATTTTCAACCTTGTAGCAAAGGACGGGAAGATTGATAAAGATGGATTTGAAGAAATTTTTAAGTTGATTGATTACAAGCTAACAGAAAAGCAATCTTCTGAATTTTATACAAAGCTCTTTAAAAACAAAGACACGATATTTTTTGAAGATTTCTTAAAAATCTTTAACTTAAAGATGACAGATTATACATCAGTTGATGTGAAAAATGCCTTTAAATTGCTTGCTAAAGACGATGACAAATATATCAGCTTAGAGTCTATTAAAGAGATTCTTCGCAAAAACAATATGTCTGATATGGATATTCATTTTATCACAACTCAATTAATTCCTTTTACTGAGAATGGCAAAGTAAACTATGATTTATTTTTAAAAAATCTTTCTATTTAAACATTAAAAGGGTATTGTCTATATATTTTATGTAATTTTGATATAATATCTGTTTTTTTAACTCTTCCTTGAAATTACAGAGAATTCAAAATGAATGTTTTTCCTAAAAAAGAGTCACAATCATAATCACATAATTTAGAAATTTTTGTATAAACTCGATCGTGATTTTTTTTTTAGTTTGAAGAGAAGGATAAAAAAATCGAAAAATTGAAATGTGCTCGACACCTTGTCACTTACAATTTAAAGATAATGATTTTTATTTTTTAAGAAGGAAAAAGCATTTCACATAGATAAGTATTACTTCCTTAAATAAACTCAGAAAATTAATTTATTTAGATTAAATTCCCTTTTTAATATACAAAAGTTCAAAAACTTAATAATCTGGCAAATTCAATAGATGAACTTTACTTTTTTTGGATATTCTAATTTCAATCATGTTTCACTGGCCAATCTTATAGAGACTATCTTTTTTATTTAACAATCATGCAAGAAAGTCAAATATTTACAAAAATTTGATAAAACATAGAACACTTTCATATCAAACTTAATTAATGTTGTTGAGAAATTCCGCAAAATATTTATCTAGGTTTACTTTGGCATCTTCTTTACATTTTTGGAGACCTTGTTGGTCATTATTATGGTTTCTAAAACATTCAGCAGTTTTAGTTTGGAAAAAAGCCATTCTAAATTCGAACTTTCTTTCTTCTTTTTCGAGTTTCTTCATTAAATCAGTCATACAATTCACAAATTTTTCACTATCATCTCTAGCAGAAGTAAAACAATCATTCTCTATACGAGTAAATTGACTTAATGCTTGTTGTTCTTTTCCTCTTATCCGTCGTTCGAGTTCATTTGCTACAAAACCTTGTAAATCTTGTTCCCAGTTCATTGAACTTAAAGTTAATTTTATATCTGAGTAAGATTTGATAAAGCTCCTGTATTAAGAGATAATTTATGGAAAGTTATAAAAATTTGTTTTTTATTTTTTATTTTCATTATCTCGTTTATGAGGGAAAAAACCCAATCCTAAATTGTTGTGGGTTTAATTTGCGAGCAGTTTTTATTGTTTTTATGACAAGGTAAATTATAATTTTATGTTTTATTTTTGTTTACAAGAAAATATTTCGGTTTGTATTTTCTCTAATTCTTTGATAAACTACTTTTGCATTTTTTTTATGATTTGAAGACTTTACAGCCTAATCATTAAAAAATTTTTTTTGTAATCATGATTTCTTATTGTTATAAAATTCTAAACACTGTTTTCTAACAATTTTTTTAACCAACCCATACCAAATTATCTATGGATTTTGTTTTGTAAATGTTGAATATCATCATAAAGGTTGGTTGTCAATTTGTCATAAGCGTCTAAAATAATCTTTTTCATCATTGTTGCTGATTGAAGCTCATTCAATTTAGGCATAAATCTTTCTTTTAAATTCTAAAATCTTTCATGTTAAATTAAGAATAAAGGAGACTTGTAATGACATTGGCCTGAAACACTTTAACCCTGAATAACTCATCAGCTTGATCATATTGTAAATTTGGTCTTCAAATCTTCTAACAGCTAGAAATGCCTTTATTGTTTGATCCACATAATAATTGAAAGGCTCAGTAACTTGACTTCCTCCCATAATTTGAATCATTTCCCTTTTTCATGAGAAAAAAAAATGAAAAATATACTTGGTCAGTTTAAAGTTTGCACTTTCAAACTTCATGTTATGTGCTGGAGAAATATCGAAAATAAAGCCAAAGTCTATATGGACAATATGACCGTAAGCATCAATAAGGATATTTCCATTATGACGATCTTTAATTTGAAGGATATAGCTGACGATTGAGTAAGCTGCCATACTCTTTATGAAATTTTCTCTTGCTAGCTGAAATTCAGGGGACATTCTAAAAGCGATTATTTTCGATAAAAATAAAATATGATATATATAATAAGCAAATAATTAAGGTGAACACGAGAAACTTACTCGCTGCCAAATCTTGCAATAAAGTACTCATATAAATTGCAATTCATTATTTTCCCCATCTGATCTCTTGAAATAGTGTTAGGCACCACTTCTATTATACCCCCAATATCCAGATCCTATATAATTAAGTATTAGACTTTGAAAGTAATTTTTTTTTTTGGAAGAAAATTTTTGTCGAATAAAAAAACCACTCTATTTGAAATAAAATAAAATCTACCTTTCCAGTACGGTTTGAAATTGTCCTATAAGGAAATAGGAATAAGTCTAGTCCCACCGACCTAAAAATGTGCTTGAAGAGGTTAATAACTTGAAGAGCAAGCTCATCTTGGCGAATATCATCGAATACTTTGAAAATGCAAGAGATAATATCATATTTATCTTCTTCAGTCTTTTCATTTTTTTTTCCTTTTGGTATTGCGAATGTTTCTTTTTTGGGATTGAAGTTTTTACGACTTTTGTTATATTTATTTGATTTGGATTGTTTATGGTTAATAATAAATTCTTCTCTTTGAATCTCTCCTACAGGTGGAAGGATATTCGAAGTTCCAACAGAATTTTCTAATCTTCTTTCATTCTTAGATATATCATCGTCATCTTTTCCTTGAGAATTTTTTTCTTCCTCTTCTTCAAAAATTTGGTTTTTGTCTTTTTCGAAATTAAATACAGTTGAAGGCTCTTTCTTTAACTTTGTTCCTGCTTCTTCTAATACGCTTTTTGGGATTAATTCTGGATCAGGAGAGGAAAGTTGATTTTGCTGTTGTTCAATCTCATCCAAGATTTTAATTCTTTCATCATCAGGAGGAATGTCTTCATCCTTTTCATTAATTTTTCTAATTCATGTAATTAAATTAATAAAAAAAATTACTCTAAACTTTCACTTTTTCCATGTTTATTGAGATTGTTTACTGAACTTAATAAACTTTCTTTAGGTAGTAACTTAATTTTTCCTGATAACTTAAGATCATTAATACTTGGATAATTCTCATTATCAATCGGAAGATCTTCTTCAGAATCTTTAACGTTGGGTTCAACAACGTTTTTGTTTAATAATTTTGGATAATATTTATCAGGACCTTCAAAGCGTTTGCAATAAAAAGAAACCAGGATTGGGCATTTGGCTGCACTTTGCATAGCTCTACCAGAATCAAGTTTAATTTTAGAAATTATATATTGAGGGTTTGATGGGACATATAGATATTCGCTGACTATGATCTTTTCAAGTTCTGCTTGGATAATTTCTTCTTTTTGTTTCTTTGGCATTTTAGGTTGAAGGATTCCAGATATTGCCGTGACTGCTTCAAAAAAGTCATCAACTTGTTTGAAAAGGAATTTTTCAGTTCTATTTAATCCTTTTAAAAGCTGATAAAGTAATTGCCAAGAAATATAAGCAAGTTTAGAATTTCCAGTTTCATTTTTCTCTCGCTTGGATTCAACTTTGGCTTTCCAGATGAGTTGATGAGAAAATAAATAGGAGGTTTGACTGTATTCTTTTAAAGTTTGAGCGACTAAGTAACTCTCCTCTGTATTCAGAGTTTGGTAAATTTGAGGTAAATAAAATAGCAATTGAGTACTTTCTAAACGTTTGACAGTCTTAGTAAAATGAATTGAAAGAGTTTTTTGTCCTTCATATTCGAGGGTCATGTATTTCATCAAAAGTGGAAATTGAGGAGTCTCCCAATAAAATAAATTCCGAAGAGTTAATATACTTTGCAAATTTTTCTCAATAAAGTAATCGAATAAAATCTGATACGAGAAGTTGAATAAGTAATATTTTGTAACTAAATCTCGAATTAACACTTGAGGTGTCGTGAAAGGAGATGGGAAAGCAAAAGCTAACCTTCTTATGATATAAACTGCAAGATGAATATTAATATCAAAGGCAAAATATAACAATTGTTTAGCTTCATTTTCATTTATAACTTTATCTTCCAAAGTAAATTCGTACTTAATCAGCCCAAGCTCGGTCTTGTTAAAAGCTTTAATAGCATCTGTTTCATGTCCAATTAGCAAGAGAAGGAGTTTTCGAAGATTCTGATAACGATTGAGCCCTGTTATATTTGGAAGAATTTGTTTCTTTTCGTTTGATGGATCATAAATTACAGAAATATTCTTCTTTAATTTTGAGTACCCTAATGACCCAACAGATCGAGATTTTAGTTTGGAAAAGAAACAAAAAGAACGAGTTTCTTTGAATTTGAAAAGGAGTTTTGTTTTGGATGGAGTTGTTACATTAAGATCAATAAATACAGGCGGAAACTTTATTGGACAATCAATTTTTTCACTTGTTAAAGTAGTCTCCATAAATGTTTCAAATTTCAGATACCTACATGCCTTCAAAGCCAAATCCATTTTCTTTTCAATTTTAAGTATCTTATGCTGAGATTCAAAGGTTTCATCAACATAAAACCTAGTATTCTTTGCAAAATAACTAAGTGCAAATTTTAACGATTTTGAATAGAACTTTTGCAAGAATCTTCTTTCAATATTTGGCAACGGTGAGTTTTTCAAGAGATTTAATACAGAAAAATGTACTGAAATGATTGCAAAAATATTTTCATCTCTGAGAAATTCAATACTTGTTTGGAGGATGTTAAAATTTTCTCTTAAGAAAATAATCATTTCAAAAGGATCTATCATATTAGCTAAAAACAATGAGAGATTCCTATAAATAAAGATCATGATATCTTTATGAGCAGAATTGAACTCTCTGATAAAGTGCCTGATTGAAAAAAGACTACGTACTTGTTTTATAATAAGTCCTTTTTGTTCATTGTATGACAAGAAGTTTTCTGATAACTTTTCATGAAGTTGAAGGTGACTGGAATTATGAGCAACAAGATCTTTAAATTTAATTTTTGAGAAAATATCTGAATTGACTTCTAATAAATCAAACTCATAAAATTTAGGCTTTGTTGTTGCTGAAATGTTAGTATAAGAATTGTACCTAAAAATTATTTCTTGGAACATGAAAAATAGAGCCCTCAGGACGTCAGAACTATATTTATTTGGTATCAAACTCAAAACATTCTTTGTGAGCTTTTTTATTACAAACTTCATGATTTTTTTTGCGGGTAATGAGAGAATAAGCGTGTATATTTTAGTCAGAATGTTGAAAGCTTGAGTTGGATCTGCTTTTATGCAAAGCGCTGCAAACTGGAGACATGAGACAACATTTGAATATGTTTCATCCATCTTGGTTTTTATTTTATCGACTATATTCACGTTTTTTGTAGCTGTGGAAGATATAATTTCTCTTGCTTCTTTGTCAAATACTTTTAACAAATGGAGATCTTTAAGCTTTAAATTAAAGGTTTAGTTTTGAATAGCTTCATTAATTACCATTTCTGATAAATGCAATTTATAATTTTTTTCTCTTTGAATTTGACTAAAAATATAGAACTGGATTAAAGAAGTTTTAAGATCTTCAAAAATCTTTGAAAAAGGAGGAATTTTTTCTTTGAAAAGTTGGACTATTTGGAAATTAAAATTTATGGTTTATCCCTTAGTTACTCTCAAGTTGGTTTCCACTGTAGTGCTTGAATTCTTGAAGTGTCTGATTTAAAGAATTGACTATTAATTTGGAGTCAAAATGGATTCTAATAGAAAATTAATAATTTCAAATGGTAAAAATAAATATTGTTTAAAGATCATTACTCAAAGGAGAATGGAGGGATGACTGAAATAACTTTAAGCCCTTCATCTAAATGTTCTATCCGTATTGTTATATTAATAAACAAGTATTTACTGTTTTCAAATCTTTCAACTTTGCTCAAGAAATAAGGTTTATCATAAAACCAATAAGCAGCGCCTTTAATTTGGAAATCAGCAACTAAGGAGGGATGATTATTGTATGACCAAAAGAAATATTGAAATATTAGATTAACATGCTTCATATTTTTCAGTTGGGGAAGAGTTAAATGATCATTAATTTTTTTTAAAAAGGTGTGACTTTCGATCAAGTATCCACGCAAACACATACTGTGAGTACATGCAAGCAAAAATACTAATAAGTCATTGATATCTTTCTATTTTCAATTATTTTTCCACTCGAAAAAAAAGTAAGAACCAGTGTATCTGGGATAGCTATTCTGAGATTATAGTGGCTAATTTTGAGTCGTGAAGACACAGAATCGTATTGTTGTAAAACTCTTTTACATAAAAATTCTAAAAATATTTTGATTTTATTTTGAAAATAAAGCTTACCAAGTGTTTCAGAAATACTTAACATTACAATATCTTGGAAAATGAGTATTGGGAATTCTCGAATAAATTCTTTGAGGAAAATTTGAGAAACTTTCATGTAAATTTTATTAATGCTACATGAGCTCTGCAAAATAGCTGTAAAATCCTTTTCAACAAGACTCATTTGCAATCTTTCATTATGAACCAATAGCAATTGTCTAATCAAGAAGATGAATATCTGCATCAAATTCACTTACGAAAGGTAAAATTTGGCTTTTCTAACTAATAATTCCTCAAGAACTTCTTTTAGATTTTCTTTCTCAGCAATATAGACGTCGCGAACATAGCAGAAAATAACTTCAATCAATGGAATATCTTTTTTGCATTCCAATATTCTTTGATAATTTTTTGTGACTTCTTTGATTTTAACGTCTAATATATAATCAATTGATAAGAGAAACATCATTTCGCCCAATGTTAAATTTCTGATCTTTCTATAATATTTTTCTTATTGAATCTATTCAAATATTTACGGTCTTAGTTCAATCATCTTTTCTCTTAAGACATGTTTCATATTTCTCCGATATTTATCAATGATCTTTTGTTGACTTAGGAAAGTGTTAATTAAAAATGTATTTGTATAGCTTGTCGCAGAAGCTTGGATGAGTCTAGGGGTGAGTAATGCTATTTCTTCAATAATTGCTTGGGATTTTTGAAGTAAAGTCTGTTTATGAAATATAATATTTATCCAAATCTCAATCAGTCGTTCAATAAATTTCGGATCTCTTGAGAAAATAGAGTTCTTTTTAACAACACTTTTGATTAAAAGATCGCGTATGCATTCTAAATTTTTTGCAAAATATTGAATATAATTAATCTGCTTTGTTTGCTCTGTAATTTCTTTTCCAAGCTAATTATGTTAAGAGAATGATGAGAAAAAGTAAATGTATGAATAAATAAAATTTACTCTGATCATGAATGCAGTCAACTGATTCCAAAGAATAAACATTTTGTCTTCATTTTCAATCCGCTTGATAAAGCTTTTAAAAAGTGAATATACAAAAGACTCTTGCAATTGGTATTTTGGATCTTCAATGATTTCAGAATAGTAGGTAACAAGTTCATTAATTGATTTTTGAAAGAGTTTATTGTCAGTAACGTTGAGACTCATTTGGAGTTTCATTTTTATGAGTAACTAATAAAATTAAAATTTTTAGCTTTTCACTCTTTAGTTTGTTATTTCTAGATGAAAGAAAAATAAGAAATACTTCTTGAAAAAGTTTTTTTTTATCTCAAAACAAACTATAAACCTTACTTTTTGAGATGATTTTTCTTCAAGGGAGTTGAAAATATGCTTCATTTCATTGAGACTAATTCTAAGGGAATACCTTGAGCTGATGAGATTATAAATAAGTTCGTTAATTCTTGTATTTTTAAATCTTTTGGCTAAATTGTAAAGAAATTTGAAACCATAAATTTCATATTTTCTAGGATCTTTGATAGCTTGCATCTGATCATCATCTTCTAATTTCGCTAGATCAAGTTTTCCTCTTGAAGATAGAGAATTGAACACATGAACAATGAAATTATAAGTAAGGCTGTTATTATAATCAACTAAAGCGCTATCAAAATTTTCTTGTTCAAGGATTCTGAAAATTGAATTTAATACTAATTCAGAAAGAGTTATTATTCTCTGCAAAGTTTCTTCCTTCTTTTTTTCAGATGATTGATAAAATCCATTATTTCCATCAACTGCATTTATAAAAACAGGGTTAGTAGCGCTTCCCATATTAACAGGTCTGTTTTCACCAATCATTTGTTGAACATTTTCAGAAAAAGATTTGCATTTCATGTAATAATTGAACATCACCTCAATTACTTTTACTTTTTCTTGTATTGAAGGAATTCTCCAAAAGACAAGTTCAATTGATTTAAAAATGTTATTCATGAATTTAACATAAAAATTTTCAGATATGCCCTGTAATTCAGTTAAAAAGTTCCTCAGCAATTTTCTCAAAGAAAGAGTTTTAGAGGTTTCAAGCATATATCCTTCAAAAGACTCTTGTAATGATACACTGACCTCGAGAGCTAAGCGGAAAGGATTTAAAAGTTTTTGATTGACTTCTTCGAACTTGAAATATTTCTTGATTAATGTGCTAGTGTAATTTGAAAGAAATTGTAGTTCAGTTAAATCCAAGCTGATAAAAGGAAACATATGAAGCAGAACACCAGTTTTATAAAATCCATCTTGCATTTGGTGATAAATTGGGACCTAAAAAGTGAGTATTTTAATTTGAAGGACGAATTAAAAAAAGAAAAATTATACTTTCATCATTTTACGGAGTTCTTCAACTAGGTTTAATTTGGTTTCTTCGGTAGAAAACAAGGTGAAAAGTTTATTTCTCATTGGAAGTTGAAGGAATGATCTAAACCAAAGAATAACATTTTCATTTTTAAAATTTTCTTCAAGAGATTTTTCATGATTGGACATTTGTAAAATCAGTTTGCTAAATTTTGGAAGATAAATTTCATCAATAATTCCGCTACTCTCGTTTCAAGCATGTCAAAATAAAAAAGTTTTACCGAATTGTTTCAAACACCGTGTTTTTAGTTTGAATTGTTTCTAAATTTAAAAGATCCAACAGATACAAGTTCATTTTGTTAATAACATCAAATTCTAAAAGATCCAATCTTGTGGTAACTTTGGCATGATAATATTGGTTTATTACTTTGAGATTAAATATTCCTTTCGCCATATCTAAAAGATAAGAAGTCACTCTACATTTATATTTAATTGGACTATGTCTGAAAGGTTATTTACTTTGGAAAAGTACAATGAGACTTTAGATCAATTTTTATTAACAGGCATATGACCTCAAACGAATTATTTGAGATCATATAATGGCCATCAATCTTCTTTGGTGCCACCTGCAAAAGCGACTCAATTTCTTGAGGAAGAAACTAAGGAAATAAGAAATTTAAAGTACAATTTAGTACAGAATCTGAATCATATGAAGCTTGCTTGCAAAGATACTTATAAGGGAGAAGTTTTGGATTCATTATGAATTTATTGTTTCAAACTATAAACTTATATTTTAATCAAATTAGATAAGGACAATTCAAGAAAGTTAAAATCTTGTAAGTGACAAACTTAAAGAAGGGTTTATTTAGTTAACTTCAGAAAATTTTAAATAAAAACTGACTCTTTTTTTGAAGGGGGGGGGGGGGGGGGGGAAAAAAGTGGAAAATTTTTTTTTAATTTTAAATAAAAAAAAAAAAAAAAAAAAGAAAATAATT
>Ga0182742_1003668_pt1 | contig 14716 bp, 11 predicted proteins | sample eDN5th37CBELigMG_FD_128880 | JGI IMG/M metagenome (GOLD analysis project Ga0182742, IMG submission 128880) | Enriched Miracle-Growth compost microbial communities from Emeryville, California, USA - eDNA 5th pass 37_C BE-Lig MG (version 2)... ... | reverse complement strand
AGAAAATGTAATAATTAATACACCAATAGTGGCTAGCGCTACTGATACATATTGAATTTTTGTTAATTTTTCTTTTAACACGATGATTCCCAGCAAAACACTAACTAACGGATTTATGTAGTATCCTAAACTAGTTTCAATAATTTGATTTGCATTAACTGCCCAAATATAAATAAACCAGTTACAACTTACCAAAATCGATGCGATAAAAAGCATGAATCCTTGTTTTTTGTCATTTTTAAAAGATTGCAACGTTTCAGCGAATAATTTCCATTTACGTGAAATGGTTAGAATAATCAACATAAATATAAAGGACCACAAAATCCGACTCGCTAATATCTCATCAGCTCCTACTTCTTGCAGATGCTTCCAATAAAGAGGAAAGAGACCCCATATTAAATAAGCTATCCCAGCAAAAATGGCACCATTCTTAACTTGACTTTTTCCCATTTTCATCCCTTCTTTCTACTTTCGAAATATTATATAGATAAATAGAACTTGTTACAATGCTTTATGAAAATATTTTTTCAACTATCGAACAAGAAGAGAGATTAGCCAGTAAACTAATCTCCATTTGCGTTTAATGATTTCCGTTTTAATCATAATTATGGACTAATCAAATAGATGAATCATACATAATTTTATTACCTACAATGGTTTTAGATATATTAATATTACTAATATCGGAACATGGTACTTGAAATATATCTTCATTTAAAATAGTAAAATCCGCTAGGTATCCTTTTTCTATTTTCCCACGATCCCTCTCATGGCAGATAGCGTAGGCACTTCCTTTTGTATAAAGGCAAACAGCTTCATAAACAGTTATAGCCTCATTTGGAATATACCCAATACCGTTTTTATCGTCCTTATTTGTTCTTGTCACTGCTGCTTGGATACCTTCTAAAGGATTAGCACTTTCTATAGGTGCATCTGAACCCCCTGCACAGTGTAATCCTTCCTGCAATAAAGTATTCCAAGCATAACAATACTGGAGATTTTCCCTTCCAAGCCTATCCATTACCCAAGGGAAGTCGGATGATACAAAGCTTGGTTGAATATCCAAGATGAGTGGCAGACCCTTCATACGCTCAATTAAATCCTTTCGTAACATTGTTGCATGAATAAGTCTATCTCTACCGAAACCTCTTAACGGATATTTTTCAATGGCTGTTAACACCATATCAAATGCTGCATCTCCTATTGCATGTACAGCTATAGGCATGTCATTTTCTCTTGCATTCTTAACTAACTCATTTAATTGTTCCTGAGTGAAAATACTCACTCCATACGTAGTTGGATCATCATAATATGGTCTACTTAATAATGCAGTCCTACCTCCAAATGCACCATCTGCGAATATTTTCATGCTTCCTAGTTCTACCCATTCATTTCCACTCAGGTAACTACCATTACTATCCACCATATCTTGAAAAACTTCATGATGAACAAGTAGATGAGCTCTAAAATAATTTCCTTCTTCTTCTATCACCTTTTTAAAAGAGCGAACTGTTCCTTCAAAACCATGGTAATAAAAAAGATCTTCTGTATGAGCACCAGTTAATCCTAAACGATAAGCATCTTTAATACCTGCTCTTAAAGCATGCTGTACATATTCATCACTTACTTTTGGCAACACTTTTGTAAGTAACTCTTGGGCTTGATCCTTTAAAATCCCTACAATTTCTCCATCATTATCTTTTTCTATTACTCCCCCAAAAGGTGCATTTGTATCTTTCGTCACATTCGCTAGTTTTAATGCCTGTGAATTCACTGCAATAGCATGTTTACAAATTCTGTGAAGAAGCACAGGATGGTTAGATACATATTGATCAATATCCTTCTTCGTGATTACCTCTTGGCCATCCCACAAATTTTCATTCCAACCATCACCAATTATCCATTCTCCAGCCTTTTTATTTCGAGCATAATCTGCAACCTTCTTTAAAGCTTCCTCTTTAGAAGTACATGCAGATAAATCTAAACGCAATAATTTCTCCCCATAACCTACTAGATGCATATGACTATCTACAAAACCAGGTAATAATACATCCCCTTGAAGATTAAGTTCTGAATCTATAGTTCCCCCATAATTATCTTCTATTTCTCCTTTACTTCCATAATCAATTATACGCTGACCTTCTGTATATATAGCATCTACGAGATGGCCTTCTTCTTGTAAGGTATATATTTTTCCGCCATAAATAAGTGTCCCCATCGTATCTCTCCTAACCTCCTTTGCTTAAATAAAGGAAAAGAGATTTCCCAAACAATAATTTGTTGAGATATCCCTCCCTAGTAATTTCTTTATTTTTTATTATTAACGGTGGTTTTTCCATTCATTTTGTCTTAATTCTACTCTTCTAATCTTTCCAGAAGTAGTCTTTGGTAATTCGTTCATATATTCTATTTTTCGAGGATATTTATATGGTGCCGTTAATTTTTTTACATGATTTTGTAATTCTTTCGTTAACTCTGCAGTTTCTTCTACCCCATTTTGAAGTACAACAAAGGCTTTTACTACATTACCTCTAATAGGATCAGGACTTGCTACTACTGCGCATTCTTTCACAGCTTTATGTTTAACTAGTGCATCTTCCACTTCAAAAGGTCCAATGGTGTACCCTGAACTAATAATGATATCATCACTTCTACCTTCGAACCAAAAGTATCCATCTTCATCTTTCTTTGCACGATCCCCAGTAACAAAGTAATCTCCTCGATATTGTTTCTTTGTTCTTTCTGGTTCTTTTAAGTACTCTTTAAATAAGGCAGGAGTATCCTTATGTACGGCAATATCTCCAACTTCGCCTACAGCACAGATTTCCCCTTCTTCATCTATTACTTCTACTATATTTCCCGGAGTAGGTTTCCCCATAGAACCTGGGCGTAATTCTACTCCTTTTGTAATTCCGAGTAGTAATGTACTTTCTGTTTGTCCATAACCGTCTCTAACATCTAATTGGAAATTCTCTTTAAAAACGTCAATTACTTCTCTATTTAATGGTTCACCTGCTGAAACAGCACTATGAAGACTATTTAAATGGAATTTATTAATATCTTCTACTTTGGCAATTAGGCGATACTCTGTTGGAGTACAGCAAAAAACATTCACCTCATATTTTTCCAAAAGTTCTAGATACTTACGGGCATTAAATCTACCATGATAAACTAAACCAATTGCACCAGAACCTAATACAGATAACAAGGGACTCCACACCCATTTTTGCCATCCTGGTGCAGCTGTAGCCCATACTAGATCTCCTTCTTCTATACATAGCCAATTTGGTGCAGCTGTACGTAAATGCGCATATGCCCAACCATGAGTGTGAACTACTCCTTTTGGATTACCAGTTGTTCCAGATGTATAAGAAATAAATGCAGTATCTGTCTTCAGAGTAGAAACAATCTCTAATTCATCAGAAGCTGATTCTGCAAGTTTCTCTAAATGATTCCAGCCATCTGTAGGTTGTCCAAGTACAAAACGCTTAATGCCTTGAACTTCTTCTATTGCATTTAATTCATCTATGTATGGATAATAGCTAATTACCCCTTTTACTTCTCCATGATTAATACGATATTTTAAATCCTTCGCACGTAGCATCTCAGAGCTTGGCAATACAGTTAAACCAAGTTTTAATGCAGCCAGATATACTTGATATGCTTCTACGATGCGCGGCACAATAATTAAAACAACATCACTCTTTTTTAACCCATTGGATTTCAAAACATTACCAATTCTATTTACTTGTTTCATTAAAGAATGGTAAGTAATTTCCTTTGTTTCACCATCTTCGTTTTCCCACTTTAATGCTAGTCTTTCTTCGTTTTTTGCAAATTTTTCAATTTCCGCAACAAAATTATAATGTTTCGGAGCGATTAATTCCTTCTGAGTCAACATAACTTCTCCTACTTTCGTTCAATTCAATTAAAAATACTTTTACTATTATACTATTTACCAACAATTTTTAAAATATTATTACTCTTTAATCGTTCCATTGCCCTATATAAGAAAGGAGTAAGGCGCATTGCCTTACTCCTTGTAGCCAAGTATTTAATTTTAATTATTTAGAGAAACCGCCTAATTGTTGTTCAGCCATTTGCACTAAACGTTTAGTAATTTCTCCACCAACTGAACCATTCGCACGAGAAGTAGTTTCCGCACCTAAGTTTACACCAAACTCAGTAGCAATTTCATATTTCATTTGATCTAGTGCTTGAGAAACACCAGGTACTAATAATTGGTTTGAATTGTTGCTGTTTGCCATGTGTATCACCTCCTTGTTGATAATAGAATGTGTAGTACACATGGCATTCATTCGTTTTTCTTACTGGTAATTCTTCACATATTATAGGCAATTTTTGGTACTAACATACAACCAGACAATATAATATTAGTTCATTTAAAATAATAATTCTTGTTCTGAATCAATCATTCCATTATTGCTTTTTAGGACAATAGTCTCTACATTGTCTACTGCCTGTGCAATCATTGGTTCAAAATCAATAAAGCTTTCATAGTATTGAATTTTTTCCTTCTTAGGCTTTGTTTTTGGAGAAGATGGCACAAATACAGTACAACAATCTTCAAATGGACGTATAGAAATATCATGTGTATCGATATTTTTTGCTATCTCGATAATTTCTGTTTTATCCGTTGCAATAAGTGGTCGAAGAATTGGTGTATTTGTAACATCATTTATTGCATACATACTTTCAATAGTTTGACTCGCTACTTGTCCCAAGCTTTCCCCTGTAATAATTGCGAGTGCTTCTTGTCTTTTTCTTAATTCGTCTGTAATTCTAAGCATTAATCTTCTTGTGGCTGTCATTGTATAATTTTCTGGGATTTGCTTATGAATTAACTGTTGAATTTCTGTAAAAGGAACGATATGCAACACAAATTGCCCACTAAAATTAGCCAATTTGCTTGAAAGATCTATAACCTTTTGTTTAGCTCTTTCACTCGTAAAAGGTGGACTAAAGAAGTGCACTCCTTCTAGTTCTAACCCTCTTTTCATGGATAAATATCCTGCAACAGGACTATCCAATCCTCCAGATAACATCAACATAGCTTTTCCACTTGTGCCTCCAGGTAATCCACCAGCACCCGAAATAGTTTCACACGATAAATAAATTGCCTCTTTTCTTACTTCCACTTGTAAATTAATATCAGGTTTTTTCACATCCACTTTAAGATTCGGTAAATTTTTCAGTAAATATCCACCAATCATGTGGTTAATTTCATTTGTATCTAACTCAAAATCCTTATCTGCTCTTCTAGCACTCACTTTAAATGTGTTGCCTTCTTTATAAGAGGAGCTAACCATATTTAAAGCTGCTTCTTTTATTTTTTCCACATCTCTATCTAACTTTAATGCTGGACTAAAAGATTGAATCCCAAATATATTCTTCAGTACTTTTGAAATTCCTTCTATATTTTCGCCATTTAAAAGAACATACATTCTTTCTCTTTTCGCTTCAATCTTTACATTTGGAAATTGCTCTAAAGAATCTGCAATAGTTCTTCTCAATTTCTCTACAAACTGTTTTCTATTTCTTCCTTTCGTTGATAACTCACCGTATCTAATTAATATTCGATCATATGTCAATTGATAACACCTCTTAACCATTCTGTTATTTCTTTTATTGTTTCGATTACGATTTTCATTTCATTTAGTGTATTTTCATAAGATAAACTAATACGGAAGGAGCTTTCCGCAATTTGTGTAGGTACCCCGATAGCTAATAATGTTTTACTTACTTTATTCGTTTTAGAGGAACATGCACTTGTTGTGGATAAATAGATTTTTTTCTCTCCTAAGGCATGAACAAATACTTCTGCTTTGATTCCTTCTATAGAAAAATTAAGAATGTGTGGAATGCCTTTCTCTCCCATTGGAGAATGAATAGATACACCTTCTATAATAGATAATTGTTCTCGCAAGTATAAATTCATTTTCCTTACATTTTCCGTATACTTCTTTTGATTCTCCATCTGCATTCTTAGCGCTTTAGCTGTAGCTACAGCACCTGCTACATTTTCTGTACCACTCCTAAAATTACTCTCTTGTCCACCACCAAGTAAAAGCGGCAAAAACTTTCTTCCTTCTTTTACATAAAAGATTCCACTTCCCTTTAGTCCATGGAATTTATGAGCAGAAATAGTATAGACATCTACATTCGCCTTTTTTAAGGAAATTTCTTTTTTCCCAATTCCTTGGACACCATCTACATGAAAGATGATATTGGGATAATCTAACAACATATTTCCTATCTCCTCAATTGGCTGTATAGATCCAATTTCATTATTAACATGCATAATAGAAATAAGAATTGTGTCTTTCCGGATATTATTCTTTACATCACTTAAAGAAACTTGACCAAATTCATTCACAGGAAGATAAGTGATTGAAAAACCATCCTTTTCTAATTGTTCCATCACTTTATGAACGGAATCGTGTTCAATCTTTGTGGTAATGATATGTTTTCCACTTTCTATTTTTGAGTAAGCAATCCCTTTTAAGGCTGTATTATTCCCTTCAGTTCCTCCAGAAGTAAAAAATATCTCCGTACTTTTCACTTCTAAAATTTTTGCAACTTGTTCTCTTGCTTGGAATAACAACTTTTCTGCTTCCATTCCAAGACTATGAATAGAGGAAGGGTTGCCAAAATATTGTTGTGCTACTGTAGTAAATGACTTTATTACCTCAGGAAATGGTTTTGTTGTTGCACTGTTATCTATATAAATCATTATCCTCTGAAATCCTTTCTATCATTGCAGATTCATCATACTTTCAATTTTTATTATAACTTCAAGATTTAAATACTTTATTATGCTAACACAGGAAGGAATATTTGAAAATAAAGATCACGCTCTCATTCATTAAAACGAAAAAGGGATACTAAATTAGTATCCCTAAATTTACTACTTAGAATCTTCTTCCCATTCTCTAGACCAAGTTTCTATTTTTGTTGAATAATTTGGTTCAACTTCTTCAATTGCTACGGCAGCTGCTCGAAGTGCTTCATCATACTGATATTTTCTAAAAGCAGATTCAGCTTCAAGTAACCCTGCATGTACTTGGGGATATCTTTTTCGATATCTATTTCCATATTGGATAATTTTCTCTGCTAAATAAACGGTTTCTACTAACTCTAAGGTAGTATTTACTAAAGCAATTACATGTTCTTCAGCTTCTTCTACTAACTTTTTGACTTCAAACATATCAAGAGGTGCGATATCTAATTTGGCTTTTACTTTTGTAATACTAGTTTTCGCATTACTTACTAATTGATTATATTCCTCTGTTACACCAGGAAGATTACTGTTTGCCACTCTTCTTAACGCATCTGTTACTTGAATGCTGAGTTCCTTTATCTTCTCATGAGAAATAACCTCATCTTTTCGAAGTGCATGTAGTCTTTCAAACAAATCAGACTGCTCTTGCGACGCCATTTCTAATTGTTGTTTCAATTCTCTTAATTCTTCACTCAGTAATGTATGAGCTGTTGAATCTGTCATTAACTTATGTTCTAATACTTCGAACTGCTTATACAGCATATGCAACTTTTTCTCTAACTTAAATTTAAGTTCAATATCGTCACCAGTTAGATTATAGTTTTTTTGTAATAGTTCAACTTCTACTTGCAAACGGCTGTTACCATTCTGTATTTCTTCCATAATCGTTTTTGCTGATTCAATATTTGTATTACAATAGTTCCTTGCAATAACTTCTTTTTCTAATAAATCATATAGTAAATCAATTTTCTCTTGTGATTCAGCACTAATTTTCTCTACCTTCTCAATTTCACCTTCAGTAAGTAGCTCTTCCATCTCCTTGAGATTTTGTGTTAAAACCTCTATTTCCGTATCTATTTGAAGATGGTCTAATATATATCCTTGAGTTACCATATCTGAATACCCATCTTTTAGTTCACTTATCTGATCAGGTAACTTTGTATGACACTCCAGCAATAAAGGAGGGACTTTCTCTATTAAGTAAGTAACAGTTGAAAGTTGATCCTGTATGTTATATACAATTTCCCTTGCTTCTAGATAGTCACCATTATTTGTTTTTTCTTCATATTGAGTGAGTAACTCAGCAATTTCCTGAAGTATGCCTTCAATTTTTTGCTCAGAATCACCAAATGTATGTCTATGTGCTAAAAGAGTTTTCTTATTAACTCTATATGATTCTTTTAAATCCTCAATTTCTGTTCTATTTTTCTCTTCACTTCCAACAAGATTATTCAATTCTTCTAAAATAGTGTCCATTCTTTTTTCTACACTTTCCATTTTTAGACGAATTGTATCTTGTGTTCTCTTTGCTTTTGTAAATTTATATTTATCAATATAATTTTCCGTATCAAAAAGTAACTCTTCAATTTCTGGTAACTCCGTTGTAACAACTTCGTCCCATTCTTTTCTCCACTTTTCGAATAACTCTTCTGTTTGGCCAATCATGTTTAACTGTTTTACTTTTGCAAGCTCCTCTACGATAGGACGATTCATTATACTAATCTTTGCATTTTCCAGTTCATCGACAACTTGGTAATATTTTCGTTTGATAAAATAACCCGCTACGAATAGGCAAATAAGAATACCTATTCCTCCTATTAAGAAATCCATGTGAAGCCCCCTGTTCTTACACCAGCCATTATTCCATATCTATTCTAACAATTATGTATATGTAGGTACAATTCTTTGTATTTATGATAACATGTAAACGACAATTTTTGACTATTATTTTCATATTTTCATTTACTTTTTTTCCGCTTTCTTTACCAAACTTACTTTCTAAAAAAATAGTAGGTGAAAAATATGATTCCTTACGATTTTACTATTTGAAATCTTTTCTAGTTGCTGTCCATTTCACTATGTATAATTATGATAGAATTTACTACATAAAAACCTGGAGAATTAATTAAAAGGCTTGATAAAGAAAATCAATAATACTAGAAAATGCAAGTAAATCTCCAGATAATGTATAAAAGAAACTATTAAAAGAAATGGAAGGTAGGATTTCTATGGTTACAAGAGATGGACATATACATACCCATTTTTGCCCACATGGCACGAAAGATTCCTTTACTCAATATGTAGAAAGAGCAATTTCACTTGGATTTAAAGAAATAACTTTTACAGAACACGCTCCGCTTCCAGATAACTTTGAGGATACTACTCCAACTAAAGACAGTAGTATTAAAATAGAAGAATTACCAAATTATTTAAAAGAAGTACAACAAATTAAAGATTTTTATCGGGATCAATTGAAAATAAATATTGGACTTGAAGTAGATTATATCGAAGGATACGAGAGTGAAATCAAAAATTTCCTATTAGAATGGGGGCATTTTCTGGATGATAGTATTTTAAGTGTCCATTTCTTAAAAAACAATAATACCAATAAGTATGATTGTGTGGATTACAGTCCAGAATTATTCTCCATAATGATTGAGGAGTATGGCAGTGTAGATAAAATATACAACTGCTACTATAATACTATCCTAAAGTCGATAAGAGCTGATTTAGGACCTTACAAACCTGTTCGAATCGGACATATTACTTTAGTTAATAAATTTCAACTTTTATATAAAGCAAAAGATGTTTATTATAAAAACTTATTAACTATCCTTCAAGAAGTTAAAAAGCGTGGTTATACATTAGATTATAATGGCGCAGGTGTAAATAAACTATATTGCAAAGAACCATATCCACCTAACTGGGTAGTGGAAGAAGCAAAAAAGCTTAATATCCCACTTGTTTATGGTTCTGATGCTCATCAGGCAATGGACTTAGGACAAGGCTTAGATAGGTTGTTAATTAATAATAGATAATTCTGATGTATTTATACACAGCACCTTATCAATCCAATTATATATTTCGTTGATGTACTTCTTTTCAAAATATACTTCATTTACAAATACATGAAGTACATCTGTTAAGTAGTAAGAATGAATAAAAGGCATAGACAAAAGCCCTTTTAATTGAATGATGCTATATGAAATAGACATTTGATTAAATTCCTTTTTCTCTATGCCGCTTTCTAAAATCTTTGTAAAAATATATTTCTCTTTTACATAATAAGTAGACATAATTTCTCTTACTATTTGTGAATCAATGGTAACTTCACGTAAAATAAACCTAGTCAGTTGTATATTTTTACACTGATAGGACATGATCGCTTCTACAGATTTTTTTAGTTTCTCTTTTGAACTATCATTCTTTTCTAAATAGGCATATTCTAGTTGTTCTAAATAACCCTCAAAGAAGTTTATATAACAATATTCTAATAATCCTTGTTTTCCATTGAAATAATATGAAATATTAGCAATATTCACATTCGCAAGCCCAGCAATATCACGAATAGAAGTCCCATTAAATCCCTTATTATTAAACAACTTTATTGCTGCTTCCACAATCAAGTCCTTTGTTGGATTCTTTTTCATTTAATCTAACCTCTTTTCTGTTGCTAATACGTTGAAATTATGATTGAATAAAGAAAAACTTCCAAATCATTGCTATATATTTCTTTGATTTGAATAAAAAATCAAAAAAAACTAGCTATTCTATTGCTATGTCCACCTACCATTCTTCTTTCCTTGCACTGTAAGTAGTACGCTAGGGCATGTGTATAGGTTTAGAATATCGATTTTAGTCAAAATAAATATCTGCCTATTTAGACTTCTTTACAACTAGGGACAATCCCTTTAAAAGAAACTCGACATTTTACTAGAATTTTCATAGTGATTTAGTCATTATCTATCGAATAAAAAGGAAAGCTTGGTGATTTTCATGTTTAACGTCGAAACTTACAATGGAAATAGAAAAGATCAGTATCAATTAGTAATAAAGCAGTTAGAGGCACTATTAGAGGGAGAAAGTAACCAGATTGCTAATCTTTCTAATGCAGCTGCATTATTAAATCAATTTTTAGACCGAATTAATTGGGTAGGATTTTATTTAGTAGAAAATAATGAACTTGTACTTGGCCCTTTCCAAGGATTACCTGCTTGTGTTCGTATTCCTTTTGGAAGAGGTGTTTGTGGAACTGCAGCTAGTAAAAAGGAAACGATAAGAGTGGAAGATGTACATCAATTCCCAGGTCATATTGCATGCGATGCAGCTTCCCAATCTGAGATTGTAATACCATTATTAAAACAAGATGGAACATTTCTAGGTGTTCTCGATATTGATTCTCCGGAGAAAAATCGTTTTGATGAATTAGATCAGGAAGAATTAGAAAGCTTCGTTTCTGCTTTAGTTAAATATTTATAAAAAAAATGTCCTAAGAGCATTCTCTATTCTGTCAGAATGCATGCTTAGGACATTTTTTTATGACTTAACAAAGTAAGGAATCCTGTACTACTACTTTGTTTTTCCCTGTTTCCTTTGCAATATATAATGCTTTATCTGCCCGTTTAAAAATTGTATGATAGTTTTCTTTAGTTTCCTTATTCCAATAAGAAACACCACAAGATATCGTTACAGTTGGTGAAGTCCATTTTCTTACCTTACTTACAAGTCTTTCTGCTACACTGACTCCGATAGAAAGAGGCACTCTAGGAAGATAAATGGCAAGTTCTTCTCCTCCCCATCTCGAACCGATATCAGAACTCCTAATATTCTCTATGATTATATTTGCAACTTGGACAATAATTTCATCTCCAACTTGATGACCGTACGTATCATTTATTGATTTAAAATTATCAATATCGACTAAGATAAATGTCCCCTCTTTATCTTCCGTTAAGGAACATTCAATCTTTTCATCTAAAAAGCTTCTAGAATATAATTTAGTTAAGTGATCCGTTACTACCATCTTTTCCAATTCTTCTCTGAGCATAGAATTAGTTAAGGCAAGGGTGGAATGGTGAATTAAGGATTGCAATAATTTAAATGTATCAAAAGAAAAATAATATGGATCTGGATGCATGACAATTGCAAAACCTTTTAATATTCCTGTTTGTATCATAGGTACTGCCATAATGGATTTATACTCCGTATCGTCCATTTGTATACTAAAATCCCCTAAAAACATCGAGTCCTTCTCCACTTGTATGATTTCTTTAAAAAATTGAATATACTTTAAAGCCTTTTTTTCAAAGAAGAATGGAGAACTTCCCTGTAATACTTTAATTGAATTAGATTCACATGAAAATAGTATGAATCCTACTTCCTTTGCATGAAAGCTAGTTGATATACGTTCACACATATAGGTCATTATTTCGGTTAACCTTAGATTGGAATTAAGTTGATGTGATGCTTCATTTATTAATTGCAAATCAGCTACAAGTTTCTTTGATTGTTGATATAATTGAGCATTCTCTAATGCCCCACCTGCAACATTTGCAATCGCAGTAATGAACTCCACTTCATTTTTAGGGAAAATGTTTGTATGTGGAGCAATTATTTGCAAGACACCATATATTCCTTGTTTACCTTTCAAAGGGGCATAAGTAATTGCTTTATTCTCATCAACCATTTCTTCAAATTGTATATCCCCTGTTACATAAGCTTTCATTGCAGCCATATTTTCACTATCATATTCTAAATCCTTCACAGGTAAATCTCCATGACTATTATTATCATGAGACAATAATAGATAATAAGTAAAAGAGGGATAAATGTCTTGTAAGGTATAAATAACTTCACTCAACACATTTTCCATCTTCATAGAAGAATGCAATTTTTGTGTTGCACGAAATAACTGTTTATACTTTCTTTCTTCTTTTAGCACCTCATACATTTTTTGTAATTTAGTAAGAAATGATTCAAACTCTTCGGCTATATCCTTTAATAGAATATCTTCCTCCGTTAATAAATCAGAACTTGCAAAATTTGCATTCAATACTAAAAAGTAACTCTTTTGATTCCTATCATTTAACCGAATCATTTTTCCATTCTTAACTACTTTTTCGCTTCCAATAGAAAATTTATTAATCTTATTAATAATACGATTCCCATGGAAAATAGTTGGGATGGTATGTAACGTTGTTTCTTTATTAGTAGAAATTACATTCTCATATGAAAGGTTCCAGTCTTGAAAAGAATATAATGCAGCTTCTATAATGTTGGGAGAAAAAACTTCTTTGACTGCGTAAAGCATTTTTTGAACATTAATAAGATAATCTTCATAAATTAAATCCGTATCCAATAAATCTAAAAAGCGGCTTTGTAGCTTAAATATATTTTGATGGCCAATGAAATTCATGTATTCATCACCTAATTCACCTAACTATTCATTTATTAAATAGATAATGGATATGTAATTATTGAAAAAACATCCAATTTAATAGTACTTTTTACTCATGAATAAAATAAAAAAAAAGAAATATACTTCGCTATCTTTTCTCTTCTAAATAATATATATTTAAATACAGTAATTGTTTTCAATAGTTAATTTATTCTAATTATACCATATTTAAAAATAAGGTAGTAACAATAATTCGCAATTTTTCAACATCTATCCAACAATTTATATATGTTCTCTACTACTAATCAAAGAATACTACTTGACAGGAACTATATAAAAATCATATAATACTCTTTGTGTAAAATAGCGCAGCATATGTTAACACTTCTTGTTTTATTTTGTTCCTCATATTAATGATGGTGTATTGTGTAACCCCTGGCTGCTAGGGCGAAGATACAGGAAGACAAAATACACAGGAATATATGTTACATCTGTTTTTATTTTACCAAAATAAAAACACGAAGGAGGAGTCAATTATGGCTCGTTATACAGGTCCAAGCTGGAAACTTTCTCGTCGCCTTGGAATTTCATTAAGTGGTACAGGTAAGGAGTTAGATAAACGCCCTTACGCACCAGGACAACATGGTCCAAACCAACGTAAAAAATTATCAGAATACGGATTACAATTACAAGAAAAACAAAAACTTCGTCATATGTATGGTGTGAACGAACGTCAATTCCGTAATCTTTTTGATATTGCAGGCAAAATGACTGGTAAGCATGGTGAAAACTTCATGATCTTATTAGAAACTCGCCTAGATAACGTTGTTTACCGTTTAGGTTTAGCTCGTACACGTCGTCAAGCACGTCAATTAGTTAACCACGGTCATATCTTAGTAGATGGAAAACGCGTTGATATCCCATCTTACCGCTTAAAAGCTGGTCAAACAATTACTTTACGTGAAAAATCTCGTAACTTAGCAGTTGTTAAAGAAGCAGTTGAAGTAAACAACTTCGTACCTGATTTCTTAACTTTCGATGCTGATAAATTAGAAGGAACATTCACTCGTTTACCAGAACGTTCTGAATTACCTGCTGAAATTAACGAAGCTCTTATCGTTGAGTTCTACTCTCGTTAATAGTATTGCTAATTATTTAACATTAATTAAAAAACTAGAATCGTTTATAAACGATTCTAGTTTTTTTGTTGTTTCTTTAAAGCTAACATATAGTGTTTTAAACAATAATTATTTTGCTTCTAAAAAAATATTCCTTTATGCAATAAAAATGACCAGGACAAATTATCATGTCCTGGTCTTGAATTTTACAATTTGAATCTTTTAACTAAGCCACTTAATTCGTCAGCCATAGTTGATAAAGCACTAGCAGATGAAGTAACCTCTTCTAATGTTGCTAGTTGTTCCTCTGAGGAAGAGGCAATCTCTGTAACGTTATTAGTAGATTTTGTTGCTAAATTAGCAACTTCTTCTATGGAAGCACTCACTTGTTGAACACTT
>Ga0182742_1003667_pt1 | contig 14717 bp, 16 predicted proteins | sample eDN5th37CBELigMG_FD_128880 | JGI IMG/M metagenome (GOLD analysis project Ga0182742, IMG submission 128880) | Enriched Miracle-Growth compost microbial communities from Emeryville, California, USA - eDNA 5th pass 37_C BE-Lig MG (version 2)... ... | reverse complement strand
TAGGTAAGCCTGTCCTTGGGGTTGTGCCATATTTGCCCAATTTGCAGCTTGAGGATGAGGACTCAGCTTCGTTAAATGCAAAATTTATCGGCAGCCGGAATGAAGGAGATAGAACGAAGTGCGTGGATATCGCAGTGATCCGTTTGCCGCGCATTTCAAATTTTACGGATATTGACCCGCTTCTCCATGAACCAGATGTACTTATTCGATGGATTGATACCGCCTATGATTTTGGCAATCCTGATGCAGTCATTCTTCCTGGGAGTAAAAACACGGCAGAAGATTTGCTGTTCTTACGTAAGTCGGGAATAGCAGATCGCTTAATAGAGCATGTTCAGCATGGCGGAAGTTTGGTTGGCATTTGCGGCGGCTATCAAATGATGGGAGAACGTTTGCTGGATCCTGATCATGTTGAGTCAGGTCAAATAGAATTAGCAGGACTTGGGTTTTTCCCGATGGAGACCGTCTTTACATCAGAGAAAAGAACGGTGAGGGTAAAGGGTACAGCAGAGGGAGGCTTTTTATCCGCACCCGTGTCAATTAACGGGTATGAAATACATATGGGGCAATCGAGTTTTACCCAGAAGATTCATCAGCCTTTTCGCATTGTACAGGATCATTTTCTACATGAGCCCTTCTATTCAGATGGTGCACTGACTATGAATGGAAAAGTCTGGGGGACATATATCCATGGCGTGATGCATAATGATGAATTCCGCAGACAATGGCTGAATAAACTTCGCGGACAAAAAGGCTTGCCGATTAAAGAGAAAGCAATAGCATTTCAAGATTTGAGGGAGAAATCCTTTGATCGATTGGCAGAGCATTTTGCCAAGCATGTAGATATGGAGAAAATCTATTCGCTGATAACAGGAGGAGTAAAGGATGAATAAGCCAAGTAAGGAACGGGGGTTAACCCTCATTTATACAGGTGACGGCAAGGGGAAAACAACCGCGGCCATTGGTCTTGCTGTACGTGCGATTGGCAGGGGGATGAGGGTGTTAATTATTCAATTCATAAAATCTCCTCAACGTACATATGGAGAAAAGCTTGTCTTTGATAGGCTTGGCATCGAGATGGTGCAAAAGGGAATCGGCTTTACCTGGACAAAAACACCTGAAGAGCACAGAAAGGCGCTTCAATCAGCATGGACTTATACAAAAAAGAGAGTGATGGCCGGCGAGCATGATTTAGTTATTCTTGATGAAATAAACAACGCGCTTTCCATCGACAGATTCCCTATTGAAGATGTAATTCCGCTGGCTGAAGTGCTTGATCTAATAAAAAAACGTCCGCACAGCATGCATTTAGTACTTACAGGACGCAATGCCCATGTGCAGGTAATTGAAGCTGCTGACTTAGTATCAGAGGTGAACGTCCATAAGCATTATTATGACGAAGGGATCCCGGCAGTGATGGGAATAGAAATGTAGAACCATAAAATAAAGAGGAGTTTTGCTATTTATGAGAATTGTATCACTTTGTCCTAGTAATACAGAAATACTCGGTTTTATGGGTCTTACCGAAAATATTGTCGGAGTTGATAACTATTCCGACTGGCCGGAGGAAGTAAATATGCTTCCTAGGCTTGGTCCTGATTTAGACATTAATATGGATGCAGTTGAAGCTTTAAAACCAGATTTAATTATCGCATCACTGTCTGTTCCGGGAATGGAGAAAAATATAGACCGTTTAGAGGAGCGAGGCTTGCCATTTATAATTCTTAATCCAAATAATCTGGAAGAAATAGGAGACGATTTGCTTGCAGTTGGTGAAGCAACTGGACAAGAGGCACTGGCAAACAAGGCGTATCTTAAATATAAAGGGTTCCTGGAGAAGTTTTCAATGCTGTCCGTTAAAGTTCTGGAAAAACCTTCCCTATATTGGGAATGGTGGCCGAAACCTGTATTTACTCCTGGAGGGGAAAATTGGCTGACGGAGATCAGTGCATTGGCAGGTGGACGAAATATATTCGCTGATGACGGCAGGGCAAGCGTGAAAACGAATTGGGAGGATGTAATGAAGCGCGATCCTGATTATATTTTGATGGCATGGGTTGGGGTAAAGGAACAAATGATGAAACCGGAGCTGCTAAAAAAGCGTCCGGGCTGGTTAGAAATGGATGCATTAAAAAACAATCGGATCTATGTGATGGAAGAATCGCTCTATTGCCGGCCTTCTCCCCGGCTATTACTTGGACTGCAAAGGCTTGGAGCCTTGCTTCATCCTGATATTTTTCCTGCATTTGATGCTAAGAAAGCAGAGGAATGGCTATGTCAGCACGCAGAATAATGGTTGCCGGTACGGGCAGTGGTGCTGGAAAGACAACTGTAGCTATTGGTCTAATGGCTGCTTATAAAGCGCTTGGGTATACCGTCCAAGGGTTTAAATGCGGCCCAGATTATATTGATCCGACCTTTCAGTCTGCAGTAACTGGGAGAGCTGCGCGGAATTTAGACAGCTGGATGTGCGGGGCTCCTGCTGTGCAAGAAATTTTTACGCGTGGAGTCAAAGAGGCAGATATCGCAATCATTGAAGGTGTCATGGGCTTATTTGATGGAAAGGATCCACTATCCGATACCGGCAGCGCAGCCGAAATTGCTGAAATTACCAACACACCTGTTCTGCTGGTAGTTGATTGCGGAGGGATGGCCAGAAGTGCAGCGGCAATAGTAAAAGGTTTTCAAAAGCTTTCCCCGCGTATTCGTCTTTGCGGGGTGGTTGCAAACCGGGTCGGCAGCAAGGGACATTATGAGCTTATACGCCAAGCTGTTGAGAAAGAATGCGAGATCCCGGTGGTAGGCTATTTAATAAAGGATGAAGACCTTCATATGCCAGAACGGCACCTTGGCCTCGTGCCGGCAATTGAACGCGGAGAGCTGCAGCCGTTTTTTCAAAAGCTTTCTGAAACAATTCAGCAATGTTTTCATTTGGATGTGCTTTATGCCTTGATGAACAAGGAGCCTCTTCATAAGCAAAACCCACTATTTGGTTTGCCGGAGACTGAGAAAAGGGTACGTATCGCAGTGGCGAAAGATAAAGCTTTTCATTTTTACTATCCGGAAAATTTGGAGCTTTTAGAGCATTATGGAGCCGAGATTGTTTATTTCTCTCCACTAAGAGGGGAAAAAGTTCCTTTGGGTGTACACGGACTATATCTTGGTGGCGGGTTTCCAGAAGAATTTGCATCGGTGCTATCATCACAGAAGGATGTGCATGCATCGGTTCACAAGGCTGTTGAGAGCGGGATGCCGGTTTTGGCAGAGTGCGGGGGATTTATCTTTTTAACAGAAACGATCGAAACAGTTGGAGGAGAGGTATACCCGCTTGTGGGGGTTGTTCCCGGTAAGGTGAGAATGCAGCCTAGGCTAGCAGCACTTGGCTATCGGGAAATTTCCGGAGCGAATGGGAATTTTCTGCTAGGTCCAGATGATCACGCAAGAGGACATGAATTCCATTATTCCATTTTTGAACCATCAGAAGATTTTCCTTCAGGCTATCTGACTAGCGGGTTGCGCGGGGAGAAAGAGGAGGGATTCCTGAAGAGGAATCTTGTAGCAGGTTTTACCCATATTCACTTTGCCTCCAATCCGAAGATTGCAAAGCGCTGGGTAGACCAGTGTGTTCAATACAAAAATCGTATGAATTTCGATTAAAAGGAGTATGAAAAGAATAAAATACAGGCTCTGGCTGGAAATTTCTGCAGGGCCTTGTGTTTTATATTTTAATAGTGTAAAATAAATAATTGCGTGTTCTTAAAAACATGAGCAAGGCAAGTTTTTTATTTTAAGAACTAATTGTGTGGACCAGCATTATATTTGTGTTGAATTTCTTCTTAACAACATCTTCAATAATAAACCGCTTGAATTCTTCAGTCATGTTACTTCAACTCTTTCAAAAAGTTCAAATTAGACATGTACAAAAAAAGGGAATGCGCAATTCCTAATCCGAGTGGCGCGGCCTAGGAGCCGTAAAGATGAAAGAGAGGCAGGGCTTTCATTGGTTAGGGCAATAATTAAAAATAATGATTTACAAAAACAGTAAAGTCATGTATAGTTATATTTAACGCTTAATGTTCGTTATATATTTTTAATGAATAAGTGGTCGTAGCTGCAGTGAATTGTGGACTATGTTTATTCCGCAATTTATGCGTGCTGCGGCCTTTTATTTTTGGTGTATATATTCAAACATATAGTGAACAAAATTTTCGGAGGTATGTAAAATGAACACAGGTAAAGTAAAATGGTTTAATGCAGAAAAAGGCTTTGGATTTATCGAATCTTCTGAGGGCCAGGATGTATTCGTACATTTCAGTGCAATTCAAACAGACGGCTTCAAAACTTTAGAAGAAGGCGAAGCAGTTTCTTTTGAAATCGTTGAAGGAAACCGCGGACCTCAAGCTTCTAACGTTGTAAAAGCTTAATAATAAATAAAAAAGGCGGTGCATGCTTAGCGTGCACCGCCTTTTTTTGCACAGTCGACACCGTCCATTAAAAATAAAAAAATTAAATCTTCTTTTTAGATGTATTACGACCACGCATTTTGGATAAAATCCTAAATAATTACCCATATTAAGCAAGCAGGGTAATAAAATTTTGTTTTCAGTGATTGAAATTTAGGAGGATTAAAATGGCAACAGGTAAAGTAAAATGGTTTAACTCAGAAAAAGGCTTTGGATTTATTGAGGTTGAAGGCGGAGACGATGTGTTCGTACACTACTCAGCTATCCAAGGCGAAGGCTTCAAAACCCTTGAAGAAGGACAAGAAGTTAATTTTGATATAGAAGAGGGCCAGCGCGGACCTCAAGCTGTAAATGTCACAAAACCATAGTAGTATAAAGAGCCAGGTTTTTGGCTCTTTATTTGTTTTTTTGGGAATATGGGAATAATAGAAGTGATTTTTTTATAACAGTTGAGAAGGGGGATACATGAATGAAGGAGTTTACTGTCAAATTTCATAGTGAGGATTCAGTTGAATCAATGAAAGTAAAGAAACTGAATGAAGAAGATTTTGAGCGTGCCACAGAAGGCGGGACAAGGCACCTTTTTGAACTGGATACCAATATCGGCTTTTTTATCTTTTTCGATGCGGTAGACGGGCAGGATAAGGAATGGTATATGGTCCTTCAATATGAGGAAGAAAATGAAGATCCAAGTGCCTGCTATGCCTTTGAACTAAGTGATTTCTATCAGTTTGCTGCCCTGTATTTAAACGATATGGAATTTCATGATGAGGATCTTGAGGGGGAGGAAGAGGAAGAATATACCCCAATCCATCACCTTGCACATCTCATGTTTCATATTGCAGAAGATGGCAAAGAGGTACAGGCATAATAAAAGAGCAGATATTCTGCTCTTTCCTGCCTTTATTCCTCAGCATCAGCTGTATGTTCATTGCAAAATTTTTCAATTTCCTTTTCTTCTTGATCTTCTAGGGCAAACTCTAATATTTGGTCTGATGAAAGAAAGTAATAATTTAAGATCTTGGAGTCGTCGCCATTTTTATAAAATAATACCCGAAGGCCGACACCATTTTCAGAATATAATTCATCCTCTTCATCGATATCAAGGTCTAAAATATATTCAAAACGTTCTCCCGTTAGGATTCCTGTTGGGTCCTTTAATTTTTCAACAGAATAGCCAGTAATGTTCATGAAGATTCATCCTTCCTTTTCATCACGTAGTACCTATTAACTGAACCATTATACACCTTTCCCGTAATAATGGCATAGTATTACGTCTTTTCGGAAAAAATTTCTAAAAAATAAGATAAGAAATGTTTCAAAAACACCGCTCAAAACCTGTTTTGACTCATTAGGGAAAATATGTTATACTAATTATTGAAATCAGTTTGTCTATTTATGATTCACTTGTTATCCGGTGTTGGCTTATTGGTCGTCGTTAACAAGTGATTTTTATTTTTTTAGGGGGTGTCATAATGGCAATGGGCTTTGGAAGAAAAAATATGGAAGAAGTTAAGATGGAAGAGGTCAAAGTTTGGGAATGCACCTCAGAAACATGCAATTGCTGGGTGAGAGACAATTTTAAAAGCAGTGAAACACCTACCTGTCCGATTTGCAAAAGTGAAATGAGAGAAACTACGAAAGAATTGCAGGTCGTTAACAATAACAGTATTTACTCACACCATTAAATAAATTTAAAGGGGGCATATTGCCTCCTTTTTTTATTGCCATTTTTTAACCGTATTAGCTTGCCAGTATCCTTTAAGTTTCTGGGTATATTAAGTTTTTAGTGGCACAAAATATAAAAAAGGGTAAGTGGAAGTGAGGGTCCTTGGAAAATTTAGTTTGGTTTCTTTCATTGCTGCTGATTAGTTACTTACTGGTATTTCTTACATATAAAAGAAAACATTATTTTGGAAGGAACTTGGCCGTATATTTTTTAATTGCCGGACTTTCATTTATTTTCGAGTTTTTTATTTTGATTTTATTTCATGCATACACGTATTATCCGCTTGTATTAAAGGACCGATGGGCAGACGATATCCTTGGATCCCTTTTTTCCCAGGGCTTTTTTATCCCAAGTGTGATGATGACAATCGCTGCTTATCAATTAAAAACCAGCAGAGTTATTTTTATTATTATTGGCATAGCCATTATTGAGGAACTTTTTCTTTTCCTAGGTCTCTATGAGCATAATTGGTGGCATACCATATATACGATGGCTATACTTTTCGCTGGATCTTTCTTCGTGAAATGGTGGAGAAAGCTTTTGGACAATCCGCCAGTGTATGTAAGATTCACAACCTTATTTATGTTATTCACGGTACTATTTAACACTGCATCATTTTTATTTGCGATGATTTTTAAAACATATTGGTATTCTGTCGGGTGGTTTTCAAATAATCACGTGGATCATCTTGTCTTAGATATTCTTATTTCAGGAACCTATACTTTCGTGCTGACATTAATGGTTCAGTATTCGTCTAAACTAAAGACCATTGTTATTTTTTTCTTGTTTGATCTATGCTTTTTATGGATTATGTTCAAGGCTGAATTTCTTTATCTTAAGGGAGTAGGCGTCATACCAGCACATGCATTGCTGCTGGTTATCATCATACTTGCTGTTTATCGAATGGACCGCTATTTTTTTCCTGATAATGCAGGCAGTGTTTCTTAGCATAATTTCTTTCTGTCAGCAAAAAATAAAATGATCAAAATTAGGGAGTGAAGGGAATGGATGTTAAACGAGTCAAGCAAATTATATCCTCATCCGCAGACATTGAAGTAAAGTACAACGGTGCATCTGTTTGGATTGACCAATTAAGTGAGGACGGGAAGACAGCTACCGTCCATTTGCGGGGACCACTTGAGGAAAGAAGTACTGTTGATATTGATGAACTTCAGGAAATGGAATAAGACTGCAAAGGGGGGCAGCCTCTCACAACATATCATTAGGATTGTGGGAGCTGGCCCCTCTTTTATTGGAAAAGATTTGGGAGGGTTTGGTTTGCGGCATGTGTTTAACATCTATCAGACAGATTTAAAGAACATTGTTGGCAATTGGGCTGCAATGATTGTTATTCTGGGCCTTGCCTTTCTGCCATCCCTATATGCATGGTTTAATATTAAAGCTTCATGGGATCCCTACGGGCAAACGGGTAATCTTCAGGTAGCTGTGGTGAATGAGGATGTGGGTACAGAAATTAGAGACCACTCCATTAATATTGGCTATGAAATCATACAATCGCTGAAAGAAAACAGGAATATTGGCTGGGTATTTACCGATCGTGATGAAGCACTGGATGGGGTCAAGCATGGGAGGTATTATGCAAGTATTTTTATTCCTGCGGATTTTTCTAGAAAAATAGGCACTGTATTATCGGATAACCCAATAAAGGCTGAAATTATCTACCATGTGAATGAAAAATTAAATGCCATCGCCCCGAAAATTACAGAAAAAGGAGCTAGCACAATTGTCGCAAGAGTTACAAATAATTTTATCAAGACGGCAAACGGAACAATTTTTGAAATTCTTAATGAGATTGGGACGGAGCTGGAGGCACAAAGACCCTCTATTGAAGAAAGTACTCATTTAATTTTAAAAATCGAGGGAATGATTCCAGAAGTAAGACAAATCATTCGTACGCTGGAAGAAGATATGGCGATAGCAGAAGAAATCATTTCGAGAGCACAAAATAACCTTACAGAAATCTCAGCAAGGGCAAAGAAATATCAAGATTTTGCAGCAGGTGTAAAGGATTGGACAGAGAAAGGGTCAAATGCTTTCGTACAAGCTGCACTAAGCATCAAAAGTGATTTCATATTCTTGCGGGAGACGGGAGCAAGAACACAGCTCCTAAGCGGGATGGTTTTAGATGTGAATATGGACCCCACGGTTGTCAGAGAGGCTCTTGACCAAACATCTGGCAGGCTATCAAGGGAGGTTAGTGCAGTTGAGAACCTGACAGCTCTCTTAGAAAAAATGAATGAGCTTGCAGGGGAAAACAGGCTGGGGTTTGCTGTCGGTAATTCAAATGGAGTGAAAGACATCCTTAGCCAGCAGCTCTCCATTGTCAATCAAATGAAGGTAAAAATCGATCAAGGAGAAAATGCCCAGCTAGATTTAGCCAATAGGCTAAATGAATTGTCTGGGAGGATAAGTAAACTTTTAGCAGCTATTATTAACAATTATGACAGTCAAATAATTCCGCAGGTGCAGCAAGGCTTGGAAAAAATGAAGAGTACAGCTGGAAAAGCAGCCGGAACGATACAGGATGCAGGAAATGAAATCCCCCATATCCAGAAAATGCTAAGTGATGCTCAAAAAGGCGCAGCTTTTGGCAGCAGGGAACTTGCAAAAGCAGTGAATAGACTTCCAGCAATAGAATCAAAAATAAAAAAGCTTGCTGATGCCATTAGGAGGCTGGAGGCAGAAGGATCGCTCGATCAACTAATTGATCTACTAAAAAATAATGCAGAAAAAGAAGCAGAATTTTTCGCTGAACCCGTTTTATTGAAGGAAATTAGGTTATTTCCGATTCCAAATTACGGATCTGCCATGTCTCCGTTTTTTACAACCCTCTCCTTATGGGTGGGAGCGCTTTTATTGGTATCGCTTCTAACAGTAGAAGTCCATAACGGGCAAATGGGCTATAAAAGCAATGAAATTTATATTGGCCGCTTTTTAACCTTCTTGACACTCGCCGTTTTGCAATCACTGTTTGTTACCTTCGGAAATATCTTTTTAATTGGCACATATGTCGCAGATAAAGGCTGGTTTATCATATTTGGCATGCTGTTAAGCAGTGTGTTCATGCTGATTGTATATACCTTGGTTTCGGTATTTGGAAATGTCGGCAAAGCAGCAGCGATTGTCCTTCTCGTTCTGCAGCTGGCCGGTTCAGGAGGGACCTTTCCGATTCAGGTAACGCCGCTATTCTTTCAGGTTATCCATCCGCTGCTGCCTTTTACTTATGCAATCAGTATGATGAGAGAAGCTGCGGGAGGCATTTTATGGGATGTCGTGTGGCATGATCTCCTTTATTTGTCCTGTTTTGCCGTGATTGCCCTGCTGCTTGGTTTAACTTTAAAAAGCCTGGTTAACCGCACAACAGAAGGAATTGTTAGAAAAGCAAAAGCTAGCAAGCTGATCCATTAAGCTTGTAAGCGTTTGCTTTTTTCTATTTCAATTTTAAAAAGACTATTGCATTCCATTTTTGTACTATTTATAATTATCTTAACAAAATGATTATTTACATTATTGTTACAAGTGTGACATAACTGTAAAAATCTTTTGTAAAATATCTTACTAGGGGGTCATAGGGTGAGGAAAAGACTATCCATCTTATTCAGCCTGTTGCTTGTTTTAAGCATGTTCCTTGCAGCGTGCAGCGGAAACAAAGAAACAACAAGCAACAGCAACAGCAGCAGTTCGACTGATAATGAGAAGAAAGAGGAGAAATCAGAAGTAGCCCAAAATCTGCGTATAAATATCAATACTGAACCGCCTGCACTGCATCCTGGTTTAGCCAAGGATACAACTTCAGGAGCTGTACTGAACCAAACTTTTGAAGGATTAACACGTATTAGTCCTGACGGAAAGCCAGAGCCAGCTGCCGCAGAAAAAATTGATGTTTCTGACGACCAAAAGGTGTACACATTTACTCTTCGCGATGCTGTTTGGTCAAACGGTGACCCAGTTACAGCAAACGATTTCGTTTACGCGTGGAAGTGGGCATTAGATCCAAACAACCAATCAGAATATGCATATCAGCTTTACTATATCAAGGGTGCTGAAGCTGCCAATTCAGGTACAGGATCACTTGATGATATTGGTGTGGAAGCAGTAGATGAAAAAACCCTTAAAGTAACTCTTGAAAATCCAACACCGTATTTCTTAGAGCTGACAGCTTTCTATACTTACTATCCAATCAACAGCAAAATTGCTGAAGCAACCCCAGATTGGTCAACAGATGCTGGTGATAACTACACATCTAACGGACCTTTCGTAATGACAGAGTGGTCACATAGCGATAAGGTAGTTCTGAAGAAAAACGAGAAATATTGGGACGCTGATACTGTTAAGCTTGATACAATCGAAATGATTATGGTTAATGATCCGAATACAGAATTATCTATGTTTGAAAATGGCGAGCTTGACTGGGCTGGTGCGCCAACTGGGAACCTTCCAACAGACGCTATGCAGGCTCTAAAAGATGACGGTCGTTTACAAACACAGGCAATTGCCGGTATTTACAACTATAAGTTTAATACCACTGTTGAACCATTCAATAATGTTAACATCCGAAAAGCTTTTGCACATGCAATCAACCGTCAGGAGATCATTGATAACATTACACAAGGCGGCCAAATGCCTGCAATGGCGATCGTGCCTCCTTCCATGATTCCTGAGAACGAGCAAGGATTTTTCCCTGATAACGACGTAGAAAAAGCTAAAGAATACTTGCAAAAGGGTATGGAGGAATTAGGATATAAGGATGTTTCTGAATTCCCTGCCGTGACACTTTCATACAACACAAGTGAGGCACACCAAAAGATTGCACAAGCAATCCAGGATATGTGGAAACAAAACCTTGGCGTTGAGGTAAATCTTGACAACCAAGAATGGGCTGTATACCTTGATAAGCTGCATGCACTTGACTATCAAGTAGGCCGTTTAGGCTGGTTAGGTGACTTTAACGATGCAATCAACTTCTTAGAAATGTATCGTGACGCTGATGGCGGAAACAACGATACAGGCTGGGAAAGCAAGGAATTCCAAGACCTCCTAGCCAAATCTGCGATGGAAGGGGATCCTGCTAAACGCTTGCAGCTTCTAAAAGATGCTGAAGCAGTATTAATGGACGATATGCCGGTAGCACCAATTTACTTCTACACTAATAACTGGGTACAGAATGAAAGCTTAAAAGATGTAGTCGTGTCTGGTCTTGGCGATGTTCAATATAAGTGGGCTTACTTTGAATAATAGCTAAATAAAAAGGTATGTTGCCTTGTTCCTCTTGGGGACTTCCGGCAACATACCTTTTCCTATTGAAATCTGTTAATTTACTGCGGTTTCTTCAGTTTGTTCCCTTACATAATCAATCTCAAAGCCCAGGTCTGTCAGCATTTGATGGTCTGCGGTTTCTTCCTGTCCTGCGGTTGTTAAGTAATCGCCGACAAAAATGGAGTTTGCTGCATAGAGTCCCAGCGGCTGCAGACTTCTTAAGTTTACTTCGCGACCCCCGGAAATTCTGATTTCTTTTGTCGGGTTGATAAATCGCATTAAGCAAAGAACTTTTAGGCAATATCTTGGATTAAGCACATCGGTCCCTGCAAGAGGAGTACCCTCAATTGCATGCAGGAAGTTTACTGGAATGGAATCGGCATCAAGGACTTTTAAGCTTCTAGCCATTGCCAGGACATCCTCTTTTGTTTCTTTCATGCCGACAATTACCCCTGAGCACGGAGAAATTCCTGCTTGTTTGACCAGTTCAACTGTATTGACGCGATCATCGTATGTATGAGAGGTCGTGATGTTTTCGTGATGGTTCGCAGATGTATTAATGTTATGGTTATAGCGGTCAACACCAGCTTCTTTTAATTTGACTGCCTGTTCTGGCTTTAAGAGGCCTAAGCAAGCACAAACCTTCATATTATATTGCTCTTTGATTTCCTTAACCGCGGAGACTACTTCTTCAATTTCTTTGTTTGAAGGTCCTCTGCCGCTGGCAACGATACAATAGGTGCCAACATTAAGCTGATGAGCATTAGCAGCACCCTTCATAATGGAATCCTTATCCATCATGCGGTATTTTTCAATTGGGGCTGTTGAAACGGCTGATTGTGAGCAATACCCGCAATTTTCTGGGCACAGGCCTGATTTTGTATTAATAATCATGTTCAGCTTCACTTTATTGCCGTAATAATGATGGCGAATTTTGTAGGCACTATGGAGAAGTGCCAATAATTCCCCGTCAGGGCTGTCCAAAATGCTTAGTGCTTCTGCGTCAGATAATTCTTGTCCTTCTAATACTTTTTCTGCCAGGTCCATCCATTTTTTCATGACTTTCCTCCTCGTTTTTACGCTGATCTTTGCATCTTTCTAAATTGGCTGCTTCCTAATACACGGTGCTCCAAACGGTGTGCCAATACTCCAGCACCGATAGCCAGAAGAATATCTTTTGGCAGTGGCGGTACCATCCACAGCCATGCTAGCCCGTAAGTAAAGCCCTCCGGTGCTGCGGCCCAAAGCTTGTAAGCAAAATACATCCAGTTTGTACCAAATAAATAGTTGATGACCATCCCGATTAGGGCAGCTGTAATGTAGACAGGTACAGTTTTTTTCTTCTCAATGATTTTGCCAGTTACATAGGCTGTGAAGATAAATGAAATGATGAAACCGAAAGTTGGGCTAAGCAGATGGCCGATTCCTCCGCCAAATTTAGCGAAAACAGGTGCTCCAGCTAACCCAACAAAAGCATACACGGCCATAGAAATGGCGCCTAATCGGCTGCCAAGGATGGCTCCTGCTAAAATTGCAAAAAATGTTTGCAGGGTTATTGGGACACCGCCGACCACCATGAATGGAACAATTGAAGTGATGTTTGCACCTATGCACATAAGTCCGACAAACATACCGGCAAGTGTTAGGTCAATGGCTCTTAATTTTTTCATATGATTCCCCCAAAATTCAGATTTTAAGAAGATTATATTTTAAGATAAATCTATTTTTGGCTATTTGTCAACTTAAAATTTATTTTGGTTAACATATAGGTGTGGCAGTTAAAAAAAAAGGGCCTCCAGCATCGTAATAAAACTGAATACTGAAAACCCATAAAAAATATATTGAATAACTTAGGCTCGCATTATTGTATATGCTCGCGTTTTCGGTAGATAACGTAGCTTCGCGTCAAATAGCGGACCGGTAGACTGAACACGTGAACAAGCCGTGTAAATGGCCAGGCGGCAAAGATGCCAAATACGGCTGCAATATGAATTTTAAACCAGATCGGCACATCTGCAAGAAGACTAGCGTCTGCACGGAAGGTAAGGACACCCCTTAGCCATGGACCGATGGTTGTGCGGTAGTCAAATCCATGAGAATCGATGTTAATGAATGTAGCTGAGAGGCCTGATAGAATGACAATTATTAAGCAAATTAGGGATACCCAGTCACCTGGGGTGCTTGTTGCCACAAGCCTGCGAACAGACATGCGCCGATAAAAGAGGATGAGAATCCCAATTGCCGCGGCAACCCCTGCAGGTATTCCTCCGATAAGTGCTATCGTATGGTATTGATGTTCGGATACACCGATAGATTCATAGACTCCGATGGGTATTAATAACCCCATGACGTGGCCAAAAAAGACAAAAATAATTCCCCAGTGAAAAAGATTACTTCCCAGCCTGAGCAGCTTTTTTTCCAGGATTTCACTTGATTTCGTTGTCCAGCCAAATTGATCATGATTGTACCGGTAGATGTGGCCGCCAATAAAAATGGTCAGGACAATATAGGGGAGCACTACCCATAGAAATTGTTCAAACATATTTCTTCACTCCTCCGAACAGACTTAGCAATTCCCGCTTCCTCAAGATTCAGCAGGATGGAACGTAAAATATGGCCGTACAAATTGGCTTCTGGATCAATCTTCTCGGAGATTTCCTTGATGTTTTTTAAATACCGGTCAAATACAGGCTTTCTTGTTTCAAGATCAACATGACTGGCAAACTCAAGCATGACAGGAAGGAAGTCTGGCAGTTCCTTATCAGTCATATCAAAGCCATTTAACTTATAATAATTTTTCAGAAAGAGAAGATCCATGCCCCTTTCACGCTGCTCACCGTTAGACATATACGTTACATAGAGGTTGGTCTTCTTTCCAAAATCAAACGTATTTACATAAGCAGCCACAAGCTCAGAAGGAGGCATGTGCTTGAGCTTGCGGAAAAAAAGATCTAGTTCGTTTTTGACAGGAGAAGAAGAGGCTCCCTTAATTTCAGCTTCCAGCTCCTCAATAGAATCGATAAATTTATTATCAGGGTAGCTCAAAAGATAAGAACAAACCCGAAATGCCAATTGGATATCCTGTTCACTCATCAAACGTCACCGCTTTCTTTAGTACTTTAAACTGCCGGGGGACAGGCCCCCAATGGTTTAATGCTGTAAAGCAACGGGGGTCAGGCCCCCGGTGCTTTACTGTATCAAAGAGTTCCGCAGGCGCCAGGGCCCCCGGCGAAGGCTAGGCCACAGCT
>Ga0182742_1003666_pt1 | contig 14717 bp, 10 predicted proteins | sample eDN5th37CBELigMG_FD_128880 | JGI IMG/M metagenome (GOLD analysis project Ga0182742, IMG submission 128880) | Enriched Miracle-Growth compost microbial communities from Emeryville, California, USA - eDNA 5th pass 37_C BE-Lig MG (version 2)... ... | reverse complement strand
CACCTTGAGCGCGATATCGCGCCCCAGCGAGTGGCTGAAGGCGAGATAGACGGCGGCTTTCTCCGATTCGCCGATGAGCGAGCGAATGGCGTAGCCCGGTACGAGATCCTCGGGAACCGGGGGCTCGGCGCTCTCAGCCGGCTGCACTTCCGGGGGCTCCGCTTGCGGAGCCTCGCTCGGCCCCGGCACGGGGGGCGCCGGGTGCTCGCCGCTCTGCGCGAGCTTTGCCTGCCTGCGCGCGGCCCGGCGCTCGACCCTGCGAAGCGCGAGCCGCACCGAAGTGCCCAGCCGGTCGGGCGTGAGCAGTCGCTTCGGCAGGTAATCGACCGCCCCAAGCTGCAGCGCCCGGACGGCAGTGAGCTCGTTGCCGTCCTCGGCGAGGCTCAGGATGGCGGGGAAACTGGGTCGCGCGCGGAAGTAGCGCAGGAGCCGGATGCCCTCGGCGCCCGGATCCTCCGGGTGCTCGCCGAACCCGGCGGTGAGCAGCACCAGGTCGAATTCGTCATGGGTAATGGAGTCCCGCAGGACGTCGAACTGATCGGGCGTCATGACCCGAACGCGAGCGTCCGGGTGCAGGACACCCAGGTGATGGCGCAGCCACTCCGCATATTGCGCATCACCGTCCACGATGAGCAGGCGGGCGATCAGACGGGCTCCCTGGTTTCTAGTCTTCCACCGAAAAGCTGATTCGGACGCGGGCTCGCTGCTCGACGGCTCGACCGTCCCGGCGCACGGGCTCGTAGCGCCAGCGCCGGACGGCCGCCATGGCAGCCTGTTCGAAGATTCCCGCAGGTTCGGCGCCCGTGACGCTGACGTCCGTCGTAGTTCCGTCAGCTCGCACCGTGAAGACCACATCTACCCATCCGCCGGTACCCCGCTCCTGCGCGAAAGCGGGGTAGGTCGGTTTCACATAACGCGTCAGCATCAGCTGGCTGGCCGAGAGAACCTCGTCGGCCCGCCGCACGTTCGTGTTCTGTGCCGCCACGATGTCGCGTTCGAGGGCGGCGGTGCCGGCCTCGTCGACGCCGATCTCGCGGGCCTCGCTCATCCAGCGGCGAGCGGCTGCGTAGTCCTGCCGGCTGATGGCACCCCTGGCCTCCTCGAGGATCCGGCCTCCCAGCGCCTGTCGCGCGAGCTGGGTGGAGGGGTGGTTCGCTTCGGCCTGCGCGAGCTCCGCGAGGAAGAACTTCGCGCTGTCGTTCGCCGGCTCGACGAGCCGACCTTGGGCCAGCCGCTGATTGAATGACTGCGACAGCCTCGCCATCGCGTCCGCGCGGGCGGCGATCTTCACCCGCTGCACGTCACGCGTGAGCGCGGTGATGTCGCTCTGCGCGACGCCCGAATCGCCCGCGACTGCGATCCAGCGATCCGCCTCCTCGGCGTTGCCCGCGTTGATGGCCGCTCGCGCCTGCGCAACGATGCGGTCGGCAAGCTGGCGCTGCGCCTGCCGAACGTTGCTCTGGTTCGGCGCGATGGCGCGTGCGGACTCGATGAAGAATCTCGCGTTGTTCTGCGCGGGCTCGACGAGCGCGCCGGCGCGCAGCCTGTCGTTCGCGCGACGCAGGAAGTCCTGCACGCGATTCTCGACATCCTGTTGCGCGATGTCGCTGCGCGCCTGCTGAACCACGTTCGCGCTGCTACCCGCGATAGATGCGCGATCGAGCACGGCGATTGCCTGCTCCACGTTGCCGCGCGCCGCTGCGTTTCTCGCTTGCGTGAGCAACGCGCGCTCGCGCTCTTTGCCGATCTGCGCAGTCAGGAACGCCACGCGAACATGGTCCGGGCTGATGCTTCGCGCGGTGTCCACGAATCTCGCGGCATCATCGATTTTGTCTTGCAGGAGCGCCTGTTCGGCAGAGGTGAGAATGCGGTCGAGAACCCTCTCGAGCCCCTGTTTCGCGCGAGGTTCGTCTGCGTTGCGCTGAAGCGCGAGGCGGTACAGCTCCGCCGCATTGTCGCCTGCGGGCGTGGTCAGGGCTCCTCGCTTGAACGCGTCGTCTGCGCGTACAAGCAACCCCTCAAGCTCTGCGTCAGTGGTGCGTGCAGGAGCTGCGACGCTGGACACGACAGTTTCCGCGGGTGCCTTTTCGTCTCCTCCTGAGAAGAGCAGGACGCCCGCGACGATGATCAGCAGCGCGCCAATGCCGCCGCCGATCCACAGCATGTTCTTCTGCGGCGACTTCGGAGTGGCCCATGTCGGCTTGCGAAGGTTCGTGGCGGTGGCCGCGAGCACTTCTTCATGCTCGACGCCGTGACGTCGCCACGCTGCCGTGACGAACAGACGCACGCGCTGTTCGGAAACCGGCTTGTGCAGAAAGCGGTAAACGATACCGCGCGTGATCTGCGAAGCGAGCAGCGCCTGATCTTCGACGCGACCCGCGACTACGAGGACGAGGTCAGGGAACTGATTCTTCAGCCGATCGCACAACTGACCGATAGGCGTGGTAACCGCGGCCGTGTCGAGTACCGCGACGCCAGCGTGATCGCTCAGGAGATGTTGCGCGAGGTCCGCTTCCGCACTGACAGTAGAAATGTCGTGATCCGCTGCCACTGCGCGCAGCGTCTGGAGCAACTCCACGTCGCTCGTGAGAACGACAAGACTCTCAGGGACGTCGGTGACGACGTCATGTGTCGTCGATGCATTCATGTCAGCGACGCTCGGAACCGGCATTGCTGGGGCGTGCACGGCCCGGCATCCTCGCTCCGACGATAGGCTGTTGGCACGTTGACGCAGTTCAACGACAGTGCCCCGCCCGCGCGGGTTTCTGGGAAACTCGGCAACCCCCGGGCAGCCAGGGGGCGGCTAAATGAACTCGACGCGCCACCCGCCTTGGCGTGACGCTCGGACCTCGGCCGTTCCAGGGGCTGGCTCATTCAGGTTCTTCCAGGGCAAGCGATGGCAGTGGACCGCTCAATGGCTGAGCGCGGTGCGAATGGTGAATTTATCGCACTGCGCGATCAAGCCGTCCGGCGTGGAATTCTCGCCGCCGGCGTCGTTTTAACCTTAACGCTTCTGGCGGCCAGCGTCTGTGCCTCCACGGCACGACACTTCTGGCTCGGGGAGCTCGCGGTGCACTTCCGCGTGCAGTACGCGGCTATGGGGATGGTCGGATTCATCCTGCTGCTCATCGTCCGTGCGCCGGCGTGGGCATTGCTCGCTCTCTCGGTGGCCTCGTGGAACGCCATGGTGGCGGCGCCCACGCTGGTGACCCGACCGGTGAATCTTCCTCGTGTATCCGGCCAGCCCGCCGCGGATGAGCCCGTACGGCTGCGGATCAGCTCCGTCAACGTGTTCTACGCGAACGGCGAGCATCAGCGGGTATCGGACTTCATCCGTCGCGAACGCCCCGATGTCGTCGTGCTGCTGGAGATGAATGCGGACTGGCGTACCGCGCTCGCCGCGCTCGATAAGGACTACCCCCATCGCTATCAGACGACAGGGGTCAACGGCCGCGGGATCTCCCTGCTGTCCCGACTGCCGATGAAGGATGCGAAAGTGCTTCCGATCGGGGTGCGGGCGGAACCCGCCATACAGGCCACGCTGAATGCCGGGGGACGCGACGTTCGGCTGTTCGCCGTACACACCACATGGCCAGTGGCGCCCGCCTCAGCGAGCCGACGCAACCTTCAGCTGGTGAGGCTGGCCGAGCAGGCTCGCGCCGTTACCCTGCCGCTCGTGGTGGTGGGGGACATGAACATCAGCCCATTTTCTCCGCATTTCCAGCAGCTGCTGGCGGATGGGAAGCTGCGGTCCGCGGCTGAGGGGTTCGGGTGGCAGGCCACCTGGCCTACCTTCCTGCCACTGGCGGGGATCCAGATCGACCACACGCTCGTGAACTCTCAAGTCGCTGTCGAGCACTTCAATCGGGGAGCGCCTGTCGGCTCGGATCACCTCCCGATCCTGGTCGACCTGGTGCTTTGAGCCGCAAAACGAGGGAAGCCTCGAACCGCGGCCGGGCGTTATGCTTCCGGAACCGAGGCCCTTAGCAATGAGTCTGACGCGCATGACCTGGACCCGGGTGTTTTCCAAAGCCGTTTGCCTTCTCCTGCTGCCTGCGGTGCTCTTGCTGTCGGCGCCTGCGGATGCGGCGGACAAGCCGAACAGCGCTCAGAGGCGGGCCGCCAGCGAGTTCCTGGATGCCGTTGCGAGCGGCAGTCCGCAGGCGGTGGCATTCGCGATTCATCCTGCGCAGCTCGAAGCTCTGCGTTCTCGCGTGCTCACCCAGCTGCGCGATGAGGCGGCAAAGGGAGACAGCACGATTCGCGTGCGGCTGTTCGGCAGGGGGAAGCCGCTGGCGGAAATCGAGCGGATGACGGCTATCGATTTCTACGTTGCGCTGTCACCCAAGCTCTACCTGTTCGGGCGCTCGTACAAGGACGCGGACTGGCTGGCTGCAATCCCGGACCGCGATGGCACCGTGCAGGTGGTGCTCCGGGGCGAGCAGGAGAGGGAGCGCGGTAAGGATCGCGTGGAGGTCGTGAACGTCGTTACCATCATGCCGTACGGCAAGGACTGGAAGGCGACATTGCCGAGCGAGGTCGAGGCGCAGATCGACGATCTCATCAACGCCCGGCGCAACATTTATGCGCGGCTGCCGCCGCCCGTCTCAACGCCCACGCAGGCCGCTTCCGGCAGCAATGAAACAGGCATTCCGCCTGCGATCACGACGCTGCTGGAAGACGCAGGGAAAGCGCTCGCCGAGCCGAACTGCGAGGACTACTACACCAAGTACATGAGTCCGAACTTCCGAAAGGTCACGTCGAAGCGGGCGCTGGATGCGCTCATCAACAGCTGCAAGACCAGCCTTGGGACGCGCGAGCTTCTCGTGGCGACCATCCGGATCGTGAAGGATCTGGTGCCGACGTTCGAATTCGACGGCCGCCGCGCTGTGTATGACGTGAGCGGTCAGGGCCTGCCGTTCGACCGCTTCGTCATCGAGCAGGTCGACCGCAAGTGGTACATCGCTGAGTGACGGCGCGGCGCGCCGCGCCTACTGCCGGTTCAGGACGAACTTCGTGCCCTGGAAGGAGAGGATCGCGGCGTCCGTCGTGATGCTTTCCACCTTCACGCCTTCCGGCGTGGTCTGCCCCTCGTAAAGCCGTTTCATGTTGAGCAGGACGAAGCGCTTCGTCGGATCGGGCGCGTAGCTGTGCAGGTCGAGATGCAGTTGCGGCAGGGACATCTTCGTCGCCGCCTCTTCGTACGTCGGCAGGCCGCTCTCCGTGCCTCGCGTCGCACGCCCCAACCCGAAGAGGCCCGGCGCAGGTTCCCGCGCAGGCTCGTAGTCGTCCGGGTTCACGGGCTCGAGGTCGGGGGCTCCCGAAAACTGTAGTTGCGCTGCTGGAGAAGGGGGCTGCTGCTGATAGCCGCCGCCGGGATAGCCTGGCTGCTGCGCTGGGTAAGCGCTGTTGGGGTAGGCACTATTGGGCGGAGGGCCATAGCCGCTCGCCGGCGGAACGTTCGGCTGACCGTAACCGGGCGGAGGCGCGCCTTGCGGCTGACCGTAGTACGCGCCCTGCTGCGCGGGAGGCGGGTATCCCGCCTGGGGTTGTCCCACGCCGGCTGGGTAGGCAGGCGGCGGTGGCAGGTTCTGCGCTACCTGAGGAGCCGCAACCTGCGGTTGAGGCGCGGGAGCCGTCTGCGCCTGCGGAACCGCAGCGTCCGCCGGCTTCCGCAGCATCAGCCAGGCGACGACCCCGAGGTTCACCACTAGCAGCGAGATGATGGCCACCGCGAGCAGCGGGAACCGCGATCTCGGCGGCGGCACGCGCACTTCGAACAGTGCCGGCCCGCTCTGCCGCTGGCGATCGTTCTCGGATTTCTTGAGCGCGTCGAGAATGAAGGACATGAGTTCAGCCGCCGTGTGCCGGGTTCGCGCGCAGGAGGGGTGAATCGCCGCCCGAGACGGCGCTGGCCAGGACGACCTGGGTCTGCACGCCGGCAATGCCATCGACGGCGAGCTGGTTGCGGCGCTGGAACTCCATCACCTGACGGCTGAGCTCGGCGTCGAACACATCGCTCGCGGGCCCGTTCGCAGGAGCGCCATTCAGCCGCTGCAGCGATTCGCGCAGCCAGCGCACGTCCGCGCCGCGCATGCCGACCGACAGCGGTTTCACCGTCTGAGTGGCGGGCCGCCAGAGCATCACGAAGTCGCCGAACCAGTAGCGCGACAGCTCGCCGATGCTCACCTCTCGCTTTTCTCCACCGATCGCGACCTCGCCGTGCTCGTCCCCGAGGCCCGTCAGCACGACCTGGTGCGCGTTTCCTTCCGAGTCGCTCAGCATGAGGATGGCCGGGCGGTTGAACTGCCGGAGCTGGCCGAAGGAGCCGCGCTGGATCAGGCACTCAAGGCCCTGCGCGGACGCCTGCGTGCACGGATCCTCGCTGCCGGCGACATAGCGCGCGCCCCAGATGCCGAAGAGCTTGCCGAAAGCTTCATCGGGGACCGTTTCGGACCGATGCTTCGCGAGGAGCTCTCCAAAGGGCGCGGAGGGTTCCGGCCCGAGCGAAGCCATCCGGATCGGATTGCCAGCGGACTCTGCGTCCCGTCCCGCTGTGGAGTCCGGGGCGAGCTTGCCCACCACGCCGCTTGCCGCAGGCGTGCTTGCAACCGCCTCCGACGACGAGCCGGACCATGGCGCAAACCGCCAGAGCAACACCGCCGTGACGACAAGCGCTAGCGCCGCCGCAGCGGCTCCCGCCCAGGGAAGCCACGCGGGAGCGAACTGGCGGCCGAACACCTCAGTGGCCGCCGCGCGCACGAGGCTGCCGGCGACGCGATGCCGGTCCTGCGTGTACGCGCCCAGCAGCGCTCTGTCGGCGATGACATTGATGACGCGGGGCACGCCGCCTGAGAGCCGATAGATCTCCTTCAGCGCGTGCGGCGTGAAGATGTCCGTGGTCGCGCCCGCGACGCGCAGGCGGTGGCGGACGTACGCGGTGGTCTCGTCCGACGAGAGCGGGTCCAGGTGATAGCGCCCGGTGATTCGCTGTGCGAGCTGCCGCAGCTCGTTCCGCCCCAGCAGCTCCCTCAGCTCGGGCTGACCGATGAGGATGATCTGCAGCAGCTTCTGCGTGTTCGTCTCGAGGTTCGTGAGCAGACGGACCTGCTCGAGGACCTCAGGCGAGAGGTTCTGCGCCTCGTCCACCACCAGCACGACACGCCTGCCGCTGGCGTGAGCCTTCAGCAGGTAGTCGTTCAGGATGTCGACGAGGTCCTTGAGGCTGCCCTCCGCCTCATCCGGCACGCCGATGCCGATCTCCTCGCAGATGGTCAGCAGGAACTCAGGCGCCGTCATGCGCGGGTTCAGGATGAGCGCAACCTCGGCGTTTTTCGGCGTCTGCGCGAGCAGAGAGCGGATCGTGGTGGTCTTGCCCGTGCCCACCTCGCCGGTGAGCTGCACGAAGCCGCCGGCTTCGTTGATGCCATACAACAGGTGAGCGAGAGCCTCGGCGTGGCGCTCGCTCAGGTACAGGTATCGCGGATCGGGCGTGATCGCGAAGGGTTTTTCGTTCAGGCCGAAGAAAGACAGGTACATGCGCGGCTCATGTGCGTACGGGGCTTGGCCGGCCGGTCGCTTTGGGGGCGGAGTATTGCATGGGAGGGGGGTTGGGCGCATTTGGGTCGGGAAAGTTCGGCCGGTGCGGACGTAGCTAAACGCAGACGCCCGGACGCGGAGTTCAGGAGCTCATCGACGCGCCGCGTGAAGGGGGTGGCAACTCGACGCGCTGCGCGAAGGGGTGGCAACGCGACTCGTGACGGGAGCGCCGCCGGCCGGCGGCGCGGTCAGCTCTTGTCTTCGAGGTTCCCGGCGCGCGTGAGCGCCTTCGGACCGAATTTCTGGCGGATGGCGTCGAGGGTGCTGTCGAGCGCGCTGGCGGCGTTCGGGGTCGGGGCGTTGAAGAGATCCATCTGATCGGCTTCGGCGAGCTGGCTGACGCCGACGCCGAGCAGGCGTACCTGCACGCCGGGGTTCTCCGTGAGCCACGTGGCGAGGAGCCCGCGGGCGACGGCCGTGATGGCGCGCGTGTCGTTCGTTGCAGGGGTGATGCGCTTCTGGCGCGTGAAGGTCGTGAAATCCTTCCGGCGAATCTTCACCGTCACGCAGCCTGCGGTGAGGCTCTTCCGGCGCAGGCGCGTGCAGGTGCGGTCCGCGAGGCGCGCGAGCTCGCTGTGCAGACGCGCGGGCTCTCCGATGTCCGTGGAGAACGTGTCCTCCGCGCTGATCGACTTGTCTTCGTGATCTGCGATCACCGCGCGCTCGTCGATGCCCGCTGCGCGTTCCCGCACGCGATGCGTGTATCGGCCGAAGATGGGCCAGAGCACCGAGTCGCTGGCAGTGCGCAGTTCCCCGAACGTGCGAATGCCGGCTTCCTCCACGAGCGCGCCGGTCTTCCGGCCGAGCCCCGGGAGGCGCCGTACGGAGAGCGGATCCAGCGTTTCGCGAAGGTTGGCCTGCGTGACGACCGTGAGACCGTCCGGCTTCTTCAGGTCCGAGGCGATCTTCGCGACGAGCTTGTTCGGAGCGACGCCCACGGAGGCGGTCACGCGCGTGGTCTGGAGGATGCGTGCCTTGATCTTCTGCGCGATCGTCACCGCGTCCCCCATCAAGGGCAGGCTCGCGGTGACATCGAGGAACGCCTCGTCGAGGGAGAGTCCCTCAACGATCGGCGTGAACTCATGAAAGATCGCGAAGATCTGCTGCGAGACGGCCTGATAGTGCTGCATGCGCGGCTGGACACAGACGGCATGAGGGCAAAGCCGTAAGGCCGTGCTCATCGGCATGGCGGAATGCACGCCGAACTTGCGAACTTCGTAGCTGGCTGCGGCCACGACTCCGCGCCCGTTCGTGCCGCCCACGATGACGGGAAGGCCCTTCAGCGAAGGATCGTCGCGCTGCTCGATGGACGCGTAGAACGCATCCATGTCGACGTGAAGAATCGCGCGTGAAGGGTTCCTTGAGCTCATTGCGCGCGATTCTCACGTTTTTCCTGACGGCGCGTCGTGGCGCCGTTCGAGGCTTACTCGACGGTGATCGTGATCTTCTTCGACACGACGGGCGGATTGTGCGGCGTGTGGTTCTGATCGCCGAGCACGAGCTGCAGCGTATGTTTGCCCGGCGGCAGCTCCACCGTCGTTTCCGTCTGGCCCTTGCCGAAGTGACGGACCGCGTCGCTCGTCGGCAGCGGCACGTTCTGGTCCGCCGGAATGTCCGTGTCGATGAGCAGGTGATGATGTCCCGTGGCTTCGAACTTCACGCCCGCGGGCGCGACCCCCATGCCCTTCAGGCCGAACTGGATGGTGACCGGGCTCTTCACGGTGGCGCCGTCTTTCGGGCTGATGAAATAGACCTCCGCGCCGGCGGGAGACGGGGTGCGCTCCTGTGCCCAGGCCAGGGTAGCTGCGGCTGCGAGGGCGACGGCGGCAATGGTGACGGCACGCATCTGTTTTTCTCCGTTAAGAAATCCGGCGCGAGCTGCGCCACCAATCGAGCTTAGCCACGCCGGCTGGGCGACACAACGAGCCGGCCGGAGCCGCTCACAACGTGGCCACGCTGTACGAAAACGTCGCGATAGCCAGGATGAACATGAGATTGCCGTACGCGAACACGAGGACGCCGAACTTCAGTCGCGTGAGCCAGCGGTTCTGCGGAAACACGCGGCGCATCGCGCGGTACGTGTAGATCGGCGGGTAGAAGAACATCAGCATGACGCAGATGCCCGCCACCCAGCCGCCGAAGATCGCACTCACGCCGATGAGGATGGCGTAGAGCGCGAACGTGAATGCGTGATTGTGGATGAAGAAGAGCAGGTGCTCGACGTACCGGCGGCGCCAGTACATCAGCTGCGTTACGAGCGCCAGCAACGGCAGCAGGAGGAAGAGTGCCTTCGGCACGTTGTGCAGCAGGGCTTGCAGGAGCGGGCTCGCGCTGTCTCTCAACGCCCGCACGCAGGCGTCTCGCGATTCCTGTTCTGAAAGCGAGGGGATCTGAACGTTCGCCTCCCGGCAGATGCGCTCGGCTCGTTCCTTCTCGGTTTCGCCAGCGGATGGCGTGCTGACCGTGACGTTGCCGTCCGCCGTGGTCTTCGCCAGGTTCACTTCGGCGAGATCCGCTTTGTCTCCAATGGCTCCAATGAGTGTGATGACAAGGAATAGCAGCACGCTCATCACGATGTAGAGGCGGAACGGCGGCAGGTATCTCGCGCGCCGGCCTTCGAAGAACTCGTTCGTCAGGAACCCCGGCTTCGACAGCAACAGCCAGAGCGTGCGCCAGAGGCGCGAGTCCGCATGCGTCAGGCTCTCGAACGCTTCAGCGGCAAATTCCAGAAGCGAATGCACGTGCGGCTCATGGCGCTGGCCGCAACTGGAGCAATAGGGGCCGTGCAGTGGCGCTTTGCAGTTCATGCAAAGCGTGGCGGGTTCGGATTCTTCGTGGGCCGGCGGGGCCGTCGTCGCCGCTACTTCAGGCGACGAAACGGCAACCGTAGCGACAGCATCCGGTGCTGGGACGCGCGGTGCCGGGACGGGCGCCGGTTCGGCAGGAACGGCGCCATCGATCACCGCTGAGGCGGATGCCTCCTTGACCTCCCCTTGCGTCATGCAGCGATCAGGCGACGTGAATGCTCGAAACCGCGCTCGGCGGAGCCGGCTGCGCTTGTGCCGCCAGCTCGTGAGGCGCGAAGTCGTCGACGTTGATGATGTCCATCACCTTGCGATCGAACTCGCGCAGGGCCGCTGCTTCGGTCTCCGAGATGATGCCGAGCGCGAGCGCCTGCGAGATCTGTCCCGGCAGATCGAGCGCGGTCACCTTGCCGGTCTTCACGCCCTCGACGCGGATGCGCTTCTCGATCGGCTCCGCGGTCTGAGAAAGCTCGAGCGCTTCCTGCAGCAGGCCGAGCGGGTTGGTCGGCTCGACGGTCTTGTACACGTAGTGGCACAGCCGCTCGCGACCTTCCGTCGGATTGCTTACCAGCTCCGCAATCTTGGCTCCGAGCCTGTCGCTCGGCGCGGAGTACACGAGGCCTCGCGGCAACGTGAGCAGTCGCATGAGTCCGCCGAGCAGCGGGTTCGGGAAGTTTCGCAGGAAGCTGTGGAGCTGCTCCTGCGCGCGATACAGAAGGTGGCGACACGCCCACTCGACGACCGGCAGGTCGCAATCGTGCCGGCCCTGGTTCTCGTAATGCTTGAGCACCATCGACGCGAGATACATGCAGGACAGCACATCCCCGAGCCGCGCCGAGAGGTTTTCCTTCTTCTTGAGATAACCGCCGAGCGTCAGCATCGCGACGTCCACGACGAACGCGAACGATGCGCTGAAGCGCACGATGTGCTGGTAGTACCGCGCGGTGGGACCACTGACGGGCACGCGCGTGAAGCGCGCATTCGTCAGCGACATGATGAAGGATCGAACCGCGTTCGAGATCGTGAATCCGATGTGCCCGAAGAGCGCGCGATCGAAGTCGTCCACGCCCTTCGCGCGATCCGGATTGCGAGCCGCGTTCATTTCCTTCAGCACGAACGGATGGCAGCGGACCGCGCCCTGCCCGAAGATGATCAGGCTGCGCGTGAGGATGTTCGCGCCTTCCACCGTGATGGCGATCGGCACCGCCTGATATCCGCGGCCGAGATAGTTGCGCGGCCCGAGGCAGATGCCCTTGCCGCCGTGCACGTCCATCGCGTCGTTCGCGACGATGCGGCCCATCTCGGTGACGTGATACTTCAGCATGGCCGACGGCACCGAAGGCTTTTCTCCGCCATCGATGGCACCCGCAGTGACCGAGCGGGCGGCATCCATCGTGTAGGTGAGCCCGGCCATGCGCGCGATGATGCCCTCGACTCCCTCGAACTTGCCGACCGGCATGTTGAACTGGCGACGAATGCGCCCGTAAGCGCCAGTCGCATACGTCGCAGCCTTGGCGCCGCCCGTTGCGTTCGACGGCAGCGAGATGCAGCGGCCGACGGAAAGCTGCTCGACGAGCATGCGCCAGCCCTGCCCGATCATCTTCGGCCCGCCGATGATGAAGTCGAGCGGAACGAACACGTCCTTGCCCTGGATCGGCCCGTTCTGGAACGGGATGTTCAGCGGAAAATGACGACGACCGATGGTGATGCCCGGCGTGTTGCGCGGAATGAGCGCGCAGGTGATGCCGCGATCCGTCGTCTCGCTCAGCAGCTTGTCCGGATCGAACAACCGGAACGCCAGGCCGATGACGGTGGCGATCGGCGCAAGCGTGATGTAGCGCTTCGAAAAGTTCAGCCGAAGACCGATGATCTCGCGCCCTTGCCACTGGCCCTTGCAGACCACGCCGGTGTCCGGCAGCGATGCGGCATCCGACCCCGCGCGCGGGCCGGTGAGCGCGAAGCACGGAACTTCCTCACCGCGCGCCAGACGAGGCAGGTAGTACTCCTTCTGCTCCTCCGTGCCGTAGTGGTTGAGCAGCTCCGCGGGTCCCAGCGAATTCGGCACGGCGACTGTCGACGAAGCGGTGACGCTCCGGCTGCCGATCTTCGTGAGCACGCACGAGTGCGCATACGCGGAGAACTCGAGCCCGCCGTACTTCTTCGGGATGATCATCGCGAAGAAGCCCTTCGTCTTGAGGAACTCCCACACGTGCGGCGGCATGTCCGCCCGGTTGTGGGTGATGTCCCAGTCGTCGAGCATGCGGCAGAGCTCTTCGCACGGCCCGTCGATGAACGCCTGTTCCTCGGGCGAGAGGCGCGGCGCCTTCGCCGAGAGGAGCTTGCTCCATCGCGGCGCGCCCGTGAAAAGCTCGCCATCCCACCAGACCGTGCCGGCTTCGAGTGCTTCCCGCTCCGTCTGCGACATGGGTGGCAGGAGCTTGAGGTACGCCTTCATGAAGCGCCGGCTGATGAGCGCCTTGCGCAGAGGGCGCACATTCAGCAGCCACAACGAGGCGAGCATGAGCCACAGGAAGCCGCGCCAGACACCCGCGGGCGCGCTGGACTCGCCGAGCAGCGTGTACGCCGCCAGCAGCACAGTGAACGTGACCGTGAACGTGAGAAGCGGGAGCCGCTTGTACGCCAGGAACAGGACAGCGGCTATGAACAGCAGCGCGATGGCCCCGCCTGCCGTCGTGACAGCGTACCCCGCGGCGGCGAGGAGAAGGAGGATGACGATCGCGCCGAGCATGGCGGCTCCTCTGGATGTCGGTCCGGGTGCCGCGAGCCCTCGCGAGCCGGGGGCTTGCGGCGTACCCGACCGACTATAACGAGGCGATGCAGGGCATGCACCGCCCCGGATGGGCTACGGTCCCGCAGCCCCGGCGATCAGAGGAGGTCTTTGACGCCGTCCCGCTCCTCAAGCAGCTCCTTATGCGTGGCGTCCATGCGGGCGCGGCTGAAGTCGCTGATCGAGAGGCCCTGCACGATCTGGTATTCGCCGTTACGGCAGGTGACGGGGTACGAGTAGATGACGCCTTCCTTGATGCCGTAGCTGCCGTCCGAGGGCACGGCCATGCTTGTCCAGTCGCCTTCCGGCGTGCCGAGGACCCAATCTCGCACGTGGTCGATTGCGGCGGATGCAGCCGAGGCGGCCGAGGACTGGCCGCGCGCCTTGATGATGGCGGCGCCGCGCTGCTGCACGACCGGGATGAAGGTCTCCTCGATCCACTTCTGGTCGACCAGAGACGTCGCGGGCTTGCCCGCAACCGTGGCGTGAGTGATGTCCGGATACTGGGTCGCCGAGTGGTTGCCCCAGATGGTGACCTTGCGGATCTCCGTGACGTGCGTGCCCGTCTTCTCCGCGAGCTGCGACAGCGCGCGGTTCTGGTCGAGGCGGGTCATCGCCGTGAAGTTGCGCGGGTTCAGGTCCTTCGCGTTCGCGCGCGCGATGAGCGCATTCGTGTTCGCGGGGTTGCCGACGACGAGAATCTTCACGTTGCGATCCGCGACTTCGTTGAGCGCCTTGCCCTGGGCCGAGAAGATCTGCGCGTTGGCGAGCAGCAGATCCTTGCGCTCCATGCCGGGACCGCGCGGCCGCGCGCCCACGAGGAGGCCGACGTTGAGGTCCCGGAACGCGACCTTCGCATCGTCCGTCGCGACGATCTTGTTCAGCGTGGGGAACGCGCAGTCGTTCAGCTCCATCACGACGCCGTTCAGTGCCCCGAGCGCCGGCGTGATCTCCAGCAGGTGCAGGTTCACCGGCTGATCGGGGCCGAAGATCTGGCCCGATGCCACGCGGAAGGCGAGGGCATATCCGATCTGACCGGCTGCACCGGTGATGGCGACGTTGACGGCTTTCTTCATGACGGCTCCGAAGCGACGTGGGGCGGGAAAAAGGGCCGCAATTCTAGTCCGGATCGGCGGACCTGTGCGGGGCGGAGCCGGGCGATCGCCGAACGGGCGAAGGGCGTTCAGCGGGTGGGCGGTTGCGCGAGCGAGTAGCCGGGGTGCGCTGGGTGGGCGCGGCGGAACGCCGCCAGCTCACGGTCGGCTTCCTCGTTCTTGCCCTCGGCGCGGAGGCGGTTGATTTCCTGCAGCCAGGCCTCGGGGGAGGCGTGCGGGTCGCCCGCGGGACGCGGCGCCGGCGCGGCGGTGATGTCACCAGCGGCCTGAACGCTGGTGGAGGCGGTGGCGGCAGTCGAGGCGGCAGCGACCGGCGCTTCGACTCTTTTCGCGGCTGCCGCTGCGCCAGGCTCGGCGGCTCCCGAGATCGGGGCCGGATTGACGACGGCAGCCGATCCGCTCGACGCGAGT
>Ga0182742_1003665_pt1 | contig 14719 bp, 7 predicted proteins | sample eDN5th37CBELigMG_FD_128880 | JGI IMG/M metagenome (GOLD analysis project Ga0182742, IMG submission 128880) | Enriched Miracle-Growth compost microbial communities from Emeryville, California, USA - eDNA 5th pass 37_C BE-Lig MG (version 2)... ... | reverse complement strand
CGCCGGCGTGATGGGCGCCGGCATCGCGGCGCAGGTCGCCAATGCCGGCATTCCCGTCGTGCTGCTGGACATCATCCCGGGTGGCGCGGCGAAGGCGGTGGAACGAATGCTGCGCGCTGATCCCGCGCCCTTCATGAGCAAGGGCGCGGCGCGGTTGGTGCAGACGGAGGATCTGGAAACCGGTCTGCCGCTGTTGACCGATTGCGACTGGATCGTCGAGGCGATCATCGAGCAGCCGGACGCCAAGCGCGAACTCTATGCGCGGGTGGAGCGGGTGCGGAAGCCGGGATCCGTCCTCTCCTCCAATACCTCGACTATCCCGCTCTCGGCGCTGACCGCGGGAATGCCGGAGGGATTCGCGCGCGACTTCCTCATCACCCATTTCTTCAACCCGCCGCGCTACATGCGGCTGCTTGAATTGGTGCGCGGCCCGGCCACGCGCGTGGATGCCGTTGCCGCCATCACGGAATTCGGCGACCGCGCCCTGGGCAAGACGGTGATTGCCTGCAAGGACCGGCCCGGCTTCATCGCCAACCGGATCGGTGGACTGTGGCTGCAGTCGGCGATCAACCATGCCTTCGAACTGGGCCTGACGGTGGAGGAGGCCGATGCCGTCATGGGCCGCCCGATGGGTGTGCCGAAGACGGGTGTGTTCGGCCTGCTCGACCTTGTCGGCATCGACCTGATGCCGCATGTCGCCGCCAGCATGAAGGCGGCGCTGCCGGCCAGCGATCCCTATGTGGCCAATATGCGCGAGCATGAACTGATCGCGCGCATGATCGCCGAGGGCCGTACCGGGCGCAAAGGCAAGGGCGGCTTCTACACGCGGGAGACCGGACCCGGCGGCGAGCGGCTGAAGCGTGCCATCGACCTCTCGACCGGTGAGTACCGCGACAGCACGAAGCCGGTGCTGGAGAGCCTGGAGGTGGGCGCGAAGGACCTGCGCAGGCTGGCGGAACATCCGGACCGCGGCGGCCGCTATGCGCGGGCCGTGCTGCTGGACACGCTCTCCTACGCCGCCTCCCTGGTGCCGGAGATCGCGGACAGCGTGGCGGATGCCGATGCCGCCATGCGCCTCGGCTATGCCTGGCGCTGGGGGCCGTTCGAACTGATCGACCGGCTCGGCCCCGGCTGGCTGGCGGCGGCGCTGCGCGAGGCAGGCAGGCCGGTGCCGCCGCTGCTGGAACGGCTGGACGAGCGCAGCTTCTACCGCGTGCAGGAGGGCCGGCCGCAATTCTTCGGCACGGATGGAGCCTATCACGATGTCCCGCGGCCGGAGGGCGTGCTGCTGCTCTCCGACGTCAAGCTGCGCAGCCAGCCGCTGGCGCGGAACGGCTCTGCCAGCCTGTGGGACATCGGGGATGGCGTCGCCTGCCTGGAATTCCATACCAAGATGAATGCGCTCGATCCCGATGTGGTGGCGCTGATCGGCAAGACCGTCGCCATGGGGAAGAAGGGCGTCTTCCGTGCCCTGGTCATTCACAATGAGGGCGACAATTTTTCCGTCGGCGCCAATATCGGCCTCGCCCTCTTCGCTGCCAACATCGCCGCCTGGGGCGAGATCGAGGGCATGATCGAAGCCGGGCAGAAGGCGCTGCGCGCGCTGCGCGACGCGTCCTTCCCGGTGGTGGGCGCGCCCTCCGGCATGGCGCTCGGCGGCGGCTGCGAGATCCTGCTGCATTGCGATGCGGTGCAGGCGCATGCCGAAACCTATATGGGCCTGGTCGAGGTCGGCGTCGGCCTGATCCCGGCCTGGGGCGGTTGCACCACCATGCTGCGCCGCTGGGCGGAGGCGCCGAAGGCGCCGCGCGGCCCCATGCCGCCCGTCGCCAAGACCTTCGAGATGATCGCTACCGCCCAGGTGGCGAAATCGGCAGCCGAGGCGAAGGAGATGCTGCTGCTCCGCCCGGGTGACGGCATCACCATGAACCGCGACCGGCTGCTGGCGGAGGCCAAGGCGCGCGCGCTTTCGCTCATCGAGGGCTACCAGCCGCCGAAACCCGCCACGCTGCGCCTGCCGGGACCATCAGGCCGTGCGGCGCTGTCGCTCGCGGTCGGGCAGATGGCGCGGATCGGCAAGGCGACGTCGCATGACATCACCGTCTGCGACCATCTGGCCCGGACCCTGACCGGCACGAAGGACCACACCGAGGAGACCAGCGAGGAGGAGGTGCTGAGGCTGGAACGCCAGTCCTTCATGGCGCTGCTGAAGACCGAGCCCACCCTCGCCCGGGTCGAGCACATGCTCGAAACCGGTCGGCCTCTGCGCAACTGAGGACCTGACCATGCCCGGCTATAAGGCCCCGCTGCGCGACATGCGCTTCGTGCTGAATGAACTCGCCGATCTTGATCGCCTGCGTGCCTTGCCGGGCTGCGAGGAGATCGGCCCGGACTTGACCGACCCGGTGCTGACGGAAGCGGCGAGGTTCTGCGAGGAGATCCTCTTCCCCCTGAACCGCTCCGGCGACGAGGAAGGCTGCACCTTGGAGAACGGCGTGGTCCACACGCCGCGGGGCTTCCGGGAAGCCTATGCCGCCTTCCGCGAGGGCGGCTGGCCGGCGCTCGGCTGCGATCCGGCCTATGGCGGCCAGGGCCTGCCCGGCACGCTGGGCCTGCTGATCCAGGAGATGATCTGTTCCGCCAATCTCTCCTTCGGCATGTATCCCGGCCTGACGCACGGCGCTTATTCCGCGCTGATGCAGCATGGCTCGCAGGCATTGCGGGACCGCTACCTGCCGAAGCTCGTCTCCGGTGAGTGGAGCGGGACGATGTGCCTGACGGAGCCGCAATGCGGCACCGATCTCGGACTGATCCGCACCCGGGCGGTGCCGGCGGATGACGGCAGCCACCGCATCACGGGCAACAAGATCTTCATCTCCGCCGGCGAGCACGACCTGACGGAGAACATCATCCACCTGGTCCTGGCCAAGCTGCCGGATGCGCCACCCGGCACCCGCGGCATCAGCCTGTTCCTGGTGCCGAAATTCATCCCGACGGAGGATGGCCACCCCGGCGCGCGCAACGGCGTCACCTGCACGGCGCTGGAGCACAAGATGGGCATCAAGGCCTCCGCCACCTGCGCGCTGAGCTTCGAGGATGCCAAGGGCTGGCTGGTGGGCGAGCCGCACAAGGGCCTGCGCGCCATGTTCACCATGATGAACGAGGCGCGGCTCGGCGTCGGCGTGCAGGGCCTCGGGCTGGCCGAGGTCAGCTACCAGAACGCCGCCGCCTATGCGAAGGAGCGGTTGCAGGGCAGGGCGCTCGGCGGCGCGAGATATCCGGAGAAGCCGGCCGATCCGATCATCGTCCATCCGGATGTGCGGCGCATGCTGCTGACGATGCGGGCGCAGATCGAGGGCTGCCGCGCGCTCGGCGTGCTGACCGCGCTGGAGCAGGATGTCGCGGCCCGCCATCCCGACCCGCAGCAGCGCCAGGCGGCAGAGGATTTCGTCGCGCTGATGACGCCGGTGATCAAGGCGCTTTTCACCGATATGGGCTGGGATGCCACCGCCACCGGCATGCAGGTGCTGGGCGGCCACGGCTATATCCGCGAATGGGGCATGGAGCAGTATGTCCGCGATGCCCGCATCGCGCAGATCTATGAGGGCACCAACGGTATCCAGGCCCTGGATCTGGTCGGCCGCAAGATGAGCGCCCATGCCGGCCGCTACCTGCGCCGCTTCTTCCACCCCGTGCTCTCGTATATCGAGGCGAAGCAGGATGACGAGCGCCTGGCGGACTTCATCCTGCCGCTGTCGAAAGCCTTCGGCCGGCTGCAGCAGGCGACGGCCGAGATCGCCCGCCGCGGCCTCTCCGATCCCTTCGAGGCCGGCGCGGTGGCAACCGAGTATCTACGCCTCTTCGGCCTGACCGCGCTGGCCCATGTCTGGGCGCGGATGGCGGAGCTGGCGCTGGACAAGGCGGAACAGGATCCGAGCGGCTTCTACCGCGCCAAGCTGGTGACCGCCCGCTTCTTCATGGAGCGCCTGCTGCCGCAGACCGCCGGGCTCAATGCCGCCATCATGGCGGGCGGCGGCACGCTCAGGGCCTTCGACGACGCGGCCTTCTAGGCTGGGCGGGCCCGGCCGGCGCTGAATCCTCCACGTCAGCAAGGCAGCCGCCACGGATGGCGTGTGGCGGCCGCCGGGCGAGGGCACATCGGCGAGCGCCCTCGCCCGTCATGCCGACGCTACCTCTGTGGCGCCGCTGCCCGCGCGCGAGCGGGCCGTGCCTCCTGCTTGCCGGGCTGCGTTCCGGCAGGCTCCTCTCTCCGGCCGGAGGTGTAGGTGGGGCCGGGGCGGTTCTCGCCCGGTGGCGGCCTGCCTTCCAGCGGCGGCAGGCTCTTGGCTTTTTCCAGATCAATTCCGGCACCCTGGGCGACGCGCGTGCCGTAATCCGGGTCGCAGTGCCAGAAATGCCAGACCATGCGAAGCTGGATCGGCTCCGGGCACTGTTTCAGGTCGGCGGCGATGTTGCTGATGAGATCCTCGCGCTCCCAGTTCTCGAAGGTCCGGTAGCGCTCGCCGGTCTGCCTGTAGTCATCCGCGGTCCGGGTGGTCTGGTACCGGCCGAGATGCCCTTCGACCCACTGATGGTAGTCCTTCCCCGGCCTCGGCGCCTCCTGCAATCCGCCCATGATGCTGGGCTCGTAATTGACGTGCTTGTTCTCCCCGGCGTCGTCCACGTAGTAGGTCATCTGTCCATCGCGCTGGTTGGTACGCGCCTGCGAGCCCTTGGCGGAATTGATGGGCAGTTGCAGGTAGTTCGGCCCGACCCGGTAGCGCTGTGTGTCGGAATATGACAGCGTCCGGCCCTGCAGCATCTTGTCGTCTGAGAAGTCGATTCCGTCCACCAGCACGCCGGTGCCGAAGGCGGACTGCTCCGTCTCCGCGAAGACGTTGTCGGGGTTGCGGTCCAGCACCATCCGTCCGACGGGGCGCAGCGGGAATTTGTCCTCCGGCCAGCGCTTGGTGTCGTCCAGCGGGTCGAAGTCCAGCTCCGGATGCTCGCCATCTTCCATGAGCTGGACGCAGAATTCCCATTCCGGATGGTCGCCGCGCTCGATCGCCTCATACAGGTCGCGCGTGGCGTGGCCGACATCCTTCGCCTGGATCTCGGCGGCCTGGCGGCTGGTCAGGTTGCGCACGCCCTGCTTCGGCACCCATTGGAACTTGCAGAGATGCGCAATGCCCTGGTCATTGATCAGCTTGTAGGTGTTGACGGAGGATCCCTCCATCTCCCGGTAGCTGGCCGGGATGCCCCAGGGGCTCTTCACCCAGGTCACCATGTGCAGCGCCTCGGGCGACTGCGAGACGAAGTCGTAGAAGCGCCAGGGCTCCTGCCGGTTCGTCACCGGGTCCGGCTTGAAGGCATGGATCATGTCCGGGAATTTGATGGCATCGCGGATGAAGAAGATCCGCAGGTTGTTGCCCACCAGATCCCAGTTGCCGTCCTCAGTGTAGAATTTGACTGCGAAGCCGCGCGGGTCGCGCGCCGTCTCCGGGCTGTCCTTGCTGCCGATCACGGTGGAGAAGCGCACGAAGACCGGGGTGCGCTTCCCGGCCTGGGTCAGCACCTTGGCGCGGGTGTATTTCGTCGCCGGCTCGTCGCCGATTTTCCCATAGGCCTCGAACCAGCCATGGGCGCCGGTGCCGCGGGCGTGGACGACCCGCTCGGGGATGCGTTCCCGGTCGAAATGCGTGATCTTCTCGATGAATTGGTAGTTCTCCAGCGTCGCGGGGCCGCGCTCGCCTACGCTCCGGAGGCTCTGGTTGTCGTGGACCGGATGCCCCTGTCTGGTCGTGAGGATGGGGCCCCGCGGCTTGCTGCCTGATGTGTCGTTCATGCTTGTTCTCCGCTCCGGTAGTGTGGGCCATGAGTCCGAACGGAGGAGGGACTGGCGCAGTTGCCCCCGGCTTCGCACCGACCGGCCGCGGGGTGTGGCCCGCCTACCGGCGAGTCGTGCAGCCATTGCGGAGGTGCACCTGCTCCGCAGCGGAAAGGGTCTCGCCCTGCTGGAAGCGGAACAGCGCCTGGATGCAGGCCCGGTCCATGCCGGAGGCGGACCTGCCGGGCCTGCTCGGTGCCTCGGCGGCCCGGCGCGGCGCGGGGGGCGGTGGCTCGGGCGGCGGCACCAGCGGGGGTTTGGGCTCCTCCGGCATCCCGATCGGCGCGGATGGTTCCTCGCCATCCGGCTCGATGGGCAGGGCCTCGGTCCCGGCCGGGGCTTCCGGTTCCGGCTCCGCCGCAGGCGGCGTCGCGACCATGGCTGAGGCCTCCGGCGCGGCGATGGGCTCTAACCAGGGTGCCGGGGCGGGTTCGGCCTCCATTGCGGGGATCGCGGCGGCCGGTGCCGGGCTGTCCACGGGCGGCTGGGCAGCGGGCTCGGCGGCCGCCGCTGGTGTTGGCGGCAGGGGGGCCAAGACGCCGGCCGGTTCCGCCGGAGGGGGTGGTGCGGCCGGCGGGACCGGTTCGGGCTGGGGAAGCAGGAGAAGGCCCGTCGCCAAGCCCAGCCCGAAGGTCCCAAGGAAGCCCAGGAGCAGCAGGGCGTGCGGCCAGCGACGGCGGGGTTCCTCATCCGCTGGCTCCTCCTCCGGCTCCGGCGGTGGCGGCGGGACGGCAGGACGTGCGGCCTGGCCCGGCACCGCCCAGGCCGGGTCCTGCGCCACGGCCCGGCGCACCGCGCCGATCCAGGCCTGGCCGCCGGGGACGGTGAGCGCCGGCAGGGAGGAGAACCGGTCCTGCACGATGCGGGCAAGGCCGCGGATCGCTGGCCCCTCCAGCCTGCCATGCCAGACCGGCAGGTAGCCGGGGAAGTCGGACCAGAAATCGGCCGCGCTCAGGGCGCGACGCAGCCGCGATTCGGCATTGGGCGTGGCGTCGGGGGCGATGTCGATCAGCGCGATGCCGATCTCGGGATGCGCCAAGGCGTGGCAGCCGGTCGGATCGGGGCCGGGCAGTGCCGTGCCGAAGCGGCACCGCCCGATGAGCGACCAGCCTGGCGGCAAGGCAGCCAGCAGCAGGCGCTCGATCGCCACGGCCTGCGTGGCCCCGGCTGCCGGCCCCTCGTTAATGAAAGGCGCGCCGGATCCCACATTGCGGAGAAGATCCTGAGTCACGACCGGCCCCCCGGATCTGTCCAGACCCGGATCATAACGGCCAAGCCTATCGGCAGTTGCAGGGCAGCGGGCGCCCATGCGGGGTCCGGCGTTCCGGACCGGGCGCAATGGCGCCAGCCGCATCGGATGACCGATCCCGCGCCGCCTCTCTCGCGGCGCAGATGACGGGTCAGGCGGGCTCCAGCCGTGCCGCGCAGTATTTGAAGCCGGGAATCCGGCCGAAGGGATCGAGCTGCGGATCGGTCAGCAGATTCGCCGCCGCCTCCCGATAGGCGAAGGGGATGAAGAGCAGGTCCTCCGGCAGGCCGGGATCGGTGCGGAGGGCTAGCTCCACCGCCCCGCGCCGCGTCACCACCCGCGCCCTGCCACCGGGGGCGAGGCCGAGCCGGGCCAGCGTGGCCGGCGCGACGGAGACGGTGGGGCCGGGCTGCAGAGCATCCAGCACCTCGGCGCGGCGGGTCATGGCGCCGGTGTGCCAGTGCTCCAGCTCGCGCCCGGTGGTGAGGACGAAGGGGAAGTCGGCATCCAGCGGCTCGCCGGGATCGGTCACGCCGGCGGGCACCAGGCGGGCGCGGCCGCTCGGCGTTGGGAAGCTTTCCCGGAAGACGATCTCCGCCCCGGGCGCATCCGGGGCGGGGCAGGGATAGGTGACGCTGTCCTCGCGTTCCAGCCGGTCCCAGGTGATGTGGGCCAGGGAGGGCATGGCCTGCACCATCTCGGCGAAGACCTCGCGCGGATGCGCATAGGTCCAGTCCAGGCCGAGGCGGCGCGCCATCTCCACGATGATCGCCAGATCCTGCCGCGCCTCGCCCGGCAGAGGCAGCGCCGCGCGGCCCATCTGCACCTGGCGGTTGGTGTTGGTGACGGTGCCGTCCTTCTCCGGCCAGGCACTGGCGGGCAGCACCACATCGGCGAGCGCCGCTGTCTCCGTCAGGAACAGGTCCTGCACCACCAGATGCTCCAGACGCGCCAGGGCGGCGCGGGCATGGGCCAGATCCGGGTCCGACATCGCGGGGTTCTCGCCCATGATGTACATGCCACGGATGGCGCCGTGCTCCGCGGCGTTCAGGATTTCCACCACCGTCAGCCCCGGCATGGGATCGAGCGTCGCGCCCCACAGCGCCTCCAGCCGCGCGCGATAGGCATCGTTGCCGGTCGGGTGGTAGTCGGGGAAGGTCATCGGGATCAGCCCGGCATCGGAGGCACCCTGGACGTTGTTCTGCCCGCGCAGCGGATGTAGCCCCGTCCCAGGCCGCCCGACCTGGCCGCAGAGCAGGGTCAGCGCGATCAGCGCCCGCGCATTGTCGGTGCCGTGCACGGACTGGCTGATGCCCATGCCCCAGAGCACCAGCGCCGCGCCCGCCTTGGCAAACAGCCGGGCGACGCGGCGGATCTGCTCCGCGGGCACGCCGCAGATGGGGGCCATCGCCTCCGGCGTCGCCGCCGCCACATGGGCGGCAAGCTGTGCGAAGCCGTCCAGCCGGGCGGCGGTGAATTGGCGGTCGTACAGCCCTTCCGCGATCACCACATGCAGCAGGGCATTGAGCAACGCCACATCCTGGCCGGGCGAGAAGCGCACCACCTCCTGCGCGAAGCGGTCCAGTCCGTTGCCGCGCGGGTCCATCACGATCAGCGCCGCGCCATGCGCCGCGGCCTCCTTCAGATAGGTGGCGGCGACGGGGTGGTTCTCGGTGGGGCGGGCGCCGATCACCAGGATCACATCTGCGTCGCGTGCCGCGGTGAATGGCGCGGTGACAGCGCCGCTGCCGATCCCCTCCAGCAACGCCGCCACGCTCGCGGCGTGACAGAGGCGCGTGCAGTGATCGACATTGTTGGTGCCGAAGCCGGTCCGAACCAGCTTCTGGAACAGATAGGCTTCCTCGTTCGAGCCCTTGGCGGAACCGAAACCCGCCAGCGCATTCGGGCCGTGGGTGTCGCGAATGCGGGCCAGGCCGGCGGCGGCGAGGGCCATCGCCTCCTCCCAGCTTGCCTCGCGGAATTTCGCGCGGGCTTGCTGCGGGTCCAGGCAGTCGGCGGGATCCTTGACCGCGCCGGGCAGGCGGATCAGTGGTCGGGTCAGCCGGTCCGGATGGCGCAGATAGTCGAAGCCGAAGCGACCCTTCACGCAGAGGCGGCCCTGATTGGAGGGGCCATTCCGCCCTACCACCTCCAGGATCGCATTGTCGCGTACCCGGTACTCCACCTGGCAGCCGACGCCGCAATAGGGGCAGACGCTCGGCACGCGCCGTTCCTCCGGCACGCCGCGCCGGCCTGCCTCGTCCAGCACGGATTTCGGCAGCAGCGCCCCGGTCGGGCAGGCCTGCACGCATTCGCCGCAGGCGACGCAACTGGAGGCGCCCATCGGATCGCCCAGGTCGAAGACGACCCGCGTGCCCATGCCGCGCGCCGCCATGCCGATGACGTCGTTGTGCTGCACCTCCCGGCAGGCGCGTTCGCAGAGGCCGCACTGGATGCAGGCGTCGAGCTGCACCGCCATGGCGGGATGCGAGAGATCCGCTGCCGGCCGCGCCGCTTCCGGCGCGAAGCGGGAGGCCGAAACGCCCAGCCGTTCCGCCCATTGCGCGAAGCCGCCTGTCGCATCGCGTGGCTCGGCATCGGCCAGCAGCAATTCGAACACCATGCGCCGGGTGGATTGCGCGCGGGTGCTGCTTTCGCTGCGCACCACCATGCCCTCGCGCGGCGTGCGGATGCAGGAGGCGGCGAGCACCCGTTCGCCCTCGATCTCCACCAGGCAGGCCCGGCAATTGCCGTCCGGCCGGTAGCCGGGCCGGGGCAGGTGGCAGAGATGCGGGATCGCCACTCCGGCCCTTTGTGCCGCCGTCCAGATGGTTTCGCCCGGTGCGGCTTCCAGTGTCGTGCCATCCAGGGTGAAGCGGATCATGGCACCGCCTCCGGGAAGAAGCGCAGCAGGCTGCGCACCGGATTCATCGCTGCCTGGCCGAGGCCGCAGATGGAGCCGTCCGCCATGGCCTGCGCCAATTCCTCCAGCAGTGCGCGGTCCCAGCGCGGCGCTTCCAGCAGCGGCACCGCCTTCGCCGTGCCGACGCGGCAGGGCGTGCACTGGCCGCAGCTTTCGTCGCGGAAGAAGCGCAGCAGGTTCCGTGCCGCCTCCGCCAGATCGTCCTGATCGGAGAGCACCACCACCGCGCCGGAGCCGACGAAGCAGCCATGCGCCTCCAGCTTGCCGAAATCCAGCGGCAGGTCGGCCATGGAAGCCGGCAGGATGCCGCCCGAGGCGCCGCCCGGCAGATAGGCCCGGAAGCTGTGCCCCGGCGCCATGCCACCGCAATGGTCTTCGATAAGCTGCCGCGCCGTGGTGCCCGAGGGTGCCAGCTTCACCCCCGGCTCCCGCACCCGGCCGGAGACGCTGAAGAAGCGCGGCCTCGTCGCGGCATGGCGTGCGGCGCCCTCCGCCGAGCCGAGGATCTCCGGCAGAAACCACAGCGTCTCGACATTGTGGATCAGGGTCGGCCGGCCGAAGAGGCCCGCCTCACCAGGGAAGGGTGGCTTGTGGCGCGGCCAGCCACGCTTGCCCTCCAGGCTTTCCAGCAGCGCCGTCTCCTCGCCGCAGATATAGGCGCCGGCGCCACGCCGCAGATGGATCGGCATGGGCGCGAGTCCTGCCTGTTCCAGCGCCGCGATCTCCCGCCGCAGCATGGCGTGCAGGTCCGGATATTCGTCGCGCAGATAGATCCAGCAGGCTTCGGCACCGATCGCCTGCGCCGCCAGCAGCATGCCTTCCAGCACGCGATGCGGCTCCGTTTCCAGACAATGGCGGTCCTTGAAGGTGCCGGGCTCGCCCTCGTCCGCGTTCACCACCAGGTGGCGCGGGCCGGGCTGGGACAGCACCAGGCGCCATTTGCGCGCGGCCGGGAAGCCGGCGCCGCCCAGGCCGCGCAGGCCGGATTGTTCCAGCCGTTCCAGCATGGTCTCGACCGGCGGCGGCGCTTGCAGCACCGCATAGCCGCCGCGCGCGCGGTAATCGGCAAGGCCCGGCGGCGTGGGCGGCTGCGGCGTGCCTTCCGCCAGTGCTGCCGCGATGCGCTCCGGCGTGGCCGCTTCCAGCAATTCATGGCCGATGGCGCAGGCCGGTGCGCGGTGGCAGGCACCCATGCAGGGGGCACGCACCACCCGCACCCCGGCCGGCGGCGTGGCCTGCAAATCCCGCAGCAAGGCTTCCGCGCCCGCCATGGAGCAGGGCAGGCCGTCGCAGACGCGCAATGTCACGGGCGGAGGCGCCGGGGCGTCATCCTCCAGCAGGTCGAAATGCGCGTAGAAGCTAGCGACCTCAAAGACCTCGACCGGCGCCAGGCGCAGCAGCGAGGCCAGCGCCACCAGATGCCCGGCCCGCAAGGCGCCGTACCGGTCCTGCAGGGCGTGCAGATGCTCGATCAGCAGATCCCGGCGCAGCGGCAGCCTGCCGAGTGCCGACCGCACCTGCTCCACTGCCCGCGGATCGGCGATGCGGCCACGCGGCCCGGGGCGCGGCTGGCGCCCACGTGGCGATGCCATCCTGTTCATGGCGTCGCGTCGTCCTGCCGACGCATCAAGATTATCCTCCGACGCCTCTCCCTGACCTCGTTCTACTTATGGTCCGGCCGGCCGCGGGCAAGGCCCGCGACGCGGCCGGCGGTCAATTCAGGCGGCGCCGCAGCGCACCAGCCCATCAACGGCCAGGCAGCCCCAGGGACCGGCGATCAGCGGATTCACCTCGGCTTCCTGCAGTCTCTCCCCCGCGCCGGCGGCAAGCTGCGAGAAGGCGGCGACCGCCTGCGCCACCGCCCGCAGATCCGCCTTCGGCGCGCCGCGGAAGCCATCCAGCAGAGGGAAGCCCTTCAGGCTGCGCAGCATCGCCTCGGCGCGTTCCGGCGTGACGGGCGCAAGGTCCAGCGCCACGTCGCGCCACAGCTCCGCTTGCACGCCGCCGGTGCCGACCAGCACCATCGGCCCGAATTGCGGGTCCCGCCGTGCGCCGAGGATCAGCTCCACGCCCTTCGGCGCCATGCGCTGCACCAGCACGCCCTCGATCCGCGCCTTGGGCGCGTGCTGCCGCGCGGAAGCGACGATGGCCCCGAAGGCTTCCTTCACCGCCGTCGCATCGGCGAGGTTCAGCTTGACGCCGCCTACCTCCGTCTTGTGCGCGATGTCGGGGCTGTCCAGCTTCAGCACCACCGGGAAGCCGAGTGCCGCGGCGGCATCGGCCGCGGCCTCCGCCGTCGCGGCGCGGCGCTCCTCCACCACCGGCACGCCGATGCGGGCGAAGAGCGCCTTGGCCTCTGCCTCGGTCAGCACGGCGTTGCCGGCAGGCAGGGAAGCGACCGCCTCCTTCAGCGCGGCCGGCGGCGCCGCCTCGCCCATCGGCTTCGTGTCGTAGTATTCCTGCCAGAGCCGGATCGCATTCATGAGCCGCCGCATGCTGCGGAAGACACTGAGCTCCGGCGAGGAATCCGCCGCGATCACACCGGGACCTTCCAGCTGTTCCGGGATCCAGGCGATCAGGATCGGCTTGCCGTGCTTCGTGGCATAGGGCCGCAATTGCTCCATTCGCAGCTGCGTCGTCGCATGGTGCGAATAGACCACCGGGATGACCGCCGCGCCGTATTGCGGATCGCTCATCATGGCTTCCATGCAGGCGTCGTAGCTGGCCGGGTTGCTGGCCACCTGCGCGGTCAGGTCGCAGGGATTGCGCGGCGCGCCGAAATCCGGGATCGAGGCGCGCAGCACCTTCTCCGTTTCCGGCGAGGGCTGCGGCATGGAGAGGTTCAGCGCCTCCGCATGGTCCGCCGCCATGATGCCGGCGCCGCCCGAGGGGGTGATGATGGCGACGCCCTTCGCCTTCGGCGGCGGCGCCTTGGCGAAGAAGCCGGCGGTCTCCAGCAGCGCGTCGAAATCCTCGACCTCCACCATGCCGGCGCGCTTGAAGGCGGCGCTCCAGGCCGCGGCGCTGCCGGCCAGCGAGCCGGTATGGGAGACGGCCGCCGCCGCCCCGGCCTCGCCCCGGCCGAGCTTCAGCACGACGATCGGCTTGCCCGCCCGGCGCGCCGCCTCGCCCAGCAGGAAGAGGCGCCGCGCATCGCGCAAGCCTTCCACCGCCAGTGCCACGCTGCGGCATTCCGGCATGCTGAGCTGATAGGCCGCCAGATCGCAGACATCCAGGTCCGTGGCATTCCCCGCCGTGGTCATGTGGCAGACGGAGAATCCGCGCTCCGCCGCCTGCATCAGCGCATAGCCCAGAGCGCCGGATTGCGAGGTGATGGCCACGCCCCCTGGCGGCGCCGTCATGCGCGGGTATTCCGGCATGAAGGTGACGCCGGCCTTCAGCACGTGATCGACGATGCCGAGGCAGTTCGCCCCAACCAGCGGCAGGCCGAGCGAGCGCGCGGTGTCGCGCAGCACCCGCTCCTCCTCGATGCGCTCCGGCAGCCCGGTTTCGCCATAGCCGGAGGCGTAGATGATGACGCCGCCCGCGCCCTTCGCCGCCGCGGCCTGCACCGCCGGCAGCACGCCGGTGCGCGGCAGGGCCAGCAGCACGCAGTCCGGCGCCTCCGGCAGATCGGCGAGGGAGGCGTAGCAGGGCCGGCCATGCAGCTCCTGCCCCGCATATTTCGGGTTCACCGCCCAGACCGGGCCGGCGAAATTCACCAGGTTGGTAACAGTACGGGCGCCGAAGCCGCTCACCTCACCCGAGACGCCGACCACCGCGACGCTGCGGGGGGAGAGCAGCCGGCGCAGCGTCGCCGGGTCGCGCAGTGGTTCCGGCCCGCTCATCGCCGCCCTCCATGCCACGATGGCGCATCCCACCGGGTCTGCAGCACTCGCGCGATCCCACGCGCGTCCAAACGCTGTCCTTGCAACCGCCCCTCCCAATTCCGCGCGACGGCGCGGCATCCTGCGACCGCCGCATGGCCGCGGAGGCGCCGCTGCGGGGTCGCGCGGGAACAGCCTAGTCGCGGGTCAGCGGGTGAACAACCCGCGGCGCGGCAGGGAGGAGCGGGCGGGGGATGCCTTCCGCTCAGTGCATGGCCATTGCCACGCCGCGGGCGTAGAGGCCGACGGCCCATTGTCCGGTGCTGACGGCGCAGCCGAGCAGGCCAAGCGTAACGGCAAGGAGCAGAGCCGATTTCATGCTTGCCTCCGGAAGGGGGACGTGTCTCGGGGAACGTGCCTCGCGGAGCCCGGTTGCCGTGCCGGGTTACACTTCGTAGCATCTCGCGAGGCGCCTGGAGGAAGCGCGCATGGCTGGAGAGGGTGCAAGCGCTGCCAGCTGGCCGGTTGCGGAGTCCGGGGCCTTCACGGCCGCGTGGCAGGAAGCGGCCGGCGCGGATGCCGTGCTTGCCCGCTGGGGGTGCCAGGCTGCGGTCCGCTTCGCCCTGGAGTGCGGCGATGCGGCCGTGGATTTCGCCTTCGGTGCGGCACCGCAAGAACCGGCCTTCATGCTCCGGGGGCCGGCAGGGCTGTGGGCCAAGATTCTGCAGCCGGTCCCGCCGCGGCACCATCACAGCCTCTTCGCGCTGCGCATGCGGGTGCCGGAAGTCGCGATCGCCGGCGAGGAACTGGCCTTCGCGCAGCACTGCCACCTG
>Ga0182742_1003664_pt1 | contig 14721 bp, 13 predicted proteins | sample eDN5th37CBELigMG_FD_128880 | JGI IMG/M metagenome (GOLD analysis project Ga0182742, IMG submission 128880) | Enriched Miracle-Growth compost microbial communities from Emeryville, California, USA - eDNA 5th pass 37_C BE-Lig MG (version 2)... ... | reverse complement strand
CAGGCGCGCGCTCTGGGCTGCGGTGGCGCTGGGCGCCGCATTTCTCGGCATCAAGGGCCACGAATACTGCCTGGAGTATCGGGCGGGAGTGATCCCCGGCCTTGCCCCTTTCGGTCTGCGCAGCGCCTTCGAGCAGCTCTTCATGAACCTCTACTTCGTCGCCACGGGGCTACATGCGCTGCACCTGATTGCTGGCATGGTCCTGCTTTCGATCGCCGCGCTCAACCGGCGTGCGCAGGAGGATGTCCACGCGGTGCTGATCGGCAATGTGGCGCTCTACTGGCACCTTGTCGATCTGATCTGGGTGTTCCTCTATCCCACCATCTACCTCGCCGGAGCGGCGCAGTGAGCGCCCCCATGCTCCGCCTGCTGCTGGTGTGGTTTAGCCTGATGCTGCTGCTCGGCGTGACTTTAGGTGCGGCCTTCCTGCCTCTGGGAGAGGCAAAGCCTTGGATCGCCTATGGCATCGCCGCGGCGAAGGCGGGCCTCATCCTGTGGTTCTTCATGGACATGAGGAAAGAAGGTGGCCTGCTGCGGCTAGCGACCGGGGCGGCGCTTTTGTGGATCGTGTTCATGATCACACTGATTGCGGCTGATTACCTCACGCGAAGCTAGCGGGCGGGTTCAAGGGATCGCCTGAGCGAGGCCGGAGCTGGAACTCTGAGTGGATCGGCTGCTTGGACCTAGCTTGGCTTGCTGCGTTAACTCAGGACGTTGCCGCAACTCTCGGAGCCCCTGAGGTCGTCCGCCGTTGCCGAACTGCTAGTTGAAGTACTGGCCCACATCGGCGTGAAGCGGGTTTTCGGGATCGTGGGCGATGCGCTCAACCCCTTCACCGATGCCCGACCTAACACGGCCGAAAAGGAGTTGCGCCTCCGATAAGGGAAAGGACGAAGCGGATATTCTGAAGCCAGGCTGCGGAACTCGAGGGTGTGAAACTGCATTTGAGAGTTGGTTGTCACTCATTCGGCTGCCCACTGAGCCATCACGCTCCTTCGCTATGTGCGAAGTGATCAATGAGGCAGGAGCGTAATACAAGATGCAGCACAGAGCAGGCGCAAGAGCGGATCGCCCTATAAGCCCTCTGCACGCCATCCTGATCGCTTCTCCAATCCCGCTGTTCCTTGGTGCTGTTCTCAGCAATTGGGCTTACGCATCCACCTATCAGATCCAATGGACTAACTTCGCCTCCTGGTTGGTGGCAGGGGGCCTGGTGTTCGTCGGCTTTGCCTTTGTGTGGGCGATCGTGGAAGTCCTTACCGGCCGCGGTCAACGCAGATGGCTTTACGTGGCGCTGGTGCTTGCGACTTTCATCTGCGGCCTGATTACGGCGCTCGAGCTAGCGAAGGATGCGTGGGCCGCCATGCCGGGCGCTCTGGTCCTCTCGATCATCACGCTGATCCTCTCAGTTGCTATGAACTGGGCGGCCTATTGGAGCCGTGGCGTATGAGGCACTTACAGCTCCCCGCCACGATTGCCGCCATCCTACTGCTCTCCGCCTGCGGCGGCGAAGCCGATCCCTTGGAATATGGCCCCACGCCGCAACTTCCGGAACCCCATCGGGGTCTTTTGCCCGCGATGAAGATCGCGGATCCCGCTGACTGGGGCGATCAGAGACCGGCCGTACCGGAAGGTTATACCATCGCGCCGATTGCCACCGATCTGAAAATCCCGCGACAGACGCTGGTCTTGCCGAACGGTGACATTCTCGTGGCCGAGGGCAAGGGCGGCAATGCTCCGACCCTCACTCCGAAAGATCTGATTGCCGGTTACATCAAGAAGCAGGGTACAAGCTCGATTGAGGGCGGAGACCGCCTGACGCTTCTCCGCGATGCAGATGGGGACGGGGTGTACGAAGGCCGCTCGGTGTTCGCCGAGAACCTCAACGCGCCCTACGGTTTGGCACTGATCGGCAATCGCCTGTTCGTCGCCAACCAGGATGCGATCGTGCGTTTCGACTATGCTCCCGGTCAGATCCGCGCGAATGGAGACCCCGTGGAGGTCACCAGACTGCCCTCCGAGATCAACCATCACTGGACCAAAGCCATGACGGCAGGGCCGGACGGGCGATATCTGTACGTCGGCATCGGGTCGAACAGCAATATCGGCGAGCGAGGCTTGAGCGTGGAGGAAGACCGTGCCGTGGTCTGGCAAGTCGATGCCGCGACGGGCCTGCACCGCGTGTTCGCCTCAGGCCTGCGCAACCCGACGGCGCTGGCAATAGGCCCGGGTGGGGGACAGCTCTGGGCGGTGGTCAACGAACGCGATGAGCTGGGCGCAGACCTTGTGCCAGACTACCTTACTTCCGTACGGCAAGGGGCGTTCTACGGCTGGCCTTACTCCTACTGGGGTCAGCATGTCGACCCACGCGTCCGGCCTGAGAACCCCGAAAAGGTCGCTTCTGCCGTGCCTCCTGACTACAGCCTCGGCTCCCACACAGCGCCGCTTGGCCTTGCCTTCTCCAGCCCCGCCATGGGTCCGCAGTTCGCAGAGGGAGCCTTCGTCGGCATGCACGGCAGCTGGAACCGAGGGACTCCGTCCGGCTACAAGGTCGTCTTCGTTCCGTTTCGCGGCGGTCGTCCGGAAGGCCAGCCAATCGACTTCGTCACCAACTTCATGGGAGCAGACGGCAAGACAAGAGGGCGACCCGTCGGAGTGAGTGTCGACCCCCGCGGCGCGCTGATCGTGGCGGACGACCTCTCCAACACGCTATGGCGTGTAACGCCGGTAGCGCAGCGCCCCCCAGCCGTCATTCCGGAGGCCGCAAACCAAGGCCGCTAGACTAGGCTTTGTCACTGCTTTTGCCCCATTGAACCGAGCTTTGATTCTCGGGATGAGACCCGCGCCTCGCGTTGCACGACGCCATTCTCAACACAGGCTCAGCGTGAGGACCGGAAGGCCAATCCAGGCGGTGGCTCCAAGTGCAATGATCGCCAGAGTGAGCGATGCGAGGCGCACAAACCGCAGTTCCTGCCGTGTTGTGCGCAATCGGTGAAGCAGCCAGGGGATCAGCCCCGCGAGGGCCGCGATCACCGCCAACCAAAGGCCGATCAACACGGTGCGGGCACTCGTCTCCCCCAGGAGGCCGGTGGCGCAAATAGCGCCATGTGCGCCGTAGAGGAGACCGAAGGCAAGCGACCAGAGCGCAAAGCCAGCGAGAAGGCCGAGCGCCTCCCGGTTTGTCGGTCCGCTGGTCATGGGACACCGACCAGCGGCATCAGGTGGATCGCGCCGACCACCATTGCGCCGCTCACCCCGGCATAGGTGCAGAACATCGACAAGTTACGCGCATCGAGGTTGCGCAGGGGCGACACGAAGCCGCTCCTGCAGCGAACCAGCACGAACAGCGCGCCGATGGAGGCCAGGCCCGCATGCAAAGCGCCGTAAGCCGACAGCATCAGCACGGAAGCCGCGTAGGCATGCTCTGTTGGCGGTGGCGCCAGGAAGGTCGGAACCACCACAAATCCGGCCGCGGCAAGCATTCCGCCGCCAGCCGCGACCAGCAGCCAGAACTGCCTTGCCGCAAGCGCTCCTTGTCGATTGGCCCGGGCGGCGAGAAAGCCACCCGCCACGGATGCCGCCAGGGCCGCGATCGTGGTGACCGCAAGCAGCGGGCTTGGCTCGATGAACCTCGGCGGTGGCCAATGAGGGGCGATCGTCCACAGGAACAGATAGCCAAATAGCAAAGATGCGAAGAGCGTCGCATCAAACACCAAAGTGAACATCATACCCCACCAGCCGGGTGCCTGTTCCGCGGCAGGATGGAGCGGCAGTTGCCTCCCCCCGCCCACATCGACCGGCGCCGGATCTTCGCGCAGGCCGGTGTTCCACAGCCAAACCAGCGCGAGGCCAAGGAACACCCCCGCCAGCAGCACCGAGCCCCAATAGATGCTGAAGAGGAAGCACAGCGCCACACCGACTACGGCGAGTGCGGCGAACAACGGAAGGTAGGTCGGCCCTGGCAGGATGATGACCTGCTCAGGCGTGCCGGTCACACCATCGACCCCGAGCGTCTCACGCCTCCCGGCGCTCGTAACCCCCGCGAGGTACCCCTGCCCGCTGGCAAGACGGGCCGGGAGGTCAGCATCCGCCTGCAGCGGATCGCGCTGATCCACATGAGGCAGGCTCGCGAAATTGTAAGCCGGGACCGGCGTCGCCATCGCCCACTCAAGCGAGCCGGCCTTCCACGGATTGCGCGTGACATGCGGGGCGAAACGCCACTGGATCAGCATGTCGATCAGGACGACGGCAAACCCGATCGTCAGAATGAAGCCACCGATCGAGGAGACAAGGTTTGGCACCTCCCAACCGAGCCCTTCCGCATAGGTGTACACCCGCCGCGGCATGCCGAGCAGCCCGGTCAAATGCATGATGAAGAAAGTCAGGTTGAAGCCGAGGAAGATCAGCCAGAAGGCGAGCTTCCCCAGCCCTTGGTCGGACCTGCGCCCGGTGATCTGCGGCGTCCAGTAATAGAGCCCGGCGAGAACCGGGAACACGAAGCCGCCGACGAGCACGTAGTGGAGGTGCGCCACCACGAAATGGGTGTCGTGCACTTGCCAGTCGAACGGCACCACGGCCACCATGACGCCGGTCAGCCCACCGCTGACGAAGTTGAAGAAGAAGCCGTAGATCCACAGCATCGGCAGCGACAATTCAGGGCGCCCTTTCAGCAGCGTCGCCAGCCACGAAAAAATCTGGATTGCGGTGGGCACCACCACCAGAAGGCTCGCGGCCGAGAAGAAGGCGAGGCTCAGATGCGGGATGCCGGTGGTGAACATGTGGTGCACCCACAGGCCGAAACTGATGAAGGCCTGGGCGATCAGCGCCGCGACGATCCAGTTGTAGCCCACGAGTGGTCGGCGGGCGAACACCGGAAGGATGGTCGAGACGATCCCGGCGGCCGGCAGGAAGATGATGTACACTTCCGGATGGCCGAACAGCCAGAACAGGTGCTGCCACAGGAGCGGGTCCCCCCCGCGGGTCGGGTCGAAGAACGGAAGGCCGAAGGCGCGCTCGATCTCCAGCATGATGGAGCCGAGGATCAGCGGCGGGAAGCCGATCAGCATCATGGCCGAGGTCACCCAGAGATACCAGGCGAGCAGCGGCATCTTACCGAGCGACATGCCCGGTGCGCGCACCTTCAGCACGGTGACCGTGAACTCAATCGCGGCGCAGACGGCGGAAATTTCCACCACCGTCACCCCCAGCAGCCAGACATCGGAGTTGATCCCGGGCGAATAGGGCTTGGAGGACAGCGGCGTGTACATGAACCAGCCGCTGTCGGGCGCCACGCCGAACAACAGCGCGGCGAGCAGGATCAGCCCGCCCAGCAGATAACACCAGTAGCCGAAGGCGCTCAGCCGGGGAAATGCGAGGTCGCGCGCGCCCAGCAGCTTCGGCAGCATGTAGAGTGCGAAGCCCTCGATCAGCGGAATGGCGAACAGGAACATCATCACCGTGCCGTGCATGGTGAAGACCTGCGAATATTGCTCCGCATCCAGGAACTGCGTGTTCGCGCCCGCGAGTTGCGCGCGGATCAGCATCGACAGCACGCCGCCCACCAGGAAGAACGCGATCGCCGTCACCATGAAGCGGACGCCGATGATCGTGTGGTTCGTCGCCGCAAGGAAGCCAAAGCGCGTCCTCGGAGGCGAGTAGAGCGGCTCCAGCTCATGATGGAGGCGCAGCGCCTCGTTCTGCCGCGCGTCGCTCATCTTATCCCCAACCAGTCGAACAGGTAATCGGCCCAGCGTGCGATGATGCTGCCCGCCGGCGCGGGGCGTTGCTCCAGGACGGGGCTAATGTCGTTCGGCACGTCTGAAGCGGCGGCGAGCGCGCGGCTGTAATCGCCAGGCGCATGGGCGCGAACCTCGATCATCATGTGGGCATGACCGATCCCGCAATATTCGGCACAGATCCCGCGATAGATTCCGGGTTGGTCCGCCTGAAGGCGCAGAAGGTTCACCTTGCCGGGGATGGCGTCCATCTTGCCCCCAAGCCGCGGCACCCAGAAGCTGTGGATCACGTCCGCGCTGGTAATGGCGACGGTGAACTCCTCACCAGCGGGCACGTGAAGGACGTGAGTGGTCTGTTGGCCGCCTGGATATTGAAAGGTCCATGCCCATTGCTCGGCATTGGCACGGATCGCTCCCTCCGCACCGTCAGCGCGCGCCAGAAGCTGCTCTCCGCGGAGGAAGGCAAAGCCCATCAAGGCGAGAAGGGTGACGACGGGAAAGACCAGCCCCCAGCCGATCAGCACCTTGCGCGTGGAAAACTCACGCTCTTTCCGCACGGGCCGGAGCGCGTAGAGCGCAGTGCCGACCACCCCGGTCAGGATCACTGCGGAGGCTGCCAGCATCACCCACCACAAGGTGGCCACCCGCCCCGCCGCAGGCCCTGCGGGATCCAGCGCCGACAGTTCACCCGAACAGGCAGAAAGCAGCCCGGCAACACCCGCCGCGCCAATGATCCGGAGGGGGCGCTGGCAACTCCTTGCGGCCCGCCACGTTGGGGGAGCATGACGAAACTTGACGAAGCCCTGGACCAGAGCGTCGGCTCTCGCATCGCTCTGGCGGGCCACCCGGTCCATGCCATGCTGGTCACCTTCCCCATCGCGCTGATCGTGGCGACCCTTGGCGCCGACATCTTCTGGTGGCTGCTGGGCGACCCCTTCTTCGCGAGGGTCGGGTTGTGGACGAGCGGTTGGGGCTTCGTGATGGGCGTGCTCGCCGGGATTGCCGGCACGGCGGAATTGCTCGCCGGACCGGGTATCCGCCGGCGCGCCGAAAGCTGGACTCATGCGGTCGCCGCGATGATGCTGCTGGCCACGATCGGCGCGAACTGGGGGTATCGGCTGGTCGATCCGCAGGCGGCGATCCTGCCGTGGGGCATGATCCTGTCTCTCGGCGGACTGGTGTTCGTCGGATTTGCCGGGTGGCATGGCGGAAAGCTCGTGTTCGAACATCAGATCGGCGTCATGATCGAGGAAGAGGATGAGCCGGAGGAGGAGCGTCAGCCCGATCTTCCTGACGTGTCAGGTAGCCCGGCTCGCTAAGCCAGCCGGGCACGAAATCGTCCGAGATGAAGGGCTTTGCCAGCACAAGGTAAAGCACGAGCGCCACCGACAGGAAGATGGCAACGACGACGCCGAGAATACGACGTGTCGGGCCCTTTGCTTCCTCATCGGCAAGATGGGTGAGCGCATGCCCATACTGGATATGTGCGATGACGAGAACGCCGACGCCCATGAGCTTCACGAACATCCACGGATGCAGCGCGTCGGAGACGAACAACAGCGCACCCCCCGCCCCTACGGCCAGGAAAGCGGCGGGGGAAACCACTCCCATATAGGCGAAGCGGCTGCCCATCCGAATGCGAGCGAAGTCCTGCCGATCATGCACCTTCTTATGGCCGAGCAGGAGAGCCGCCAAATATAGCAGCCCCGCAACCCACACCGAAATGCTGGCGATGTGCAGGAACTTCAACCACAGCATCGCTCAGGCAGTCGCCTCTCGGCCAAAACGGGAGAACAGGCGTGCGAGCACAGCCCACCCGGCGAGCGCAGTCAGGGGCAGGCTTCCCACCCACATGATCAGCCCGGCGAGTTGCTGGTCCTCCAGCGGGGAGAGGCCGTATTGCTGCGTCGTCAAGAAATGCGGGGCGTACAACGCCTGCGGTGCGAAGGTGATGATCGCGCCCAGCAGCCCCATTTGCATCACCATTGCAACCAGAGCGAAGAACACATGCGGCCCGGACGCATCGGGGCGAAACAGCGCGCTCCACAGCAGCATCGAAGAGCCCAGCAGCGCCGCCTGGCCCAGCCAATAAGCTGCATCGCTGGACAGCGCCCACTGGTAGGCCGCCGGCACGTGCCAGCCCCAGAATACCCCTACGTTCAGTGCAAAGGCCGCCAAAAGCGGAATGCCTCGTGCCCGGAAAAGCCGGGAGAGCAACGGAGCAGCACCAAAGACCACGAGCAGATGATGTACCGACCGGGCTGAGAACAGTCCGGCGCTAAGACCGCACAGCGGAGAGACATAGGCTACCGCCAGCAGTCCGAGCCCCAGCTGCACCCGCGCCGGTTGCGCCCGGAGCAGCCAGAAGGCGGCGGCGAGAACGGCAAGCAGTACCGGATCGAGGTTCCACGCAGCGGGGATCATGCCCGGGGCGGGAGCCGGTCCGCAATACGGTATCGCGTTCATGTGCGCCTCCAGCCGGCGGACACCTGGCGCGTCGCCCCATTTTTACCTAATGCGCAACGCCCGATTGTGTTTCGCCAGGCGCGCATTGAGGAAGGGCGGCAAGCGAAACAGACGGTTCTCGTGTCGCAACTGATCCTTATTCTCGAGATTCATCCGCTTGCTGGCAACGCTCGGCAGAAACGGGTGCCAGGTCCTCATCCTCTTCGAGGAGATAGAGCATCGGGCGGGAGACATCGATGATCGCCCGATGCTCGTTCAGGACGTCCTGCCCGATGATGCCGGAGACTTCCTCGCCCGATACCCGGCTGAGCGCGGTGAGGAGCTGGCCCAGGTCGGCGACGACAACGCGGCTCTGCCTTATCGTAATGGGCCCCAACTTCAGGCTGTCGATCCGCGTGGGAGTGGCGCTGCCCGCCGCGCCCGCGCTCAGCACACCGCTGAGCCCGGCAAGGGCTCCGCCATCAGCGGACAAGCCGAAGCGTTCCGCACGCGACGCATCGACCACGGTCAGGTTCGCTCCGGTATCCAGGACGAACTTGCCGCTCTGGCCGTTGATGCGGGCGTCGATGAGGTGGTGGCCAGGGTCCACCTTCTGAACCGGGACAGCTGCGAAGCCCAGCAGGCAAAGCGCATGGTCGACGGTGCCTGCCTCCTCCGGCCGGTACTCGGGTGCAGTGCCGTTCTCCTCCTGGCACGCGCCAAGAAAGAGGAGCGCCGGGAGCGCCAGAAAGATGCGGGTCATCATGACTCAAAGCTTCTGTGACGAGCGCTGTTCCCCGTGGCGACCTCCCTAGGTCAGGCGCCTTCGATGCTGCCTCCCCCCGCCCGGCTCTCAGCCGCCTACCTCCTCCTGGTTGCGCTGTGAAGGATGACGCCGCGAAGAACGGCAAAGCCATGGCGGCCCGTTTCCGCCGACCTTGGCTTCGGCCCGAGCGCGGCGCGCTAAGCCGGCCCGGGTTCGGCGATGCGCGTCATGCGTGCAAGCAGGGGCACGAGAGGCGGAAAGGCTCGCGCCAGCAGCGTGGCCGCTTGGGTCAGTTGGGGACGTTCTGCGATGCGCCAGATTGCCCCCGCCACCCCGATCGGCCGCTGGACCTGCCTGGCAAAGCTGGTTTGGAAGGCATTTGACGCCTCTGGTCCGCCGTGAGCATAGAAATGCGCGGCTGCGACTCCGCTCGCAATGGCAATTGCCATCCCTTCGCCTGCCAGCGAGGGGATGACCGCAGCCTGGTCGCCCAGCCGGAACAAGCGCTGCTCACCACTTGTCGCGCGCCATCCGTAAGGAACATTGGCGACAGCGTCGATCCTAGCCTCGCTGGCGCGGTGCGCCAGACGCTCCCCCAAGGCTGGAGACTCCGCCGCCATCTCACTCAGTAGAAGCTCAGCATTGCCGGCCTCGCTCAGCCGCGAGCGGTGAACCGCCAGGCATAGATTGCCGGTGCCGTCCTCCTGTTGCACCAGCCCTGCATAGGCACGATCGAGCAGGTGCAGCTCGATTGCATCGCCAATACATCGATCGAGCGCCGCCGATGGCTGAAGCCGGATTCGCAACCCGATCGTGGGATCCGCGCCCCGTGCTGCGGCTGGGCGCGCGAGGTGTCTGAGGTCGTGCTTGCCGGTGGCGAGGAACAGCGCGTCGGCGGAGATCGAGGCTCCGTCCGCCAGCCGGGCGGCGCGGTCCTCAATGCCCCGCACGGCCACTCCCCTTTCTACGAAGGCGCCCGCCTGCTCGGCGGCGGCGAGCAGCAACGTGTCGAGACGCCGCCGCGAGACCGCGCGTGCCGGACGCGGCAGGGGAGACTCGGCAGTGAGTCCGCGCGCGAACAGCCGTACACGCCTCAGTTCCGCTGGATTGAGTGCCTCCCCCTCAATCCCGAGCCGCTCCAGCATCGCCAGCGTACTCCAACTCAGGAAGCCGCCGCACAGCGCGTCGCCAGTTTCGCGTGACCGCTCCAGCAGCAGATGTGGCAGCCCGGCCTGTGCCAAACGCAGAGCGAGTGTCGCCCCGGCCGGACCTCCGCCGATGATCAGCGCAGGCGTTCGACGCATAGCCGGAAGGGGAAGGCGCAAAACACGCGCGCGCTGGCGATGCCGGCAGATGCCAGGGTGGACCGCCACTCGGGCGCACGAAAGGCGCGGGCGATCGAAAGCGCTCCGTCGTGCCGCACGATCGGGTGCCAGCCTGCGACGCGCGCAAGCAACGGGAAGCCCCAATGGGAGATAGCGTGGCGATGCAGGTCATTGACGAACCAGCCCGCGGCCGCGTTCGCCTCCATGAAGCGGAGGAAGGCAATCAGCTCGGGCTCGCTCATATGGTGTGCGACGAGGCTGGAGATGACCGCATCCCAGGGCTCGTCGGCAAGGGATGCGTAATCGCCGGTCAGCCAACGGATTGCCGATCCCGGCGGCGTATGCGCCAGTGCGGCTTTCTCGCTACGCGGGTTGAGGTCGATCCCGACGAGCTCGACCGCCAACCGTCGCCGGCGCGACCACGCCTCGATCCGGCGAAGCATGTCGCCGTCGCCGAAACCGACATCGAGGATGCGCAAGAAGGTCCGCTCTCGGGCGAGCCGGTCAAGGAAGGCGATGGTCGGCCGGGCCGCCATGGTGAGGGCGTTGACCCGTGCGAGATCGGCCATGACGGCGACATAGGTGTCGTCCGGCAGGTCGTCGGCGTCCATGAGCTCAGGGGCCGAGGAGCGACCGGAAAGGTTCATGCAGCGCTCTCGAAACCAAACCCCTCAGCCGCGACCCCAGGCCCGAAGGCGAGCGCGACGCCGCGAGAAACGGGAGGGCCGGTAAGCAGGCTTGCCAGCACGAACATCAGCGTGGCGGACGACATGTTGCCATGGTCTGCCAGCACTCGGCGGGACGCGGCAAGGGCCTCCGGAGGCAGATCCAGCGCGCGTTCGACCCCATCAAGGATCGATCGCCCACCCGCATGGACGGCCCAGCAATCCACGTCCGCCGGGCGATGGCTGCCGATCGCAGCGGCGGCGAAGCCCTCGCTTGCGAGCGCGTCGGCAATCCGCGCTGGCACCTCGCCCGACAGGTGCATTGCGAACCCCTCGTCGGTGATGGTCCAGCGGATGAGGTCATCGGAGTTGGGAAGCGTGGTGGCGAAGGGCTTGCCCAGCGCGAAGCCGCCCGCCTCCGCGGTTACCAGCGCCGCCGCGGCGCCGTCGCCGAACTGGAGCATCGCCAGTATCGCCTCAAGATCAGTCGTCTGCCGAAGGTGCAACGTGGAAAGCTCGACCGTGACCACCAGAACGCGAGCGGCGGGTTCGGATCGGACGATGTGCCGGGCCGAGCGAAGCGCGGCGACCGCGGCGTAGCAGCCCATGAAGCCGATCAGCAGTCGCTCTACCGAGGAGGCCAGCCCGAGGCGGCGGGCGATGATCTGGTCGATCCCGGGCGCGACAAAGCCGGTGCAGCTTGCCAGCACCAGATGGGTGATCCCATCGAGCGGCACCTGTTCGGCCAGCCGCTCGACGGCCGAGCAGGCAAGTGCGGGGGCTTCTTGCGCGTAGACCTCCATGCGCGCTGCGGTGCGCGGCCAATTGGCGACGTCGTAGAAGGCGCCCGCGTCAGTGGGTGAGCGCGCGAGCGGGAGAACGGACCAACGGTGTGCGATGCCGGACCGCGCGGCCATCCGTTCGAACAGAGCGGCATCGCGCGGCCGGTCAAGTTGCCGGGCGGCCCAGCCGAGGAAGGCCGGGTGCACGTCATGAGGAGGCACAGCAGTGCCAATGGCCTGAAGGTATGCGGACACTGCTCATCTTTCCTACTGGGGAAAGCTCAACGCATGCCGAGCGAGACGGGGGCCCGGCTTGCCCGCTCCGGGAGGAGGCCGGCTCCCGCGTGGCTGATGTGGCCAGCGTGATCCTCCATGATCCTGCAGAGGGTAACAGCCCCTGCTGCGCGCTGCGCCTCGGCAGCCGGGTTCTCCAGTATGTCCGCAGCTGACTCCCTTCAGCCGAATTGGCCGCGCGCCCCCCATCTTCGGGGGAACGAGTGCCGGCAAGAGGACCCGTGATCTTCGCCGGCAAACCATAGTGGCGGCCTCTCAACGCCGGAGAACCCGGCATTTTCCTGAAGCCGAAGATGGCGAAGCAAATCGCGCGGTTTGGCGGCAATGCCGCCATGACCCATCGCAAGGCCATCGGGGCAGCCGGACACTGCACGTGCAGCACGCGTCGCTTCAACCCCAAAGGCAGGGACCATTCCAAGCACCTTTCGCTTGAACGCTTGCCAAACAGCGGGATTCCGGGCACACGTTTGCACAAGTCAAAAAGACTTGCGGGGCTCGCGAGTCCTGCCCGAGGGGATGACAATCATGCGCCAGTCCTGGCTTTATTCCGGACTTCTTTCCGTACCGCTCCTGCTGGCGACCGGTGGAACGGCCGCCGCACAGGATCATCATGCGCACCAGGCAGAGGACGCAGCTGTGCAGCAGCGTCCCTCTGCATTGAGGACGGTGCGCTGGTCCGATCCTGCGGCGTGGCCGGACGGCCGGGTTCCGGGAGAAGGCGATGCGGTGACGATTGCCCGGGACAAGGAGGTTGTGCTCGACGTCGATGCCAAGGGCCTGCGCAGTCTGACCATCGACGGCAAGCTGAGCTTCGCGAGCGATCGCGATCTCGAGCTCGAGAGCGACTGGATCTACCTGCGCGGCGGCGAACTCGAGATCGGCACCGAAGCCCGTCCGCACACACGCAAGGCCACCATCACGCTGACCGACACGGTGCCCGGTGAAGACATCAACACGATGGGCGATCGCGGCATCATGCTGATGCGCGGCACGCTGAGCCTGCATGGCGACCGCCAGCACACCTGGACCAAGCTGGCCAGGACCGCTGAAAGAGGCAGCAGCCGGATCGAGGTGCTGAACGCGGCCGGCTGGCGTGCCGGTGACGAGATCGTGCTGGCCTCGACCGACTTCGACCCCCGGCAGGCAGAGCGGCGCACGATCACCGCGGTCAATGGCAACAGTCTGACGCTCGACACGCCCTTAGAGTACATGCACTTCGGGCAGATCACCTTCGGTGTGGACGAGCGCGGCGAAGTGGGGCTGCTGACGCGCAACATCCGCATCCAGGCCTCCGATGATGCGGAGAGCACCTATTTCGGCGGGCACATCATGGCGATGGTCGGCTCCAGGATGCAGGTGTCCGGCGTCGAGCTGTCGCGCATGGGGCAGCATCTGACGCTGGCGCGGTATCCGATCCACTGGCACCTGAACGGTGACGGCGACGGGCAGTACATCCGCAATTCGGCCATCCACGACACTTTCAACCGCTGCGTCACCGTGCATGGCACCAACAGCCTGCGGGTGGAGAACAACGTCACCTACAACACCGTCGGCCACTGCTTCTTCATGGAAGACGGGATCGAAACGGGCAACGAGTTCATCAGGAACCTGGCGATCCAGACCAAGTGCCACCCAACACTGGACTGCGTGCCGACGAATCTCGCCGCCAATGGCGAGATCGACCCGAAGTATCTGGAGGATCGCGCGGCCTTCAGGGAAGCCAGCTTCCACGGCGGGAACACGCTGCTGCCCTCGGACAACACGGTGGCGTCCTTCTGGATCACCAACCCGGACAACAGCTACATCGATAATGTGGCGGCTGGTTCCGACCAGGTCGGTTTCTGGCTGTCGATCCCGGATCACCCCAATGGCGCTTTCCTCGGTTCGGAAATCAGCCTCAACACTTGGCCGCGTCGTACGCCGCTGCGCGAATTCAGGGGCAATACCGCCCATTCCAACTTCGACGGCTTCCTGATCGACCGGCACATCGACCAGGACAACACTTTTGGGCTGGCCTCCATTCCGTTGCTGCCTTTGACAGATCCCGCCGATCTGGAAAGCGAAGTGATGGAGACGCATTTCGAGAACTTGACCGCCTACAAGAACCGCAATGGTGGTCTCTGGGGCCGCGGCGACCTTTACGTGTACAGCAACATGAAACTTGCTGACAACGCCATCGGCATGACGCAGGCGGCGGGCGATATCGGCAGCCTTCCGTTCAGTTCGCGGCTGGTCGATTCTCTGGTCGTCGGCGAAAGCGATAATATTGGCAACCCGAGGACGCCTGAGGAAGTCGCCTATGGCCGCAGCCTTCCCAAGCCGAAAATTCCGGATTTTCCCATCCGCGGCTACGAATATTACGACTACCGCGATGATGTGGTGAACACGACATTCGTGAATTTCCAGGACAACGATCAGAGGAAAACAGGCGCGCTGTCCTTCCTGCTGTTCACAAGTGCGGGGCTCAGTACCGGAAGCACCATCCGCGGTGCTGAGTTCGTCAACGCCAAGCCGGTCTATTTTCCCAAATACGACGCCCGGTTCGATAACGATAATCGCGGCGGCAACGCATATCGGACGCTGTCCTTCCGCGACCTGGACGGATCGGTGACCGGCATCCCCGATTCCCAGGTCCTGCTCCACGACGGGGAGAACGACAGCGTCGCCACCGACGACAGCTGCGAGATCCATCCAGCTGGAACGCTTCTG
>Ga0182742_1003661_pt1 | contig 14726 bp, 10 predicted proteins | sample eDN5th37CBELigMG_FD_128880 | JGI IMG/M metagenome (GOLD analysis project Ga0182742, IMG submission 128880) | Enriched Miracle-Growth compost microbial communities from Emeryville, California, USA - eDNA 5th pass 37_C BE-Lig MG (version 2)... ... | reverse complement strand
GATGAGAAAGGTTGGTATCAATTTTTTTTTTGTTGCTCTTTTTATTATGACTTTACTTTGCTTGATACACTTCGAGTTTTTTATATATTCATAGATTGAATGACGTGTAGAGCCGAAGGATTCATCTCATTATTTCGATTCAATTTCAAAAATAAGAATAATTAAGTGAATAAGTATTTACACTTTAATACGATATCAATTTATAAATAAAATATCTATAAATATAAATTTCTCTAAGAAAACGAAATGGTTTAATTCTTAATAATTATTTGATATACAGAAAAATATTAAAAACTGGGATCAAATCATAAGAATGGCAATGTCCCTTCAAAAACACCCAACACCCAAGATAGAAAGGAAAAGCAAGAAAGAAAGTCTAAAATTCTTTAGCTTGACTTTTAATATTTTCTTGGAGTATTATTATATGAACCTGGCAGAGATCTTCTATACTCATTGAATATTTCTAGTTTTGGGAGAAGACTAATTCTGTTATCAACTCTACGGTTGTCTGCTTTTAAAATATTATTAGCTGCTGATAGGGCGAACTGATTTCGAAGATCATATCCCCCAGAATTATTTTTAATATGTTTTTTCTGAAAGTTTTCAAATGGATTATCAATAACTGTATACTTATCTTCTGATTCTATCTTTTTTAATTTGATCTCTTGAGATTGGACAGGCCCATTCATTAATAATCTTGGGGAATTTTGTTCGTTTCTTGAGGTTTCACTTGCATTTCCAACATTAAAACTTGGAATTTTACTATTATTTTTAGCAAGACGCGGAGACTGAGAGTTTAGAATAGGAGGGTCGTTTGGTTTTTTTAGTTTGAGAGGAGAAAGAAGTTCAGTATTGTGTGATCCTTTAAATAAAGAAATTGCTTCTGATTTAATATTTATTCTCGGACTTAAAAAACTGGACAAACTTTTTTTGATAGTCATATCTTCTTTTGACAACCCTAAATTAAAGTTCTTCCTTAAATTGTCTGCTAATCTTTCTTCTTTATAGGTTTGATCAGTTGCGCTACCATCAGGAAATTCATCAGTTAAACTTTTTTTAACACGATGTGGTCTTGAAAATATACTTTTCTGAATTTTACTATTGTCTTTGACAAGATCTAAAAAGGAAGGAGGATTTCTAGTTAGTTTCTCTGGTTTTTCTGATTTTTGAACCTCTTCAACGTTATTTTCATCGATGGCAGCATTTTTTAAATTCTGTTCTTTATTATTTTCAATGCCAACAAGTTCCTTTGTTTCATCACCATGATCAGAATATTTTCTTTTCTTAATTAATATTCCTTTCTGAACTTGGCTTGTAGGACTTCTTTCAGCATTAGGAGGGTTAGGTTTATTCTTCGGAGTTTCAAGTATCACATCTGTATCAACAAAAGCGACAGCTTTCTTTTTTTGTTGTCGATTGGTTAATTGTATGCTGGGGAGACTCGGGGTCCTTACTAAATTCTCTAGTGGAAGCTTTAAAGGGCTTTCAGTTTGAGAAATCGATTTAGTTGGAGTAAGCTGAGTTTGCAAATCATCAAGATCAACCAAAGGAAGCCCTTGACGTTTTAAGGAGGCTAAAATCGCTAAATTTGAGGTAGTGACTGATGAAAATATATTTGGTTGAGAACCTTTCGAAAACATGTGGTGCGTCAAGAAGTGATTTACAAATATAGCAAATAAATTATTGTCTTCAATCGAAGTGTTCGAAAAGAAGTATTAATATTTATAGCTTGAATAGACTAATTCGAAAAAGCATAAATACCAATAAAATTTTATTTTATTTTAATTTTAAGTGTTTATAAACACTCCTTATCTTGTATTTATTTTTAGCATCAATAAAAATTCCTTGAATCATTCTTTAGACCAATTTTTTATGGCTTTGTATCCTTTAAACTTGGAATTGAAAGAAAAATAATTAAAGCGCAGATATCTTGAAATTTATTCATTTCCAGAGGAATTCAACAAAAATTTTTTAATGATAAATTTCGCAAGATGCCTTTATTTTTTTCGTTCAAGTGAGTTTCAAAACAACAAAATTAAATTCACGGCATTTATTAACCTTTAACTGGTGAGTTGAAAATCATGTCAATTTCTGGAAAAAAATGAGGTTATTTTTAGTCATCGATAACCTAATCACAAATAATAAGATATTCAAACCGCAAAAGAATTCAACCATACAGATATTCTCGAATTCCGATGTTAGGAATCTCTAAACCACCCAATGAAATTACCAAAGATTTTTTAGAAAAATAATGTTCGAACAAAAAATTATGGAAAAATTCTTTCTTATATAGTTTAAATAATAATATGGATTAATTTTCACTTTGATTGACCGATCCTTGAACCTTCCAAATAAATTTTTACTTAAAATAACGTAAGGAAAATATCTGTTTTACCTTTTCGAACTAGAAATCGCCTTTTGCTTTTTGTTCTTCAGCTTCTTTATAACACTTTCGACATAAAGGCTTATAAGTTTCAAGCCCTCCAATCACTTCAATTTCTTTATCCTTTGTTATTCTATAAGTAAACGAAGCTTTGTTTCCGCATTTTTCATCTCCATTTCCCACACATATTGCAGATAAAAATTTAACATGTTCTGCGAGTGGTAACAAATCAACAATTGGACCAAATGATTTTCTTTGGAAAGTGCTATTCAATGCTGAAATTACTACAATTTTTCCATTATCAGCAAATTCTTCTGCTTTTTCAGCAAGCTAATAAAGATAAAACTTTCAAAACTGATTAAACCTACATCAGGGAAAAAATGTCCTTCATCAATAGCGATGACATCATAGTCTTGGTAACTTGAACCAATATCTGATAGACTGTAACATTTCTTTGCTTGGACGCTTTCTTTTCTATTACGATTAACATTGAATCAGGAAAGAAAATACTTATTATGAGCAAAGATCTCTTCTTTGGTTGAATAACGATTATCTTTTGCATAGTTTATAATCAGGCATTTTTTTGTAATTTCATATCTTTCAACGTGACGAATCAGCTCTTTTGTCTTTCCTGAGAACATTGGTCCCAAAATGACTTTTATAAGCCCTTTATATCGTTGAAATGCCATTTTACGACGATGCGAAATCCTCCTTTAGAAACTTTTTAAGCTTTTAAATCAACTGGACAGTTTATATTTTTGGCTGAATTAGCCAAGTTCGAGAATAAAATTTATTTATACTTCAGGCATAAACTTTGATACAAAATCTAAAAAATCATACCGGTTCTTATAATTTTCCTCAAGTTTTTTCAAACTTTCCTTCTGTCAAAAAAAAACAACAATGATTAAATGAAATATGAACCAAAAATATTTTCTCACAATGCACGATTCGGTAGTTGCAGAGATTAAAATAAACCATTTACATTTATTTGAATATATTTTTATTCATACAGAAGTCAATAAACTTTTCAAAGATAAATTATTGATTTAGCTAATACAACCCTTCAATTTTTTCAAAGTTGCTATTGAATACAATTTGAAATAGAAGGAAAATCAAAGTACAAGGTTAACTAATACAATGAAATTGATTGGGTTCGACATTAACAAAGGAATTATTCTTCCTCAAGCGATTTTCATAGTGAGTCTTAATTTTTCAAATGGGGAGCTATTATACACTTTTCCAGAGCTTTTAAAGGAAGAAAACCATTAAAATAAACAAGCCAAGCAGAATGTAAAAGGCTTTCCTTAAGCGAGGTTGATATTCAACTTCTGGAGAAACTTGATCTAAAATTATTTATTTCATTTTTCAATACATAAATGCTGTTTACCTGTATCATTGTCTTCAATCTTGTTATGATATTGCTAATAATTCATTTAATAAGGTAGTGACGAAAATGTTTACGAATAAAAGATTAAATAAAGAAGGGAAGAGACCAGGACCTGCAATTAACACTCCACTTTGTAAGTTAAGAGCAGTATTTGATGACAGAAAATTTCCATTCTATTATAACTCAAACTTTAAGCTAATTCAAAACTAACTGTTCCTATTGCATTGTTATTACGTTGCGGCTCCATTCTTTCAGGAAAAGGTCTTGGAGGAACTCCTTCAGGACGTCTAATTTAGATAAATCATTTCAAATCCTCAAAAAGTTCGCTAGTTACTTTCTCAGAGGTGTTGCTTCTGTTTCTTCGTGTTTTGTATAAATTGGAATGAGGGACTTTTGATTACAACCGTTTTTACAAACAGGACAAGTAAGATATTCCTGGTTACTATTTAACCACTACTTGATATGAGAAATGAAATGATTTAAAAGGATTTTACCGAATAAATACATGGCCAACTAAAATACGTTAAATCAATGAAATAAAAGGAAACTACCAGAAAAGATGACCACATGGCGTAATGACAGGCTCAAATGCAATATCTAAACAAATATTACATTCATACTGAAGAATGTGGGTTTTAGTCTCGTCAGTACTTTGAGCAATATTCATACAAACCAAAACTTTATTAATTATTATTTAATTGAAATACAAATTTTCCCAGTATTAATTTTCCCCATATATTAGTACTTTGAAAGAGAAAGAAACTTTTGTCATTATTGGAAGATTTTTTTTCTTCTTTTGAGGTGATTATAATTCAAAATTGTAGTGTTCAATTTTTGCTCTTCAAATAAATCTCCTTTCCCCTTTATAAATAAAAAAAACAGAAAATGCACTTTAATTCTCTTTGAGGAATTATTAAAAGAGGGAAGCTAATTCATACTTTTCATATTGATGTTATTGATGGATTTATTTATTAATTAATATCTTTTTTATCGAAATATTATAAGAGTTAATTAGTTAACATTACCATAGATTATAAAATAATGGTTTCAGATTCAGAGGATTGGTTTGAATTTGAACTCCATCCTTTCATAAACCTCACAAGCATATCAAGACAAGCTGCTGGTTTTTCGACTGTGGCTAAATGCCCTGCCTCATAGATTCTATAATATATAAAATTCTTATAAGATTTGGATGTTCCATAATTTCCTATCAATTTGTATGGAGCATTAATAAAGTCCTTTTGACCTGACCAAGTGACATTCGTTGTCCAATATTCAGCTCCAACCCAATTAGAAACTAAATCTAGGTCACCATTATAAACTAGCACTTGAATTCCCTTATTTAATAAGTCTTTAACCACGTTTGATGAACTGTTAATTCTATCTTTAGCAAAATAACTATCAGCTGTGCTATTACATTGGCTCCATTGACGTCCTCTTACACCAAGAATTAATTGAGAAGCATTCTTCTTCAAGAAGGTGTCTGCATTCGAGAAATTATATCCAATAGGTGGTATAAAAGTTTTATTGATATTATAATAGTTAAAGTCAGGTGGGTTCCCAATCAATTGATTCAATGAACCTCCGCAAGCAGTCACAGCTTCACCAATAAGTCCTTGGCTAATCAATTTCCTGCATGCTTCTAAAGCAGTTCTAATAATTAAAAATTTTGCTTGAGTTATAAGACCATTGTCAAATGCGAATTGAGCATGCGAAGCATATTGGTTGTAAGGATCGACCCAAGCATTTCCTAATAAAACTCCTGCTAATTTAATGTTGCTACTAGTTGATAATTCAGAAGCAATATTGGCAACGTAATGTCCTGTGTAAGAGCTTCCTCCAATATAAGCTTTTCTTCCTTTATATGCAGGGAAAATGTCTAAAAATTGGTTAACTAATTGAATAACATCATTAATAGCAACAGATTCATTTTGACCATAAGATTGAGTTTTTGAGTAGCCAATACCTTTTGGTTGATCAATATAGAGAACATTGGCTATATTATTCCAAGAATAAGGATTAGTCTCAAGATTAACTTGGTCTGGGAAATTTGGCATGAATCTATAAGGTCCATTCTCAAAAAGTATGGCAATTTCACTTGAGCATCCTGGACCTCCAGAAAGCCAAATGATTAAAGGATCCTTTGATGGATCACTTCTCGATTCAAAGAGCCAATAAAAGAAGGAGTCTGTTTTGAGAGTCAGGAGTCCAGAGTAAAAAGTCTCATTTAAGAAAAGAGGATCACCTGGATAACCAAAATTATTTGGATTATGTTGCTTGAAATTTTCAAAAGAGTGAGATCCAGCGTTAGAAGCAAAAATAAGGCTAACTGAAAGAAGCAAGACAACGACGATTTTCATTTGCTGTGAAGTTTTTGTAGGTGGAAATAATCGAGTTTTATTTTCCAGTTAAAATTTTATTGTATCTCAACTTCTTCTATAAGTAAAATTCCAATAATCGCTTTAAACTCCCCTTCTTCAAAACTTGTAATTCTAAATCTAACTCAGATAAATTTCAATTTATCAAAGGACCACTTCGTTTGATGGTTAATGAGCCAAATAGTCATTCAAAGAAAATAACCTTTTGTTTCACTATTTAATTTGGTTGCAAAAACGAGATTGTTAAGAAAGAGCTGGGATCTAGTTAACAACTATTGGGGAAAAAATTCGTCACATACATCTGCGTTTTTCTAAGATTAAAAAAATTTAATAGAAATTATTGTTGAAATATGAAAACTATTTCTTATTTCATCTTTCATATTATTTTAGGAGCTCAAGATAAAATAATTTAATCCGCAGAGAGAACCAATTTTTTGAGAAAGTGTTCAAATCCAAAGTCAATAAAAAACTTTAAGTTTCTCATTCTTAATAGTAGGAAGCAAAAAAAATTTTTTAATAATAATAAGAAAATAGTAGGTTCATTTTCTGTTTTTAAACTATTCAAGAGTCCCTAAAAAGTAAGAAATAAGAATAAATAATAAGATCCTCTTTTTCTTCTTAAATAAATTTTTTGAATTACTCTTCATTTCTTCAACCAAGAATTTCTTCTCCTAATCAGTTAAGATACCAATAATTTGTGAGTGTGTTTGGAAAGTTAAGAGATTAGATTTAGGCAGGTGTGGGTACTGAAATAATTTTTTAAACCTAAGGATATTGAAACGAACATTAAGATGAAATATTTTGGTTTATCATGAAAAACTCAATATTATTAAACTTCATGTAGAATTAACGCTATTTTAAAGAGTTTATTTTTATTGTTGGAAATTTCATCAAAACTTTTAAGAGGTTTTACTTCAACTCATTATTAGCAAGGAAGCCTTCCTATCCCAATGCAAAACATTCAATGCGCTTACAAAAGCTGTGGACTTTTCATGAATTTGACAGAGCAAGAACGCAAATTTCCCTGTGCATATTGTAACACAACATTCTACTGTTCAATAAACTGTCGTCTTCTTGATTGGTACTCCTTACATTTATTTGCCTAACTTATACAGGGAATTATTTCATAAAAGCAAGTGCCTCCAATTACCTAGCAAATCTCTTTCACAATCTCGTTCTAATTCATCTGTTATGAATGCAAGCACAAGTGTCGACTCGAACACCAAAAAGAGCATCTTGGATTTCGAAGTTATAAATATTGGAAATGGCCTCTTCGGTTCCGATCTTGGAAAAGGGTCATTTGGGAAAGTTAGACTTGTTAAAGACAAAAACAACCCAGATAAACTTTACGCTCTGAAAATTGTATTCGTATCTAGAAATTTATTTAATTATCCTTTAGATTGATAAAAAACATATCATTTTATATGCAGGAGCAGATTTTTTAAAAAGAGAAATCAGAATACAAAAAAAGCTCAATCATCCTCATATTATAAAACTCTACCATTATTTTGAAGACAAGGAAAGTGTATATTTAGTCTTAGAGTATGCTGAAAATGGTAATCTTTTCTTTCATCTCAGGAAGAAAGGAAAGTTGGTTGAAAAAGAAGCTTTTATTTATTTTTTACAAACTTGTCTGGGAATAGAATATTTGCATAAAAAGAATGTGCTACATCGGGATCTTAAAGTAAACATTTGTTTTTCTTCTTAACTTTTTAGCCTGAAAATCTTTTGCTTGATAAGCAATGGAATATCAAGTTATGTGATTTTGGATACAGTGCTGAAGACATTGGGAAAAGGTAAGCAAAGTATTTTTATGAATAAATTGAATACTTCAGGAATTCATTTTGTGGGACTGCCGATTACATGGCTCCAGAAGTAGTTCAAAAGAAAGTTCATAACTATAAAGTTGATATTTGGTCCTTAGGAGTTTTACTTTATGAGCTTTTGCATGGATACGCTCCTTTTAAAGGGTTTACAAATGATGAAAAGTTTAAGAGTATATTAGAAAATCAGATCAAATTTGAAGTAATTTCGCCTGAAGCAAAAGACTTAATCACTCGTTTATTGAAATCAAATCCTGAAGAGAGACCAGAATTTAACGTTATATTTGAGCATCCATGGCTTAAGAAGTTTGAGAAAGAGTTGAATATGGATATAAAAAGGTTTATTTATCAACCAAACGAAAAGAAAAGAGTCGACACTTTAGATACCAAAAGAGAAATCAATCCTCTTAATAACAGTCCGCAAGATCAGTGTTCAGAAAATTTTTCTTCAAGTCAGAGCCAACTATATAGTCCAAAAAATATATATACCGGTAATATTGAATCAATACAAGCTAAATCCTTTTTTGAAAAAATATCAAAACCTTTATCAAATTATCCATTTCATCAAAAAGAAGAAGCTGTAACGATAAAAGACAACATTGAATATAAAATTTATGAACCGTTTCACACAAAAGAAGTTGTTGCGTTTACATCAAAAGATCTGATTGTTTCACCAGCAATGATTAATCACCAAAATCCAAGTCTTCTTAGAAATTATTCTACAGCATTGAATCAAAATGTTTTCTATGAGGACAATAGTAGAAGTGAACAACTTATTCAAGAAATCTCAGCTTCTTTGGATAAACTATCGAAAAGCCATAGTCCTTTGCAAAGAAACACAGACAATTGGAAACCAAACACGCCTCAGCCACCTTCTAATACTGATTTACTCAAGGAAAATAAACGCAAAACTTTCCATAATCTGCCAGAAGCCAAAAAAATAAACAATAAACAAATTGATGCTTCAAGCGTTCAGAAGAATGATGGAGGTTTATTAAAAATTATTACAATGAAAGATGAATTTTTGCAAGGTGTTCCATATTCGCCTACACAAGATCATTTGGAGAACAAAAAACTGTTAAATACAAGCGAATCTTTGATAGAAAATGAGAAAGGAGAAACTTTTAAATTTGAACACAAAAATGAGAAAATAATCCAAGTCATAGATACGTTTCAAACAAACGAAAATGTCAGTCAAAGCTTCCGAGTGCTTCCTGAAAGTTTGTTGGAAAATTCTAAAAACGAAAGTAACATAGAACTTAATCCAAAAGAATCATTTGGGATGGGAGCTGTTATAGAACGTAATAAAATAGATAAAATAACAAATTCTCAAGATAAATTCGTCATTTCTCCAAAAAAGGAAATAGAATTTCGAGAGAAGAAAGCTGAAATTAATGACTTCATCAGTACTTATAGGTCAAAAAGGAAAACTGAATCCAATATTTCTAACAATATATCTCTTGATAAAAAGCAGGAGACTGGGAGGAAGTATTCAAGTCCTATGAAGCATGATTCTATCCAAGGTGAAGATTTCTCTGCAAACCTTACAACGTCAGTTTTTGTTTCTCAGGGACGTTTGAGAAATGAAGGATTCATTGATTTATCTAAGACAAGAGCTAATAAAATAATTGACAACATCAATAATCATAATAAGACAAGCTATCAAACTTTTCTAGATAAAGAACATGGAGTGGAATTGGGCGATCAAGAAAATCTAAATTCAAGAATAAAAGAAAAGACAAATGATAAAACAAAGGATAAAGACTCAATTGGAAAGATGTTAAATGAATTATTTCAGAATGAAAGGAAAATATGTGAAAAGGAATCCCACAACACAAAACCACCACTTGATTCAAGCAAAAGCATAATTAATTCAGGAGTAAGTTCAGATAGTAAACCTCATAGAAATAAAAGTCCAGCAGAAACAACGCCTAGATATGAACAAAAAAAGAAAAATTTTGAAACTCAAAGAGCAACTGTAATGGAAAAATATAAAGAGAAATGGGCTGATCTTTGTCAAGTTAAAAGACAGAGGGATTCAAGTTTAAATAGTAATATCCTTTTTGCAACGATTTCATTTTTACAATAGAAAATCAAACCAGCATTTCCGTTGTAAATGATTATGAAAACCTAGATTTTTATCAAGATACTGAAGAAAAGATTCTGAAAAAGAAAACACATCAATCAAAAAATAATCTTAGCATGGAAAAAATGAATCTTTCTGAAACATGCTATAAAAAACCTTGTCAGTCAAAATCTCATAAAATTGTACAGAAAGAAATAAAGGATTCGTAAGGGTCTTAGAAAAAAATAAAATAAACTTTTAGGAGTATAACAGGAAAGGAATTATATACTGAAAAAAAAGAAACAAAGAAAGAAAAACGAAATTTTAAGACCAAGAGGAAAAATTTTGCAGAAAGTTTAAATGATTTTGAATATGAGTATACCTCTAAAATCTCAAGGTCATCATATAAGAACTTTCGAGACATTCCTCCTTATCCTAAAGACAAAGTCAAACAAAATGTAAAACTTTTTTTTCTCTATTATTTAGAATTCAAATAGACGGGTCTGCTTGGCAGATTATCCTCATTTTTTGGTTGCATAAATCGTAGCGAAAAAAATACTGCTTGTAAAAGCGAACAAAAGACATCACGGAAACTATAAGTAGAGCTTTATAGATAGATAGATCCTCTTCGCTGTTTTTTCCCTTTTTCTTTAAAGATTTATAAAAAAATTTTTTGGTATAATTTTATTAAGCGACATAATTTGCTTAAAGTTACAGTAAGGTAAATTAATAATATGGTCAATATATAAGTTTATTCAATTATCCTCATGATTTAAAAGGAATTTATTTACTTCAATGACGAATATTATTACAAAAAGTTTTAAATATATTTTTTAATAGAGATGTGAACCTACCTATATCATCAATTCAATTTCCGCTCCAATAATATATAAATTAATAGCTCAAAACGAAACTATAAACAGTAAAAGTATTTATTACATCAATAACTTTGGAGCTCATCTTTATCCTTTTCGGTTTAATGTTCCATTCTACTGAAATGTACCTTAATTATTTATACTCAGGATGCTTATTACAATGCTCGAGTTGTCTTTTCAATTTGGGGAGCATAAACTTTAACTTTGAGTAAAGAACCCGCCATTAATCTTTCCTCTTCAAGATTATCAACCTTTTGATTAGAACGTCTCATTTTAATTGTCAGTACCAACAATAAAATGTCCCCTAAAGTTTGAAGGAGAACAACTACAAGATAGCCGTAGATGTCAAAAGAGTTGTCCAAAAGAGCATTCAATTTTTTATTTGCAATTATAACAAATATATTCAAAGTTGTGCGAGCAAAAAAGACTAATATAAGTGTTGAGAAATAGATTGAAACTCCAAAGTTAAATTTCCATTTTAACAACAAACTTCCAAGCACAAAATTCAAAAGCCAGAGAGTTTGAGTAATTATCAAGGTTTTAATTAGGAATGAAACACTGCTAGAACAATGATTCGCATTATCACACTCCTGGCTACGTTTTTCGTTTGAAGATATTTCCCCAATTTTTGTAATCCAATACATCATTGTCATGAGATTGATTAACATCAAAATTAGGTAAGAAGCAAAAAATCTCCTTTTGTGTTGAATTAAATTTTTCTTGAGGATAGTTATATCTAAATCTTCTTCAAAAGAACTGTCATCAAGATCTTTATTCGGATTAAAATAGAAAAATCCATCTGCCTCTTGAGAGTCGAAGGACTTTTTAGCTGGTTCCATTGTGCCGAACATTATTTAATTTTTATTTGTAAAAAAATTTAATATTTTGTAATTCTGCAAATTCAATTGCAACTTGGAACTTTTGAGAAAATAACGACTAAAAAGTTTATGGTTCATACAAATACAGATTTTTCGAGATGATTTTTAAAAAAATTCAAACACCTCATTTTTACCTCAATGAAAACAAATTTCGAAAAAATTATTTAAGATAAATATTGCATTAAGAAGTACTTTTATCAGATTAAATTAATTATATCAGAAACTAAAATTTTTCAAATGTGAGAAGATAATTCAAAGACAAAAAAAAATATCAATCAAAAATTGAAAATAATTGAAGAATATTAGAGAAGAAAAATTGTAATGGGGAAAAAATAAGTTAAAAAATTTAATAAATAGAGAGTTTCTAAATTTTGAAATGAAGCTTAAAGAAAGTTATAGTTGTTCTAATTTAGAGGGAGAGATGATGAGAAAAAACTGTTGTTGAAAAGAATCAATCAATCAATCTCATTCACTGTATTCAAAATTATTTGAATACTCTTTCAAACTCAAATGGATAAACAAATTATTCATACAAGTGAACATATTTGAGTGTTTTATTACAAATACAATGATAATTTTACAAGAAAAATTACTCAAAGTTTTAATCTTTATTTCTATTGAAAATAATGCAAATAGATGTATTTTTCTATGACAGCCAGTCCACCAATTACCCCAAGACCCAAAAAGGCTGTTTTTAAATGATTAGAATATTGTGTTTCGCAATCCTGATTTTGAAATTCTCCATTTTCCAAATCAAAATAGGGAACATATTCTTCAATATCGCTTTGTGAGTTCATGACTTCACTGATAAGGTAATGGTTAGAATTATTTCTATAACTTAGATTCAAATGTAGTTGATTTTTATTATAATCAAGCCTCCAACACAGGCCTCTATTGATGTATTTTAAGCAATTTTCTGTTCTAATAATTTTCTGTATGACCATATAATTATTCTGAGTACTTTTGGATATCTTTAAAGTGAACAGAGTATAAGCAATCAGGAAGAGCACCATGGGAATTATAGTTCCAGCATTACAATTTTCAACCTCACATGTATTGAAAAGTAGAAAGTTTGGAAAAATTAAATGAAGCAAAATGAGAAAGATAATCATAAGCAGGTAGCAATACTTCACTTCAGAAAAGTTCTTACATTCCAATGCAATCATCTCGACCATATTCATAAATTCTTCTCGACTCATTTTCCCAGAAGTATTTTCTTGTTTAAAATCGTCTACAATGACTGCTCCTCCAAAGCAAGGGAAATAAAGACATTTTAATCGGATGTAGAGGTTGTTTCTATCGTTCTTCGGACGTTTTCTCCAAAAGGTAAAGCACATATCCTTGTGAAAGACTTTTTATTTATGTATATTTTGTCTCTATTGCGATAAAGTTTTCTAAGATTAGATAAAAATTTTCTACAAAACTATTTTAATCCTGAATTCTAGATTTTTTTAGAGGATTTTGTTCGAACCTGTTTAATTTATTGCTGGGAGAAGTAAAAAATTTCAGAATTTCAAAATTGAAACAAAGGAAAGAGCTTTCTTAAAAAAAATGGAAAACAGAAGATATTTGTTTTGATAAAAAAAGTTAATTTTATTGTATGTTTAATTTTTTTTAGGTTTTGATATTCGTTATTTCCCTTTCTTGTATTGGTAAAAGTGTTTAAAGATCCTTGTTTAGTGATCATTAAAAGATGAATAAAAAATATTTTGACAAATAATAAAAAAATATGATAAATTATAGCATAGGGATAAAAAATTTGTCTTCTAACTCTTGAGAAACCTGCAATGATTTTGATGTGTTGTATGTCTGGTAGTGATTCCCCCGTATTTCGGAGATAAAATATATAGATAAGCAATTGAGATTGGTAAAACAATCAAAGAAATTAATTCTTTTCTGTTTCTTGCGTCCGTTGTCCAAGCACTTTTTTTTCATAATCTCTGAGCTGTTTTATAAATCCTACAACAAATTAGCAAGAACTTTGAACCAATTTTTACCTATATTTGGTCTAATCACAGGCCTTTTAGCCCTGATTAGATCAAGAGCTTGATCGACAGACATTCTGTGATATTTTATTAGATAACTAATAAAATTAAAAACATCTTTCTACTGTAATACCTAATCATAATTGTGGTTGATCTTGATTTTCCTGCAAAACAATGCACTAGTATTTTTTCCCCTCTCGTAAGGATATCGTGGATATATTCTGTCGTTTCCTCAAAGTATCGTGTTATGTCTTCTGTTGGTTTGTCTAATAAACACAAGAATTTGTATTTAAATAACTACATCATAAGAAAAAAATTTTTTAAAAATTGTACTGTAGGATAAGCTTCTTTGACGCCATCACAACAGCAAAGGATATGATTAATTTTTTCTGATTCTAAGTGTTTTTTATTGAAAGCAGCACCAATAGAGCCAAGATAAAAACCTGGAAGCACTTCGGCTGATACGCCATCATTCTTCATATAATGAATTCCCATTATCGCTTTAACTTGAGTCATAATCCTTTTAAATTTTGCAGGATTTTCCTGTTTTTTTGACTCATCAACTTCTTTTTTAATATTTTGAATTGATTCCTCTATTTCATGATCTTCTTTTTTTGATTCGGAAGACATCTCTTCAATTTTTTTATTACTAGTAATATTGACTTCTTGAGAGTCAATGTTTTTAGATGTAGGAGTCTCAACAACTTCAATGAGATTTTCAGTTTGGAATTGTGACTCTACTTGGTTTAGTAATTTTTTAGGAAGGTTATGTTTATTAACAGAATTTATTTCCTCTTGTTCTGAATTTGCTTGAGTTTGAATTGATTCAATGGTTTCATTGAAGAGGACATTTTTATTGTCTTGAACAATCGATTCCATGTTAAAGAAGTAATAAATATTTAGTTTTTGATAAGCGCACAGAAATTACTGTTATTAAAACTGATAATAGAAT
>Ga0182742_1003658_pt1 | contig 14732 bp, 13 predicted proteins | sample eDN5th37CBELigMG_FD_128880 | JGI IMG/M metagenome (GOLD analysis project Ga0182742, IMG submission 128880) | Enriched Miracle-Growth compost microbial communities from Emeryville, California, USA - eDNA 5th pass 37_C BE-Lig MG (version 2)... ... | reverse complement strand
TTGACTGGAGGTCAGAAAATGAAAATCAAGAGCCTTCTCATCGGCTCCGCGGCTCTGATGACCGCTTCGACCGGCGCCTATGCCGCCGACGCGATCGTCATGGCCGAACCCGAGCCGGTCGAATACGTCCGCGTTTGCGACGTGTACGGCGCCGGCTTCTTCTACATCCCGGGCACCGAGACCTGCTTGAAGATCGGCGGCTACGTCCGCTTCGAAGTGCGCGCCACCGCGGGCTTCGCCGGCTACTGGACCCGTTCGCGCTTCACCCCGACCTTCGACGCTCGTTCGGAGACCGAGTGGGGCACGCTGCGCGGCTACGCCGAAGTCGAGATGAACTACGACTCGCTGAACGTCGTGAACGCTGCTGGCGTGCTTGCCCCGACCGGCAACTACTTCAACCTGGCGCACGCCTTCATCGAGGTCATCGGTGGTTCGGGCACGCTCCGCATCGGTCGCACGCACTCGCCCTACAGCCGCTTCCTCGGCTACGGCGGCCCGGGCACCAACGACGGCGCGTACGGCTTCAACAACACCCAGGAAATCAGCTACACCTTCGCTGGTTCCAACGGTTTCTCGGCCATCGTTGCTTTGGTTGAGAACAGCCGCGTCAACGGCGGCGTGGGCTTCGCCAACAGCTGGGCGACCAACGTCGAAGCTGGTGTGAACTTCGCTCAGGGCTGGGGCTCGATCGGCGCCATCGCCGGCTATGACGGCTTCAACAACCAGTGGGGCGCCAAGGCAGTTGCTCGCTTCAACGGCGGCAACGGCTTCTCGGCCGGTCTGCACGTGTTCTACGCGAGCGGCGGTGCTGGCACGTTCAACACCTACCGCGTCTCGGCCAACCAGCTGAACTGGTCGGCTCTGGGTCACGTGAACTTCGCGTTCTCGCCGAAGGCAGCCGTCTTCGCCAGCGCGCAGTGGTTCGACAACAGCGTGTGGGCCTTCGTCGGCGGCGTGGCGTTCACGCCGGCTCCGGGTCTCCTGATCCGTCCGGAAGTGACCTACACCACCGCTGGTGCAGCCGGTGGCGCTGGCGTCTGGGGCGGCCTGGTCCGCGTTCAGCGCTCGTTCTAAGCGATATCGGGATCCCGGCGGCTCTGCCGCCGGGATTCTTTTTTCATCGGGCAGCTCGATTTGCCCAGTCGATAACCAGTCGCAAGACCCTGTTAAGCCGCTCGACGTGAAGGAGATGTCGGTAGGGAAATTGGCTCTTGTGTCCGCCTGCTTGGGGCCTCGAGGCGAACACACGTACCCATTTCCCGGTAATAGGACTGCCAACGATAACTGACCTTGAAGCCGGGGAAGGGAGCGATATGTGGACAGTTTGTGTCCGCGTAGTCCTCTCATTCGTCGGCTAGTAATGAAAAGTCCTGCTGCCAGTTCATTTTTCGAACTCAAGTACGATCTGAACTATCATGCGGACCAGCCGCGTATCCGGCCTGTCCGTGACGTCAGCATCCGCGATCTGTTCGAAAAATACGGCGACCTTCTTTGGGAGAACGGGTCGCACAAGTACAACGTCACCTTCTTCATCGGGGAGTTGGACGAGCTTCTCCTCGGCAAAAAGTTCAGCGTTTTCGGCGAGGACATCCTCGACCTGCTGATCGGCAAGCTGCGTGAGAACGGCAACAGCAACGCGACCATCAATCGGAAGCTTGCGGCGCTGCGAAAGCTGCTTCGCAAGGCTCACAAGATGGGCGATATACATAGTCTCCCCGAGTTCCGTCGGCAGAAGGAACGGCAGGGGCGAATACGCTTCCTCGACGCGGCGGAGGAGGCGCAGCTTTTCTCCCGTATCCGCGACCGCTCCGAAGACTGCTGGCGACTGAGCGTATTCCTCGTCGACACCGGCGCCCGCATGGGCGAGGCGCTGAAGCTGCGCTGGCCCGACATCGACGGGCACCGCGTCACCTTCTGGGTCACCAAGTCGGGCCGCAGCCGCTCCGTGCCGCTCACCAGCCGCGCCAGGGAGGTCCTTGCCCGGCCGGATCACGCGACCAAGGGCCCGTTCTGCCACATCCCCGCCCACCGTTACCGGGCGGTCTGGAACGACGCCAAGCACGAGATGGGCCTGTCCTCGGAAAAGGACCTGGTGCCGCACGTGCTGCGGCACACCTGCGCCTCGCGGCTGGTGAAGGGCGGCATCGACATCCGCCGCGTGCAGATGTGGCTGGGTCACCAGACGCTGACTATGACCATGCGCTATGCGCACCTTGCCACCAACGATCTCGATTCCTGCGTGGCCGTGCTGGAGCGGGACTGGGCGGATCAGGGCGCATCGGCCGGGCGAAACGGATCCGGCCGGGGCTGAGGCCCCGCCGGTTCTCGCCCCCCACTCCCCCGTCATCCGCGTCCCCGCACCGCCGCTGCCCATGATTTGGGCGGCTCGCGGCAGCTTTCGCGGGCAGGCTGTCGGCATCGGTGCAACTGCCCGTTACGCAGGCAGGCTGTAGAAGCTTTTCTGCAACAGTCGCCGCGGGCCAATATGGCGCCCTGCCACAAAGCCGCCTTTTTTATTGAAGCAGCCGGCGAACGGGCGGATAACGCGGATGGAATTCCCGCGACTGGCAATCGCTTTCGCGGATGGGGATTGAACGTACTGCTTCAGAGGGGTCCATGAAAAACCTGCTTGCCGCGCTCCTAGCTTCCGCCTCGGTCATGGCGTTCTCGCCGGCCCTCGCCGCCGATGAAGTCGTCTCGCAGGAGGCCATCGCATCCAAATTCGACGTCGCCTTCGGCCTCGCCTTCACCACGCAGTACGTCTCGCGCGGCCTGCCGCAGTCTGACGGCGTGGCGCTCCAAGGCTACATCGAGCCGTCCTACGGCTGGGCCTATATCGGCGTGTGGGCGTCCAATGTCGGGCCGGTGCTGTTCAACGCCCCGGCCACGCTCGAGGTCGACCTCTACGGCGGTATCCGCCCCACCTTCGGCAACCTCACGCTCGACCTCGGCTACGCGCACTATTTCTACAACAATGGCGTCGGCAGCGCCGGCGAGCTCTATCTGCGGCCGTCCTACGCCTTCACCGACTGGTTCACGCTCGGCGCCCAGGTCTATTACGGCACCACCGCCGGCGCCTTCTCCTATGGCGAGATCAACGCCGCCTTCACCCTGCCCTACAATTTCGGCGTCTCCGGCGCTGTCGGCACCGATTTCGCGGGCAACACCAACTGGAATGCCGGCGCGTCCTGGACCTACGCCGACACGCTCACGCTCGACGCGCGTGTGCACGGCCACACCACCGCCGGCACCCGCATCGTCGGCACCATCTCGGTCGCTTCGACGATCAACACGCTCATGGGGCGCTGATCGCCCAGCCTTTGGGGGCTTGCGAAGAACCCGGCGGGCGACCGCCGGGTTTTTTGTTGCCCGGCCCCTGCCCTGCCCGCCCATGATTGCCGGGTCACCCGTTTCATCGTAGAGACGCCGGCGATCACCGGAGCAGAGACGGACGCCGCCATGTCATCCCACCGCCCGCGCTTCACGCCGCTTGCCGAGAGCCTGCCCTCGACCGTTCCCTTCGTCGGGCCGGAGGCCCAGGAACGGACCCGCGGCACCCCGTTCCGCGCCCGCATCGGCGCCAATGAGAGCAGCTTCGGCCCTTCCCCCGCGGTGATCGAGGCGATGGCCGCGGCCGCGCCGGAGATGTGGAAATACTGCGATCCGGAAAACCACGAGCTGCGCGCAGCGCTTGCCGCCCACCTCGGCGTCGGAATCGACAATGTGGTGGTGGGCGAAGGCATTGACGGGCTGCTCAACCTGGCGGTGCGCCTTTTCGTGGAAGGCGGCACCCCGGTGGTCACCTCGCTCGGCGCCTATCCCACCTTCAACTTCCATGTCGTCGGCTTCGGCGGCCGCGTCGTGGCCGTTCCCTATGCGCAGGATCGCGAAGACCTGGACGGGCTTCTCGACGCGGTGCGCCGGGAAAACGCGCCGATGGTCTACCTTTCCAATCCCGACAACCCGATGGGCAGCTGGTGGGAGGCCGACGACGTCGCGCGCTTCGCCGCCGCCCTGCCCGATACGACGATGCTCGTGCTCGACGAGGCCTATGGCGAGACGGCGCCCGCCGGCGCGCTGCCGCCGATCGACGTGTCGCGACCCAATCTGCTGCGCATGCGCACCTTCTCCAAGGCCTATGGCCTCGCCGGGCTGCGTTGCGGCTATGCGGTGGGCGATGCCGAGCTCATCCGCAGCTTCGAGAAGATACGCACCCACTATGGCGTCAACCGCATGGCGCAGGCGGCCGGCCTCGCCGCGCTGGCCGACCAGGCCTATCTGCGCGACGTGGTGGGCAAGGTCGCCGCCGCGCGCGACCGCATCGGCGCCATCGCCATCGACAACGGGCTCGCGCCGCTGCCTTCTGCCACCAACTTCGTCACCATCGACTGCGGCGCCGACGGCGCGTTTGCGCTGCGCGTCATGCAGGCCCTGCTCAAGCGCGACGTGTTCGTGCGCAAGCCGATGGCGCCGGGGCTCGACCGCTGCATCCGGGTCAGCGCCGGGCCCGAAGCCGAGCTGGACATCTTCGCGGCAGAGCTGCTTGCCGCGCTGGCCGAGGCGCGCGGCAGCTGAGCGGCCGCCGCTTCGCCGGCTACAGCTCCAGCTCCCAGTTCTGGCCCACCAGATCCTTGCCGAAGCTGTAGTGGCGTTCCTCCTCGACCAGGCTGAACCCTCTCGCCTGATAGATCCTGCGAGCGCTTCCAAGCACGTCGTTGGTCCACAGCACCACCTTCCGATATCCGGCCTCCCTCGCCTTTGCGATGCAGGCGTCGACCAGCTGCGCGCCGATCCCGTGGCCGCGCGCGGAAGCCTCCACATGCAGCAGCCGCAGCTTGGCAATCTCGTCGCTCTGCCACACCAGGAACACCGCGCCCACCGGCTCTCCGCCCAGCTCGGCGATCCAGCAATATTCGCGGCCCTCGCGGAAATTGCGGATGAAGGCGGCGCAGATCTCGGCCGCCAGCGCCTCGTAGGTGCCGTCCCAGCCATATTCCTGCGCGTAGAGCCTGGCCTGCCGCGAGACGACCCAGCCGATGTCGCCCGGCCGGTGCGCCCGCAGCGTCACATCCGGCGCAGGCACTGCCGGGTCCAGCAGGGCCGTCACCTGCGCCATCGCCTTTGCCAGGCGCTGCCGCTCGCGCGGCCCCAGATGCGCCAGCAGTTCGCCCGTTCGCAGGTCGGCCGCCGCCTGCAGCCCAGCCAGCGTCTGCTTGCCGGCCGCGGTCAGCTCCAGGTCGCGCTGGCGCCTGTCCTCGCCGTTCGGCCGCGTGCTCACCAGCCCGTCCTTCGAAAGCCGCTGCAATATGCGTGTCAAGTAGGCAGGATCGAGCCGCAGCTCCCGCGCTATGTCGCGGGCGATGCCGGCGCCGCCGGCTCCGAGTTCGAAGATCACGCGCGCTTCCGCCAGCGTGAAGCCGCTGCCGGTCAGGGTTTCCTCGAGCAGGCCGATGGTGCGGGTGTAGTCGCGGTTGAACTTGCGCACCGCGGCAATCGTGTCGTCCGGTTCTGCCAGCATCACGCCTCCAGACGCGACATCCGGTTCAGTCACCCGCGCAGGTTGGCGACTTTATTTGACGGAGTCAACTACCTTGGAGGCGCCTGCCAGTTCGCCGGGCTGCCCTCACTTCGGCAGAACGTGCATCGCGGCCGGAGACGGCGTCAGCCGCACGCTGTCGCCCGGCTGCAGCAACCCGGCCTCGGCGGGGTTGGGGCCGTCGACCAGCCAGTCTCCCTGCCCTTCCACCGCGATGAGGTATTCGGCGATGTTGCCGAGGAACATCGTGCGGCGGATGGTTCCGGCGAAGTCGCCCGCCTCGCGGGATATGTGGATGGCTTCGGGGCGGATCACGATGGAAACGGCGCTGCCGGCGGCGCCACCCGGTTGAGCCACGCGCAGCGCCCGCCCGCCGACATCCACCGTGCCGTCCGCCTGCCAGGTCCCCTCCACGAAATTCGCCTTGCCGATGAAGTCGGCGACGAAGCGGCTCGCCGGCCGCGCATAGATGTCGTGCGGGGTGCCCACCTGCTCGACCGCGCCGGCGTTCATCACCACGATGTCGTCGGAAATGCTCATCGCCTCGATCTGGTCGTGGGTGACGTAGATGCTGGTGATTCCCAGCCGCTGCTGCAGCTCGCGTATCTCCACCCGCATCTGTTCGCGAAGCTTGGCGTCGAGGTTGCTCAGCGGCTCGTCGAACAGCAGCACCTTCGGTTCCATGACGATGCACCGGGCCAGCGCCACGCGCTGCTGCTGGCCGCCGGACAGCTGGTTGGGAGACCGCTTGGCATAGCCCGACAGGCCGGTCAGCTCGAGCACGTGGCCGACGCGCGCGTCGAGCTCGGCCGCGGGCAGGCTGCGAAGCCGCAGCCCGAAGGCGACGTTCTCGAACACGTCGAGATGCGGAAACACCGCATAGGACTGGAACACCATGGCGGTGTCGCGCTTGTTGGGCGGCACCTCGTTCATCCGGCGCGCGCCGAACATGATGTCGCCCGTGGTCGGCTCCTCGAACCCGGCGATCATGCGCAGCAGCGTGGTCTTGCCGCAGCCGGAGGGGCCGAGCAGCGTCACCAGCCGGCCGCTGCCGAATTCGAGGTCGATATCCTTCACCGCGGCGACCTCGCGACCGTCCGGCGCCGAAAACACCTTGCTCAGCCCGGAGATCCTGATGCTGTCGGTCATGTGAACCTCACGGACGACGTATGGCGGCTCCAGCGGCCGACCAGGAAACTGATGATGCCGATCGCCACCAGCACGATCACGATGACCACGACACTGAACGCGGCGGCCACGCCAAGGCGGCCCGATCCGACCTGGTTGAGGATCTGCACCGTCATCAGGTTCCAGTTCGCCGACACGAGGAAGATCGCGGCGCTGATCGCCGTCATGGCGCGCACGAAGGCGTAGACGAGGCCGGAGAAGAAGGCCGGCGCGATCAGCGGCAGGGTCACCTTGCGGAACGTGGTGAGTCCGCTGGCGCCGAGGTTCTGCGCTGCCTCCTCGATCGAGGGATCGATCTGGCGCAGCACCGCGATGCCCGACTGGATGCCGACCGGCATGTAGCGGAACACGAAGCACAGCACGAGGATCGCCAGCGTGCCGGTGAGCACCAGCGGCGGCGCGTTGAAGGCGAGAATGTAGCCTATGCCCACCACGGTGCCCGGCACCGCGAACGACAGTATCGAGCCGAACTCCAGCGCCGTGCGGCCGGGGAAGGTGCGCCGCACCACCAGGAACGCCACCAGCATGCCAAGGAGACCGCTCACCGGGGTCGACACGATGGCGACGATCAGCGTGTCGATGACCGAGTCCAGCCCGACGTCGAAGACATAGACGAAGTGCGCCAGCGTCGGCGTGTAGTTGAAGCCCCACACGCGGGTGAAGGCGCCTACCAGGATGACGGCATAGAAGGCCACCACCAGCAGGGCGAACGTCACCACTATGCCGTAGAGCAGCCATTTCACCGTCGGACTGACGATCTTGCTGGTGGAGGCGGTCGGCTTGCCGGTGACCGTGATGTATTGCCGCTTGGCGAGGTAATAGCGCTGGATCGCAAAGGCGGTCATCGATGGCAGTAGCAGCACGACCGCCAGCGTGGCCCCGCGCGACAGGTTGAACGAGCCGGTGATCTCCAGATAGGCCTGCGGAGCCAGCATCGGGAACGCCGCGCCGGCGAGCACCAGCGGATTGCCGAAATCGGCCATCGATTCGATGAAGACGACGAGGAAGGCGCTGGCCAGGCCCGGCAGCGATAGCGGCAGCGTCACCTTCCAGAAGGTCTGCCATCGCGTGGCGCCGATGTTGAAGGCAGCGTCCTCCAGCGTCGGGCTGAGCGAGGCCAGCACGCCGCGCAGCGACAGGTAGGCGATCGGCGCAAAGGTGAACACCTGCGACAGCACTACGCCATGGAAGCCATAGATGGAAAAATCGGACAGGCCCAGCATCTGCCTCGTCACAAGCCCGTTGAAACCGAACAGGAAGACGATCGACACCGCGCTGACGAAGGGCGGCGAGACGATGGGCAGGATGGTGATGTAGTGCAGCAGCCTCTTGCCGGGCACGTCGAGCCGGGTGAGCACGAAGGCAGCGATGTAGCCGAGGACCGAGCCGACCACTCCGACCAGCGCCGCCACGCCGAGGCTGTTGATCAGCGCGTTGCGATACAGCCGGCGGGTGGCGATCTCGCCATAGCCGGAAAGCGACCACTCCCCCTCAACGCTGAAGCTGGCGATCAGCACCCTTGCCAGCGGATACACGACAAAGAGGGCGATCGACACCGCGATCGCCACGAGAAGCACCAGCAGGACGGGGTCACGCGCCAGCAACCGCAGTTGCGCGCGTGCCCCGGAGGCAGTTGAGGACATGCCCGCGACTACTGGCCGAGCACGTCCCTCGCCCAGCGCTCGACAAGCCGCTTCTTGTTCTCGGCGGCGAACACCGGATCGGTCGGCACCAGCTTGATCTGGTCAAGCGTCGGCACGCCTTCGCCGCCGCTCACATCGGCGCGGATCGGCAGGAAGTAGGTCTTGGAGGCGGCAAGCGCGCCCTGGCCCTCGGCCGAGGTCATCCAGTCGACCAGCTTCTTGGCGTCGTCGACGTTCTTGGCGCCCTTCAGGATCGACATCGAGGCAACCTCGTAGCCGACGCCCTCGCTCGGGAACACGACCTTAACCGGATATCCCTCGTCGGCAAGCTTCAGGAAGCCCGGCGAGAACTGGATCGCCAGCGGCGTCTCGCCGACGCCGAGCGCGCCGCTCGGGGCGGTGCCGCTCTGCGTATAGGTCTGGATGTTCGGGTTCAGCGCCTTGAGGTACTCGAAGGCGCCATCCTCGCCGCGCTCGGCCATCAGGGTCAGGATCACCGCGTAGGCCGTGCCCGAAGACTGCGGCGACGGCATCTGGATCAGGCCCTTGTAGGCCGGGTTCTTCAGATCCTCCCACGAGGCCGGCACCGGGGCGCCGCGGCTTTCCAGAATGTCGGTGCGCACACCGAACGCCACCGGGTTCGTGTAGATGGCGTGCCAGTAGCCGTCCTTGTCCTTGAACTGGTCGCCCAGCGCCGAGGCGTTGGCGGAAGCATAGGGCTCGGTCAGACCGCGCTCCTTGGCGAGGATGTGATTCTCGCTGGGCGCGCCGAACCACACGTCGGCCTGCGTGTTCGCCTTCTCCGCCTCGATGCGCGAGAGCGCCGGACCGGAAGACAGGAAGACCATCTGCGTCTCGACCCCGGTCGCCTTGGTGAATGCGTCAAGCAGCTTCTTGGCGTTTTCCTCGTCCACGCTGGAATAGACGGTGAGCGCGTGAGCTGACCCTGCGGCCAGCAGCGAGGCAACAACTGCGCCGAGCAGTGTGCTGAGTGCGGTTTTCATGACGGCATTCTCCCTGGCTTGCTTCTTCTACGATGATGTTTCGGAACACCTATCGGATGAAGCCGGCTAAGGTCAACACGGGCGCGATGACCTTGGGGACAACGTGCGGCTGCGACGGCCCCGTCACGACGCTTGAAAGAAATGAACAACCGTTTTATTATTTTGGCCGCGTGGAGGAACGATGGCGCGCACAGCCGGCTCACTGGGCGAGAAGACGGAAGCGGCGATCCGCGATGCGGCCGCGCCGCTGATCGCGCGCGTCGGCTACGAGGCCGTCACGATGCGCCGGCTCGCAGCCGAGGTCGGCGTGCAGGCGGCCGCGCTCTACCGCTATTTCCCCACCAAGGAAGACCTGCTTTTCACTCTCATGCGCGAGCACATGCAGGGCCTGCTGGCGAGCTGGGAAGCCGCCCGGCCCGCCGCCGGCGATCCGGTGGCGCGGCTCGCCGCCTTCGTGCAGAACCACATCCGCTTCCACGTCACCCGCCGCAACTCCACCCATGTCAGCAACATGGAGCTGCGCAGCCTGTCGCCGCAGCGCCTCACCGCGATCCTGAAGCTGCGCGGCCAGTACGAGAAGGAGCTGCGGCAGATACTGCGCGATGGCGCCGACGCCGGCCTGTTCCGGATCGACGACGTGACGCTCACCGCCATGGCGATCATCCAGATGATCACAGGCGTGATCGTCTGGTTCCGGCCCGACGAGAGGCTGTCCGTCGGCCAGGTCGCCGCCACATATCACACAATGACGATGCGCCTGGTGGGCGCGCGCACGGAGGAAACCCATGTATGACCATTCCATGAGCTTCGGGCTCGGCGAGGATATCGAGGCGCTGCGCGAGCTGGTGCGCCGCTTCGCCCGCGACGAGATCGCGCCGCGGGCCGGCGCCATCGACCGCGACAACGACTTCCCCTCAGACCTGTGGCAGAAGCTCGGCGCGCTCGGCCTGCTCGGCGTCACCGCCAATCCGGATTTCGGCGGCTCCGGCATGGGCTACCTCGCCCATGTCATCGCCATGGAGGAGATCTCCCGTGCCTCCGCCGCCGTCGGCCTCTCCTACGGCGCGCACTCAAACCTCTGCGTCAACCAGATCAACCGCTGGGGCACGCAGGAGCAGAAGCAGAAATTCCTGCCCGGCCTCTGCGCCGGAACCTCCATCGGCGCGCTCGCCATGTCGGAGACCGGCGCCGGCTCCGACGTCGTGTCCATGAAACTGCGGGCCGACAAGAAGAACGACCGCTACGTGCTCAACGGCTCCAAGATGTGGATCACCAACGGCCCCGACGCCGACACGCTGGTGGTCTACGCCAAGACCGCGCCCACCATGGGCTCGCGCGGCATCACCGCATTCCTCATCGAGCGTGGCATGGCCGGCTTTTCGGTGGCGCAGAAGCTCGACAAGCTGGGCATGCGCGGCTCCAACACCGGCGAACTCGTCTTCGAGGATGTCGAGGTGCCATTCGACAACGTGTTGCATCAGGAAGGCAAGGGCGTCGAGGTGCTGATGTCGGGCCTCGACTACGAGCGCGTCGTGCTCGCCGGCGGCCCGCTCGGCATCATGGCGGCCTGCCTCGACGTCACGGTCCCCTATGTGCAGCAGCGCCGCCAGTTCGGCCAGGCGATCGGCGATTTCCAGCTGGTGCAGGGCAAGCTCGCCGACATGTACACGCAGCTCAACGCCTGCCGCGCCTATGTCTATGCCGTGGCCACCGCCTGCGACCGCGGCGAGACCACTCGCAAGGACGCCGCCGGCTGCATCCTCTATGCGGCCGAGCGCGCGACGCAGACCGCGCTCGACGCGATCCAGATGCTGGGCGGCAACGGCTACATCAACGATTATCCCGCCGGCCGCCTGCTGCGCGACGCCAAGCTCTACGAGATCGGCGCCGGCACCAGCGAGATCCGCCGCTGGCTCATCGGCCGGGAGATCATGGCCGAACAGGCCTGACCGTCCTTCCATTTGTGGCGCGCCGGCTTCACACTGCCCGCGCCTGACCCAGAAATGCTTGCCCGGGAGAACCCATGCCCGCCATCCGCTCCAACGTCTCCCCCGCTTCCGACGCTTTCCGCGCCAATGCCGAGCGCATGCGCGCGCTCGTCGCCGACATCGCGGACAAGGCGGCAGTCGTCGAGGCCGGCGGGCCGGAGGATTCGCGCGAACGCCACGTGGCGCGCGGCAAGCTTCTGCCGCGCCAGCGTCTCGCCCAGCTTCTCGACGCCGGCTCGCCCTTCCTCGAGATCGGGCAGTTCGCGGCCTGGGACATGTATGGCGAGACGATCCCCTCGGCCGGCATGATCGCCGGCGTCGGACGCGTCGAGGGCCGTGAGGTCATGATCGTTGTCAACGACGCCACGGTGAAGGGCGGCACCTACTACCCGATGACCGTGAAGAAGCACCTGCGCGCGCAGGAGATCGCGGCGCAGAACAATCTGCCCTGCGTCTACCTGGTCGATTCCGGCGGCGCCAACCTGCCCAACCAGGACGAGGTGTTTCCGGACCGCGAGCATTTCGGCCGCATCTTCTTCAACCAGGCCAACATGTCGGCCGCCGGCATCCCGCAGATCGCCTGCGTCATGGGCTCGTGCACGGCGGGCGGCGCCTACGTTCCGGCCATGGCGGACGAGTCGATCATGGTGCGCAACCAGGCGACCATCTTCCTCGGCGGCCCGCCGCTGGTGAAGGCCGCCACCGGCGAGGACGTGACGGCCGAAGAGCTCGGCGGCGCCGAGGTGCACACCCGACAGTCGGGCGTCGCAGACCACTACGCCATGGACGACAACCATGCGCTCGCCATCACGCGCCGCATCGTGCGCAATCTCAACCGCGTGAAGCCGGCCCCGCTGGAGCTGCGCGAGCCGCGCCCGCCGCTGTTCGACCCGTCCGAGATCCACGGCATCGTGCCGGCCGACACGCGCACGCCCTACGACGTGCGCGAGGTGATAGCCCGCATCGTCGACGGCTCGGAGCTCGACGAGTTCAAGGCCAATTACGGCACCACCCTCATCACCGGCTTCGCCCACATCCATGGCATGCCGGTCGGCATCCTGGCCAACAACGGCGTGCTGTTCTCCGAAAGCGCGCTCAAGGGCGCGCACTTCATCGAGCTGTGCACCCAGCGAAAGATCCCGCTCATCTTCCTGCAGAACATCACCGGCTTCATGGTGGGCAAGAAATACGAGGCCGGCGGCATCGCCCGCGACGGCGCCAAGCTGGTCACCGCGGTCGCCACGGCAAAAGTGCCCAAATTCACCGTCATCATCGGCGGCTCGTTCGGCGCAGGCAATTACGGCATGTGCGGCCGCGCCTATTCGCCCCGCTTCCTGTGGATGTGGCCCAACGCACGCATCTCGGTCATGGGCGGCGAACAGGCGGCGACCGTGCTGGCCATGGTCCGGCGCGAGGGCATCGAGCGCAAGGGCGGCGCGTGGAGCGCGGAAGAGGAAGCCGGGTTCCGCCGCCCGATCCTCGAAAAATACGAGCGCGAGGGTCATCCGCTCTACTCCTCGGCCCGTCTGTGGGACGACGGCATCATCGATCCCGCCAGGACGCGCGAGGTGCTGGCCCTGTCGCTTTCGGCCTCGCTCAATGCCGGCATCGACGAAACGAAGGTCGGCGTCTGGCGCATGTAGCGCCGCCGCCGTTTGCTGCCGAAAGCAACCTGCATCTGGCCGGTGACCTCGGGCGCCCTTGCGAGGCGGACCGGAAAAGGCGGGCCACCGCCGCAGACTCGATCCCCAGGGGTTCAGCCCGGAGCGGAGAGCGGATAGAACCCTCTTCGGTACCCAGCGCGGTCCGCACTGAACGCCGACAGAGAGAGCCAGCAGGAGGAACGTCATGACCGCCCATCGCATCTATTCGATGAGCTTCGCCAGGGTCTATCCGCTGCTCGTCGCCAAGGCGGAGAAGAAGGGCCGCACCAAGGCCGAGGTCGACCAGATCATCGCCTGGCTCACCGGCTACGAGGGCAAGACCCTCGCCGCAACGCTCGAGGCGGGCACGGATTGCGAAACCTTCTTTGCCGAGGCCCCCGCTCTCAACCCGTCGCGTGCCCTCATCACCGGCGTCGTCTGTGGCGTCCGCGTCGAAGAGATCGAGGAGCCGACCATGCGCGAGATCCGCTATCTCGACAAGCTGATCGACGAGCTGGCCAAGGGCAAGAAGATGGAGAAGATCCTGAGGGCCGCATGAACACCAGCGGCCGCTTTCCATTTGCTCCGGTGGAGCGCCTGCGATGATCCCGTGGGAGACGCTCGACACCGCCACCATTCCCGGCGGGCGCGAGACGCTGCGGCTGAAACGGCGCGGCGGCGAGTTCTCCATCATGCTCGGCGCCAACGAACTCATGAACACCCGGCTCAGCGGCTCGGAGGAAGCGCTGGCGCGCCTCACCATCGAGCGGCTTGCCGTGTCCGCTCCGCGGCTGCTCATCGGCGGGCTTGGCCTCGGCTTCACGCTGCGCGCTGCCCTGCCGCTGCTTCCGCCCGAAGCGCGCGTGACCGTGGCCGAACTCGTGCCCGCCGTGGTCGCATGGGCGCGCGGACCGCTCGCCCATGTGCACGGCGACAGCCTTGACGATCCGCGCGTAGCGGTCATGGAGGACGATGTCGGCGCACTGATCCGCGCCGCGTCCGGCGAATGGGACGCCATCCTGCTCGACGTCGACAATGGCCCGGAAGGCCTGAGCCGAGCCGGCAATGACGCACTCTACAGCGCCGCCGGCCTTGCCGCCGCCTACGCCGCGCTTGCATCTGGCGGCGTCCTCTCCGTCTGGTCGTCGGGCCCCGACGCCGGCTTCACGCGCCGCCTCCGCACCGCCGGCTTTGTCGTCGAGGAAATCCCGGTCCGCGCCGGCACGACGAAGCGCGGCGCACGGCATGTGATCTGGGTGGGGAAGAAGCCATAGGCGTGTGATGCCGCGCGGGGCGCGACAGGGGTTCGCGGCTGCCCTCCACGCCGACGCCCCTCTCCTCGTTTGCGGGGAGAAGTAAGGGTGAGGGGCAGCGCTGGCTCCGCGTCGCAGCCGTCTGTCTCCCCCCCTTGCGGGGGAGAAAGCGATTTCAGCGTCTTGGCGAGCCGGGCGAAGCCCGTCTTCGCAAGCCAAGTGCTAGAGATCGCAAGAGAGTGGGTCTTTCCCCGCCCAGCCCCAAATCCGTGGACAGACCCGCCGCCGTCCCGCGCCCAACCCGTTGATCTCGCATCACTTTCCAAAATACTTCATCCACACCCTCCGGCACCTCCCCATAATCCAGCCCAGTTGCTGCGTGGGAACCGGGTGCGCACCGGGTATCAGGGCGGCAACCGGTGCCGGTTTGGGCCGCGCTACGGTCGCGCGGTCTGGGTGATGAACCCCTACATCCGG
>Ga0182742_1003656_pt1 | contig 14740 bp, 14 predicted proteins | sample eDN5th37CBELigMG_FD_128880 | JGI IMG/M metagenome (GOLD analysis project Ga0182742, IMG submission 128880) | Enriched Miracle-Growth compost microbial communities from Emeryville, California, USA - eDNA 5th pass 37_C BE-Lig MG (version 2)... ... | reverse complement strand
CGCGTAGCTCGCCGCCAGCGGCACGCCGAGCGTCCAGGCCACATACCAGGCGGTGGAGACGCCGGTGTGCAGCAGGCTACGCAGCGAGAGCAGGCGCCAGTTCACCGGCCGCAGCCCGCGGCCGCGCACCAGGATGGCGACCAGGCTGGCGCCAACCAGGCCGCGCCAGATCATCGCCGCGGCCGGCCCGATCTCCGGCAGCACCCATTTCACGGACGCATCGGCGCAGGAGACGACGCCATAGCCCAGGGCCACCAGCAGCAGGCCCCGAACCGCCTCCTCGCCGGTCGGGGCCGTGCCGGCCCGCTGCTTCGGGTCAGACAAGTCCGGCATCAGCCTGCATGCGGATCGCGCCTTCATCGTCGCGCGCATCTGCGCGCATTTCCTTTCCGGAAAGCATACGGAGCACCGCCGGCGGGGCGGCGCGGCCAGCACGGTCCAGGAGGGGAGACATCAATCCTCGCGCAGGAAGAGCCGATAGCCATCGAGCTCGGCGGCGGCTCGATAGCGGCGGAAGGTTTCCGCGAACAGGGGGTTGCGGGAGAAGTATTCGATGAAATCGAATTCCCGCCCGCAGCGGGGAATGCCCGTATGGCGGGACACCAGCACCGCGGCCGGCGGCGCCCGGGCGAAATCCTCGGCCAGGCCGTGGAAGAGCCGGGCCTCGGCGGGCGGCATCTCCCGGATCTCGCGGTAGCGCGCGCCACCGGCGGGGCAGTTCCGGTAGACGCCTTGCAACAGCCAGAGATTCATCCAAGGCAGCGTCGTTCGCGCCCGGGCGTAATTCACCGCCGGATAGACCGGGAAGATGTCGGGGGAGAGGACCAGCAGCCTCTGCCCCTGGACATGCCGCTCCAGCAGGGCGGAGAGCTGGCCGGCGCGGGACCAGCTCCAGGTGATCTCCCGCCAGGGCGCCTCGGCTCCGGCGAAATTATGGATGCCGAGGGTGAAGGCGGCGACCGCGGCGGCGGCCGGCGCGGCGCGCTGCGCCCGCACTGCCGGCAGGGCCCGGTCCAGCCAGCGGGCGGCCAGCACCACCGCCAGCAGCCCGGCGAGCAGCCGCACCGGCATGGCGTGATAGGTCCAGCCCTTCTGCTGCGCCACTGCGAAGAGCGCCGCGCCCAGCCCGGCCAGGGCCAGCACCTGCGGCAGCGCGCCCCGGCCCGGCCGGAGGAAGGCAAGGACCGCCAGCGGCAGCAGCAGCATCAGCGCCGTGCCCAGCCGCTCCGTCAGGATCACCTGCCACCAGGAGAGGTCGCCGAGGCCGAGATAGTAATCCCGGACCAGCGGCAGCACCCGCGCGAAATAATCCGGGAAGACCACAAGGGTGACGACCAGGTGGAGCAGCCAGACCGCCGCCATGGCCCAGGGCACCGGATCCCGCAGCGCCCGCGAAGGCCCGCGGCGCCACAGCACCAGCCCCTCCACCAGCGCCGGCACCACCAGGAAATGCGGCTTCAGCGCGAAGCCCAGCCCGGCCAGCACCGCGCAGCCGAGCGCCAGGCCGCGCCCGGTCGGCACCCCCTCGATCCGCCGCGCCGCCAGCAGCAGCCAGGGCAGCGCGGCCACAACCATCAGATGCTCCCGCTGGCCGAAATCATAGCCGGCGGCCAGGGTCAGCAGCGGGATGCCGGCGGCGAGGCAGGCGGCCTCCAGCGGCGCCTCCCGCCTCCCCGGCAGCAGGCGCAGCGTCAGGCCCGCCGACAGCGCGCAGAGCCCGAGCAGGCAGAGCAGCAGCGCCGGCGCCGCGTCCAGCGGCGTCCAGGCAGCGATCGCCGCCGGCAGCAGGTTGAGCAGGAAGATCAACGGCGGGTTGACATCGAGGAGGTCGGCATAGAGCCGCTCACCCCCCAGCCAGCGCTGGGTGAAGTCCAGCACCGCCGCGGCATCATGGTTCAGCGGGGGCGCAATGACCGTGAGCAGGAAGGCGAGCGCCGGCACCAGCGCGGCCAGCCGCAGCAGGCGCGGCGCCGCGACCGGCCGCGCGGTCCCAGCCAGGGGCAGGGCATGGCTGGGGTGGTGCGGTTCGGGTTCCGGCCTTGTCATCGCTCGCGGGGGCCATCCTGGGTAGGGCAGACCCAGGCTGCATTCTCATTGCGGCCACGATGCGGCGGCAGGCGGGCGGCGGTACGGAAGTGCCGCGCGACCGCGCCTTGTTCTGGCCATCGCCGGATGCGAGAATCGCGCCGTGGAGCCCGCCGAATACCAGCTCATGGACGCGGCCGAGGACGGTATGTGGTGGTACCGTGCCCTGCATGCCCGGATCCTCGCCGTCCTGGACGCCTTGCCTGCCGCCTCCGGCCGGCTGTTGGATGCCGGCTGCGGCACCGGCGGCTTCCTTGCGCGGCTGCGCCGGGCCCGGCCCGGCATCCGGGCGGTCGGGCTGGAATTCATGCCGCAGGCGGCGGCGCGGGCCCGGGCCAAGTCCGGCCTGCCGGTCGTCACCGGCTCGGTGAACGCCATGCCCTTCCCCGATGCCAGCTTCGAGATGGTGGTCAGCCTGGATGTCCTCTGCCACGCAGCGGTGGAGCCGGAGCGGGCACTGGCCGAAATGCGCCGGGTGCTGCGGCCGGGGGGGCTGCTGGTGCTGAACCTGCCGGCCTTCCAGTGGCTGCATTCGGCGCATGACATCCGCGTCCACAATGTCCGCCGCTTCAGCGCCGGCAGCGCCCGCGCCATGCTGGCCGGCGCCGGCTTCGCCGCGATCCGGCCGCGCTACTGGAACGCCCTGCTGCTGCCCCTGATGGTGGTGCAGCGCAAGCTGCTGGCCCGCGCGCCCGACGACCGCTCGGATGTCGCCACCTTTTCACCCTGGCTCGACCGCAGCCTGCACGCCGTGACGGCGCTGGAGCGACGCCTGACCGCCCTTGGCCTGCCCTTTCCCGCCGGTGGCTCCATCCTGGCCACCGCCACTCGACCATGACCCGAGGAACCGCCCGCATGCTGCCCGAAACCCTGCGCGCCGAGGCGCCATGGCCTCCCCTGGGGCATCCTGTGGGCCTGAGCATCGTCGTGCCGGTCTATCGCGGCGCCGCGACCGTCGGGAAGTTGGTGGAGGCCCTGTCCGCGCTGCGCCCCGAGGGCGGGCTGGAGATCGTGCTGGTCAATGATGGCAGCCCGGACAATTCCGGCGAGGTCTGCCGCGCCCTGGCCGCCACCGCGACCGTGCCACTGACTTACCTGGAGCATGCGCGGAATTTCGGCGAGCACAACGCGGTCATGACCGGCCTGCGGCATGCCCGCGGCGCCTATGTCATCACCATGGACGACGACCTGCAGAACCCGCCGGAGGAGGTGGTCAAGCTCTACGACCATGCCCGGCTCGGCGGCTGGGACGTGGTCTACACCCGCTATGCCGAGAAGAAGCATGAAGGCTGGCGCAACCTCGGCAGCCGCTTCGCCAATCGCGTGGCGGACATGCTGCTCGACAAGCCGAAGGGACTCTACCTCTCCTCCTTCCGCTGCATGAGCGCGCTGGTGGTACGGGAGGTCACGAAATACGCCGGCCCCTATCCCTATGTGGACGGGCTCATCATGCAGGTGACGCAGCGCATCGACAGCATCGAGGTGCTGCACCTGGCGCGCGCCGAGGGCCGGTCGAATTACACGCTGCGGCGCCTGGTGCGGCTGTGGCTGAACCTCGCGACCAATTTCTCGGTCCTGCCCTTGAGAATGGCGATCTTCGTCGGCATCGCCATGGGTATTCTCGGCCTGATCGGCGCGGCGCTGGTGATCGCCGAGGCGATGACCGGCTCGCCCCCCTCCGGCTGGGCTTCGGTGATGACGATGACCCTGCTGCTCTCCGGCGTGCAATTCCTGATCCTTGGCGTGCTCGGGGAGTATGTCGGGCGCGCCTTCCTTTCCGCCAACGGCAAGCCGCAGGGCGTGGTCCGGGAGGTGATCGGTCCTGCCGCCGCGCGGCGCCACGCCCCCCCCGCACGGGCGCGGGCGCCGGAGGATGCGCTCTCGTGATGCCCTTCTGGCTCGCCCTGGCGGCGGCGATCGTGACCTCGCTGGTCGGGCAGGTGCTGCTGAAGGCCGGCGCCAGCGGGGATGGCGGCTTCCTGGCGCAGCTCTTCCGCCCGGCGACCATGGTGGGGCTCGCCGCCTATGCCGGCGCGGCGCTGCTCTACATCATCGCGCTGCGCCGGATCCCGATGTCCGTGGCGCTGCCCTGCACGGCGGCAAGCTATGTGGCGGTGGCGCTGATCGGCTATCTGGTCTTCGGAGAGACGCTGGGCATGCAGAAGCTGACGGCACTGCTGCTGATCTGCGGCGGGGTGGTGCTGCTGGCGAGCGCCTGAGCCACCGCCATGCCGGGACGCGGCGCGCGGCGGACGAGCTGCGGCGTGATCGTCACGGACGGCATGCGGGTGCTGATCGGGCATTTCGCGCATGCGGCACTCTGGGACATCCCGAAGGGCCTGGCCGAGCCGGGCGAGGAATTCATCGCCGCCGCGGCGCGCGAATTGCGGGAGGAGACGGGCCTCGCCGCCCCGCCCGGCGAGTTGCGCGACCTTGGCCTGCACCGCTACATGCCGGGCAAGGATCTGGCGCTGTTCCTCTGGCGCCCGCCGGCGATGCCGGAGCCGGCCTCCCTCCGCTGCACCAGCTTCTTCCGCCTGAAGGACGGCACCCGCCTGCCGGAATTCGACCGCTTCGCCGTGCTGCCCTGGGGCGAGGCCCTGCCACGGCTCGGCAAGAACATGCAGCGCGTTCTGGGCGAGATCCGCAGCAGCCCGGACTGGCCCTTCAGCCCCGCCGGGCCGGAGGCATGATCGCCGAGGGTTGAGGGCCGGTCAGGACAGGGCCCGTGTTTCCATCGCCCGCTCCATCGCTCCCGTCCGGACGGGCCAGGGCACCGAGGCCCCCACCCCGCGATTGAGCCGCACCCCGCTCTGCTCTACGACCCCGGCACGGGAGTATCGGGGGCCGATGACAGTCAGCATCGATCTGGGACGGACGGAGGCCGGGCAGCCGGCGCTTCTCGATCTCGAGGAACTGCTGGCGACCCGACTGCTGGTGCAGGGCAATTCCGGCTCCGGCAAGTCGCACCTGCTGCGCCGGCTGCTGGAGCAGAGCGCCGCCTGGGTGCAGCAGGCGATCATCGACCCGGAGGGCGATTTCGTCACCCTGGCCGACCGCTACGGCCATCTGGTGATCGACGCCACCGCCCATTCCGAGGCCGGGCTGCAACTGGCGGCGGAGCGGGTGCGGCGGCACCGCGTCTCCGTGGTGCTGAACCTGGAGGGGCTGGACACCGAGGGGCAGATGCGCCGCGCCGCCGCCTTCCTCGGCGGCCTCTTCGATGTGGACCGGGACGCCTGGAACCCCATGCTGGTGGTGGTGGACGAGGCGCAGCTCTTCGCCCCCATGGCCGCGGGCGAGGTGGCGGACGAGGCGCGCAAGGTCTCCCTCGGCGCCATGACCAACCTGATGTGCCGGGGCCGCAAGCGCGGGCTGGCCGGCATCATCGCCACCCAGCGCCTGGCCAAGCTGGCCAAGAACGTGGCCGCCGAGGCCTCGAATTTCCTGATGGGCCGCACCTTCCTCGATATCGACATGGCACGGGCAGCCGACCTGCTGGGCATGGAGCGGCGGCAGGCGGAGATGTTCCGCGACCTGCAACGCGGGCAGTTCATGGCACTCGGCCCGGCCCTGGCGCGGCGCCCCGTGGCGGTCCGCATCGGCGGGGTGGAAACGGAATCGCGCGGCGCCGGCCCGAAGCTCACCCCACTGCCGGAAGCGCCGCCCGAGGAGGTACGGGAACTGATCCTGAAGCCGCCGGAGCCCGCCCCGGTGCGGCTGCCGCCCCGGCGCCCGCCCCCGCCGCCGCAGCCGGACATCCTGACCCAATTGGCCCAGGCCCGCCCGGCGCCGCTGCACGACCGCGCCGAGGCGGCGCCGCCGAGCCCCGAGGAACTGGCCGAGCGCCGCCGCCGGCTGGAGGAGGTGATGCGGCAGGTCCTGGCCGAGCCGGACGCCGCCTATCGCCCGGTCGCGGTGCTCTACCAGGATTTCCTGGTGCGCTGCCGGATCCAGAATATCGGCGGCAAGCCGCCGGATCTGGCTGCCTTCCGGCGGCTGCTGGCGGTGGGCCGGGCCGGGATCGGGGCGGAGGCGGCGGAGCGGCCGGAATGGCAGCAGGCGGTCGAATTGGCGCCGCAACTGCCGGAGGATCTGCAAGGTGTCTTCCTGCTGCTTGCCCGGGCAGCGCTGGAGGGCGCCCCCTGCCCCTCCGATGCGGCGATCGCGCGCGCCTATGGCAGCCGGTCCCTCGGCCGGGCGCGACGAGTGCTGGCCTGGATGGAGGAGCAGGGCGCGATCATCTGCCGCCCGGATCTCGCCGGGCGGCGGATCGTCACCATTGCCGGACTCGGCTGGGAGACGGCGCCGGGCGACCCGCAGGCGGAGGTGGCCTGAGAGGTCCGGTCGGCGGAAGGGTTCAGGGCACTGCCCCGAACGGTCCGGAGCCCGGACACGGCCCGCCACATGCAAAGGCGGAACTTCTCAGAACGGGCCGCGGCTCGCCGGCATTCGGCTGGAGACCACCACAGCCGAATGAGGAGAAGACCTCATGCCCCGGAATAACCAGATCAAGGGCAAGCCGGTCGGCAACCAGAACGAGGGCCGGCAGAAGATCGAGCGGCAGGACCGGGCATCCGAGGCAGGCCAGAGCGGCAGGCACGAATCCTACGGTCCTGGAACCGGCAATACCGACTTGGTCTCGGGCGAGGAGAAGATCAGGATCGGCGGCGGCAATCAGAGCGGCGGCGGCTCCGCGCGCCGCTCGGACCGCTGAGTCCAGGCGCGGCATGGGGCGGAGATCGCAGGGCGATAACGCAGAAATTCAGCGGCAAGAACAAATTCGGCGGCCAGATGCTTCCCGGCGGCGCCCAGTTCGACAGGAAGGACGAGGCCGGGCGCCGCGGGCAAGCCGGTGACCAACCAGACCAGCCTGGAGCGGAACCCGGTCCGCCACGACACGGCGCAGGTCGGCCCGGGCAACAGGACGGACGAAGCGCCGGGGCCGTCCATCTACGAACGTGACCCGCCTGTGGAGAAGAAGACCGAATAGGGCGGCCACCACCCGCCCTCCCCTGCCGGAGCCGGCTGGATGCCTCGGCCCTGGCCGGCCTGCCACACTCTTCGCGGGGGCCGATACGGCGGCGCTGCGCAACGCCATGCGCGCCATCGGCGGCCGGGTGCAGGAAGCGCATGCCCGCCTGCGCGAGATCACGGCGGAGTGGGTGGAGCAGCGACTGGCCCATGCCGTACTGCGCCTGCTGTGCCAAGCCGGACGGCCAGCAGGACCTCGCCGAGAGTCCGGCACCACCCTCTATCTACACCGCCAGCCGCATCCTGAGCCGCTGGGAGGGCGCGGCATCCTGAAGGGCGGCGCCGCCTCCGTGACCCCACGGGCGCTGCGGCGCATCGCCGAGGGCGGGCAGGCATAGCGGAGCGGTCCGGTCCCCGGGCCGGCAGCGGATCGCCGCGGAAATTGTCCGCGATCAAGGCGGCGACCACCTCGGCGGGGTAGGAACGCGTTCATGTCCCCGCGGGAGGATCTCCGGGGGCGGCGACGGAGGCTGCAACGAATGACCGTAAATGCCACGCCCGCCGCGGCGGGCATCCGGACCGGGGGCGCCGGCATGCGGCGGCGCGGCTCCGGCTTCGCCCTATTTGCCTATGGCTTCCGCCCCTTCTTCCTGCTGGCGGGGATCTGGGCCCCCTTCGGTGTCGCCCTCTGGGTAGCCTCCCTGGCCGGGCTCGGCCTGCCGGAGGGGCCGCTGCCGATGCTCCACTGGCATGCGCATGAAATGCTGGCCGGCTTCGTCGGCGCCGCCATCATCGGCTTCCTGCTGACCGCGATCCCGAACTGGACGGGACGGAAGGGCTATGCCGGGCCGCCGCTGATCGGACTGGTGGCGATCTTCCTGGCCGGGCGGCTGGCGTTGCTGCCGGGCTCGCCCCTGCCCGCCGGCATTGCCGCCCCTATCGCCCTGGCCGCCATCCCGGCGGCGATCCTGCTGGTGCTGCCGGCGCTGGTGAAGGCCCGCAGCGCCCGGCTGTTCGGGCCGCCACTGCTGGTTCTGGCCTTCTGGGCGGGCAACCTGCTGATGCTGGGCGAGGCCGCCGGCTGGTGGCAGGAAACCTGGCACGCGGGCGAACTCCTCTCGGCGGATGTGGCGCTGACGCTGGTGGTCCTGATCGGCGGGCGCATCATCCCCTCCTTCACCCTGAACGCCCTGCGCAAGACCGGGCACCCGGCCGAGCCGAACCCGCTGCCGGGAGTGGACCGCGCCGCGATCCTGTCCATGATCGCGCTGACGCTGGTGGATCTCGCCGCGCCGGAGAGCCTGCTGGCGGGCGGCATCTCGGCGCTGGCGGCGGTGCTGGTGGCGCTGCGGCTCTCGCGCTGGCACGGGCTGCGCACACTGGGCCAGCCGATCCTCTGGGTGCTGCATCTGGCCTATGCCTTCGTGCCGCTGGCGCTTGCCACCAAGGCGGTCTGGATGCTCACCGGCGCGCCCTGGGCCATGTATTGGCTGCATCTGCAGGGCGCGGGCGCGCTGGCACTGATGATCATCGCAGTGATGACGCGCGCGGTGCTGGGGCATACCGGGCGGGAGCTGGTGGCGGCGCCGCCGACCGTCCTCGCCTATGTACTGCTGCCGATTGCCGCCCTGGCGCGGGCCTTCGGGCCGGTCCTGACCGGGGGCGGGCTGGCGCCGCTGGTGATAGCCGGAGCCTTCTGGGTCGGGGCCTTCGCCCTGTTCCTGCTGGTCTATATGCCCTTCCTGCTGCTTCCCCGCGCGGACGGGAAGCCGGGCTGAGAGGAGGTTCGGGGCCCGCAGGGAACGCGCGGGCCCGCCTCTCGCAGGAAGGCAGGGCCGGCTGAGATTTGCCGCTGCAGCAACGCGCTCAGGCGAGAACGAAATCCATCTCGGTCAGTGTTCCGGTGAAGCCCACCAGCGTGACCGTGCCGTGGGTGCCAGCCGTGATCACCGTGTCTTCCTCCACGGTCTCGATGGCGAGGTCGTCCTGGCCCACGGTGTCGGGAAGGCTGAATTCCAGCAGGTCTTCGCCCTGCCGAAAGTCGAAAACGCGGTCATTGTCGAACTGCCCGGCAAAGACGAAGGTGTCCTCACCCGTGCGGGCGCCCGCATCCACGATGACGGCGTCGCCGTACAGGTTGTCGTCGCCGCGGCCGCCTTCCAGCCGGTCGTCGCCACCCTGGGCGGAGTCCGCCAGCCAGGAGCAGTCGCCGTGCAAGCTGTCGTTCCCGGTCCCGCCAATGACAAGATCATCGCCGCCCCTGGAACTGCCGGCCATCTGATCGACGTGGTCGCCAAAGAGGTTGTCGTCGCCGCTCCCCCCACGGACTTCGTCGTCGCCACCCTGCGCCTCATCCCGCATAACGGCCCAGGCATCGCCGCTGAGCTGGTCGTTCCCGCTCCCGCCGGAGACCGAGTCGTCGCCGCCATGGGCGTTCCCCGTCATGAAGAAGCCGTCGCCCCAGTGCGAGTCGACACCGCTGCCACCTTCGAGCGTGTCGTCGCCACCGAAGGTGAAGCCCGACATGTCCCGGCTCTCGCCCGCGATGACGTTCAGGCCGCTGCCGCCCCGGATCAGGTCATCCCCACCGACAGCCTGACCGGTCATCACCTGGGCATCGCCGGACAGGTTGTCCCCAGAGGGGCCGCCCCCACCGCCGCCCTCGATCGTGTCATCGCCTCCCCGGGCCGTGTCCTCAAGGCGGAACGCGTCACCGATGACGCGGTCGCTCCCGCCACCACTCCGGATAAGGTCGTTGCCTCCCACGGTGCTGCCGGACAGCACCCCGTCCCCGCCAATGACGTCCCCAAAGAGTTCGTCATCGGCGCCCGTCCCGGTGATCACATCGTCGCCCAGCGTGGTCTCGGCCGCCATGACCTCCTCCCGCATCCTGGGTCTAGTTCGCATCCGCCTGGATGCCGCCGCGGAGACTAGCAGCTTCGGCAAGCCAGCCGAAACATATGCCAGGTCATGGGCATTGCAACAAAGCGCGATTCCTACGAATGGTGCCGGTCCGCGCCTGCCTCGGCCTCAGGGATATGCCGGAAGGCGTTTCGCCTTTGGTGTAGGCTGCTCCGGGGCGATGCGGCGTGGCTGATGACCGCAGCTCTGCTGCCATCAGCCGACACTCCATCTGCATCCTGCATCGAGGAATCCTCTCTACGTCGCAGTAAAGGTTTGCCGCAGAAGCATCGTCGCCGCTTCAGAGTGCCGACGCACCTACCGATCGTGAGATATGCGGGCCAGATCACGAGCGGGAAGCGGAAGGTGATGCTGGTGCTGCGCTCCGGTGTCCCAAGCTCGATCTCGCCGCCAAGTTGCCGGGCGAGGTGCCGGAGCAATTCGAAGCCCTGCCCGCCACCGCCCTCCACAGCGGCGAGGCGATCCTGCGCGAGGGCGATGGCCGTGACCCGCTGCATCAGCTTGCCGAGCCGCTCGGTGGCGCGCATATCCTGCTCCGCGGTGACGGTGCGGCGCTCCCGCGCCAGCATCGCGGTCACCAGGGCCAGGTTGTTCTTCGCCCGATGCTGCAGTTCCCGGAGCGGCATTCCGCGACGTCCGGCGCGAACCGCTGGCTCGGCTGCGGCAACTTCTGCCCGCGCGACGGCATCCCGGCGCTGGAGTGCCCCGGCCAGCAGCGCGGCCATCGTCTCCAGGAACTCAATGTCACAGCCATCGAAGTGAGCAGGCCCCCTGCTGTCGGCTTCGAGCGCGCCCCAGACTACCCCATCGAATCCCGGCCTCGACCGGCAGGTCACCCTGCTCGATCCGGTCGCGCATGATCTTCACATGCCGGACGCCGGTGGCACGGGCCACCTGGGCGACGGCTCGCTGGAGCAGCGGCCCGATCTCAAGCTCCTCAAGGGCAATCCGGCCGAAATCCCGCAGGATCCGCATATGGAGACGGAGCCGCTGCACCTCCTCGGCTGAATCGCGGATCCTCGGCTCGTCCGGAGGGAAGTTGAGGGGCATGCCCTCTCAACACACGCGCCGCCCCGATGTTCAGCGGCTCAGATCGGGCAGACGCCGCCGGCGCATTGCAAGTGCTGCATGTCCACCGCCTCATGCAGCGCCTGGTCGCGGATGCCGTCCAGGATGGCGGCGAAACGGGCGGGGGGGACCTCCTCCTCCGGCAGGTATTCGTAACCGAGCTCGTGGTCCGGCCGGCTCGGCAGGATGGAGCAGCAGCGGACCTGCGGCTGGTTCTCCAGCAGGATCTCGCGGAACGCCTCCACGTCGTGCCGGTCGGTGTAGAGCTTGAGTGTGTAGGAGATCTGGTTGCCGCGCTCGGCCCCGATCCAATGCCGCTCCAATAGCCGCAGCCATCGGTACTGTTCCTGCGGCTCGGCTTCCGGCGCCGTCACCAGCCCATCGCCGATGCCCAGGCGCTGGATCAGCGGCAGGGTGGGGAAACCGACGATGCTCATGCCGGGGAAGGAGCGCAGGGTGCGGATCGGGTAGCCGCGCGCCTCATATTCGGCCAGCAGCGGATCGCTGTCGGCGCTCCACTCGCCATTGCTGTCCCGCGTGCCCTTGAACTGCACCCAGCGCAGATATTGCCGCCGGGCCGGCAGATGCGCGCCCTCGGTCAAGCCGAAGAGCTTGCTGGTGGTGCCAGCCGGCTTGATCGTGGTGACCGTGACGGGCCGGGCCAGGCCCAGCTCCTCCGCATAGGCATCGCCCTCCTCCTTCGCTATGGCGGAGAGCCGGTCCAGCATCGCCCAGAAGGGGGCGGAGCGCGCCTCGTCCAGCAGATCGGCGAAGGTGAGGCCGAAGCGCATCCAGGCCCATTCGTGCAGGCCGGTGGGGCCGATGCCCATGCGGTTGGTGCGCCGGACCTCCTCGGCATAGAGGGCATCCATCAGGTTCGCCCGCATCAGGAAGCGCACGCCGAGCCGCACGCTGTCCTCCACCCGCGCATCCCAGAGCGCAGCAGTGTCCTCGTCCACCTGGCCCGGCACCACGCTCTCCAGCGCCACGGGGCAGGCGAGGAGCGGCGCGAAGTCAGCGATCACGCAATAGCCGCCGGTGACATGCAGCGCGATCTCGCCGCAGGGATTGGTGGTCACCGGGAAGCGCGCCGCCGCGGCGCGGCGCGACAGCTCCGCCAGCAGTCCGGCGGCTCGCTCGGCCTGGTAGCGGCCGGACCGGAAGCCGCGCCCGTCCTCATGCACCGGCTTGTCCCAGGCACTGCCGGTGCGGTGATCCTCCAGCAGGTCGCCATTGATGAAGCCGGGCTCGCCATTGATGTAGGCGCAGCGCGTCGCCTCCTCGAACACCGCCAGGGCGTGGCGGGTCAGCGGATCCGAAGCCTCTCCCGCGCGGCCGGCCCGAACGCGCTCCCAGAATTCCCGGTCCACCATGACGGAGTTGTTCGCCGTCCAGAGCCCACCCTCCGACTTGGCACGGATGAAGCGGAACACTCCGGGATCGCGCCAGGACTTCGTCGCCATGCGCGCGGCACGGCGGGCGCCGCCCACCTGCACCTCGACGGAGAGATGGTGGTCCACCAGCAGCGCCTGCTCCCAGGGCTGCAGCGCCTCGTCTTCCGGATCGCGGCTGCGGGCGGGTTCGATGACCTCGCGGCGGATATTGACGAAGGCGCGCATCAGGGAGAGCGGGCCGGAAGCAGGCCGCCCCTGCATGCCGGCGATGGGCGTGCCGCGCGGACGAATGGCGGAGAAGTCGAGCAGCAGCACGGAATCGCTCTGGCCCTCGAAGGCCATGCTCTCCAGCAATTCAATGGCCTTGGCCCAGCCCTCGCGGCTGTCCTCGATGCGGTGGCGCAGGGCGCCGGACGGCGCAGAGGCGGGATCGGCCAGGAATTCGCGGGCGATCCAGGCGCGGATCTCGGCTTCCTGCTCCGCGGTGAAGGCATCGAGGGTGGTGCCCCAGGGCAGCAGCCCGAAATCGCAGCCGAAGTCGTGCAGCCCGGCGCGGTCGCGCGGGAAATCGGGATGCGCCGGGTCGAGATGCAGCAGCAGATGCGGCGCGCGGCCCCAGTCCACCGCCATCAGTTCGTCGTCATAGGCGCGGCCGACGCCGGAGCCGTTCAGCAACAGGTAGAATTTGGCGAAGGAGGCAATGGCCGTCGCGCAATTGGTGAAGACTTCCATGTTGCGCGCGGCCTGCTGTGCATCGCCATGCTGCAGGTGCCGGCCGGAAGTGATGAGCGCGCCGGTGGCGATAGCATTGCGCAGCCGGGCGCGCTCCACCTGGTCCCGCGTGGTCAGAGGGCGGCCAAGCAGGGAGATGTTCCCTTCCGCCACGCGATCAGCGACGCGGCCGAAATCCTCCTGGTCCTCGGGCCGGAAGACAGTGCGGCGCGCCACGGCCAGCCCCATGCCGGGGTCGAGCGGCCGCGGCGGCAGCGGCGCCTCGCCGAAGCTGGCACCAGGGAGCGAGTGGATCAGGGCGTAGTGTGGCGCCAAGGCGCCGGCCAGGGAACCGTCCATGCTGGTCTTCCTTGCCTCTCACCTCTGCGGCGAGTCGGTGCCACATCATATGGTGGTTTTCTGGGCTGTGAACCCCCTAGATATGGGGATAACAGCTTGAGGGCGGTAGGGTTGCGGCGTACGGGATCCGGTATTGAGCCGGATCAGTGGTTTGAACCGGCAGTGCCGATACAGCTTCGTTCTCTCTTTTAATTTGCATCAACAATGCTTCTTTATGCGCCTGCCGCCCCCGCCGAATCGACCAGAGCCCGGACCATCACGCCGCGGCCAGGTGGCAGGCGCCACGCGAGCCGCTGTCCCGCCAGGGTTGATACGCGCACGCATGTCTATACGCCGGCGAAGGGTGCGGCGCGGCTGACGCGGGTGCTACCGGATGGGTGCCAGGGCTCGATCAGCCTGCGCCCTGCCGGCGACATCCTCGGCTACGCCCCCCGCCGGGGAGCGCTCCTACGGCGCCGGGACGCTGACCGCCGCTGTCGGCTGCATCGAGCGGCGCCGGCTCGATGCGCTGTTCCGCCGCTATCCGGTTCTGGAGCGCCGTTGCCTGGAACTCTGCACCCGCGAATTGGCGGCGCAGGACCAAGTGCTGGCACTCGGCCCGCTGACACTTCCCAGGGCACAGGAATGCCGGAGGCATCGCGGGCCGGTCTACGATCTGCCCGCCACCCGCGCCGATATCGGCGAATTGCTCGGCCTGACACAGGAAACCGTCAGCCGCCGCGTGCCCGGATCGGTGACGTCCTGCATCCAGGTCGGCGCCGCGACGGATTCCGGGAAGCCGAGGGCCGGGATGGCGAGCAGCAGCGCCACCTGCTTCAGCTCCTCCCGCGAATCACCAGGGACCGGCCCATTGCGGCATCTAGGGCGAAAGTTCGGTCAGCAGGCTGGAATGGATCCAGCCCTGGGGCTGGTCGTCCCCCACCTCGACCCAGCCGCCCAGGGCACGCCCATGGACGCGGAATGTCTCGCCGCGGCGGGTGACGCGCAGCACGGTGTAGTTGTTGCCCGGCCCCTGCCGCAGATTGGCTGGCGACCTCACCATGACCTGAGGCACCGCCTCCTGGGCTGCGGGGGCCGGGCGCGCCGGTGGCGGAGGAGCGTTTGCCGGGGCTGTGCTGCCCCTTGCCGGAGCTGGGGGTGCGGGTGGCGGCGCCGGTTGCGGGGCGGGCGTGACCGCCGCCACGGACGGGGTCCCGGCCTGTGCCGGCGCGGCCGGCGGCGCCTCG
>Ga0182742_1003655_pt1 | contig 14744 bp, 14 predicted proteins | sample eDN5th37CBELigMG_FD_128880 | JGI IMG/M metagenome (GOLD analysis project Ga0182742, IMG submission 128880) | Enriched Miracle-Growth compost microbial communities from Emeryville, California, USA - eDNA 5th pass 37_C BE-Lig MG (version 2)... ... | reverse complement strand
CCACGCTGGTCGATGAGAGCGAAATCGATCGCCAGTACTGCGGCCGCCGGTCGCCCTTCTCGAAAGTCGCCATACAACTCGGATGCGATCACCTCGAGTATGTAATCGCCTGGCCGCGCACTCCCGAGCGGAGCCACTGCATTGAACGGCCCGGCGTGCTGCAACCATTCGGCAATGCGGCTGCCCAGGATCTCCCGCGGATCTGCGGCAAATGCATTGTAGGGGTCGGAGATATAACGAACGTCATCGAGGCGATAAACCAATGTCTTTCTTCCGAAGGGCGCCGCAACTCGCACGTTGCCGATGCGCAACGTTTCCTCGAAGCGCGCGGCCTGCTTCGCGCTCTCGCTCGGCAGATCGATGAGATACCTGGTCGGCTCCATCATCGGTCTGCCGATCGAACAACCTGCGACGGTCACTGCCGTGCATGCGGCGAGTAGCATGCCTCTGGATCTCATCGTTTGCTCACCGGTAACTGAACTTTCTCGGGTGGCCCGCCAAACAGAACCGCGGCAGGATCGCGCTTGATCGTCTCCGAGAGTTCGCGAAGGTTGTCGGCGGTTGTCCGCAAATCCTGAACCGTGACGCGAATGTCGTATTGATTGTCACCCAGCATGGCATCGACGCGCGTCGCCACTTCGTCGAGCCGCCGCACCAATCGATCGAGCTGGTTCGCGGATGAGTGAGCTTTCGCCAGCGTTTCATCGATCGGCGCAGCCTCGAGGGCGTGATCGACACGTTTCAGGACCGAGCGCGCCTCGCTCAAGACCTCCTCCATGTCGGCCGAGAGCTGTGCAACGGGCAGTTCGTGCACCTTCGCGTTGAGATCCGCGATGAGCGTATTGAGATTGCGTCCGAGCTTGCGGATATCCGCATCGTCGAGACTGGCGAGAAACGACTGTGCTTTGGCGATGATCTCACCCGCCACGCTGGGCGCGGACGGCAGATAGGTGTACTTCGGTGTCCACTCGAACGGCAGCGACGGATATTTATGCGGCGCCATGAAATCGAGCTCGAGATATTGCTGCCCCGTCACCCCTGCAAGCTGGGTCTGGGCGCGCAGCCCGCGTTCGATGAGCGTCTGAATTTCTTCCTGCATCTGCGCCGCCTCTTCCTCCGATTCGCTCGCCTTGACGCGCACGACGATGTAGTCACGACGCCGATCGATGGGTACATCGCGCTCATAAGCCGCCGCCGACGTGAGAATCTCGGTGACGTGTCCCAGCGGCACTCCCCGGAAGTTGACTTGAGCGCCGATCTCCAGACCGGCGATGGATTGATCGAAGTAGGTTTCGAACATGAAGGTGGGCTGAAACCAGCTGCGCCAGGCGAGCGCGCCGAGCACCACGACGATCAGCGACCCGCTCACCAGAACGAACAACCCCAACCGTACGTAGCGCTCTTGCTGCTGCATCGCTAGCCCCTGCGTTCGGTGCGTAAAGCATCGGGCTGGCGATTGAAGAACTGTTGCACGCGCGGGTCGCGGCTGCTGTTCTTCAGAATGTCGGGCTTGTCGTCCGCGATGATGGCGCGCGTGATCGGATCGAGCATGATGGCGCGGTCGGCGATTGCAAAGATGCTCTGCAACTCGTGGCTGACGATGACGACGGTGGCGCCGAGATTGCGCCTCAACGCGAGAATGGTCCGATCCAGATTGGCCGCCGTCACCGGATCGAGACCCGCCGAGGGCTCATCGAGCAGCAGGATGCCGCCGCCGAGCGCCATGGCCCGGGCGATGCCCGCGCGTTTGATCATCCCTCCGGAAAGCTCGGCGGGCATCGAGGATTCGGCGTGCTCCATCTCGAGCTCCCGGAGCAGCATCCGCACCGTGAGGTTCTTCTGCTCGAGGGTCAGTCGCGTCAGGCGATCGAGCGGAAAGCGCACATTCTCCAGCACGGTGAGCGAACCGAACAGTGCGCCGCCCTGATACATCACGCCCAGGCGCCGCTGCAAGCCTGCCCTCACCTCGGAGCTCGCGTGCACCATGCTCTCACCCTCGATGAGGACATCGCCCGCCAGCGGCGCATGCAAACCGCAAATCGTCTTCATCAAACTCGACTTGCCGCTGCCGGAGCCGCCGACGATCACGACGATCTCGCCACGGCGGACGTCGAAGGAGGCATTCTCCAGCAACACTTGTGCACCGAATCCCACGCGCAGGTTGCGAACGCTGATCGCGTATCGCATCCCTGCCTGCGTTGCTGCGGTGTCGGCCATGGCCTGTCCGGAATGATCGGCGCAGGCCATGACTCGAAACGACGCGTTCAGTTCTTCAACGCAATGTGCACGCCTTCGGCCGCCAGGTTGAACTGCAGACCGATGTCGGTCTCGATCAGTTTGATCACGACACCATGTTCATTCTTCAGATAGGTGGCCGTCGCTCCGCCTGCAACCGCGACGCCGGCCGCCGCCGCCACGTAGTTGCCCGCGAAATCCTCGATCCGTTTAAGGTCGTACACCTCGCCTCTGGCGGTGTACTTGGAGGCGCCGACGTTGACGACGGAGATCCCCTTGACGGTGAATTCGTGAGTCTTGTTCCGATACTCGAGATCGCCATGACCCCAGGTATAGCCAATGCCTGCGGCCACGCTGCCGCCTTTCAGAGTCAGGGTGCCCACCGGCACTGCATTCGCCGCGACGGGTGCAGCCGAAGCCGGCTCCTTCGCGTGTGCAGTCATGGAAACGAATACGGACATCAATACAGCCAGGATCGCGCCGCGCATGTAAACCTCCACTTGGAAAGAGCGGTCATGCTGACCCTTCTTTCCTGTGTTCGCTGCCCCCCAAAGGAGGCACCGAGGCGCGAACTCAAGCTCGCGCCGGCAGCGCCGACTTGCGGACGCGCACGGGAACGCACTTGTACGATGGCGTGCCGCTCTCCGGGTCCATGTGATCGAGCGGCAGCAACACGTTGGCTTCCGGATAATAGGCGCCCACCGAGCCGGCAGCGATGTCATGTTCGACGACCGTGAGCCCAAGCATGCGCAGATCGCGTCCGCTTTGAGTGGCGCTCTCGATATCGACCAGGTCGCCGTGCTCGAGTCCTCGCTCGCGCAGATCCGCCTCGTTCATGAAAACGATGTCTCGTCGTCCGAAGATGCCGCGATATCGATCGTCCAGGCCGTAGATGGTCGTGTTGTATTGGTCGTGGCTGCGCACCGTGGTGAGCCTGAGCACATCCGAGCCCGCACCCTGCGGGTCTTCGCCCAAACCGGTGCACACCAGAAACTCCGCCTTGCCCGAAGGCGTTCTCCAGACGCGCTGCGTGGCCGGCAGCGGCAGGCGAAATCCACCGGGCACACGAATGCGCTCGTTGTAGTCTGCGAAGTCGGGAAACACCGCTTCGATGCCGGCACGAATCCGATCGTAATCGGCGACCATCTCCATCCATGGCACTTTGCTCTCTGGCAGCGTCGCGGTGGCGATGCCCGCGACGATGTCAGGCTCCGAACGCAACAAGGGCGATGCAGGGGGCAGCTTGCCACGCGACGCATGCACCATCGACATCGAATCTTCGACCGTGATCGACTGAGGGCCACTCGCCTGCAGATCGCGTTCGGTTCGCCCCAGACAAGGCAGCAGAAAGCTCTGCTTGCCCACCATCAGGTGCGAGCGGTTGAGCTTGGTGGCGACGTGTACGGACAGATCGAGATTGCGCAAGCTCGTAAGACAACGCGTGGTATCGGAAATCGCAACGGCGAGATTTCCGCCCATGCAGATCAGCGCCCTGGCGCGGCCTTCGATGACTGCCTGCATGGCGCGCACCGCATCGTGACCATGAGTCCTCGGCGGCTTGAAACCGAAGGTGGACTCGATCCGCTCCAACATCTCGGCAGAGGGCTTCTCGGTGATCCCGACGCTGCGATCGCCCTGGACATTCGAATGCCCGCGCACCGGACAGATGCCCGCTCCCGGTTTTCCGATGTTTCCTCGGAGCAGTAGCAGGTTCGCGATCTGCTGCACATTCGACGTGCCGCGCATGTGCTGCGTGATGCCCATGCCATAGGAAACGATCGTGGCATTGGAACGTGCATAAGCTCGCGCCACCGATTCGAACGCCGAACGCGCGATGCCGCTCGCCGCCTCGATGTCCTCCCAGCGAGTCGCGCTCAGATCCGCGATCAGCGCTTCGATGCCGTGGGTATGTTCGGCGATGAAGCTCGAGTCGAATACTTCGCCGGGGCTCTCGAGCTCCAGCGCCACCACCGCCTTCATGATTCCTTTCAACGCCGCAACGTCGCCGCCCACCTTCACCAGATGATAAGCCGACGCGATTCTGGTCGAACCCAACGATCCTCGTCCGAGCGCGGCCATCTCGATGGGGTCCTGCGGATCGGTGAACCGCTCGAGCGCGCGCTCGCGCAATGGATTGAAGACGATGATGGGCACCCCTCTTTCGCCCATCTTGTACAGCGTCTCCATCATGCGCGGATGATTGGTGCCAGGGTTGTGCCCCATGGCGATCAGCAACTCACAGGACTCGAAGTCATCCAGCGATACGCTGCCCTTGCCCATGCCGATGGACACCGGCAGTCCGACGCTGGTCGCTTCGTGGCACATGTTCGAACAGTCGGGAAAGTTGTTGGTGCCGAACTCCCGTCCGAACAGCTGATACAGAAATGCGGCCTCGTTCGATGTGCGCCCCGAGGTGTAGAGCTCGAGCATGTCGGGATCGGGCAGCGCACGCAGGACCTCGCCGATGCGTTTGAATGCATCCGCCCATTCGATCGGCTGGTACGTGTCCGATGCGTGATCGTAGACCATCGGATGCGTGAGCCGGCCCTCGCCCTCCAGTTCGTAGTCGCTGCGTTCGAGCAGCGACGACACGGTGTTGCGAGCGAAGAACTCCGGCGTCGCGCGCTTATGCGTCGCCTCCCAAGCGACGGCTTTGGCGCCGTTCTCGCAGAACTGGAATGTCGAGGTGTGATGCTTGTCGGGCCATGCGCAGCCGGGACAGTCGAAGCCGTCCGGCTTGTTCGTGCGCAGCAGGGTAAGTGGCGCTTCCGCCAGATCCATCTGCTCACGCACCGCTTTCGCCACGGCGCGAAGCGCCCCCCAGCCGCCGGCTGCGCTTCCATAAGGATGGACACCGGGAACATCTCGTTTACGCGTCATCGTTCCTCGCAGGATTTCCGGAAAAGAATGCTCGATGGATCAGTGCCTCGATGGATCGACGTCGGGCATGATCTTGCCCATCTCCATCGCCTGGCTCGGCGCGCCCTCCAGAATGGCGATGACGATCTGATCGTCCGGCGCCCCCGTGGCAGCCTGGAGCGATTCCCAGATTCGCGTCAGCAGGTCGCGCTTGTACTCGCCCGAACGCCCCGACCGTATCAACAGCGTCAGTGCAACGGCCGCAGCCGGCTCGCCCGCAGTAAAGCCGTTGCCCGCGGGATATTCCTGAAAGATCACATGCACCCAGGCCGGCGGCACACCGGAGAATTCCGAGTGGGTCGCGGTGAGCCGGGCTGCGAGCTGCGCCTTCGACGCCTCACCGAGCACCGGCTTGTGTCATCACAGTGTAGAGCGGCACGACATGAGCTCCGTGAGTTGTCGTATCAGTCTCAGCGCAGCAGGTTGACTTTCGCGAGGTCGATCAGCTCGCCCGCTCGTCCGTCCAGCACGGCCCGCATCATGAACAGGCCGAACTTGTGCGCTTCGTCGAAAGTCTTGGCCGGCGGCATGACCAGTTCCTGACGAGCGGTCACGACGTCAAGCAACGCTGGTCCGTCATGCGCGAGAACTTCGCGCACGGCTCCAGCGAGATCCTGCGGCGACTCCACCCGAATCGCTTTGACGCCCATGGCAGTGGCCATGGCAGCGAAGTCGGGATTGGTCAGATTGCAATCCATGTCGAGAAAGCCGGAGGCCTTCATTTCCATCTCCACGAATCCGAGCGTGCCGTTGTTCAGAACCACCACCTTCACGGGCAGCCGGTGCTGGAGCAGCGTCACGAATTCGCCCATCATCATCGTGAAGCCGCCATCGCCCGACAGCGAAATGACCTGACGCTTCGGATATGTCGCCTGCGCGCCGATCGCCTGCAGCATCGCGTTCGCCATGGAGCCATGATTGAAGGATCCGAGCAGACGGCGACGACCATTCATCTTCAGATATCGAGCCGCCCACGCGACCGGCGTGCCGACATCGCAGGCGAAGATCGCGTCGTCGTTGGCCAGCTGGCTCACCACCCGGTTCACGTACTGAGGATGGATGGTGCGTGTGTGCGGGCCGTTTTCAGCGAGTGCGTCGAGGTCCGCGCGAGCCTTGCGATAGTGATCGATCGCATCATCGAGGTGCGTCGTATCGACCTTCTTGTCGATCAGCGGCAGCAGCAGCTTGAGTGTGTGGCCCACCGTGCCGGTCAATCCGAGCTCCAGGCTGCATCGATTGCCCAACGCGCTCGCTCTCACATCGATCTGGGCGATGCGAGCGTCGTCAGGCAGGAACTGCCGGTAAGGAAAATTCGTGCCGAGCATCAGCAACGTGTCGCACGTTTGCATCGCTCGGTAGCCTGATGCGAAGCCGAGCAAGCCTGTCATGCCGACATCGAACGGATTGTCGTACTCGAGGTATTCCTTGCCGCGCAGCGCGTGGACGATGGGCGCTTTCAGCCGCCGCGCGAGCTCCACGACTTCATCGTGTGCTCCTGCGCAGCCCGCTCCACACAGCAGCGTGACCCTGCGTCCCTCGTTCAACAGCGAAGCAAGATTGCGAATCTCCCGATCTTGAGGCTGCACGATGGGCGGTGTGGGCAGCAGCCAGCGCGGCACCTTTGTATCGAGTGGCTGCAGAGCTACGTCACCAGGGATGACGACGACGGCGACACCGCTTTGAGCTACTGCCACACGCATCGCGCGCAGCAGTACTTGAGGCAGCTGCTCGGCGTGACTGACGAGCTCGACGTAGTGGCTGCACTCCTTGAACACCTGTTCTGGATGCGTTGCCTGGAAGTAATCGATGCCGATCTCCCGGCTCGGGATATGAGCCGCGATGGCGAGCACCGGCACCTGGCTGCGCTGCGCATCATACAAACCGTTGATGAGGTGTAGATTCCCCGGGCCGCAGCTGCCGGCACACACCGCAAGTTTGCCGGTGAGATGAGCTTCCGCGGCAGCCGCGAACGCCGCACCTTCCTCGTGGCGCACGTGTATCCATTCGATCGTACGGCTCCGGCGCAGCGCGTCCGTCATGCCGTTGAGCGAATCGCCGACCACGCCATAGATGCGAGCCACACCCGCCTGCGTCAATGTCTCAACCAGATAGTCAGCCGCCGTGTTCATCCGACGCTCCGGATGTGTCGTCTATACGGCTGACCCCACTGCGCTTGGCCCGGCTCGCAAATTTCTTCGGCTTGGCCTCGACCGCGTAGTTCCTGAGAATGCGCAGGTCGGTGACCGAGTACGCCATGCCCAGTCGATAGCCTCGCCCGAGGCGCCGCGGCTTGAGCTTGTGAACGTCTTCACCTTCGACCGCTGGAATGCGCAGGTCCGCCGTCCCCGACCACACATCGGCGAACACTAGATTGTCCACCAGCGAAAGCGTCAGCTCATCCACCGGCGGCTCGTGCTGGCTCGCGGCGGCAAGTTGTGGAAAGTAACGGCGGATGGTCGTCGGACGATTGAAGACCGTCGTTGGATCGGCCACCGGTTCTTCGAGCTGCAGGCTTGCGGTCGCGATTCGCTCGCCATGCGCGGCGACGCTCGCACCGAAGCGGCTGCCCGGAGCCAGCGGCGCCGCAGCCGGACTGCTGGCGGCGAAACTTCGCGTTTGGAAGATACTGCCGAGCTTCTTCGGAAATCCCTGGATCCAGCCACGCGCCAGCGCGGCGTCGTTGTCGACGAAGATATAAGGACAGTAGTTGACCGCCATGCTGCCGTAACGCGCCTCCACCAGGATGAAGGCTTCGCGATACTGATAGCGAGCGGGATCGGTGAGCTCGTCGTTGGCGGCGGTGAACTGCCAGTCGAGAAACCAGAAGAAGGCACGCCCGTTGGACGCTTCGTCCACGCTCAGACCTGGCGGCAGGATCGCAGCGACGGCCCGCGGATCGGCCCAGTATTCGATGGCGATGCATTCGCTCGAGTAGTGCCACGGCGGCGGTGGCACCAGAGTCGATTGCCCCTGAGGTGTCAGTGGCACTGCAAAGCCATTCAGCATAGCGGCTCCTGTCGCGTCGATTGAATCATTGCCGCGCGACGCGCACGAGCCGCTCCGCATTCAGCGGAAACTATGATCCATGCCGCCCATCGATGCTGCCACCCCACGATGGACGATCGTCTCTACTCCTCATGGTGGAGAAAATGTTTTGTGTGGAAACGTCATTCGCCGGCGCGCGCTTGTCGTGTGCATGACGATGCAGCGCCGATTCGGATGCCACGCCCAAGGCTTCCGCCAGTCGCACCAGCTCCGGTATCGAATCGGTCTGCAACTTTCGCATCACGCGTCGCCGATGCGTCTGTGCCGTACACTCGCTGATACCCAGCGCTCCCGCCATCTGTTTGCATGCCATGCCGTCCAGTGTCATGGCGAGCACCTCGATCTCGCGCGGCGAAAGAGTTTCCAGCCGCTGCCACATTTGCTGCGAACGGCGTCGTCGCTCGCGCGCGGCGCTGTCGAGCGCGATACCCGATCGAATCGCTCTTAGCACCTCTTCCTTTGGCAACGGCAATGTGAAGAAGTCGAGCGCGCCCGCCTTGATCGCCTGCACCGAGTTGGAGATCTCGGGCTGCTGGGTGACGAACACCACTGGAATGTCCCGCCCGGCCAGCTGTTGCTGCAGATCCAGGCCATTGCCGTCGGCGGTCACTACATCCAACACCAGGCACGCTGGAGCACCGGGCCGGGGATACGCCAGGAACTCAGCCGCCGACTCGAACATCGTCGTATGCATGCGTTCTGCCAAGAGCACCTGCTCGAGCGCGATTTGCACGAGCCGATCGGCACTGATGACGAACACCATTTCACGCAGCTCGCTCATGTTCCTTCCTCACAACGCAGCATCGACAGCGCAACGGACGATCGCGACGCCAACGGCCAACTCCGGTCGCGCCGGTTTCTGCAACCGGAGCGCACATCGCTATCGACCCATGAGGTGAGCGCCGGTCTCTGCGAGAGCAGCCCGCGACGCTGAGCCACGGCCACTGCTTCCACACGAGTGTTCGCGCCCAGTTTGAAAAGAATGGCCTTGACGTGCGATTTGGCGGTGCCGACGCTGCGCTCGAGCCTGAGCGCGATCGCCTTGTTGGGCAGCCCTTCCATCATGAGCTGCAGCACTTGCATCTCCCGTGCAGTCAGCGACGGCAATGCAAGGCTCACGGCGATCCTGGAGATGAAGGTCGGGTCGATCATGGTGGCGCCCTCGTGCAGACGGCGAACCGCGCCGATGACGGCATCGACCTTGCTGGTCAGAGGCAGGTAACCTGCGACTCCAAACTCGATGGCCCGACGTATGGCCACTTCACTTTCGTTCTCGGTGACGATCAGCACCCGGCAGGTTCGTCCACCCGCCGCCGCCAGCACTGAAATGCCCGCCTCGTAATCCGTCACGACGACGCTCTTCGTCGCAGCACTGGCGATGGTCTGCAGCAGTTCGTCGGTCGAGCGGCATTCGAAGACGCGCAGGTCCTGCTGTATGCCCATACCTCTGGCAAGCCCTGCCGCCATGAGCGGGCTGCCATGAAAGATCAACACCGGAACTCGGTGATCGGGGGGCGTGTTCATGCGAGCTACCTCCAAGTGACAGGTTCCATCCTCCCCCCATCGCCCAGAGGTCATGTAGCCCCAGAACCGTGACACCTGCCACCCCTAGTATGGGGGAGTGATCCGTACCTCCTGGCGCAGACGACCCTCCGACCCGCCCGAAGCATGCAGTGTGGCGTGTTCCGTCGCAGACCGGATCGGGCGGTTCGAGACGCGAGCGACACCCAGCCCCTGCGCCCGTCGCATCAGTTCCGGAATCGAGTTCACTTGCATCTTGCGCATGAGCCTGCGCCGATGGGTTTGCGCCGTGCATTCACTGATGCCCAGAGCCGCAGCCATTTGTTTGCATGCCAGACCCTCGAGCGTCATGCCCAGCACTTCTCGCTCGCGCGAGGACAGAGTTTCCCAGCGGCGGCGAAGTTGACGCGACTGCTGCCAATGATCGCGCCTGGACACATCCTGATCGAGGGCCGTCCGCACCGCCTTGAGCAGTGCTTCGTGGGGCAACGGCATGGTCAGAAAATCCTGCGCTCCCGCTTTCATCGCCCGCACCGAAGTCGCGATCTGCGCCTGCTGGGTGACGAACACGACGGAAATGTCGCGAGCGTTGCGCTGCTGCTGGAAATCCAGCCCGCTCATGTCCGAGAGCACCACATCGAGTATCAGACAGGCAGGCGCGTCCGGCCGCTCGCATGCAAGGAAATCGGCAGCCGACTCGAACATGATCGTATGGATGCGCGCCGCCGCCATTGCCTGCTCGACCGCGGCTCGCACCAGACCATCGGCGCTGAGGACAAACACCACCTCTCGCGGCTTGTTCATGTGCCTTCCTCGCTACGCAGTGCCTGTACGGAGGTCGCCGCCAACGCGGGCGACCAGAACGATTTGGTCGGTGGCCGGGAATGATGAGGAGCGACGGCATCGTCCCATGACGACGGCGCAGTTTCCTTGGACAGCAGCCCGCGACGCTGCGCCACGGCCACGGCCTCGACACGAGTAGTCGCACCCAGCTTGAAAAGAATGGCCTTGACGTGCGACTTGGCGGTACCGACGCTGCGCTTGAGTCGCAGCGCGATCGCCTTGTTGGACAGACCTTCCATCATCAACCGCAGCACTTCGAGCTCGCGGCCCGTCAGGGCGGGCGAAGCAAGGCTGGTCGCGATCCGCGCCATGAACGATTGATCGATGAAGGTGCCGCCATTGAATATGCATCGGGCCGCGCGAGTCACGACTTCCACGGGGGTCGTGAGCGGCAGATAACCGCGCGTACCCAGCTCCACCGCGCGACGGATGCCGATTTCACTGTCGTGATCGGTGACGATCAACACACGACACGAGCGTCCCTTGTCGCTCAACAAACGAATACCGGTTTTGTAGTCGGTCACGACGACGCCGAGACGCTTCGGATCGGTCGCATGCAACAGATACTCAGGCTCGCAACGTTCGACGCTGCAATCCTCCTGGGCGCCGAACGCCGCTTCCAGGCCTGCCGCTACCAGGTCGTTGTGATGGGCGATGACTACGCATAGATCTTCGTATGACACGGCGGTTGACCTCGATTGAACTTCTACGATGCGGCGGCCGCTGACATGAGCGGGGCGCTCAGCAGGGCTTCTCGGCCGCGGCGGGATCCCTTTGAACCTGACGGGTGTCGCGACGATCGCCGGACATGCGAACCTCCATCCTGGACTTCGTATCGAGTGTGATGCGCGAGCCGTCCTGGAGTTGCGCCACTCGATGTTCGCCAAACTGTGTCTCGAACCGATCCGGACGCGTCGAAACAAACCGCGTTCTTGCGGGCGTGCTCGGCCATTGTAGATGGGACCTGCGCGCTGCATGTATACGCGCGATGTGCAGATACGCTCAAGTCAGTTCTCCAGGGCGGAGCGCGAACCGCTGCCGCGACAGCCGTAACGATCAGCATCCGCTCATCGCGCCATTCCAGTGCAACGCGCAGGCAACGGCGCAGGGCGCACGGCCCGCGCCTGCACTCACCTCACGACGGCGACCGGCGCATCGAAGAAGTAACCCACGCCGCGTTCGGTGCGGATGAAACGGGGTTGGGTCGGGTCGTCCTCGATCTTGCGTCTGAGCCGCAGGATCTGGACGTCGATCGAGCGGTCGTAGACTTCCGTACTGTGCAAGCGGGACAGGTCGAGCAGTTGATCGCGGGTGAGTATCCGCTTCGGCGCGGACAGAAAAGCGCACATCAGACTGAACTCACCGCGCGAAATGGAAACCCGCTCGCCCGACGGAGACTGCAGGCGGTGCAGTCTGACGTTCAATTCCCAGCCGGCGAAGCGATACGCCCGCACGGCCTTGTCGACACCGGAGGCGGCTGCGGTCAATTGCGACCGGCGCAGCACCGCCCGGATCCTGGCCAGCAATTCCCGCGACGAGAACGGTTTGGTCACGTAATCATCGGCGCCGAGCTCCAGTCCCATCACCCGGTCCGCCTCCTCGCTCAGAGCCGTGAGCACGACGATCGGCAACTTCGAGCTCTCCCGAATGCTGCGTGTGAGGGCGATGCCTTCGGACCCTCTGAGCTGCGGCTCCAGCAGCAGCAGATCGATCGCCTCCTGGCCGATGACTTCCAGCATCTGCTTGCCCGTGTTGACTGCCGTGACCCGAATGTCGTGCTGACCGAGATACTCGCTGATGCGCCCGCACGTCTCCGAGTCGTCATCCGCCACCAATACATGCGCGCCTGCCGTCTCCATGTCGCCTCCCGATAAGGTCACTGCTTCGAGACGCGACTAGCTTCCTACAACGAACTGCGCCCGCCAATCATCGAATACGTTATCCCCATCGGAGCACGCGCGCGCCATCCCCGATGGCCAACGGCTACCAACTCAGCGCGATACCGCCGTAGACAGATGTTTCCCCGCGCACCGCCAACCTTGCTTCAGAGCGCTGCGCACGCACGAAATAGTGCACGTTGAAGTTTGGCGAGGCATCGAACACGAAGCCCAGCGACGCATCGGGGACGAGCCTGCGGCGCTCGCTACCACTCATCGTGAGATCGCTGTGGCGAAATTGACCCTGCAGGAATGCATTGTAGATAGACAGCCGCGCGCCCAGCGTCATATAGAAGAAGCGTTCGCTTCGAGCGCTGCCGGACATGCGATCGCCGAGACCCAACGGCGAGCTGTGCAGGGCCCAGTGCGATTCGCCGAAATGTCCTACTCGGGCGGCCACGCCGACACTGAGGTCCGTCAGCAAGCCGGCGCCTGCGCCCATCCGATAGAGCCACTGAGCGTTGCTCCGCCCCAGCTCCATCACCGCACTCGCTCGCGTCACTTCATGCATGACGCGGACCGTCGGTTCGCCGCCATCGGAGATCTGATGATGCCAACCGCGAGGCTGATCCGAACCCATCACTCGATGAATGTGCCGCTGAGCTGCGGGAACGAATTCGGACCCGAGCACGCCCACCAGCAGGGTCGTGGCGGCAGATTGCGTTCCGCCCCATCGAATCACGCTCGCCGATGTATAAAGGATGCCCGAATAAGGCCGGTCGCCACGCAGAACGTCCGTCTCGGTGATCCGCAATGGCGTGAACGCCGCTCCGCCGAGCTCGAGCTCATATCGATAGCTCTGCGCAGTCACTCCAAGCTTCCGATCCATGCGACGCAGCCACTGCGGCCCGGTCCCCGACTGCTCGAACAGATCGCCGGCCAACGTCAATGCGAGGCCCCCGGTGTAGTCCGCATCGTTCCCCATCCCACTGAACAGATCCTCATCGACACGCACGGTGAAGCGGGTGTCGGCGCGCCCCAGCGCAGGCAGCATGCTTGCCAGGATCAGGATCGCTGCCACTGCAATGTTCATTGCCCGCGGCGTCACATCCGTACGCTGGTGTAGCGCCGGTTGATGTTGCCACCCTCGAGCTGGATGCTCGGCGGCGTGGCTTCGGCATTGGTGAATGTCCAGGAAAGCTCCTGTCCGTAACATTGCTCGCGGTCGGTGATCTCGACGGAGCTGCGTTCGGCGCTCGCCTTGGGATAGGCGGCGAGGATCGTCGCAAGAACGAGTGCAGTTGCTTGAATGCCCATCTCGGTCTCCGGCTTCACCAGCGAGAGCTCGAGAATCCGAGTCCAAGGCTACCGGCTCACTACAACTTGCGGAGATGGGGATTTCAGTCGAAGCGACGTCGATATTGGAAACGATACAGACGTTTTCAGCTGAGGCATCGCGATGCGCGCAAGCAACAACTGAGGAAACAAACGCGCTCGCTGCAATCCGACCACACGCACGACATTTTCAAACGAAACCGATTCGCCGGCGATCGGCAATGCAGCCGACACGACTGCTGCGCACGGTATGACAACGTCAGTGCCGGAGGCGTCCATGAAATCCCTGATCGCGTTGTTGTTCGTGCTGATGCCGACCCTCAGCTGGTCATGCGAAGTAGGCAGCCTCAGAAAATGTCAGAAACAATTGCTCGCACTGCTCTCCCTGCGGGTCGACGCCATGCAGACCGCGTTCGGCGACATGTCCGTAGCACTGCCCCCCGATCTGGAAGTCCGCTTCATCAGTTCCAACGATCCCACCTACCGGGGAGCGCGCGGTTCCATCTATTACGATGCGGAACGACAGCTGCTGTTGATTCCTCGATCGATGACGCGATCGAAGACTCCGTCGCTGAGCGCCGCGGCCTATTACTGGCCCTTCTATCTCAACTCGGAATTTCGCGAGGCCTTTCCCATCGTCGAGAGCATCGACAATGCGATATGGGGCACGTTCCTGCACGGCGCGGCGCGCAGCAGCGGGCAGAGCTGGCCGCACAGCAACTGCCACGCCGCCGACATCAACAAACGTCTACCTTGCCGGATGCTGTTGACCGCAGCGGCCCGACTCGTGAAGACACCCAGCGAGCCGTTCTACAACGAGAACCGACTGGACCGTCTGTGGCCGGACGACATGGCCAGCTTTCAGCGACGCAACTACGACGTGCACCACTCTGCCTATGCAGATGTGGTAAAGCTCGGCGGCTTCCCTCTGCTGCGCCCTCTGATCGCGGACTTCGGTCTGCCACGCGT
>Ga0182742_1003654_pt1 | contig 14745 bp, 11 predicted proteins | sample eDN5th37CBELigMG_FD_128880 | JGI IMG/M metagenome (GOLD analysis project Ga0182742, IMG submission 128880) | Enriched Miracle-Growth compost microbial communities from Emeryville, California, USA - eDNA 5th pass 37_C BE-Lig MG (version 2)... ... | reverse complement strand
TTATTTCATGGGTAGTTGCAGCAGGTATCGTACAAAATATGTTATCGCCTGATGGTATTGTCAATGAGCTATTAATGAAATCAGGAATTATTAATGAAACTATACTATTTTGGGGTGTAGGCGAGTATTTTTGGGGGTTACTCGGTGCAACAAATGTATGGAAAGATGTCGGCTGGAATACAATTATTTATTTAGCCGCAATGACTATGATAGATCCTGCGCAATATGAAGCAGCTGAAATAGATGGAGCGGGTCGTCTACAACGCATGTGGCATATTACACTACCTGGAATTAAATCAGTTGTAGTCGTACTGCTTATTATGAATATTGGTTATTTATTAGAGTCAGGCTTTGAACCTCAATATTTATTAGGGAATTCAATGAACTTAAAATACTCTGAGAACTTAGACATCTTCGTCCTGCGATATGGTATTAATATGATGAATTTCAGTTTTGCAACCGCAGCGGGAATGTTTAAAACGGTCGTCAGTTTCATATTACTTGCAATAGCCAATACGGTCGCTAAACGTGCTGGCGAAGCTAGACTGTACTAGGAGGGATAATAATGGGAAGAAGTCATTCATTAAGTGATAAGATCTTTGATATTATTAACTATACGCTACTAATCATTTTAGTCATTATAACATTATATCCTTTCATAAATACAGTAGCTGTGTCTTTAAATAATGCTCAAGACTCAATTCGAGGTGGTATTTATTTATGGCCTCGTGAATTTACATGGGCAAACTACAAGTATATTTTGAGTGATAATAACATTGTTAATGCATCAATCATTTCTGTTCTTAGAACGGTAATTGGTACAATAGTTACGGTCCTTTCATCGGCTATGGTCGCTTTTGCAATTAGTCGTCCACATTTCGTGCTTAGAAAATTCGTAACAATAGCATTTATTTTGACAATGTATATTAATGCGGGTCTAATTCCTAACTATCTGCTTATTCGTGATTTAGGTATGATTGGTACATTCTCAGTATATATTTTACCGGGTATTATCGGGGTGTTTAACCTGATTGTTATTCGATCATTTATTGAGAATTTACCTGATAGTATTATCGAATCTGCAAAAATTGATGGTGCGGGTGAATTTAGAGCGTTTTTCAGTATTGTGTTACCACTAAGTGCACCAGTGCTTGCTACGGTATCCCTATTTACAGGGGTGTTCCAATGGAACTCATGGTTTGATGTGTTCTTATATAATTCATCTCATATAGATTTAAGTACACTTCAGTATGAGCTACAAAAAATACTAGCATCAAGCTCTAGTGTCAGCCAAAAGACAGCTGCAGATGCATTCGCTAACGTAAATTCTTCAGCTAGTATGGTTACACCAACATCAATTCGTGCAGCTATGACGATGATTGCCTCTATACCTATCATTTGCGTATATCCATTCTTACAAAAGTATTTCGTAAAAGGTATGATGGTTGGTGGCGTAAAAGGTTAATTCAATATTAAATCAATCAACTAAAAAAGCAGCTAATAACTTTGTTATTGGCTGCTTTATTTCACAAGAGGAGTGCTTATATGACTATTCAAATTACTGAGGGTGCTTATTTTACAGGACAATATAGAAACGTATTTACAGAGTATGGATATTCCGAAGAGGAAGTTCAGCAAAAGCTAGAATATACATGGAATGCATTATTTGGTGATGACGAGTCTACTAAAATCTACTATGAAGTAGAGCCTGATATGGGATACTTATTAGATACAGGTAATGATGATGTACGTACTGAAGGCATGTCATATGGAATGATGATGGCTGTGCAGTATAATAGACAGGATGTATTTGATCGAATTTGGAAATGGACCTATACCTATATGTTTATGCAAGAAGGTATTCACAAAGGATATTTTGCTTGGTCAGTTAAGCCTGACGGTACACCGAACTCACAAGGTCCAGCACCAGACGGTGAGGAGTATTTTGCTCTTGCTTTACTATTTGCTTCAAAAAGATGGGGGGATAAAGCTCATCCATTTGACTATAGTGTAAAAGCCAAACAATTATTGCATACCGTTCTTCATCAGCAACCACCAGGCTTCCCAATGTGGAATAAAGAAAATAAGCTCATTAAATTTGTTCCTGAAGTTGAATTTAGTGATCCATCCTATCATTTACCACATTTTTATGAGTTATTTGCTGAGCTAGGAAATGAAGCTGACTCACAGTTTTGGTTAGATGCGGCTAAGGCTAGTCGTGAATATATCGTAAAAAGCTGCCATCCTGAAACAGGATTAAATCCTGAGTATGCTTTTTATGACGGTACACCTAATCATATAAGAGGGTTTGGTCATTTTTATAGTGACTCCTACAGAACAGCAGCAAATATAGCACTAGATACATGTTGGTTTAATAAGGATAAACGTCAAATTAATATCGCTAATAATATTCAAGCATTTTTTGCAGACAAAACGATGGATGATTATATGCGTTATGCGATTGATGGTACACCTTTAGAGGATAAATCGTTGCACCCAGTAGGCTTACTGGCGACGTTAGCTGCTGCTTCCTATACAGCAAATGGTCCGCATGTTGAAAAATATATTCGTGAGCTTTGGAATACTCCAGCTCGTACAGGTAATAGAAGATACTATGATAATTGCTTGTATATGTTTGCAATCATACTATTAAGTGGTCAATATAAAATCTATCGTTAAGTACTAAAAAAGGTCTAGAGTGGATATCATCTACTCTAGACCTTTTTTAGTAAAAAAATATATAGAATTTTTATCAAAAATGCAAATTATAGTCGTTGAATCATACTATTTGTCGTTTGAAAGTACGTATTTTACTTAAATCCACTATTAGAAAAGGCTAAAAAACATTTGAAAGATAAAGAAACAAAAAATAAGAGAAAATTTTTAGTAAAATAAGGTTGTAATTTTACTAAAATTTAGTTATACTGCAAATGATAGTAAGCGCTTACAACATGAGTGGTGAATAATAACTAATAGGGGGATTTAAAATGCAAAGAATGGCAAAGTTTTATATTTTGTTAGTGGCAATTCTTCTAGTAATCACAGCATGTTCTAGCAATAATGGCGGTACTACAACGACGAATAATGGAACGAATACAAATTCAAGTCAAAGCGAGACTAATAGCAGTAGTCATAACAGTAGTGAAAAAGAGAATGTGACGATTACTGCATGGGCTTGGAATGTTAACGTAGGTGCACTTAATGCGGCTGCAGAGTTGTACAAAGCAGAAAACCCTCACGTTACACTTAAAGTAGAAGATATTGGTCGTTTAGATGTATATGATAAATTATCAACAGGCTTAGCAGCAGGCGGTATCGGCTTGCCTGATATTGTGCTAGTTGAGGACGACCGTATTGGTGGTTATGTTGAAGCATTTCCTAAAGGCTTTTTAGACTTATCAGCTCAAGGCTTCGAAGCTAATGAAGCGGTATTTCCTAACTTTAAGCTAGAGTTGGCAAAAGTAAACGGGACTTATTATGCCTTTCCATTTGATGCTGGTCCAGCAGGTATGTTTTATCGAACAGATATTTTCGCCGATGCTGGTGTAAATGCAGACAGTATTGAAACATGGGATGATTATATTGAAGCAGGCAAGCTTATTAAAGAAAAAACGGGTTCATTTATGGCTCCTCTAGATAAATTTAATGATGACCCAACCTTACGTATGATGCTGAATCAGCTTGGAATTTACTATTTTGATGCAGAAGGTAATATAGATTTTTTACATCCTGATTTTGCTGTAGCGATGGCAAAGCAAAAAGTGATGGATGATGCTGGCTTAATTAAGGATGTTATCGGCTGGGACGGTGTAGTATCGGCTACAATTGACGGATCAGTAGCTACGATTCCGTTTGGTGCTTGGTATTACGGGACAATCGTTGATCAAGCTAAAGATTTAGATGGTAAATGGGGCGTATTTAGAATGCCTTCATTTGAAAAAGGTGAAAACCACTCTGCTAACTTAGGTGGTTCTAGCTGGATGATTCCTTCTACAACTAAAAATACTGATGAGGTATATAAATTCTTGAACTTCTTCTCAACAAATGATCAAGTCCAACAAATTGCGATGACGGATTATGGTTTATTCCCATCACTTCAAACCGTTTATGCTACAGAAGTATTTACTTCAGAGGTGTCATTCTTTGGTGGTCAAAAGATTTGGGAACTATTTGCTAATGAAATGCCAACAATTAAAACACCTTACTATACAAATGATTACGCAATTGGTTTAGATGAAGCGATAAAGGCTCAAGCAGATGTATTTAATGGAAAAGCAATTGATGTCGCGCTTAAGGAAGCAGCTGAAAGATTAGCTAGCAGGACAGATCGCCAAATTAATGCTTACTAAATAGTAATAGGTAGGGAAACTAACGTCAAGTTGGATTCCCTACCTTCTTGCATGAGTTAAAGGAGGAGGGTAAATGAATGCAATCTAAAATGCATGTCCCCTATTTATTTTTAACACCAGCGTTAGTACTATTTTCAGTATTTATGATTTATCCTGTCATCTATTCTCTGTTTTTAAGCTTTCAATCTAGTGTACAAGGTGAAATGGTTTTTGTTGGTTTACAAAATTATGAGAAATTACTGTCAGACACAATATTTTTAAAAGCGGTCACAAATACTTTCATTATATTAGTTATTCAAGTTCCGATGATGCTGTTTATTGCTATTGTGCTTGCTAATGCACTTAATAGCGTTAAACGTTTTAAAGCTCTATTTAGAGTTTCATTTTTTATGCCTGCAGTAACTTCTTTAGTAGCCTACTCTATTATTTTCTCTATTATGCTTATGGGTGATGGTCTTTTAAACCAAATTATTGTAGCAACAGGACTGGACGCAGTGCCCTGGTTGAGTCATCCTTGGTGGGCTAAGATGGCATTAATTTTGGCTATGACATGGCGATGGATTGGCTACAATATGATCATTTATTTAGCTGCAATACAAAACATTGATGAAGCACTATATGAAGCGGCGAGTATTGATGGAGCAGCAAAAATCAAGCAATTCTTCTATATTACAATCCCACAGCTTAAGCCAGTTATATTATTTACTGCAGTATTATCAACGATAGGGACATTACAATTGTTTGATGAGCCATATACGTTAACTAAAGGTGGACCAAGTGATGCGACATTAACGCTTGGTATGTATATCTACCAAACGGGCTTCCGCTACTATGATTTTGGTTATGCTTCAACGATTGCATACGTAACGGTTATTGCCATTGGTATCTTAACCTATATTCAATTTAAAGTGACAGGAGATGAATAATATGAAGCAAGTAAGCTATAAATCTCTTGGTTACCTATTACTTATTTTAGGAGCGATAATCTCGTTATTTCCATTTTATTGGGCAATTGTTAGTTCCACTCACGTAAGTGGAAAAGTGTTTGCTAAGCCGCCAACTCTTTTTTTTGGAGACCAATTTTTTATTAACCTCGTTAATCTAAATGAATCGATTGGCATAGTAAGAGTACTAGGCAATTCGTTGCTTATCGTCACGATTTATACGATAAGTGCACTGGCAGTATGTACGATGGCAGGCTATGCCTTTAGTAAATTTAAGTTTAAAGGTAGAGATGTATTATTTGCGATGTTTATGGTTTCAATGATGATTCCTTTCCATGCATTAGTCATTCCATTGTTTAAGCTAATGGCAAATTTAAACTGGCTAAATTCATATGAAGCCATAATTTTGCCTAGTATTGCTTATCCTTTTGCAATATTTCTAATGCGACAAAATTTATTTGCAGTGCCTGATCCAATGCTTGAAGCAGGTAGAATTGACGGCGTAAGTGAATGGGGGCTATTTATAAGAATCGTGCTTCCATCTATTAAACCAGCACTAGCTGCTGTTGCTATCTTTTTATTTATGCATCAATGGAATAACTTTCTTTGGCCATTAATTGCGGTGCAAACTAAGGAAATGTATACCTTACCTGTTGCACTTTCTAGTCTATTTGGTTTATCGAGAATTGATTATGGGCAAGTCATGGCAGGGGTTGTTATCGCAACAACACCTATTATTATTTTCTTTTTAGCTTTACAAAAGCATTTTATAGCAGGTGTGCTAGGTTCAGCAGTTAAATAATAATGACATAAATAGGGGAGTGAGCAAAAGTGTATTTAGGCGTTGATTATTACCCTGAGTATTGGCCGATTAGTCAAATAGATGAGGACCTTGAAGGGATAGTTGGATTAGGGGCAAATATAGTTCGTATTGGAGAATTTGCATGGCATTTAATGGAGCCAGAAGAAGGTCATTTTGACTTTTCATTTTATGATAATCTCATGCCGAAATTTAAGCAGCATCAATTAAAAGTTATGTTTGGTACACCGACTGCAACGTTTCCTGCTTGGCTAGCAAAAAAGCATCCATCTATACTTGCTAAAAATAAGGATAACACAACAAGAGTTTTTGGTGGTCGTAGATTGTATTGCTATAATTCAAAAACATATTTACATTATGCGAAGCTAATTACTGAAAAACTTGTATCTCATTATAAACAATCTATATCAATTGTGAGCTGGCAAATTGATAATGAATTTGGTCATGAGGGTAGTGATTTGTGCTACTGTGAACAATGTCATGTGGCATTTCAGCAGTTTTTAGCAAAGAAGTATAGCCACGATATTACGAAACTAAATGAAGCGTACGGTACAATATTTTGGGGGCAAACCTACAACGATTTTAATGAAATCCCCATTCCTACGTCTACGATTACTGTCCACAATCCAGCATTACAGCTAGATTGGGCTCGCTTCCGCTCTAACTCAGTTAATAGCTTTGCACTTGAGCTAGTAGAAGTGGTAAGAAAAAATAAAGGAGAGCATCAAACGATTACTCATAATTTTCCTGGTGGATTTTTTGAAAATAAATGGTATGACTATGCTGAGCATGCCCAGATGCTAGATTTTGCATCCTATGATAACTATCCTGTATGGGGTGGCTTAGCTAAGCCTGTCTCTCCCGCTGAGATTGCCTTAGGACATGATTTTATGCGTGGCTTAAAGCAAGAGAACTATTGGATTGTTGAACAGCTAATTGGTGCTCAAGGACATAATGTAATTGGATATTTACCAAGACCTAATCAAGCGAAAATGTGGTCTTTGCAAGCGTTTGCTCATGGATGCACGAATATGCTATATTTTAATTGGAAAGCAATGACAAAAGGTGCTGAGCAATTTTGTATGGGTATTGTAGACCATGATAATGTAAGAGGTCGAAAGTACAGTGAAGTGAAGGATGTATTTAATATAGCTAAAAGCTATGAAGCAGTTATAAATACAGAGATTCAATCTCAGGTCGCATTGTTATATGACTTTGATAATATTTGGTCGTGGCGTATTCAAGAGCAAAGCGAATCGTTTGATTTTAAAACACATTTATTATCATTATATGAACCTTTTTATAGATTGAATGTAAATGTAGATGTCATACCTACTTCTCGTAAACTAGATTCATATAAAGTGATTGTTTTACCAGCACAGCAAATTGTGACAAAGCAGCTAGCAGAGAGGCTTGATCAATTTGTGAAGCGTGGTGGCATACTAGTGATGAGCTATAGAACAGGGCTACGCGACGAAAATAACAATATTCATTATGCTAAAGTGTTTCCTGTATATTTTGATCAAATGGCAGGGATTGTTATTCGTGGCTCAGAAGCTTTATCTAGTGGTACTCAAATTAAAGTGAAGTCAGACCATGAGCAAGCTTCAGCTTGTACCGTCTGGAGAGACTTGATTGAAGTCACAAGTGCACAGATCATTTATGAATATGATGATCAGCATTTTCCATATGCAGCATTAACAAAAAATGAATATGGAAAAGGCGAAGTCTATTATATAGGCAGTCAATTTGAAGCTAATGTTCTGCAAAAGCTTGCTTTAAAAATTTGTGAGAAACAGCAGTTAGATGTTGTTCATACGCCAGACGGATTAGAGGTTGTGACAAGGCAACTTGAGGGTAGGTCGTATTTATTTATATTAAATCATACTGATCAGCCAATTACTTGGAAGGATACTACTTACAGTGCATTTGAGGCAAAAATAGTAAGTATAAGTTACTAATAAAGATACTGATATGAAAGAGGATGCTAATAAGATGACTACGATAAAAGATATTGCACAGCGTGCAAAGGTTTCAATAACTACCGTCTCTAGGGTCTTAAATTATGATCCCTCTATATCAGTAGCTGAGCAAACACGTAAAAAAATATTTGAAGTTGCACAGGAGCTAAACTATAAAACGCTTAAGGAACGTAATGGTCAGATGACAAAGGCAGGATTTCGAATTGGTCTATTAAATTGGTATACTGACCAGGAGGAATTACTAGATCCGTATTACTTGGCTATACGCTTAGGTATTGAACGCGAGTGCTTTAATCGCAATATTGAGCTTGTAAAATTATATGTCAGTGAGCAAGGGTCAGGCTTAGATAGTCAAATGCAAATCGACGGGGTAATTGCAATTGGTAGATTTCAAAAGGAAGACTTCCATTTGTTTTCTAATTGCCCGGAGCATATCGTATTTGTGGATTCTTCCCCAGATGAAAAGCAATATGACTCAGTCGTTATTGATTTGAAACAGGCGGTATATGACGTTATAGATTATTTGAGTGAGCTCGGTCACCAAAAAATAGCTTATATAGGTGGACGCAATATTAAATATAATAAACAAATTATAGATGACCGAGAAAAAGCGTTCGTAGAAAAATTGACTGAATTAGGTAAGTATGATGCTTCATTAGTGTATACGAGTAATAATTTATATGCAGAGGATGGCTATCAGCTTATGAAGCAAATGATTGAGGATAAAGCTTTACCAACAGCATGCTTTATAGAAAATGATTCAATGGCTATTGGTGCATTACGTGCTCTGCATGAAGCTAACATTAAAGTGCCTGAGCAAATATCAATTGTAGGCTTTAATGATGTGGCGCTTACTGAGTTTTTACAGCCTCCATTAACGACTGTACATGTATATATGGAGGAAATGGGCGAGACAGCAGTAGATTTACTGTTTGATCGTTTAACAAATAGGAGACAAATACCACGTAAAGTTATATTGCCGACAACGATTAAGCATCGAAAGAGCTGCAAAAAACAATAAGCTAGAATATAGGAGAACAAAAATGACGAACATATTTGATCAGGTTGTTTTACCTGCTGTAAATAAACCAAAAGATATCGAAATCGTCATGCGTTCGTCTTTAACGCATATGGTATTACTAGGCGGTCATATTGCACAGCTTAAACAAATTGTTCAGCTTACTAAAGCTCATCAGAAACAGGTTTTGCTTCATGCAGATTTAATAGATGGACTAAAAAACGATGACTATGGTGTTGATTATATCATGCAGGAAATAGCACCGCTAGGAATTATTTCAACCCGTGCCAATGTAGTGGCTAGAGCAAAGCAAAAAGGGTTACTAGCCATTCAGCGCATGTTTTTATTAGATTCAGATGCTTTAGAACGTAGTTATGCTATCGTCAATAAAACTAAACCAGATTACATCGAGGTGCTACCAGGCATTATTCCCGACATGATAAAGGAAGTGTTTGAGCGTACGCAAACTCCAATTATTGCAGGTGGATTAATTCGTACTGAGCAGGATGTAAATGCAGCCTATAAAGCAGGCGCATCAGCTATAACTACTTCTCGCCAAGAACTATGGAAGCTGAGTTAAGGAGGGGAATCATGACGAAACAGTATATGCTGTCAATTGATCAAGGGACAACAAGTACTAGAGCAGTTTTGTTTGATAAAAAGAGTAAAATAATAGCGATGTATCAAGAGGAACTACCGTTAATTTACCCTCATCCTGGTTATGTTGAAGTTGATGCGAGTTTTATTTGGGAATCGACTGTGCGTGTGATGAAGCAGCTTCTAGTTGAAGCGAAAATATCAGCTGACAGCATTCATGCTATTGGGATTACTAATCAGCGTGAGACGACGATTGTCTGGGATAAGGAATCGGGAAAACCTATTTATAATGGTTTAGTATGGCAATCAAGACAAACGAGTGGTATATGTGAAGAGTTGAAGCAAAAGGGACTAGAGGACGAGATCAGAAATAGAACAGGACTTGTTATTGATCCTTACTTTTCAGCAACTAAGGTAAAGTGGATACTTGATCATGTGCATGGTGCTAAGCAGCTTGCTCAAGAAGGAAAATTACTGTTTGGTACAGTAGAAACATGGCTATTGTGGAATATGACAAATGGTGAAGTGCATATTACAGATGCCTCAAATGCCTCTCGTACATTAATGTACAATATTTATGATCATGCTTGGGATGACTTTATTTTGCAGGAGCTTGATATTCCAAAATCAATGCTGCCTGAAGTTAAGCCTTCATCTACAGTATATGGATATTTAGATGAATCTATTTTAGGATGTAAAATACCGTTAGCAGGTGCGGCTGGTGACCAGCAGGCTGCTTTATTTGGTCAAGCAGCATTTAAGCGTGGAGATGTTAAAAACACATATGGCACAGGCTGCTTTATGCTTATGAATACAGGTGAGCAGGCAGTTAAATCTAAAGCAGGTCTATTAACGACGATTGCGTGGGATGTTGATGGAAAGGTTGAGTATGCCTTAGAAGGAAGTGTTTTTATCGCTGGGGCTGCCATTCAATGGTTAAAAGATGGATTGCAAATTATTAGTACATCCTATCAGTCAGAAAGGTATGCAGCAGCAGTGTCCTCAACTGATGGCGTATACTTTGTGCCAGCCTTCGTAGGGCTAGGGACACCTTACTGGAATGCAAATGTAAGGGGTGCAATGTTTGGGTTAACACGAGGCTCAACGAAGGAGCATGTGACAAGAGCGGTTTTAGAATCACTTGCCTACCAATCCAAAGATTTATTAATGGTGATGGAGGAGGAGTCAGGCATACAGCTTGTTAATATGGCTGTAGACGGTGGTGCAATCCAAAATAACTTCCTTATGCAATTCCAAAGTGATATTTTAGGTGTCGCTATTGAACGTCCGCTAGTAAGGGAATCAACAGCACTAGGTGCAGCATTTCTTGCTGGTCTTGCAACGGGCTTCTGGGAGAGCAAGGAGCAGATTGCGTCATTTAGACAGCTTGACAAGGTGTTTTATCCACATATGGAAGAGCCAGAGCGTATTAATCTCTATAAAGGATGGAAAAGAGCGGTTAAGGCAGCAATTGCCTTTAGTGAAGATTAATTATTTGTAAAAAATATGCACTAATATAAAGTTATGATAGTATAGTATTAACAAGTTAATATATGGTTGGAGAATAGGAGAAACCACATAAGCCATTTTTGCTTTTAGATTATTCATCTAAGCGAATTGGTTATGTTGGTTTCTTTTTTTGTTTTTATTTTCTGAAACAACATAAGCGAACGGAGGAATAGAGATGAGTGGTTTTAGTGCACGAAATAGACAGATGATGTTTGAGCAGCTCACTGAAAAGAAGCTTGATATTATTGTAATAGGTGGAGGTATTACGGGAGCGGGAATTGCTTTGGATGCCTCTGCGAGAGGTTTGAATATAGCTTTATTTGAGATGCAGGATTTTGCTTCTGGTACATCAAGTCGCTCCACAAAGCTTATTCACGGTGGTTTAAGATATTTAAAACAGCTAGAAGTGAAGGTAGTAGCTGAGGTTGGTAGAGAACGTGCTATCGTTTATGAAAATGGTCCACATGTGACGACACCAGAGTGGATGCTGCTTCCGTTATATAAAGCAGGCACGTTTGGTAAATGGTCTACTACTATCGGACTTTTTGTATATGATTTTCTGGCAAAGGTAAAGAAGCATGAGCGTAAAAAAATGCTAACTAAGGAACAAACCTTAGCACTGGAGCCTCTCTTAAAATCAGATCACTTAATAGGTGGTGGCTACTATGTTGAATATAAAACAGATGATGCTCGATTAACAATTGAAGTTATAAAGAAGGCTGTAGAAAAGAGTGCAATAGCATTAAACTATGCTAAAGTTATCGAGCTGCTTTATGAGCAAGGTAAAGTAGTAGGGGTTAAAGTTGAAGATAGCTTAACGGATAAACAATATTGCATTTATGCTAAAAAGGTTATAAATGCAACTGGTCCTTGGGTAGATGACATAAGAGAGCTTGATCAGTCTAAGCGAGGCAAAACGTTAAGGTTAACAAAAGGTGTTCATCTCGTTTTTGATCAGTCACGTTTTCCATTAAAGCAAGCGATATACTTTGATGCTCCTGACGGACGAAGAATGTGCTTTGCTATACCAAGAGGAAATAAAACCTATTTTGGTACAACAGATACTAACTATGATGGAGATAAAATTCATCCTAAAATGACGAAAGAGGATGAACATTATTTATTAAATGCTGTTAATTATATTTTTCCATCTTTAAAATTAAGTACTGACGATATTGAATCAAGCTATGCTGGGCTACGACCGTTAATCCATCAGGAAGGTAAAAATCCGTCAGAGCTATCGCGAAAAGATGAGGTGTTTATTTCTGCTTCGGGGCTAATATCGATTGCTGGCGGTAAGCTGACAGGTTATCGAAAGATGGCCGAGGATGTTGTTAATCAGACGTTAGCTATAATGAGAAAAGAAAACATTCCTGTAGACGTAGTAGATGTGAATACTAAGCTCATTCCTATTTCTGGTGGTGATATCGGTGGCTCAGATAAATTTGAACAGCATGTTCAAGCTGCTGTTCATTATGGGGTTAACATAGGAATTAATAAACATGTAGTAGAATCGCTGGCTCGTAAGTATGGAACAAATTATGTTAAGTTATTAAAGTATGTAGATTCAATTAAAGGCTGGCTTTCAGCTTATCAAATTGATATTGAATCAGCTCTAATGCTTAAGTATGGGATAGAAGAAGAAATGGTAGCAACAGTAGAGGATTTCCTATTAAGAAGAACAGGCTATATGCTATTTGATATAGAAAAAGCCAAACAATTAAAATATAGTGTTGCTTATATTTTAGCTGAGCAATTGGATTGGTCTGAGGATCAAAAGCAGCGGCAGCTTGATGAGTTTAATAAAAGAATAGAGGACGTTAAAGCAATATCATAGTTATATTTATGCAATTATAAACAAATATTATTAGTTTATAATATTAAGGAACACTTAAATTATGAGGGGTGAGTCTCATGTTAAGTGTTCCTTTTTTATAAATAATTTTTATATATTTATAATAAAACGTTCGTATTTAAGGTAAATATAGCGATTAAAAGGTAGAAAAGTCATTGTTTATTAGGGAAATATAGCTCTATTGATTTAAAATTACGAATTTTATTAAAAAAGGTATTGACGTATACAATTAAATCCGATAGGATTACTATACATTACAAATTTATGCATAAACATAAAGTGAGAAAAAGGGGAGAACGTCAATGATTAAAAACAAAAAATGGTCAATGATTGTAGTATTACTTTTAGTTTCAGCAATTTTTGTTACAGCATGTGGTTCAAATAATTCAAGCTCAAATTCTAGTGGCTCGAACTCTAGTAAATCTGGAGCAGCTAATAAAGCTTCAACTGAATCAGCTATAGAGAGTTTACCAGCTGCTCTAGCTGAAAAAGGTGATATCAGGGTAAAAGTTATTCGCCGTATTGGTGGCGATGATCATACTGCACAATATTTAGCGGGTGCAAAACAAGAAGGGGTATCGTTAGGCTTTAAGGTTGATACGTTTTCTGCAGATGGTGACACAGTTAAGTTTTTAGAAGCATTAGAGCAAGCAGCAAATGAAGATCTAGATGCTGTAATCATTTCTCATGGTGATGTAGAAGGTACATACGATGCTGTGAAAAAGATTAGAGATAAAGGGATTGAAGTTGTAGCTTTTGACTCTTTAGCAAGTTTAACAGAAATTGATGGCGTTACAGTTACATCGCAAGCAGATGAATCGCTAGCTAAATTCGCGTTAGATCATTTAGTAGCTGATTTTAATGGCGAGGCAAAAATCGTTTATTTATGGGTAGATGGCTTTGTGCCTATGGTACGCCGTAATGCGGTATACCAAGAAGTATTAGCGGCAAATCCAGGTATTGTTGAAGTTGAACGCTTTGGTGTCGCAACTGATAATACGTCTGTAGATACGCAAAACGCAGTCGCTACTATTTTAGCGAAGTATCCTGTTGGTGAAATTGATGCAATCTTTGCAACATGGGATGCATTTGCAATTGGTGCACATCGTGCATTAGTAGAGGCTGGTCGCACGGAAATTAAAATTTACGGTATCGACGTTTCAAATGCTGACTTACAGGCTATCCAAGAAGACAATTCACCTTGGGTATCAACAGCAGCGGTTGATCCGAAATTAATCGGTGCAATCAATGTTCGTTTAGCAGCGAAAAAGCTAGCAGGCGAAGAAACTCCACAGGAATATAGCTTAGAAGCAAACATCATTAAGCAGGAAGACCTTAAAAATGCGAGTGAGCTAGTAAATATTCAAACTCTAGGCGATATTATTTCTGGCTGGGGTCAATCGGATGAGTTTTTAACTGATTGGATGAAAGAATTAAAGGAAGCAAATAAATAATGCATTAATAATATGTTGCTAAGCGCCTTCGCCTTGAAATAGGGGGAGGCGCTTTATCTCCTATGTATCGGTGGTGTCCTTGTAAATGACTACAAGTTTAGAAATGAAAGAAATATCGATTGCTTTCCCAGGTGTACAGGCACTATCAAAGGTAAGCTTTAAGATGGAGTCAGGTACTACTCATGCGTTAATTGGAGCAAATGGTGCAGGGAAATCA
>Ga0182742_1003653_pt1 | contig 14746 bp, 13 predicted proteins | sample eDN5th37CBELigMG_FD_128880 | JGI IMG/M metagenome (GOLD analysis project Ga0182742, IMG submission 128880) | Enriched Miracle-Growth compost microbial communities from Emeryville, California, USA - eDNA 5th pass 37_C BE-Lig MG (version 2)... ... | reverse complement strand
TCCGTCCCGCCGGTGAGCGGGCCGCGGTCCCAGCCAGGAGGCAAGGACCGCGCCCCGCCCACCGGCTCCAACCTTCCGAAACCAACACAGACTGTCAGATCAAGTCTGAGCTAGAACACCTGAGCAGGTGTCACCGCTCCTGAATCTGGATAACAGCTTCCGGTCTTAATCAAGGACTTGCCGTCGGCGATTTCCCTTGACCAGGATAATCCGCTCCCAAACCATGAGAATGGTTCTGACCACGGAGTTTCCCCGTTGGGCCGCCCTGAACTCCACGAGCCGGACGATCGGACCTGGGCCATCGGGAAGCGGCGGCTTCAGGTGCTTGGCCCGTTGGCGAGATCCGAACGGACCTCAGCGGCTGCGGTAGACGCGGCGGCCCGCGAGCTCGGCATCGAGCGCGCTCAATGCTATCGCCTGCTGCGGCGCCTGTGTGCGGACCTCACGGTTACGTCGCTCCTGCCATGGCCGGGCGGTCGCCCCACTGGCCTGCGGTTGCGCGGTATGAACCGCCCCAGCTTCGGAGGCTGGTTGGCTTGGGTTACGCCGCCATAGCGGGTTGGGCTTCACCCGCTTTCGGGCTCTTCCGCAGGAAGCGTGGATCAGGCGGCGAGGAGCACACGGCGTCGAAGGAGGTTGAAACTGCTGCGCCCGAAAGTCTGGCGCTTCAGCAGTTTGAGCTTCCCGACCTGGCCCTCCGTTTTGGCCGCTGCTCCAGGGTGTGGAGAGCGCGGCCTTCACCGCCGCGCCCTCCTGTTACAGGCCGGCGGCAAAGGTGGTGACGGCGCCCACACCGCTCTTCAGTGCGTCCTTGAGCCAGCCCTCGAGGGTGGTAATCCGTGCCGGACATGGCGCCTAGCTGCCGATGCTGCAGCCGCGCAGGAGGTCGGCGAGGCGGCAAACCAGCGCAGCAATGGTGACAGCTTCCGGATCCTGCTCGAGGCGGGCTGCCGTAGCGGCCACGACTGCCGGCACGGGCGGCGTGGATTTCGAAGACCAGTGCCCGGTCGGCCGCGGCGCGCTGGCTCTCCGGCCGGGAGGCCTAGGCGTAGTAGCCACTGCGGCTTATCCCCGGCACCTCGCACATGGCCTGGACGGGAAAGCTGGCGCCGTGGTCGCGGATGAAGGCATAGCTCATCTCCGATCCGTCGCCTGGCCGAAGATGAACGCCGCTCGCATTAAGATGTCGCTCTCCATGCGCACGCGGTGGAGTTCGCGCCATAGCCGCGCAATCTCCGCCGCCTGGTCGGCCGGGCTCGGCCCGAGCTGGCGCGCCGGCGCCTCCGGCTCTCGGGCGGGCGGCAGCGCCGACGCGCCGCTCCCGGCCGCCTCGCGGCCCTCCGCCCAGCGCAGCCAGGCCGGCAGGCCGAGTTCGGCCGCCACCTGCGCCACCGGCCGCCCACCGCGAACGGCCGCCACCGCCTCCAGCTTGAACGCCTCCGGAAACATCTGGCGCCGCTTGCCGCTCTCTCCCATCGGCGCCTCCCAGGCCTTTCAGCCTATCAGGAGTGTCCGTGCCAGCGGGGCAAGCCCACTCCGGCGGCAGCGCTCCATATGTGACACCATAGACTGCCGGCGCCGCTCCCCGGCCCGCTCATCACCGCAATCGCACGCGACAAAGGGCGCCTGGTCGTGGATGCGTTCAGCCCAGACCAGAGCGCCTGTCCCGTCTGCGGCATCTGCTCCGCGGTCCGCCATAGCCGCTACCTGCGGCAGCTGTAGAATCTGCCGGCACAAGGCGTGCCCGTGACGATCCGGCTGAGCGTCGCCCGTCTGCGGTGCCGCAACCAGGGTGTTCACGACGGGTCTTCGCCGAGCGGCTGCCGGCGATCGTCGCGCCCCTGGCGCGGCGGACGAACCGGCAGGCCGACATCGTCCACCTGCTGGCCCATGGCATGGACGGGTGGCCTCACCTAGCCGCGCCACGTCGCGCCGGCCGAGGCCGCGGGCGTGCGCCAGGTAGATGACGCCGAGTGCGACCGCTGGCGTCGGGAGATCGAGTGGCGGGCCTCTCCCTGGAGGACGCAGCGAGGGTTTTCCACGCGGCGGGAGAGCAGGAGCGTGCCGTTCTCGAAGTCCTCGGCGTAGAGGTGGGGCGGTGCCTGATAATGCGCGCGCATGCGGTGGCGGGGCGGGCGATGGGCAGGGACCATACCCGTGGTACGAAGCTGGGTTCTGTTCTGAGCGGTGCCCGGAGGCGATTGCCATTCGATGCGCGCATCTATCCAACATCCGCCGCATACAGGCGCTCTTCAAGGCTGGCTATTGCGCAGGGCCGCCGAGGTACTTCGGGCAGCGCATTTCCTTCGCGCAGTGCCGTTCGGCCTGAACCTGGCGAACCCGGAGGCTGATAGCTAACTAGCTCGCTAGGCAGCGGGGCACGGAATCTCGCGGAAATGGCAGCTTTCCCATGCCTGCCATATTCCAAGTTCAAACTGGCGCCCTTTCCCTTTTCCGCCCCATTCACCGCCCGCGGCAGCTCCCGGGCCGGATTTCATGACGATTGCAAGACATTTCCAGTTGTGCCAAATGGCAGCGCTAAGTGATTGAGAGCATGCGACAAGGCCGATGCTCGCGGCGCATACCACGGCAAGCTCCAGCCTCAACCTCGCAGGCCTGCGGTCCCGAGGCATGCCGAACCCCTGGCTGCTGCCCTGGCTCGCCTCGGGCAGCCGGGCGCGCTGGGTTGTCGCCAACCTTGTCGTAGCAACACTTTATGCGGGGCTTGGCGCCGTAGTGGGGCGCTTTTTCGGCGCCTATGGCCTGTTCCCGGCGCCGATCTGGCTGCCCGCCGGCATCGCCTGCGTCGTCTGCATGGTCGGCGGCGCCGGGCTGCTGCCCGGCGTGTTCGTCGGTTCCTGCATCGTTAACTGGCTGGTCTTTGGTTCGCCGCTGCATGTGGCGGCGGCGATGTCCGTCAGCAATGCCGCCGGCCCCTGGATCGGTGCCGTGGCCACACGCTTCCTGCGACCGCCGAGTGGTCTGTTCACCCGCTTCATCGGCGTGGTTGGCTTCATCCTCGGCGGCGTGGTACTGCATGCGACGATCACTGCCGCCGGCGGCACGTTCGCCCTTGCGCTCGGCCAACCCCTTTCGACGGAAGAGGTTTACCGGACTTTCTGGAGCTGGTGGCTCTGTGACAGTGGCGGGACCTTCTTCTTCGCACCTGCCCTGCTGCTCTGGCTGGGTGCGGAGCGCACGCCGCACGCGGTCGATCGAGCACCTTCTCCGCTCGATACCCTCGTTCTGCTCAGCACCATCGCCGCGGCCGCCTTGCTTTTCGCCGTACCCGGCCTGGGCCGCCTGGTGCGACCGGATGCCGTCTTCCTCCTGACCGTTCCACTGTCCTGGATCACGCTCCGCATTTCGCTCCGCGCCGCCTACACGCTGCTGACGCTGATCTGCATCACGGCAACGGTCGGGACCGTGATCGGCGAAGGCCCCTTTCATGCACCGAGCGTCGCGAACCCCTTGCAATCGGTCAGCCTTATGACCGTGCTCTTCGCCATGGACGCGCTGACCCTGATCGCGCTGACCAGCGAACGACGTGAGGCCGAGTTCCGCCTGGCCAGGACCCAGGGCACGCTGAAGCGGGCAGTGGCCCGCACCGAAATGCTCCGGCGCGAAGCCTTGACCGATCCTTTGACCGGCATCGGCAACCGGCGCTTCTTCATGGCCAATGCCGGCATGGCGCTGGAGCGCGCTAGACAGGCGAACCAGCGCCTCTCGCTGATCTTGCTCGATCTCGATCACTTCAAGCAGCTCAATGACACCGGTGGCCATGCGACGGGCGATGCGGCGCTGCAGGCCATCGCGCAGACCCTGACCGGCTTGGTCCGCAGCGAGGACATCCTGGCCCGCATTGGCGGCGAGGAATTCGCTGTCGTCCTGCCGCAGATCGGCTTGGCCGAAGCAGCCGAGATCGCCGAGCGGCTGCGGCGGGCGGTGGCGTCTCTGGCGCCCCAATCTCGTGGGACTGCTAATCTCCCACCACTCACCGCCAGCTTCGGCGTGACCGAACGCTGGCCGGCGGACTGCACGATCGAGGATCTGCTGCGGCGCGCCGATTCGGCAGTCTACGCTGCCAAAGCGAAGGGCCGCAATCGAGTGGAACTGGCTGCCGTACTGTAGCTGCTGGTCTTCCGGATCTCGGGGGAGGAGAACCGGCCGATGTCACCGATCGCTGCAAAATGCTGGCCGCCACCACGGCGTTGACGCCACCAATGGTCATCAGCCGCTCCGCCCGCGGGTCCGTCAGGGTGCGGCGGGCCAGTGTGGCGTCGAAGGTGGCCAGGTCGGCCGCAGGCCGGTCCAGCTCGCTCAGGTGGCGCGTCACCGTCCGCCGCTGATCCTCCGGGCGCGGCTGGCCGCCAGCCAAGTCCGGCCATCCTTGCTAAACAGCTTACTGCTGTAGGGCGGGATGAGATTTGCGTGCAGCACCGAATGGATTCGGTTCCTGACCCAGGTCATGTGCGAGGCGACCTGCACGCGCTTTGCGACGAGACGCCGAAGCGCCTGGGTGTCGTCGTCTGGCGACCAGACTTCTGGCAGGAACCCACTGGCATGCAGTTTGGCGAGTACGCCAGCATCGATCTTGTTGGTTTTGACTCCGCCCAGGCGATTGCCCGTACCTGGATCGGGTTGGCGATCGCCACCTTGCGTACATGCGGCGCGATCAGCCCTACCACTGCGGCCGTGTTTCCTGTTGCCTCGAATACCACCTTGTCATCGGGCGGCGGCGCGCTGGCGAACGCCACGACGGCGTCGTGCTCGAGCACGACGTGCTCGCCTGCGCGCTGCTTCACTTCATACAGGTCCACCCCTGGTCCGCTCGGCGGCGATGCCACCAAGTTATGGCGCCGCCGGCTCACCTCAAAAATAGTATGCAACTGTAAGGACAGCGAGCGCGAACGCGACCTGCCGGTGCCGGTGATGGCCTACTACACCGTTGCGCTGGCGCTCTACCTGGGCTACGGCTTGAGGAGTTTGTGACCAACTGGTAAATAAGTCGGGCAGGCAAGGACGCCGGACCGTGGCGGCGGCGTACGGGAACCAAGGGGGAGCCAAAATGCAACGACGTGACCTGCTGGCAACGATGGCAGCCATCGGACTCGGGGCCACCTCCGGCGCCCGCGCTCAGCAGCCGGCAGCTGACGCCCGCGGCAATACGCTTGTCGTTGTCACCACGCCCGAGCCCACTGTGCTGACGAACGCGATCAATTCCGCGCCCTCGGTCGCGGAACTCGGTACGAAGATCTACGACGGCCTGCTCGAATACGACATGGGCATGCAGCCGCAGCCGTCCCTGGCCGAATCCTGGGAGATGTCCGACGGCGGCAAGTCCATTACCTTCCGCTTGCGCCGTGGCGTCACTTGGCACGACGGCCGGCCCTTCACCAGCGCTGACGTCGCTTTCTCGCTGCTCGAGGTCGTCAAGAAGTTCCACCCCCGCGGCCCCGGCAACCTCGGTCCCCTGCGGGCGGTGGACACGCCAGACGAGCACACGGCAGTGCTGCGGCTCGAGCATCCCTATCCGCCCATGATGAAGGGGCTGTCGAGCCTCGAGGCGCCGATCGTCGCGAAGCACCTCTACGAGGGCACCGACATCCGGAACAACCCGCACAACAATCGGCCGATCGGCACTGGACCCTTCCGCTTCGCCTCCTGGGAGCGTGGTGCCTCTATCACCTTGGAGAAGAATCCGAACTACTGGCGCCCCGGCCGGCCCTACCTCGACCGCATTATCTTCCGCTTCATCAACGACCCAGCCACGCGCGCTGCTGCACTGGAGAGCGGCGAGGTGGACGTCGCCTTCTTCGGGACCATTACCCCAGCGGAAATGCGCCGCCTCGGAGCCCTGCCGCACCTTGAGATCGCGCGTGGCGGCTACGAGGCGCTGGCGCCTGTCATGCTGATGGAGTTGAACACCCGAAAGCCGCCGCTCGACGATCGGCGTGTGCGCCAGGCACTGGCCTACGCCATCGACCGCAAGTTCATCGTGGACAATATCTGGTACGGCTTTGGCAAGCCTGCGGTTGGCCCGATCTCCTCGGTCTACGCCCCCTCCGGCCTGTTCACTGACGACGTGCTGCGCTTCGACGTCCCCGATCGGATCGAACGCGCCAACGCCCTCCTCGATGCTGCAGGATATCGGCGCGGGCGCGGCGGCATTCGCTTCGAGCTGACCCAGGACGTCGGTCCTTATGGCGAGGACTACCGCCGCATGGGCGAGTACATGCGCCAGGCTTATGCGCGGATTGGCGTGCGCCTCAACTTGCGCAGCACTGACCAGGCGAGCTACGTCCGCCGCGTGTACATGGAATACGACTTCGACATGACCTCCGGCTGGTATGTCGGGATGGGCGACCCGACCCTCGGCGTGCAGCGCCAGTTCGTCACCAGCAACATCCGTCAGGGCATCCCCTTCAACAACGTTGCCCGGTACAGCGACCCAGAGAATGACCAGCTTTGGGCCCAGGCCGCGGTGGAGATGGATCCGGCGGCGCGCGCGCGGATCTTCCACGCGATCCAGCGTAAGCTGGTGGAAGACAGCCCGCTCATCTGGATCATGGAGATGGAGCTCGTCGCACTGCAGAATCGCCGCGTGAAAAATCTGATCACCAGCGCGCTCGGTGTCCGCGGCGGTCTCTACGAGACGCGGCTGGAGGGCTGAGCGGCATGACGGAGGTGCCCCCGGCAGTGACGCAGCAGGCGCCGGCTGCACGCGGCGGGGGGCGGTGGCGTTTCCTCCGCCGCCGGCTGCTCCAGGCGGTACCGGTCGTGTTGCTGATCGTCACCTGCAATTTCTTCCTGCTGCGCCTGGCGCCCGGCGACCCCGCGAGCGTCCTGGCCGGGGAAGCGGGCGCCGCGAGCCCGGAATACATGGCGCAGCTTCGTGAGCAGTTCGGCCTCGACCAGCCGCTCCTCATCCAGTACCTTGCTTACCTCTGGAACGTCGTCACGCTCGACCTCGGCTACTCATTCCGGTACCAGGAATCAAATCTCTCCCTGATCGCCGGGCGGATGTCCGCCACCCTACTGCTGATGGCGAGTTCGGTCCTGTTGTCGGTCGGGTTTGGCATGCTGCTTGGCCTTGTCGCTGCGCTGCGCCGTGACCGGGTCGAGGCCGCGCTCATCCTCCTCGCCGCAGTCCTTGCCTATGCTGCGCCGATCTTCTGGCTCGGGCTGATGTTCATCGTGCTCTTTGCGATCAAGCTTGGCTGGGTCCCGACCAGCGGGATGGTGACGGTCGGCGCGGCACATCAGGGCCTTGCCCATGTGCTCGACGTGGCCCGGCACCTGATCCTGCCCGCCGTTACCCTCTCGCTCTTCTACATGGCGCTCTACACCCGGCTGATGCGGGCCGCGGTGCTGGAGAACTTGCGGATGAATTACGTGGTGACCGCGCAGGCGAAGGGCGTGCCGCCGCGGCGCATCGTCCTGCGCCACGTGCTCCGCAACGCGGTGCTGCCGCTGATCACCATGGCGGGGGTGCAGATCGGGGGCGCGCTTGGCGGGTCCGTCGTGGTGGAGTCTGTTTTTGGCTGGCCGGGGCTCGGGCTGCTGGCTTTCGATGCGTTGCACGCGCGCGACCTTAACCTCCTGCTTGGTATCCTGAGCCTCAGCTCGGTCGTCGTGGTGCTGGCCAACCTGGTGGTCGACCTCATGTATTCCGTCATAGACCCGCGGGTGGCGCTGAGCTGATGGCCACTCTGCACCTCCCTCCAGCCTTGCGGCGCTTCCTGCGTCAGCCTGCGGCCGTCGCGGGCGCCCTGGTCCTGCTCGGCGTCGTCAGCCTGGCCGCCACGGCCGACCTGATCTACCCGGGCGACCCTTTCGACATCGTCGGCCGCCCCTATTTGCCGCCGTTCACGGATGGGCACCTCCTCGGCACCGACACGTTGGGCAGGGACATTGCCGCCGGCGTCGTCCACGGCGCGCGCGTGTCGCTCCTCATCGGCACGCTGACCGCCGTGCTGGTGACGGCCATCGCAATCCTGATCGGCGGTGCCGCGGGCTACCTTGGTGGGAAGGTGGACGATGCGCTGATGCGCTTCACTGAGCTGTTCCAGACCATCCCGTCCTTCCTTTTTGCCATCGTCGTTGTGGCCATCCTGGAGCCGTCGCTGGAGACCGTGGTGGGCGCGATCATCATCGTCTCCTGGGCACCGTTGGCGCGGCTGGTACGGGCCGAGGTGGTGGGGCTGCGCAGCCGCGAATACGTGCAGGCAGCGATCGCCATGGGCATGCGCGATGCGAGCGTGCTCGGACGGCAGATCCTGCCAAACGCTCTGCCGGCTATCTTGGTCGCCGCCTCCGTCATGGTCGCGACCGCCATCCTCTTCGAGTCCGGCCTCTCGTTCCTTGGCCTGGGCGATCCGAACGTGATGAGCTGGGGCCTAATGATCGGTGCCGGCCGTGCCGCCATCCGTACCGCCTGGTGGATGTCGGGCATCCCAGGCATCGCCATCCTGCTGACCGTACTCTCGATCAATCTCGTCGGCGACGGGCTGAACGAGGCGCTGAACCCACGCGTCGCAGTGGGGAGCGGGCGATGAGCGGCGGGAGCAACGCCGATATGCCCGTCCTCCAGGTGGAGGGCCTGCGCACGATTTTCGACACGGCCGCCGGTCCGCTGGTCGCGGTAGATGGCATGGACCTCGTAGTCCGAGCCGGTGAGACGGTCGCCGTGGTCGGCGAGTCCGGCTCGGGAAAGAGCGCTCTTGCTTATTCGATCATCCGCTTGGTCCAGCCGCCGGGAAGGATCGCGGCCGGGCGCATCCTGTTGCGTGGTCGTGACATCCTGCCCCTGCCGGAGGCGGAGATGCGCGCGCTGCGTGGTCGCGACCTGGCGATGGTGTTCCAGGAACCCTCCACCAGCCTCAACCCGCTGATGCCCGTGGGTGAGCAGGTCGCTGAAGCCATCCTGCTGCACGAGTCCGGCATCTCCCGGCGGGAGGCACGCGAGCGCGCCCTCGACCTCTTCCGCTTGGTCGGCATCCCGGCGCCAGAGCGCCGGCTGGACGAGTACCCGCACCAGCTCTCTGGTGGCATGCGTCAGCGCGTGGTGATCGCCATGGCGCTGGCCTGCCACCCCGCCCTGCTACTGGCCGACGAACCAACCACCGCGCTCGACGTGACCGTGCAGGCCCAGGTGCTCGACCTGATCGGCGACCTGAAGCGCCGGTTCGGCATGGGGGTGCTCCTCATCACCCACGACCTCGGCCTGGTCGCCGACCACGCCGAGCGTGTTGCTGTCGTCTATGCCGGCCGGAAGGTGGAGGAGGGACCGACCAAGGCGGTGCTCGCCGATCCCTCGCATCCCTACACCCGTGCCCTTCTGCTCTGCCGTCCTGACCCCTGGCGCGCCGCGGACGAGCCCTTAGTAGAGATCCCTGGCGTGGTGCCGCCAGCGACCGAGCTGCCCGCCGGCTGCGCCTTCGCACCCCGCTGCCCGATAGCGGAGCTGGCCTGCACGCAGCGGCGACCGGAGCTGACGTCGGTGGGGCCTGGCCGCGTGGCCGCCTGCCATGTGGCCGCGCGCAGGAGGGAAGCGGCGTGAGCGGCACCACCATCACCACCACTGAACCGCTCCTTTCCGTCCGCGGATTGGTAAAGCGGCACCGGACCAGCGCCGGGACGATCCATGCCGTAGACGGGGTGGACCTCGACCTTGCCCCCGGGGAGGTGCTGGGGCTTGTCGGCGAGTCTGGCTGCGGCAAGTCCACCCTTGGGCGCACCCTGATCGGGCTGGAAGCAGCGGATGCGGGTTCCATCCGCTTTGGCGGCATCGAACTCGTCGGTCTTGGCCGTGCCGCGCTGCGGCCGCATCGGCGGCACATGCAGATGGTGTTCCAAGATCCCTTCGGCTCGCTCAACCCGCGCAGCACCATCGGCACGATCCTCGAGGATCCGCTACGCGTGCACGGCGTGGGCACCCGGGCGGAGCGCCGCCGTACCGTCCAGGCGCTCCTGGAACGCGTTGGTCTGCGCGCCGACGACGTGGACCGCTATCCGCACCAGTTTAGCGGCGGGCAGCGCCAGCGCATCAGCATCGCCCGCGCCATAGCGCTGAAGCCACGCCTTGTCATTTGCGACGAGGCGGTCTCAGCCCTCGACGTCTCGGTCCAGGCACAGATCGTCAACTTGCTTCGCTCGCTACGGCAGGAATACGGGCTGGCTTATTTGTTCATCTCCCACGATCTCGCGGTGGTGGGCTATCTCTCGGACCGCATCGCTGTGATGTACCTGGGCCGCATCGTGGAGATCGGGCCGAAGACGGCACTCCTGGAGCGTCCGCGGCACTTCTACACGCGAGCGCTGTTTTCAGCGTTGCCCGGCGCCTCCGGCCGTCGCGCCGAGCGCCAGAGGCTTATTGGCGAGCCACCGAGCCCACTTGATCCACCCGCGGGTTGCCGCTTCCACCCACGCTGCCCCGCCGCCACCGAGCGCTGCCGCACCGAGGTGCCCGTCATGCGCGCCTTCGGTCCGGGCCACGAGGCAGCCTGCCACGTAGCCGAATGAACGACACAACCATGACCGCCCGCACCACGACGCCGTCAAACGACGAGGCCGCGCCGCCCGCAAACCCCTTCGGCATTGGCGCCTCGGTACGCCGGCGCGAGGATCAGCGCTTCCTGCGGGGGCAAGGTCGCTACGTTGCCGACATGGTGCTGCCGGACCAAGCCCATGCGGTGTTCGTCCGCTCCCCGCACGCCCATGCGCGACTACACGGCGTGGACACTGCTGCAGCGCGCACGATGCCGGGCGTGCTGGCCGTGTTCACGGGCGCGGAACTCCGCGCCGCGGGCGTCGGCAGTCTGCCCTGTGGCTGGGTCGTCCACGACCGAGAGGGGCGCCCGAACGCGGAGCCGCCGCACTACCCGCTGGCGGTGGACAAGGTCCGGCACGTTGGGGAGCCCGTCGCCGTCGTGATTGCGGAAACGGTCGCCCAGGCCCGGGACGCCGCTGAGACGGTGGAGGTGGACTACGAGATACTCGACGCCGTCACCGACGTCAGGGCGGCCCATGCGCCGGACGCGCCGCGCGTCTGGGACCACCTGCCGAACAATCTGTGCTGCGACTGGGAAATCGGCGACCGCGCCGCCGTAGACGCAGCCTTCGCGCGTGCTGCGCACGTCGTCCGGCTAGAGCTTGTAAATAACCGACTCGTCCCGGCACCTATGGAGCCGCGCGCGGCGCTTGTTTCCTGCGACGCCGCCACCGGCCTGCACACGCTGTGGACCACCAGCCAGAACCCACACACGGTGCGCGCGACGCTATGCAATTCGGTCCTTGGCCTCGCCGAGACGGATTTGCGGGTGATTTCGCCCGATGTCGGTGGCGGCTTTGGCACGAAGATCTTCCTCTACCCAGAGGAGACGGTCCTCACCTGGGCGACGCGTCGCGTCGGCCGGCCCATCCGCTGGGTCGCGGATCGGACGGAGGCGTTCCTGACGGACGTCCAGGGGCGCGACCACGCCACGGTGGCGGAACTCGCGCTTGACGCTGAGGGGATCTTTTTGGGCCTACGGGTGCGGACCCTCGCCAATGTTGGCGCCTACCTGACCGGCGGCGCGACGGCAATCCCGACCTGGTACTATGCGCCGCTGCTCGCGGGGGTGTACCGGACGCCCGCCATCTGGTGCGGCGTCGCCCTCACATTCACCAACACCGTCAGCGTCGATGCCTATCGCGGTGCAGGCCGGCCGGAGGCGAGCTATGTGCTAGAGCGGCTCGTGGACAAGGCCGCGCGGCACATTGGCCTGGACCGGATCGAGCTGCGGCGACGCAACTTTATCCGCGCCGACCAGTTTCCCTATGCTACGCCGACCGGCCTGGAATACGATTCCGGCGACCACGAGGCGACGCTCCGGCTCGCCCTCGCGGCTGCGGACCAAGCGGGCTTCGCGGCGCGACGAGAGGCATCGCGCGCGCGGGGCCGGCTGCGCGGATTCGGTATTTCCACCTATGTGGAAATTGCCGGCGGCACACCCTCCAAGGTTCTGGGGCAGCTCGGCGGCCGTGGTGGCCGCTCGGAATCGGCACAGGTCCGGGTCCACCCAAGCGGCGCGGTTACCGTTTTTAGCGGCACGCACAGCCACGGCCAGGGGCACGAGACGACCTTCGCCCAGATTGTTGCCGACCGCCTGGGCGTACCTTTCGACCGCGTGCGCGTCGTACAGGGCGACACCGACCAGGTGCCCTTCGGCCGGGGGACGGCGGCCTCGCGTTCGCTTGTCGTCGGGGGCTCCGCCATCCTGCGTGCTGTGGACAAGATCGTCGCGAAGGGCCGTATTATCGCAGCGCACATGATGGAGGCGGCTGAGGAGGATGTGGTCTTCGAGTCGGGACTCTACCGCGTTGCCGGCACAGACCGCACCATCGCCTTCGCTGAGGTTGCGCGCGCGGCTTATACGCCGCACGATTTTCCGATCGAGCGGATCGAGCCGGGCCTGGACGAGACTGCTTTCTACGACCCAAAGAACTGGACCTTCCCCGGCGGCTGCCACGTTGCGGAGGTGGAGGTGGACCCGGAGACGGGCGTCGTCACGCTGGAGGCTGTGGTGGCTGCGGACGATCTCGGCACCATCGTCAACCCGATGATTGTGGAGGGCCAGATTCACGGCGGGCTTGCGCAGGGTGTGGGCCAGGCGCTGCTGGAGGGCTGCGCCTTCGACGCCGGTGGGCAGCTCCTGACTGCGAGCTTCCAGGACTATGCCATGCCGCGCGCAGACGTCCTGCCCTCCTTCACTGTACTGACGCACGGTACACCCTGTGAGCACAACCCGCTGAATGCAAAGGGCTGCGCGGAGGTAGGCTCAGTCGGCCTGCCGCCCGCTATTGTGAATGCCGTGCTTGACGCCCTTGCTGAACTCGGAGTCCAGGATATCTCTATGCCGATGACACCGCAGCGCATCTGGCAGGCCATCCAAGACGCCAAGGCTAGCTGCGGCTGAGCGTGCCTGCCGGCGCGTTGGCCTCTGTCAGCACGCGGTGCTTCGGCTATGCTCCACCCTTGGAGGAGGCAATGGGCACGGACGGGGGAATGCGGGCGGGGGGAGCAGGCCGTAATAGAACGCGCTCGGGAACGCCGCGTCCGTCGGCATCGGAGGTTGGACGCGTGTGCCGGAAGCGTCCCTCCAGGCGCCGTGGCATTCGGATTTCGGCTGCCGAGCAGGAGCGGACGATTCTAGAGGCCGCTATTGCCTTCTTTAGCGAGCACGGGTTCGACGCACCGACGCGGATCCTGGCCGAGCGTATCGGCATCTCCCACTCAGCACTATACCGCCACTTTCCGAGTAAAGAGGACCTGCTTAACCGCATCCGTGACCGGCTGTTCGTTGAAGCGTGGCGTCCGGAATGGACCGCTGTATTGCGCGACCGAGATGTGCCATTACGTGACCGGCTGCTGCGCTTCTACAGGGAGGCGGCACCATTGCTATGCAGTCAGGAGTGGATTCGGGTCGCCTTATTCGCCAGCCTCAGCGAGCCGGTGCCCGACACACGACTGGCCACCCTTCTCCGAGAGCGGGTGATCCTTCCGATCTGCGTCGAACTGCGCGCAGCGCGCGGCCTATCGCCATTAGAGGAGGAGGCCTTGACAGAGGCCGAGATCGAGCGTGGTTGGGCGCTGCACGGCCGCATCTTCTATGCCGCGATGCGCTGCTGGGTCTGGCGAGGCGGAGGGCCGGTGGATCTCGATCGCTCCTTGTGTGCGGCGATCGCCAGCTTTTGTGACGGAGCGCCGCAGGCCCTAGCGCGCGGACTGTCCTGAGATGTCGAACCAGTCCCCGGATACCACCACAAGGTGCGAGGGCGCGCAGCCAGCGCATCCGTCACCTCACCGTTGTGGTCGGGGGACAGTCGCCCGCCGCCTGCCGCCCAACGAGCGCGAGAGGCAGATTGTCGACGGGGCGATCGCGTTTTTCGCGCGATACGGCATGGATGCGCAGCTGCGCGACCTCGCGAAACATCTCGGCATCACGCACCCGCTGCTTTATCGATATTTCCCGACCAAGGGTGCTCTGGTTGAGCGGGTCTACCACGAGTTCTATGCCCGGCGCTGGCGGCCGGAGTGGGACGCGACGCTACGTGACGCGACGCTCCCACTGGCCGAGCGCCTCCTGCGCTTCTACCGCGCCTATCTGGAAGCGATCGACCATCCGCACTGGCTTAGGATCTTCGCCTTTGCCGGCCTGCGCGGCGAGGCAGGAAGTAGGCGCTACATGGCGACCATTCGCCGGCGGGTTATCGAGCCGATCTCGATCGAGTTGCGGATTGCAGCTGGGCTGCCAGCCGTGGCGCGGCCGTTGCCGAATGAGTTGGAACTCGCCTGGGGACTGCACGGGGAAGTATGCTTCCTGGCCATTCGCAATCGGATACTCGGCATGCCTGTTCCCAACCCAACGGACCGGGACCTTCCGCTGCTGGTATCCGAATTCCTCGCTGGCGTGTTTGGCCGCTAATTGACCGTTTGAGATTGGCGTGCGGCGGCTTGGTCTGTGGTGCTTCAAGCTTGATGGGACTTCCTACCCCCGATCAAGTGGACACCTTGAATAACCTGCTCATTGGGGGCTGCTGAGGGATGTTGAATGCCCTGGTGCGCGCGGATCAGGCATGTGTCAGCGCCTGATCTGTTCCTGATGGCGGGCTGTCGGGTCTTTTTGGTGCCACGATCGGTCGGGCGGGTACCTCGGTCCCCTGGATCCAGGCAGGCGGCGCCTGTTGTAGACGCGGTTGGCTG
>Ga0182742_1003651_pt1 | contig 14760 bp, 11 predicted proteins | sample eDN5th37CBELigMG_FD_128880 | JGI IMG/M metagenome (GOLD analysis project Ga0182742, IMG submission 128880) | Enriched Miracle-Growth compost microbial communities from Emeryville, California, USA - eDNA 5th pass 37_C BE-Lig MG (version 2)... ... | reverse complement strand
CGTTGTGGATCAGGCCGCCGCAACTGTAGACGACGTTGGGGACGTATCCCTCGCGCTCGCTGGCGTCGGGCTCCAGAAGCGGCTTGGCCAACCGGCCGATGACGCGCGAGGGGTCGTCGAGGTCCAGCAAAAACGCTCCCATCGCGTACTTGCGCATGGCGCCGACGCCGTGGGTGAGGACCAGCCAGCCGGCCTCGGTCTCGATCGGCGAGCCGCAGTTGCCCAGTTGGACGAACTCCCAAGAATAGGTTGGTTTGGCGATCCGCTCCTTGGTGTACCAGAAGTGCATCACGTCGGAGTACATCAGGTAGAGGTTCTCGCCGTCCTGGCGCGAGAGCATCGCGTACAGGCCGTTGACCCGGCGGGGGAAAATCGCCAGCCCCTTGTTGCGGATCTCCGGGCCGTTGAGCGTGCTGATCTTGAAGTGAAGGAAGTCGTCGGTTTCGAGAAGCTGGGGCAGAACAACCTTCCCATCGTAAGCGGTGAAGGTCGCGTAATAACGGTGCGAGCCGTCATCCTCCCGGAACCGGACGAACCGGGCGTCCTCGATGCCGTTGGTCTCGGTCGGGGAGGACGGGAAGATGAGCCGCTCGGAGACGGTCGACTCGGGGGGGAAGGCGGCCTCGTAGTTGGCCAGGGCCAGCGTGCGCATCCCCAGCGCGAACGGTTCGAACTGGTGGTGTCGGGGCCGGCTTTGAATCAGGGCCCGCTGGGCGGCAAAGTCGAGCTCCTCGTACGAGAAGTGATCGGTCAGCGTGTCCAAGACCTGCTCGGTGAACTGACTGTCGAGACGAAGCTCGATCAGCTTCCGCTGGAACAAGACCTTGTCGTAAAGCGTGTTGGGAACCAACTGCGGAGCGGTGACGAACCGGCTCGGCTCGTCGATTCGGATCGCGCCGTCGGCCTCGACGATCCCGCTGCGGAAGGTGATCGACGAGATGTGCCCCTCGCCGGTGGCCCGAAGGCTGAGGATGAACCTCCGCGCCCCCTCCGGCAAATCCGACTGGTCGGGGTGCCAGACCATCGACGGGTTGAACAGCGCCGCCGACTCCAGCGCGTACTCCTGGGTGAAGTAGGCGCCGATCAAAAGCTTGCGGTTCTCGGACGGCTCTTGGTCGGTCAAAAGCATGCGCTTGACCGTCTCATACCGCTGCATGAGGAATTCGCAGGTCGTGTGGTGGCGGTCGCGGAACTCGCTCAGCACCGAGTCCAGCTCGGCGTCGACCTCGGATTCCGTCAGCGAGCAGATCCGCCCCAGGATCCGCTCGACCCGCTGTTGGTCGGCCATCTCGAACGGCCGAATCACCACCCGGCTATTGTTGGGCCGGAGGACGACGCCGGTTCGCGTGACCCGCGGTCGGGGAGGAGAACCGGCGACGTCGCCATTGCCGGACGGCGACGTCGCCGATCCGTTGGTGGGACCGTGAACAACCGTGGTCTTGGAAACTTCCATCGGAAAATCGCTCCGGACGTTCCGTCGTCGGCAAGGATGAAGGAAACGGGGACCGGGCGGATCAGGTCGCCCGCACGTGCCGATGAGGGGCGAGAATGCTCTCCAGAAGCTGCATCTCGCCCAGCGAAAGGAGGAACGCCAGGGTCGACTCGGCCCCCTGGTTCTGGTTGATTCGATCCTCCTGGAGACCGTCGAAGCAGCCGCCGGACTTGGCGTCGTAGAGTTCCAGTCCCAGGTCGTTGCCCCCCAGGAACCATTCGAAGGCGAGCCGGGCCTCGGCCAGCCAGATGGGATCCTCGGTCGCCTGGTAGGCTTCGATGCAGGCGGAAACCATGGCGTGGGCCTCAACCGGCTGCTGGTCGAACTGGGCGCGGTGCTGGTCGCGGACGTAAAAGCCGTTGCAGCCGATGGGACGGAAGCAACCCGACGGGGCCCGGTGATGCTCCATCAGCCAGGTGAGCGCCTCCAGGCCGACCTGAAGCGCCTCCGGGTCGCCCCCCCCGCGGCCGCTGGCGATGAGCCCCTGGGCCATCCGGGCGTTGTCGTAGGTGAGCCGGTCCTCGAACCACCGCCAATCCTCGGTCGCCGCGGCGTTGAAGCAGTCGAGCAACCGCTTGGTCAACACGTCTCGGGCCTGGCTCGCCGGCCGGGCGCCGGCCAGCCGCTGAAGATACTTGCTGATCCCCAACAGCCCAAACCCCCAGGTCCGCGGCGAGGTGGTTTCAAGCAGCCCCGGAAGCGCCTGATCGAACAGCCGCGAGGCCCAGTATTGCAGGTCGGGGCGCGGCGAGTGGCGGACGCAGAAGCCCAAAACCCAAAGGGCCCGCCCATGGCTGTCGTCGGAGCCGACCTCCTCCAGCCATCGCCGGTCGAAGCTCATGAAGTTGCGAAACCGCCCGGTCTTCGGGTCGAAGGCGTAATTCAAGAACGCCGCGTAGGTCGTCGCCAACCGCCCGACCTGGGGAGTGCCCAAGCCGAGCTGCTCCAGCATGACCGTCAGAAGAAGCGCCCGGGCGTTGTCGTCGGTGCAATACCCTTCGCTGAAGTTGGGAAGGGTGAAGGTGGCGTGCTGATACATGCCCGCCGAGTCGGTCATCCGGATCAGGTGGTCGAGCCGCCAGCCGGGAAGGTCCATCGGCTGATCGGCCAGGGTCCGAACCGCCAGCGGACGGGCCCTCGCGTCGTCTCCCACGCGACGGGCGTGCTGAAACGAGTCGACGTATTGATGGACGACATGGCTCCAGATCATGTCGCGGCCGAGCATGTAGCCCCGCTTCCGCATCGCGTGGCGGCCGGACTCGTCGCGCAAGAGGCCGCGAATCGCCGTCGCCAGCGCGTCGGGATCGGCGAAGGGAACCAAGACCCCCCGGCCGTCGGCGAGCAGCTCCTCGGCGTGCCAATAGGGCGTCGAAACCACCGCCTTGCCGCAGCCGAAGGCGTAGGCGAGCGTCCCCGAAGTGATCTGCTCCGGGTTCAGATAGGGCGTCACATAAATGTCGGCCACGCCGAGGAACTCGATCAGTTCGTCGATCTCGACGAACCGATTATAGAAGGAGACGTTCTTCTTGATCCCCAGCTTCTGCGCCAGCCGCTCCAGGCTGATCCGATACCGCTCCCCTTGTTCGCGGAGCAGGTTGGGGTGGGTCGCCCCCAGGACGATGTAGACGAAGTTCGGGAACTCCTCCAGGATCGACGGCATCGCCCGGAGCATGTTCTCGATCCCCTTGCTCGGGGAGAGAAGGCCGAAGGTCAAGGCGACGCGCTTCCCCTCGACGCCGAACTGATCCTTGTAGAAGGCCGGGTCGACGAACGGCATGTCGGGGATGCCGTGGGCGATCAAGTCGATCTTGGCCTCGGGAACGCCCCAGACGTCCAGCAGGAACGACCGCGCCTTCTCCGACATCACGGTGATCCGGGACGAGAGTTCGATCACCTCGCCCATGACCCGGCGCTGGTCTTCGGTCGGATCCTTCAAGACCGTGTGAAGCGTCGTGACGACCGGCATCCGAAGGTTCCGCAGCAGCCGGACGATGTGGCTGCCCGCCGGACCTCCAAAAATCCCGTACTCGTGCTGAAGGCAGACGACGTCGGGATTGGCGAAGTTCAAGTAATCGGCCGCGCGCAAATAGGATTCGAGCTCTTGCTCCTCGATCTCGAACCGGACCTCGGGAGGATAATCGTAACCCCCGGGAATGTCGTTGACCGGAACGACGAAGCAATCCGCCGACGGAAACTGGGTCGCCGTGGAGGTGCAAAGGTCGTGCGTGAAGGTGGCGATCCCGCACTTGCGAGGCAGATAATCACCGATGAACGCGATCTTCCTGATGTCACTCGTTTGGCTCATGGCGTCCCGAAAGAATTCCTCCGACGGATGATTGAAGCGAAGCCAAGCGGGAGCGCCGGCGACGCTCCCGACAACGCAAACCCGAGGCTCCTCCCCGGCGGGCGACGCCCGCCCCACGAGCTTGTTTCCAATATAAAAGGGCGACGAAAGAGGCGGACGGCGCCGGGGCCGACCGGGCCCTAACGCGGACCGACGATCAGACCTCCCCGCGAGGGCAAGCAATGGTCTCGAACATTCCGATTCGGTCCCTGGCCAACCCGCGCCGTGGGAAAGTAGTTGCGGGCCGGCGGCGGCGAGGGCCTCGCCACCCGCGACACGGCGCGCGGCCGGCTCGAATACACATTGCCAAGCGGCGCCCCCTCGGCCCGCGCGCCGGCGCCGGCGGTGTAGGGGCGAAGCCGGTCCATCGTCGTTCCACCCGCGAGCGCTGGGGCGATCGGGCGCGGCGTCGGCGAAACGGCGCGGGCGGCCCCGCGAGGAGCCGCGAACCCGGGCGTCGTCACGCGCTGATAATAGGGCCCGCGAGGGGCCTGGGCCTGGACGGCCGAAACCAGGAACGGCGAAACAGCGAGCGAGACCAGGCGGCCAAAGCGAATGGCTTTCATGGATCCGAACTCCTCTGGCGCCTCGACGCCGCGAAACCGTCCTCGCATTCTTTATACCATTATTCCGGTGTTTTTTCCAGACGGTCGATTCCGCGCGGCCCGCTCAATTTCGCCCCTCGGGCCGTCCGCCCATTCATCGTATTTTGGGTTCGTTCGTCCCCGCCCCGCGGCCTCGATGGACCGCGAAAATCCAGCTCAAATTTATAACGCACAACCACTTAAGATCAACACCCCGCCTCGGAGAATTGGGTTCGTTCGGTCATTCTTTCGCGAAAGGCGAAAACCTCCCCCTCGTTGACGACCCGCCGTTCGGCGACGCGCGGCGAGTCTTCCGGTGGGCGCCTTAAAAAACCTCCGCGCGCAGCATCCCCGGCCAAAACATACCACAAAATTCGCGAAAACGGACAAAATCACGGACGACCGCGCTCGGACATTCTTTCGACGCCCATGGTCCCCGCGAGCGCGGGGCGCCTTCTCCGGGGCGGGATATTCTCGCCATGCTAAAATCGACTCCAGACGAACGCCCCGATCGCTTCGGGAGAACGCGACGGCCTTGGGAACGATGCATTGACCTCGAAATTCCGATTGAAATTCTTGGCGGCGCTTCTTGTCGTTTGGGCGGGGTCGCCGACTCGCGAGTCTTCCGCCCTCGCTCCGGCTCCGCTGCCGATGGCGGCGCGGGTCGAGTCGGGCGACGGCTCGTTTCTGGTGGGGCGGGGGGTGGACCTGACCGTCGTGGTGGCCGCCAACGACCAAAGGCCGGAGTTGGAGCTTCCCGCGCTTCGTGACGCGAGGCTTTGGAAGGTCTCGTCGTCGTTTCAGCCGATCAGCGCCGGGGAGATCGGCGGTTTCCAGGTGGGGGAGAACGCCTTCGTCACCCGGCTTCGCCTGGTCGCCCAGAGTCCCGGGATTCTCGACGTTCCCTCGATCATCGCCCGGCTAGGCGACCGGGAGGGGAGAAGTCGGCCGCTTCGGTTGACCTTCCAAAACCCGCCGATCCCGGGCCGACCGCCGGGCTTCCTGGGGGGTGTTGGCGACTTCCAGCTTCAAGCCGAGGTGGATCCGTCGCGGGTTCGCGTCGGCCGGGAGGTCGAGTATCGGATCCGAGTCTCGGGACCGGCCGCCTGGGGGATGACCACCCGGCCCGACCTGGCGAGGTTCCAAGCCCTGCCGATCGCCCCTCGGGTCGAGCCCCTCGCCGTGGAGGCGGTGGACGAGCCGCCGTCGCGGACGTTCGTTTACCGACTCAAGCCAACGAAGCCGGGGGAGGTCGCCTTGCCGCCGGTCTCCATCGCCTCGTTCGACCCTCAAACCAGGCGCTACATGACTCGGGCGACCCGGGGGGTTTCGCTCCAGGTCGTCGCCGCTCCGGTCTTCGACGCCGAAGAACTCGACTATCGACCTCCCCAACCGAGCCGCCTCCGCGCCGGCCTGTTGGCGCTGGGGGGCTTGATCCTCGGCGCGGCGGGCGTCTTCGGGGCGATCGCGGCGGGGCGCCGGCTTCGAAGGCGTTGGGCCACGTCGTCGCGGACGGGGAGGGAGCGCGCGCGGAGGTTCGCCCGCGGGGTCGCCGATCGGCTGGACGCCGAAGCCGACGGCGGGTCGGCTCGCGAGCTGATGGACGCCCTCGTCGAATACGCGCGGTTGGGGGCGGGCCGTCCTCCGGGCGCGCTGACGCCCGACGAGGCGCGCGCGGCCGTCGCGATGGCGAGCGGGTCGGAGACGTTGGGCGAGCGCGCGGCCCGCTTGACCGCGCGTTGCGACCGAATCTTGTTCGCCGTGGAGGGCGGAACGGATGAAGGGAAGGGGGAGGATTTCCCCCGGAGGGACGCCCAAGCCCTTTTCGAAGCGCTCGGGCGTTCAAACGGTTGGTTGCGGCTCGGGCTCGAATGGGGGCGGAGAGAAAGCGTCGCCCCCGAGCCTCAGCGGACCGCCAGGTAGGACGAACGAGTGACCGCGGTGTTGAACAATTCGCGAGACGGAGGCGCCGCCGCGACCGGCCTGGCGACCTCGAACCCCTCGACTTTGTGCGAGGGAATGACCTTGTTGATCAAGGCCTCAATCATGGTCAGGGGCTCTCCCTGATCCGGTCCAACGAACAGATACGCGACGCCGTCCTTGCCCATCCGGCCGGTGCGGCCGATGCGGTGGACGTAGTTCTCGGGATCGTCTGGAATGTCGTAGTTGATGACGTGGCTGATGCCCTCGACGTCGATCCCCCGGCCGACCACGTCGGTGGCGACCAAGACCCGAACCTTCCCCGTGCGGAAGGCCGACATGACCCGATCACGGGCCGTTTGAGCCAGGTCGCCGTGGATGGCGGCCACCCCGTTGACCGTGCGGCGAAGACGCTCGGCGAGCCGGTCGGCCCCCCGCTTGGTCCTCGTGAACACGATGCACTGCCGGGGACGATCGCGCTTCAACAGGTGGGTCAACAGCTCGACTTTGCGATCGTGGTTCACCGAGACGTAATATTGCTGAATCGAACTGACCGAAGGCTCGTCGCGCGACAGGTTCAATTCGACCGGCTCGTGCATGTAGCGGCGGGCGAGCTTGCGGATTTCGTCGCTGATCGTCGCCGAGAGCAAGAGCGTTTGGTGGGGCGTGGGCAGCTTCCTGAAGATGCGTTCGATGTCGGGACGGAACCCGATGTCGAGCATCCGGTCGGCCTCGTCGAGGACGAAGTGGAAGATGTCGCCCAAGTACAACGTGCGGCGCTCGATGTGGTCGAGCACCCGGCCGGGCGTTCCCACGGCGATGTCGACTCCGCGCGACAGGGCGCGAATCTGCCGATCGATGGGCTCGCCGCCGTAGAGTCCGCAAACCGAAACGTCGGCGCGGTTGCGACAGAGCTTTTGCAGCTCGCCGGTGATTTGCTGGGTCAGCTCGCGGGTCGGCGCCAGGATGATCGCCTGGGGCCCGCGGCCTCTTGGTTCGAGCATCTCGATCAAGGGAACGCCGAAGGCGGCGGTCTTGCCGGTGCCCGTTTTGGCCTGACCGATGACATCCAAACCGTCGAGAGCTTCAGGGATGAAGGCGGCCTGGATGGGAGAGGGGGTGTAGTACCTCGCGAGATCCAGGGCCTGGAGCATGCTCCGGCTCAGACCCATCGCGCGGAACCCCGCGTCGGGCTCCTCCTTAGCTGGTCGAATCAAACAATCCTCCAAAAAACGTGGCGTGATGAAAGGAAGGGATGAGGAATCAGTTTCCTCACACTTTGAAATTTACTCGTTGCGCCCCCTCTCGTCAAACACAACGCGAATCACCGCCGCCATTTCTCCTCAAGCCCGGCCCCCCGGCGGCCGGGCGCCCTCGCCTCGCCTCGGCTCGGCTCGAATCGGCCCGCCGCCGGTCCGAATCCCAAAATTCCCGAGATCGGCCGCTTGCCCACGGGCGCCCGGCGGTGGACAATCGAGCCCTCAAGTGGTTGACCACGACGCCGCCCGGCGCCCCGTCGCCGCGCGCGATCGCATCACCCCAAGGAGCCCAAGCCGTGCCCGAGCCAATTGATCAATCCGCCGATCTCCAGCAAAAATACCGCCAGTTTCTCGACCTGTTGCCGCTGACGCTGGCTCTGGCGGGACTTCCCCCCAGCGAGGGCCGCATGTTCAGCGAGGATCAGATCGACGGTCGCGGCCTGACCATAAAAATGGCCTACCGCGTCGCCCGCAACGTCGCGAGGGAATGCCTGGGCGGATCGTAAGACCGATTCCGGCAACGGCCATCGCGGGGTCGGGTTTCTCAGTCCCACCCCTGTACGACGGCCGCGTGGGATTCCGATAAGAAGCCTTGTCGAACACGGCCGACGCGAGCCCGGGACACGCCGCCGGATCGCCACCTCCCGCTTCGTCGGCCCCAACCCGAAAGGCCTTCTTCGCGATGACCATGACGCAGACCTCGACTCCACAACCCCGCCGCCTCCGCGCGGCCCTCATCGGTTTCGGCCTCGACGGCGACGACGACCAAAATCGCGTGACGCGGGGCTCCCGGTGCCTGGTCATTGGCGGCTCGGCCGAAACCCACGCCGAGATGCGCGAGACGATGACCCGGATCGAGCTTGAGCTCGAAACGATGCATCGGGAGCTCGGCGAACTAACTCCCGCCGAGCTGGCCGAACTGGCGTTTCGGGTCGACCTGCCGGAACTGAGCGAGCTGGCCTTGAAGCTCGAAACCGGCCTGGAGCGCGAGGGCCGCGAGTTCGAAGAGGTTTCCGCCGACGAACTGGCCGCCTTCCTCGACCTCGAAGACTGGGTGGTGACGGCCGAACGGTGACGGACCCCCGTCCCAAGACCGCTCCGCTTTGATTGGCGGCGCTTCGACTCCCCACGGAGCCGGGGCGCCGCCTTTTTTTCGATTCCGGCCGCGGCGGCTTGGCGCGCCCGGTCGAAGCGGGGAAACTCGAAATTCGACCGGCCGTTGAAACCAATCCCCCGCAATTGAGGTATCCCCCCGTGGCCGACGCTCGGTCGGAGACTCAAGCGACGGACTCAAACAGCGGGCGGGCGGGTTCGCGAATGGATGATTCCCTACTGGTCGAAGCGATTCGGGCCGGAGATCCCCAAGCCCCTCGCGAGTTGATCGCGCGGTTTCAAGGGGTTGTCTTCGGTCTCTGCCATCGGATGCTTGGCCACCGGCACGACGCCGAGGACGCCGCCCAAGAGACCTTCGTCCGGGCCTTTCGGGGCATCTTCGGGTTCGACGCGTCGAGGCCGATCCGCCCCTGGTTGCTGGAGATCGCCGCCAACCGTTGCCGAACCGCGCTGGCGACGCGCGCCCGACGACCCATCCCCGTGGGGCTCGGCGAGTCGTTCGACGTCGTCGACCATCGGCCCAAACCGGCCGACTCGCTCGACCTGGCCGGGGAGCTTGAGTTGGCGATCGGTCGGCTTCGGCCCGAGTATCGCCTGGTGTTCACGCTTTACCACGAACAAAACCTGTCGTACGACGAAGTCGCCCAGGCGGTCGACCGTCCCATCGGAACCGTGAAGACGTGGCTCCATCGCGCCCGGGCGGAACTCGCCGGGCGTCTCGCCGAACGCGGGACGCATCGTTGATCCGTCGGCCTCCGATTCCGTTTCCGATTTCGATTCCCAAAAGAGCCCGAGCCATGAACTGTCGCGATTTCGATCAAGTTTGGAACCGGCTGCTCGACGACGAGCCCGGGTCCCGGCGTCGCGACGCGGCGAGCGAACCGGCGTTTCGTCGAGAACTGGAGCGGAGGCTCCGCGAGCACGCCGAGGTTTGCGAGGATTGCCGGGCGCGAGACCGCGGGTTCGAGACGCTTCGAGAGGCCCTGCGCGCCTGGGCCGTCCGGCCTCAAACCGACTCGACGACCGCCGCTCCGGATCTGGCGGAGTGGGTTCTGGAGGCCGCGACGCGGCCGACGCCGGTCAAGCCGCGGCGCCGTCGAGCTTGGATCGCCGCCTCGGCGCTGGTCGCGGCGGCCGTCGCCGCCTTCGCGATCCTGCCGCCGGGACCGTCGCGCTCCCTCAACTCGCCCGTCGAGGCCCCGGCCGGAGCGGTGGATCCGACCGCCCGGCGCGGCCTCTTGGGCGCGGCCGTCGACGACGCGACCGCCGCCTCGTGGCATCTCGCCCGACTGGCGACGGAACCGGCCGCGCGGTTGGGCAGGGAGATGATCGACGCCTCGTTCCCACCGAGCGAGCCCCGGGTCCTCGAAATCGCGCTTCTAGAACCGGCGACGGACCCGGAGCCAGGCTCCGACTCGTTCGCGCCGGAATTGTTCAGCCGAATGGGCGGCTACTTGAGCGCCGGGGTCGAGCCGGTTTCGACCTCGGCCCGCGAAGCGTTTGGTTTTCTTCGGCCGCCGATGTCGTACTAAGGCCGGTCGGTCGGCTCATCGTCCCCTCAGTTCCAAGGGAGTCTTGAAATGACGCCGTCTCCATGGAGGCGGGCGATCGTCGATCGTCCGCGCGCTCGCCGGGTCGCCCCGCTCGCCGTCATCGCGTTGGGCTTGGGCTTGAGCTTGGCTCTGGCGAAACCGATTCGGGCCGACGACGCGCCGCCGGCCGACGACGCCCTGCTGAAGCTGGTTCCCGCCGACGCCGGGTTCATCCTCTCGATCGACGGCTTCCGCGACCGATCGCGGGCGATTCTGGAAACCCGGATCGCTCGGGAGTTTCAGCGTTTGCCGGCCTTCTCGGCGTGGCTCAACTCGCCGAACGTCCGGAATTTCGACGCCTCGCGAGAGAACATCGAGAACTTCCTCCAAGCCTCGTTCCGGGAGATCGGCGACGAGATCTTCGGCGACTCGGTGGCGCTGGCCCTCCTCGCGCCGAGCAATTCCCCGGCCGACGCCCGGGGGCTGTTGGTCCTCCGCGCCCGAGACCCGGAACTCCTGAATCGACTGCTCGACCGGATCAACACGGCGCAGAAAACCAGCGGCGAGGTGGCCGCGCTCACCGAGCGCGAGCGGGGCGACTCAACCTACGTCACCCGCGAATTTCACCAGGGCTCGGGTCGGCTCAGCGAATCCTTCGTGGTGTTTCCCGACGGCGTCTTCGCGCTCTCGAACTCCGAGAGCCTGATCCAGTGGGTGATCGACCGCAAGGCCGCGCCCGAAGGGGATTCGGCGGCCGACCTGCCGGGCTTGCAAGCGGTGTCCGCGCGGCTCCCGAAAAACGCCGCGGCGCGCCTGTTCCTCAACGCCGACCTGTTGCGCCGGGTGGTCGCGGAACTGCCGCCGGACGACTCTCCCGGGAGTCGACAGGCGCTTGAGGCGGTCCGAAATTACACCGCGGCGCTCCGATGCGCCGGCGCGGCCCTGGTCATCGACGATTCGGCGATCACGATCCAGTCCGCGCAATCGTTCGAGCCCGAGAAGCTCCACCAACTGGCCGGCTGGTGGACGGCGCCGGATCCGGAGCGGGATGGCCCCGGCCCCGGGCTGGGCTCGCCCCCTCCCTCGGCGCTGGCCTTGGCGTCGATCAACATCGACGTCGCCTCGTTTTATCGCTCGTTCGCCGGACTCGTTCCGGAAAAGGACCAGCCGACGCGCGACAAGGTGGAGACGATCTTGAGCGGCCTCTTGCTGGGCCTCGACCTGCGGACGCGGGTCCTTCCCGCGCTCGGCCCTCGAATCATCGCCTATCTTGACGCGCCGGCGGACGATCCGGCGGAGAGGGCGCCCCAAGGGCTTCCGCTTCCCCTGGTCGTCGCGACCGAAATCCGGGAGCCCGTCGACGCCTCGCCCTCGACGGCCGCGGCCCTCGACAACGCCCTGCGGGTCGCCCTGGTGGCCCTCTCGCTGGACGAGTCGCGCGTTCCCCCGGAGAGCCGGGTCGAGACGAAAAACGGCGTCACGACGCTGAGCGTCCCGTTTCCGTTCGCCTTCGCGGTGGACGAACCGGGCCATCGGCTGATTCTCGGCTCGTCGGCCGCCGCGGTGGCCCGCCACCTTCAAGCGGGCGTCGACGCCGACGGCGGCTCGCGATTCGATCGGCTCCGTGACGCGGCCTTTCCCGATTATGGGTCGTTCGTCTGCCTCGACCTCGCCGCGATCTCCGACCTCGCCGCGCGGAACAAGGACCGCTTGGTCGCCTTCGCCGCCAAGCGCCGCAACCGCCCGGTCCAAAGCGTCGCCGGCGACTTCGACCAGGCCATGGCCCTTGTCCGCCTCTTCGACGCCGCCTTTCTCGCCGGCCGAATCGACGCCCCCAACGCACTCGTCGAAACCTCCCTCGGCCTGATCCCCCGCTCGGAGGACGATGGTTCCGGCCCCGAGGCGAAACCCTGAGCCCTTTCGGGGAGGGAGCGCGAGTCGTTCAAGCCATCGGCTCGACCGCTCCCGCCCCGAGACCATCCTGGAATTCCAAGCCGCCGCCGCCATTAAGAGCGCCATCTCGATGACGTGGCGGCTTGGCCACATTGTGTGGCGAGAGGAGACGCTCCACGGGAGGGCGAGGCTCCCGGACCAGCCCCTCAAAACCAACGCCGCGCGAGTGTTCGTCGTTCTAGATCGTCTCGTCAACGAGCTGATGGTGGATCGCGCCGGCGGTCAACCTATAATTCGTGAGGAAGGGTTTCCCAGCGCGGGGCTTCTTCACGCGGCGGTTCTCTGGGACGATTGGGATGGAATCCCAGACGAACAGCGAACACGAACGATCTTTGAAGCGTATCGATGGGTGGAGGGACCGAAGTACGCCGACCGGATTACCTTGGTCGTCGGCCCGACGATTCCAGAGACTTGCAACGCGGGGCTTCCGCCGCATCGGGTTGTCCCCCTTTTTTGCGATGGGGGGATTCCGTGACGATGGAACAATGCGGAGACGCCATGCTCGCCGAAGGGCTTCGACGCTCTCCGATCCAGACCGATCGCCGCTTCGGTTCCTTAGGGAGGAAGAGTCGGTCGCCCGCGTCAAGCGCCCGGCCCAGCGATTATCCGGCGGCGAGCCCGTTTGGACGATCCTCGAGAACGTGCTCGCCGTTCACCAAATCCCTTAGCGGACGCTTCGCCACGGCCTCCGACGTCGGAGACTTCTTCCTCCCGTGAACGTCTATTATCTGCTGGCCGAGAACGGAAAGCCCTTCTTCTACTACGACGAGTCGGAGGAGAAGCGCGACGGCGCGAAATCCCCCTCGACGGGCATTCGGGGATGGGCCGAGCGCAAGCTGCAAGAGATTCATGACGCGAAGGACGATCCCAACGGGGGGGTCTCGAGTTGGGTCGGGCGGGTCTGGAACTGGCTCCGCTCGTTCAAGTATCCCGACGAGGCGATGTTCGCGCACTTCGGCTCGGCCGACGAGGTCCAGTTGCATTATCCGGCCTCGAAGTCCGAGAGGGAGATGAAGCGGGCCTGGAGGCGATTCCTCAGGAGGAGGAGAGGGAGGCACGTCTTTTGGGGGGCCATCGACGCGGTGCTGGCTCCTCCCGGCCTCCTGCTGGCGCTCTTGCCGGGGCCGAACGTCATCGGCTACTGGTTCGTGTATCGGGCCGGCACCCACTTTCTGGCGTACTGGCGGATCAGGCGCCTCCTTAAGCGAACGATCCCCACCCGATGGATCGCCGACGAGGCGCTCGACGAGCCGATCTCGCGGGACGACCGGGGAGAGCCCCGCCACAAGGCCCTTCCCAGCGGGGCGAGGCTCGGCGAGTACCTCAAGCGGTTGCATCTGGACGAACATTCGGATACGGAAGAAGATCGCGGGGATTCCTCCCATCCCGACGACGAGGATGATTCGGTCGAGTCCCCGTGTCTCAAGTCATCGGCCGATGGGCCGTGATGAAAATCGTTGGATTGGAAACGCCGAAGTTCCATGCGCCTCTTAAGTTACAACAGGGGTGCCCCGGCGATGGAATGCAAAAAGAGACGCAACGCCTTGCCTGGAAACGCATTGCGTCTTATGGAATATTGCTTATAACGAAAGCAAACAAGGCGATTCAGGGCGTTGCGACGCGGTCTGAATGGGGTTTAGTGACGGGTTTAGTGTCGGCTTCCGCGCGTGAAAAAAGCCGCCCATCCCCGAAGGGAGGGCGGCGAATGGAGCGACGAAGCGTCGTTGTTGGGGCCGGAGAATCAAGCGTCGTCGGGAACCAGGGCGTAGGTCAGATTCCCGCCCACCATCACGGCGTCGGAGAGGTGGAGGTTCAGCGACTCCCCGGAGGCCGTCTCCAGGTTGCCGAACTCGTTCCGAGCCTGGCCCGCCGAGGCGTACCGGGTGAGCGGACGCGGCCCGGAGATGGGAGTCGTGTTGGATCGCCACGTGGCGGTCGTGTCGCCGTGGGCCGAGAAGCCCCAGGAGATGACGAGGATCTTCATGCCGGCGACGCCGGCCACCACCTCATTGTCCCCGGAGCCGGATACGTTGATCGGCTTGCGGATCGTCGGGACCGGAACTCCGTTGTAATACAGGGCCGATCCGTCGAGGAACACCGTGACCGGACTCGACAGACTCACGATCGAGCCCGACGCGAGTTTCACCTCGGACCCGGAGGCCAATTCGACCTCCCACGTCCCACCCTGAAAGACGGTGGCGTTAAGGGCCGCTTCGTCGGCCTGTTCGACCTCCAAAGGCCCCGCGAAGGAAACCGGCAGGCCGTGCTCCGGGGTGACGACTTGCAGGATGTTGTTTCCGTCGCTGATCGTCGTCGCGTAGGCGACCGTGGCCGTGGGCCACTTGACGCCCCCGGCGGTCGCGAGCGAGCGGAGGACGTCGCCCCCGACGCCCTTGTTCATCTGCGTGTTGTCGGCCATGGGCTTCAACCCTCCGTCTGGAAGATGTAGGTGATTCCGCCCGGTTCGGGGTCGGGCTCGGTCGGCTCAACCCGCTCCAGCGCCCCGCAGGCCGGGGGATCGGCGTAGGGACGGCCCAACAGGTCGAGGGCCGGCGTCGTTCCG
>Ga0182742_1003650_pt1 | contig 14767 bp, 14 predicted proteins | sample eDN5th37CBELigMG_FD_128880 | JGI IMG/M metagenome (GOLD analysis project Ga0182742, IMG submission 128880) | Enriched Miracle-Growth compost microbial communities from Emeryville, California, USA - eDNA 5th pass 37_C BE-Lig MG (version 2)... ... | reverse complement strand
CACTCATTCTAATTTGCCAGAGTTCATGGATGTTTTGGGATGCACGGAAGAGAGGACATAATGCTTGGATATGGGGTTTGTTAGGCCTTATTCAATTTCCAACATATCTTATTATCTATCTTATTTTTGCAAGAAAAATATTTAAAAGAAAAATCTCAGGATCAAATTCCTGAGATTTTTTTATTTATTTATTTTTTTCGTGAGTGAACGATTAAACAAACGTAATCGTATTAAGGGTGAATAATCGATTTGGAGGAGAAAAATATGAATGAACTGATAAATGGAATCCCATGGGGAGCGATTGCGCCAATTCTTATTTTACAATTAATTCTTATGATAATCGCGTTATTTTCTTGTATTAAAGAAGAAAAAACGAACGGACCAAAATGGTTATGGATACTTATAATTCTCATTATCAACATAATAGGACCTGTGCTTTATTTCGTTGTTGGAAGGAGAAATAATTAATGGAGTTATTAAAAGTAAGTAATTTAGTAAAAAAATATGGAAATATGGATGCTGTTAAAGGAATTAACTTTCGTATAGAAGAAGGCAGATGTGTTGCATTGCTTGGTCCAAATGGAGCAGGAAAAACAACGACATTAAAAATGCTCTCCGGATTGTTGGAACCGACATCAGGTACTATTGATTTTAAAGGGGAAGTAGCGAAGGATTTACGACAGTTTATTGGTTATTCACCCCAATACCCTGCTTTCTATAATTGGATGAGTGGAAGGGAATTTCTTGTTTTCGCAGGGCAATTAGCAAAGTTGAAGCGGAAAGAAGCAGAAAAAAGAAGTGAAGAATTACTTGAACGAGTGGGCTTAATGAATGCGAAAAAAAGAAAAATAGGAGGGTATTCTGGTGGGATGAAGCAACGCCTGGGCTTGGCACAGGCACTAATTCATCGTCCGAAACTACTTATTTTAGATGAACCTGTTTCAGCACTTGATCCTCTTGGTAGAAGGGAAGTGTTGAACATGATGAAAGAGATTAAAAAGGAAACTACTATTCTCTTCTCCACCCATGTCCTTCATGATGCAGAAGAAATAAGTGACGATATTCTTATCATGCATGCAGGAGAAATTGCAATATCAAGTAGATTGGAAAGTGTAATGGAAGAGTATCGACAACCTATTTTACAAATTGAATTCGAATCACAGGTTGACGATTGGCTAGAGAGTTTAGTGAAATTTAGCTTTGTATCTGAAGTGAATATTCAAGGTAATAAAACCAGCATCGTATTAAGAGATATAGTAAATGGGAAGCAAACATTATTAAAAGAAATAGTGGATAAAAAACTTCCGATTCGTAAGTTCGAGATTTCTCAAACAACATTAGAAGATTTATTTATGAAGGTGGTGAAGGCATGACACAATGGACGGTCCTTTATCGCAAAGAAATGATGGAAATGGTGCGGAATTATAAAATTTTATGGATTCCGATTGTCTTTATTTTACTAGGTGTCATGCAGCCAGTTAGTGCATATTATATGCCGGAAATTTTGGATACTTTTGGTGGTCTTCCAGAAGGTACAATCCTTGAAATGCCTACTCCAACTGGAGCAGAAGTATTAATGCAAGTTCTATCAAATTATGGAATGCTAGGTGTACTGATTCTTGTTTTAAGTGCAATGGGTGTTGTATCTTCAGAAAGGCAGAGTGGAGTAGCAGGTATGGTGATGATTAAACCAGTTCCTTATTCCTCGTATATATTATCGAAGTGGGCTGGGTTAATAACTATAACCCTCATTTCATTATTTATCGGTTATTTAGCTTCTTGGTATTATACAAGTTTGCTCATCGAAACAGTTGCTTTTGATCGTACTCTTCAAAGTGCTGTGATTTACAGCATATGGTTAGTTTTTGTAATTACATTGACGCTCTTTTTTAGTACGTTAATGAAAGGAAATGGCAGTATCGCCTTTATTACCATTTTAGAGGTATTTGCTATTTCCGCGATTACAACTATTTTAGAGAAGTATATGAAATGGAGTCCGGCTACAATGACTAAGCATTCGGGACAGGTATTGTTGTCGAGAGAATTAGCTACTAATTTCTGGCTGGCCTTTATTATAACTATGGCTATTATTATTGTCCTTCTTCTCTCTTCTATTCAAATCTTTAAGCAAAAAGAGCTATTGGAATAAAAAGGTACTCTTCTATGTAATTTTTTCAATAGTTACTTATACTCAAAAGGAATTATATGTTAATAAACGTAAAAGCGGATGGGGGAAATTTCCTGTCCTCTTTTTGTTCTTTTTGTTCATGATAAAAATACATGAATGTAGTTTAGGTAAGAAAGGAAGAACCTTAAATGAAGCCATTTGTACCACAACTTGTCTATATAGAACCAAGAGCATTAGAGTATCCGTTAGGAAGAGAACTAAAAGAGAAATTTGAAAAAATGGGTGTGGAAATTAGAGAAACGACCTCTCATAATCAAGTTAGAGGTATACCTGGTGATACAGAATTACAACAATATAGAAATGCGAAATCGACTTTAGTAGTTGGAATCAGGAAAACATTAAAATTTGATACGTCTAAACCATCAGCAGAATATGCTATTCCACTTGCAACAGGATGTATGGGACACTGTCATTATTGCTACTTACAAACAACATTAGGAAGTAAACCGTATATTAGAACATATGTGAATTTAGATGAAATTTTTGAACAAGCAGAGAAATATATGAAAGAAAGAGAAGGGCAAATAACTAGATTTGAAGCTGCGTGTACATCTGATATTGTAGGTATCGATCATCTAACACATTCTTTAAAACGAGCAATTGAATATTTTGGGAAAACCGAAACGGGGCAATTACGTTTTGTTACAAAGTTTCATCATGTTGATCATCTTCTAGATGCGGAACATAACGGACATACTAGATTTCGCTTTAGCATAAATTCAAGATATGTGATAAAAAATTTTGAACCTGGCACTTCAAATTTCGATGAAAGAATAGAGGCTGCAAGAAAAGTAGCAAAAGCAGGTTATCCACTAGGATTCATAGTTGCACCAATATATTTATACGAAAATTGGAAAGAAGGCTATCATGAATTATTTGAACGTCTATCTAACAGTCTTGAAGGAATAGATATATCGAATTTAACGTTTGAATTAATACAACACCGTTTTACAAAACCAGCTAAAAGGGTGATAGCTAAGAGATATCCAAAAAGTAAACTAGAGATGGATGAAGAAAAACGTAAATATAAATGGGGTAGATATGGAATAGGAAAGTATGTATATAAAGATGATGAAGCGAAAGACTTAGAAACAAGTATACGAGGCTACATTGCAGAATATTTCCCTAATGCAGATATTGCCTATTTCACTTAATGATGTAAAAAAATTCTTCTTTTTTACTACTAAAATCAAAAAAATAACCTCACCAAACATTTATCCTATTAAAGATATGGGGCAAATGTTTGGTGAGGTCTATTTAGTTACCTATTCATTTTAATAATAATAGCCATATGGAGGGTAGCCATATCCATAAGGAGGATATCCATAACCACCATATAAAGCCGGTGCTAATAATGCTCCAGTAGCTAAACCGCCTAACAGTCCTAATCCAAGACCAAAACCTCCAAAACCAAAACCAGGTCTGCCAAAACCAGGTCGCCCAAATCCAAACCCTGGTCTTCCAAATCCCCCGAATCCAGGACGAATTCTTCTAATATCATGGGAATGAATAGTGTTATCTAGATACATATTTCTTCCTCCTCTAAATTTTTCTCACAACACATTGTATGTGCACTTACCTATATTGACTGATGAAAACGTCTAGTTAAATGAAGGGAAACAAGTAAATATTAAAAACCCAGCATATTAATTGCTTGTCTTATGTACTATTTTTGTACGAATGGTATTACATTGAATAATAAAGACATTATCTACTCTTACTTACTAATTTACGAACACATTATTCTATCAAAGGAGTGAATAAGGTGTACATAGATGGAGTTTTTTCTGGTGGGGGAATTAAAGGGCTTGCCTTGGTTGGTGCTTATGAGGTCATTGAAGAACGTGGAATGGAGTTTGTAAGACTTGCTGGTACTAGCGCAGGATCAATTATAGCTGCGTTAATAGCTGCAAAATATACAAGTAAAGAAATTGCTACTTTACTTGAGGAATTGGATTTACATACCTTTATGGATGAAAGAAAGTTACTTATTCCCTTTCCATTGGCAAAATGGTTTTTTTTATATTGGAAGCTAGGTATGTATAAAGGGGATGAATTAGAAAGGTGGATAGACGATAAGTTATGGAAAAAAGGAATAAAAACATTTTCTGATTTGCCACCTCAAAGTTTACGTTTTATCGCATCCGATATCACAAACGGAGCTCTATTAATAATTCCAGATGATTTACCCAAATATGGTATTGACCCACGCTCTTTTTCTATTGCTAAAGCAATTCGGATGAGTTGTAGTTTACCTTATTTTTTTGAACCAGTTAAAATTGGAAATAAACAGAATAAGAGTGTGATTGTGGATGGCGGAGTATTAAGTAACTTTCCCATGTGGTTGTTTGATCAAGAACATGTATTGAAAACAAGACCAGTTTTAGGAATCAAGTTAAGTCATAATCTTAAAGATCATCCAAAACATAAAATTAATAATGCTATTGAATTATTTGGTGCGATGTTTGAAACGATGAAGGATGCTCATGATTCTAGGTATATTTCTCGTAAGCATGAAAAAAATATCATTTTCGTACCAACAGAAGGAGTAGTAACAACAGAGTTTTCCTTATCAAAAGAAGCTCAAGATAAACTTATACAATTAGGAAGGGATTGTGCTAATAAGTTTTTTAAAAAATGGACTTATTAACGTTTACCTGAATCAAAAAGAATCGAACTTCTATAAAGAAGCTCGATTCTTTTTTTTGCTCTTCCTGCCATCAATTACAGTCAAATGTGCAGTACTTTTGCTTCTTTTAAATTTTTGGGCTTTTAAGGAAGAGGTCCTGTTTGAACCAGGCTGTTTAGTATTTGACTTTTCTTTTGTCTGTAATCTTTTCTTTGATTGTTTTGCAGCCTTAACAAATGCTTTTTGTTCTTTATTCTGTGGAGATGATAAACGGAACTGTCGAAAGACGAACCAAATAATAACAGCTACTCCCACAAAAATTGCGATGTTTAGAAAGAAACCTGAAGGATTTCTAATTAAACTAGTTGTTAATCCAAACAAAGCTAAGATGAGAACAACACTAAATAAAATCGATGAAAATCGGAATTTCAAAAAAGCCACCTCCCTAAAAGCATGATAAGCATTTTTTATAACTTTTAAACTAGTATTATAAAAAAGTTTATTCAAATAAAGAAAAATTGTTCACATAAAATAATTTACAGAAAAAATGTAAAGGATATCATACAGTAGCAGTCTTTAATTGGTTTTCTGTTTCTTCTTCTCTTCGTTTTAACTCTTGGAAAGATAGAATAGCTACTTCTACTTGTTCATCATTAGGTTCTTTCGTTGTTAATAATTGTAGCCAAAGTCCTGGCATTCCTAAATATTTAAGAACTGGTATATTTCTTAACTTATTGGTGAATTGCAATACTTCAAAAGATATTCCAATTACAAAAGGAATAAGGGCAATTCTAATTAATATTCGATCCATTAAATTATCTGTTTGAAAAAATAAGTATAAAAATAAACCAACAATTACAGTGAAGAGCATGAAGCTAGAACCACAACGATAATGAAGTCTTGAAGATGCTTGAACATTTTGTATGGTTAGTTCCTTTCCGTTTTCATAGGCATTTATTACTTTATGCTCAGCCCCATGATATTGGAAAACTCTTTTAATAATAGGCGTTAAAGAGACAAAATATATATAACCTAATAATAAAATAAGCTTAAAGAAGCTCTCTAACAATACTTGAGCAACATGTCCTGAAATAATTGGTTGAAACATGGCTGCTAAGAAAGTCGGTACAAGTGTGAAAATAAATTTTCCGAATAGGAAAGAAAGAACTCCGACAGCTGCAACACCCAAAATCATAGTAGTTTTAGAAGGTTCTTGTTCTTTTATTTTATAGTCTTCAGAAGGATCTACATCATATCGTTCCGTAGAAAAATTTAAATGCTTGGTTCCATTCCCACTTGATTCAATTATTGCAATGATTCCTCTTAAGAAAGGAATTTTCTTTAATTTTGTGAGTTTGTTATTTTTTGTTCTTGGGAGGTGGAAATAATCAATTGATTGATCTTTACGTCTAATCGCTGTTACATAATGGTGTTTTCCACCAAACATTACACCCTCTACAACAGCTTGCCCTCCATATAATGGTTTTTGTTCACTTGCCATGAATAGTTACACCAGCCTCAGGTTAAATTAGGTGAAAACAGTTTATTTAAATATAATTCTTATACTGTCTATATACCCTAATTCTATATTACTAAAAATAATGAAAAACCACTAGCATCACCTATTTATAAATGATGAAATACTTTCATTTATATAAAAATTTTATATTTATTAAAAAAATGAATGTAATTTGCAAAGTAAAATTTTTCTTCGGGCATAATATTTTATGGAGGTGTATGGAATGAGTAATGAAAACCAAACACAGCACGAAAAAGAAAGACCAATGTCATTTATTGCTCTTGTTATTTGGACAGGAATGATTGGAGGAATATTTTGGGCGGGATTAGGGTATATTGCATATCTTTTTGACTTTGTTGAATTTAGTCCTAGCATTATATTAGAACCATGGGCTATTGGAGAATGGAAGAAAGGATGGTTAGGAACTGTAATCAGTCTTATTCTCATTGGTTTTATCTCTACTTTAGTAGCATTTGGCTATTACTTAGTTTTGAGAAAATTTAAAAGTATCTATATAAGTATAGCTTTTGGTATCGTAATATTTTTTTGTGTGTATATTATCCTAAATCCAATTTTTCCAAGTATGGCACCATTTTTAAAATTAAAAATGGATACAATTATTACATCTGTATGCCTATATATCTTATATGGGGTTTTCGTTGGCTACACAATATCATATGAAGAAAATGAGATGAAAGTAAAAAAACATAAAGCAAAACAAGGGCATGGAACGAATCTTTCTGAAAATGAAGGGTAATGGGAATCGGAATCTTCTCTTTTATGAGGTTAATTTTGGAACATTGAATAGTCTTTTGTGTTAAAATAATGTACATGAGCAATTTTAATCATTCAAAATTTTACATTATTTTATGTGAGTACTTTTTAAAAGGAAAAAAGACGAAGCTTCTAAAGATAGTGTATCTTTAAGGGAGAGATGAACATGGAAAAGCTAAATAGAATCAGAACTGCACTAACTAGTGCTGGAGCTGATGGTATCTTAATCACTAGTACATATAACAGACGATATGTGAGTAATTTTACTGGGAGTGCAGGGGCTGTACTTATTAGTGGGGAGAAAGCTTTATTTATAACTGATTTTCGATATGTTGAGCAAGCACAAACACAATGTGCTGGATTCGATATTGTACAGCATAAAGGTGCAATATTACAAGAAGTTGCTGATCAAGCTAAAAAAAATGGTGTTACGAAACTAGCTTTTGAACAGGATTATACCACTTTTGCTGAGTATAAGAATTTAGAGAATGTATTTAAAGGTGAGTTAGTTCCGGTTTCAGGAATTATTGAAAAGTTACGCTTGATTAAGACTAGTGAAGAGATTAAGATATTAAAGGAAGCTGCTAAGATAGCAGATGCCGCTTTTACCCATATTCTTGATTTTATTAAGGTTGGGAAAACAGAATTAGAAGTTTCGAATGAATTAGAGTTTTTTATGAGAAAGCAGGGCGCTACTTCATCGTCCTTTGACACAATTGTCGCATCTGGTAAAAGATCAGCGTTGCCACACGGTGTTGCTACTAGCAAAAAGATTGAAGCTGGTGATATGATTACATTAGATTATGGTGCATATTATAATGGATATGTTTCTGATATGACGAGAACAATTGCAGTAGGAAACCCAGATGCAAAATTAAAGGAAATATACGACATCGTTTTACAGGCACAATTAAAAGGGATGGAAGGAATCAAACCAGGAATGTCAGGTATTCAAGCAGATGCCTTAACTCGTGATTACATAAAAGAAAAAGGGTATGGAGAATATTTTGGACATTCAACAGGTCATGGTATAGGATTAGAAGTTCATGAAGGACCAGCATTATCCTTTAGAAATGATTCTATTTTAGAGACTGGTATGGTTGTCACAGTAGAACCTGGTATTTACCTTCCTGGTGTCGGTGGAGTACGTATTGAAGATGATACATTAATAACAAATGATCATAACGAAGCTTTAACCCATTCAACAAAAGAACTGATTATTTTATAGGAGGATTACTGTATGATTTCAGTAAACGATTTTAAAACTGGTTTAACAATTGAGGTAGATGGTGGAATTTGGCGTGTACTAGATTTCCAACATGTTAAACCTGGTAAAGGTGCAGCATTCGTACGTTCTAAATTAAAGAATTTACGTACTGGTGCAGTGCAAGAAAAAACTTTTAGAGCTGGTGAAAAAGTAGCTAAAGCTCAAATTGATAACCGTAAAATGCAATATCTATATGCGAACGGTGACCAACATGTATTTATGGATGTAGAATCTTATGATCAAATTGAATTATCTGCATCTGCTATTGAATATGAATTGAAATTCTTAAAAGAAAATATGGAAGTTCATATCATGATGTATCAATCAGAAACTCTTGGTGTAGAACTACCAAATACTGTTGTGTTAGAAGTAGCTGATACTGAACCAGGTATCAAAGGAGATACAGCTTCAGGTGGTACAAAGCCTGCAATTATGGAAACTGGTGTATCTGTTCAAGTTCCATTCTTTGTTAACCAAGGAGATCGTTTAATTATCAACACTTCTGATGCTAGTTATGTATCTCGTGCATAATTAAAAGCTTGTAAGATGATGATTTTTACGTATTTTACCATTTGCGTTCCAAGGTTAAATACTGTATAGTAAGACTATAGACGCTGCGTTGTTCGTTATCGTATGAAGTTTCAACCTTTATCGATAATTAGGGAGTTCTATATTAGAGCAGGATCAGCAGGCCTAATGAATTTATCATTAGGACATATGATGATAGCTTTTGCGAACACCCACCTGGTGGAGCAGGTTTTGAAACTCCATACATCTAAGCGGCAAATGCGGCTAAAAGAGAAGGTAACCATTGGTTGCCTTCTTTTTTATTGTTAAAAATATCTTTTTCTTATGATCTATAGGAATTACCACTAATTTTTCATGTTTTATATCTAAAAATTACAGGTTATTTATTAGTCAATAATTGTTATTATTAAAATATGTAAGCGTAATCATTTAAATGGAGGGTTACATATGACTGTAAATTTTAAACGAATGCTTTTTGGTGGAGATTATAACCCAGAACAATGGCCAGATGAAATTTGGATGGAAGATATGCGCATTTTTAAGCTTGCTGATATCAACTCTGCTACCATTAATGTTTTTTCATGGGCTCAATTACAACCTTCTGAAACGGAGTATGATTTTTCTACATTAGATAAAATTATCGAAATGCTAAGAAAGAATAATTACGATATCGTATTGGCAACTTCCACAGCAGCATTACCTGCTTGGATGAGTCATCGTTATCCAGATGTCAATCGAACAGATTTTGAAGGAAGAAAGCATAAATTTGGTCATAGACATAATCATTGCCCGAATAGTCCAACCTTTAGAAAATATTCTCCACTTCTAGCAGAAAAACTTGCTGAAAGATATGGCCACATGGAAGAAGTGGTATGTTGGCATATATCGAATGAATATGGCGGAGAATGCTATTGTGAAAACTGTGAAAAGGCATTTAGAGTGTGGTTAAAAGATAAATATAAAACCCTTGATGAGCTTAATAAAGTTTGGAATATGACTTTTTGGAGCCATAAAATCTACGATTGGGAAGAAATAGTGGTTCCTAATGCTTTAGGTGATGGATTTGGAAATGATCAAACAGCTTTTGCTGGAATTTCTTTAGATTATAAGAGATTTAATTCAGATTCTTTACTACAAAATTTTATTGATGAAAAGGAAGCTATTAGAAAATATGATTCCAAGACACCAGTGACGACGAATTTAATGGGTGCTTATAAACCATTAGATTATTTTAAGTGGGCACAGGAGATGGATGTTGTATCATGGGATAGCTATCCAAGATATGATACACCAGAAAGCTTTACTGCAATGATGCATGATTTAATGAGAGGATTAAAAGATGGAGATCCATTTATGCTGATGGAACAAACACCAAGCCAGCAAAATTGGCAACCATATAATTCTTTAAAGAGACCTGGTCAAATGCGAAATATGAGTTATCAAGCTGTAGCACATGGAGCAGATACTGTACAATTTTTCCAAATGCGTAGATCTGTGGGAGCTTGTGAAAAATTTCATGGAGCTGTTATTGACCATGTTGGTACGGAACATACAAGAGTATTTCGTGAAGTGGCGGAACTTGGAAACGAGTTAAATAATCTTGGTGATCAATTAATTGGCGCTCGTACTCCTGCAAAAGTGGGGATAATCTTTGATTGGCCAAATTATTGGGGATTAGAGTACACTAGTGGACCAACAATTGAATTGAAATATGTTGATCAAATTCATCATTACTATCAAGAGTTATATCGTCGACAAATAGATGTTGACTTAATTCCTATTAATGCATCTTTTGAAAAATATGATGTTATTTTTGCACCATGTTTATATATGATAACAGAAGAGCAAGCAGCAGCTATTAAATTATATGTGCAAAACGGTGGACGTTTTGTAACAACAATGATGAGTGGAATAGTTGGTGAGAGTGATAATGTGCATTTAGGAGGTTATCCTGGTCCTTTAAGAGATATTGTTGGTGTTTGGGTTGAAGAATTTGATGCTCTCCCACCAGAAAAATTGTACCAAGTTCAATTTGCTGATGGAGAGATAAGTCCTTGTAGAATGTTATGTGATATTATCCATCCAGAAGGAGCGGAAGTAGTAGCTACATATGGAGAGGGAGAGTTTTATCAACATTCACCAGCAGTTACAAAAAATTATTTAGGTGATGGACAGGCATATTATGTAGGTACAATGTTAGAAAATGACGGAATGAAACTTTTACTAAATGAAGTATTAGAGGGATTAGAAATTCCCCAATTCGAATTACCAGAAGGTATCGAAACAAAGGTACGAGAGAAGGATGGAAAGAAATACCGTTTCATCTTAAATCATAAAAATGAATCTATTGACATATCCAGTCCTTTTAGTGGTATCGATATGTTAACTGGTCAGAAAATAGATGGTTTAACGACTTTACAGCCTTACGATGTAAAGATAATCACCGAAAAGGAGTAAATTATGTTGTTAGAAAAGAACGATAAAATACTATTCATTGGTGACAGTATTACAGATGTAGGCAGGAATAGAGAAAATCCAGCTGACTTAGGAGCAGGCTATCCATTATTTGTAGCTGCATATTTAACGGCGAAATATCCTGAATTAGAATTAAAAATCACAAATAGAGGTGTAAGTGGGGATGAAGTTCCCCACTTACAAGCACGTTGGAAAGAAGACTGTTTAGATTTATTTCCTACAGTAGTATCCATTCTTGTGGGTATAAATGATACTTGGCATTATACAGAAGATGAAATGTTTGGAAGTGAGAAATCAAGAGAGCAATATGAAGAAGGGTATCGCCAATTATTAACGGAGTTAAAAGAGCAGGGTATTAAGAAAATTATTCTATTAGAACCCTTCGTCTTACCATATCCAGCAGATAGGAAAAAATGGAGAATTGACTTAGATCCAAAAATTGAGACTGTGAGAAAATTAGCAGTAGAATTTAATGCAGAGCTTATTACATTAGATGGTCATTTGAATTCATTAGGAAATAAAAATGGATATCAACTATATACAGGTGAAGATGGGGTCCATCCAACTTATACAGGACATTTCGAGATTGCCCGAGAATGGATTAAGGCAATTGAGAAAAAGGGGAATGAGCTATGAAGCACCGTCAACTGGCTAAAAGTTTGGTAGCACAGCTAACACTTCAAGAAAAAATAGGTCTTCTGTCTACAAGTCAATCGAGTATCCCACGTTTACATATAAATGAATATCATATTGGCGGGGAAGCTGCCCATGGTGTAGTAGATAGAAACGGAGGCCATACAACTGGATTTCCATTACCTTTGGGGCTTGCTCAAACATGGAATCCAGAATTGTTAAAAAAGGTCGGTAAAGTAATAGGTACAGAAGCTCGAATTAAGTATTTACAATCAAATAAAAAATCATGGCTGACATTATGGGCTCCAACTATTGATATGGAAAGAGATCCTAGATGGGGAAGAAATGAGGAAGCATATGGTGAAGACCCGTATTTAACCGGTAAGCTAAGTGTCAGCTTAATCGAGGGGATGCAAGGGGACAGTGACGAATATCTCCTTATGGCTGCAGCTCCTAAGCACTTCTTTGGTAATAATAATGAAGTAGGAAGAGAGTCAACTTCAAATTTTATTCCATTAAGAAGTCAGGAAGAATACTACTTAAAAGCATTTGAACCGGCATTTACTTTGGCAAATGCCCAGTCTATGATGACTGCTTATAATGGAGTAAATGGGATTCCATGTATGCAGTCACCTGAAGTATTAAATACAGTTAAAGGTAAATGGGAAATGGACGGTTTTATTGTCAGTGATGGTGGAGCTCTTACGTTAAATGTAGATGAGTATCATTACTATAATACATATGAAGAAGCCTTAGCTGATTCCCTTAAAAGTGGGATAGATTGTTTTGTAGATAATAAAGAATTGGTAGAAACGGCAGCATTAAAAGCATATGAAAAACAATTAATAACAGAAGAGGATATAGATAGAGCGGTAGAAAATATTCTAAAAGTTCGTTCAGAATTAGGTCATTTTACAGACCAGTGTTTACATGATCAGGTAGATATGGATCTCCTTGCAGGAACAGAACATGCCAAAATTGCTAAGGAAGCTACAATTGAGCAAATCGTATTATTAAAAAATGAAAATCAGTTTCTTCCATTAGATAAAGAGACTGATATAGCAGTAACCGGTCCACTTGCAAATGTATTTTTAAGAGATTGGTATGGTGGCTATCCGAAGGAAGAAAAAAAGATTGTAAAAAGCATTCAACAAAGATTAGGCGAAGAACTAGTCAGCTTTCACTCAAGCCATGATAAGATAAAAATCTTAATAGATGGAAAAGAAGCTGGGATATCAAAAGATGAAATCTTAATGATTAATAAGGAAGGAGACTTTACACTAGAGGATTGGGGATACAATCTATTTGTTATAAAGGATAATAAGACCCAAAAGTATGTTGCATTGAATGATGATACTCAATCCTTTATGCTCCATAAGGAGGAAGTATTTGACTGGTTCATTAAAGAAAGTTGGATAAAAAGAAATGAAAAATGGTATTCATGGAATGATAAGCCAATTGGTTTAAATGAACAGAGTATTGGAATAACAAGTGAGCAACATTCCATTCAGTTTATTACATTGGATAATGGAATAGAAGAGGCAGTTCGATTAGCAAAGGAATCTACTGTTAGCCTTGTTGTATTAGGTAATCACCCTATGATGAATGGAAAGGAAACACAAGACCGACCAGGTTTAGGTTTACCAGAAAAACAAGAAGAACTTTTGAAAGCGATTTATCAAGTGAACCAAAATATTGTGTTGGTAGTTGTAGGAAGTTATTCCTTTGATCTAAGATGGGCACAAGAAAATATACCTGCAATATTATTTACAACCCATGGCTCTCAAGAACTTGGTGATGCCATTTGTGAAGTATTATTTGGTGACTCTGCACCTTCTGGAAAACTAGCTCAAACATGGTTTTTGGATGAAAGTGATTTACCTCCTATAACAAACTATGATTATATAAAATACCCAAGAACTTATCATTATTTTAATAAGGACATACTCTATCCATTTGGATATGGTTTAACATATGGTGAATTAACAATAAAAAGCTGTATTTTAGCGAGTGAAGTATTAACTGAAAATAAACCAGTAGAAATAAAAGTACAGCTAAAAAATGATTCTCATAGACCGATAACTGAAACCATTCAAGTCTATGGTCAACTGAAAGCAAAGGAATCTATTGCTTTTCCAAAAAAATTAGTAGATTTTCATAAAGTGACATTAAATCCAGGTGAGGAAGTGACAGTGAATTTCACAATTTCTCCCGATGAGTTTGAAATTTACGATGTGGCCATGGAACAATTTAGGCTACCAAATGGATTTGGTACTGTTTGGGTAGGCTTTTCGTCAAATGACAAGCAGTGGACTAGTACTTTCCAAATAGACGGAAAAGAAAGTAATGGACGCCATGTAAAAAATGAATTAAATTTACTTGCGTTTGATGATTATGAGAATGTAATGATTACTGTCACTTCAGATAAAAGGAGATGTGTAGAATTACTTCCTGCTAGTAAATTAATATTTGATAACGTTGAATTTATGGGAAGTGAGTATATATTAGCGTATTCTGCGAAAGAGGACGGAGAACTTATTATAAATAATGGCCAAGCAAGAATAGCTTATTCTGCTAAGGATCACTATTTACCTATTTCTGTTGTTAATGGACGTAAGCATAATTTCATTCTGGAAAGTACATCAAAAATACAGTTAATCACTTTAAAGAAAGGTGATGTTCAATGACTAAATTAATCAATCGTCAAATAGCTGATCGTTGGGAAGACGGTTTATTGATCGGAAATGGAGGGTT
>Ga0182742_1003648_pt1 | contig 14772 bp, 15 predicted proteins | sample eDN5th37CBELigMG_FD_128880 | JGI IMG/M metagenome (GOLD analysis project Ga0182742, IMG submission 128880) | Enriched Miracle-Growth compost microbial communities from Emeryville, California, USA - eDNA 5th pass 37_C BE-Lig MG (version 2)... ... | reverse complement strand
TGTTCATCCTCTTCGGGGCCGCGGTCACAGCGGTGGGGGCGCCAAGACAGGGGGTGGCCTTCCTGGGCGGCTATGCCTTCGGCGCGGCGGCGGGCACCGGGCTCTCCCTGCTGGCGCAGGTGCTGGGCTGCGCGCTCTCCTTCTGCTGGGCGCGGCTGGTCGGCAGGGCCTGGGCAGAGCGGCGGCTGGCCGGGCGCTTCGGCGCCAGACTGCGGCGGCTGCGCGATGTGCTGGCGGAAAGCCCCTTCGGTGCAACGCTCGCGCTGCGGCTGCTGCCCATCGGCAACAACCTGGCGCTGAACCTGCTGGCAGGGCTGGCGGGAATCGCGGCCATGCCCTTCCTGGCCGCCTCGGCGCTGGGTTACCTGCCGCAGACGGTGGTCTTCGCTCTGCTGGGCAAGGGGGTGCGGGTGGACGGCGCCTGGCAGCTTGTCCTGGCGGCGGTGCTGCTGGCGGCCTCCATTGCCATCGGCTTCGGCCTGCTGCGCCGGGCGCGCGCGGGGCGCGCCCTGGAGGAGGCAGACTGAACAGTCCGGGCCTCGCGTCCGAAGCGATGCTTCGGACCAGCCGGGGGCCGGATGGCCCAGCGCCGTGAATTCGGCCCGCAGGATGCGCCGATCAGTGCAATGTGAACTGCCCGTTGGCGTAGCGCAGCTCCGCCGGGCGGATCAGGGCGGAGGAGGCGACGCGGACGGAATGCAGCGGCCCCTCGATCTCGCGCTGCCAGAAGGCAAGGAAGCGTGACAGTTCCGGGAAGTTCGGCGCCCGGTCGAACTTCTGCCAGATGAAGGTCTGGAGCACGCCGGGGTGATCCGGCATGTGGTAGAGGATCTCGGCCGTCGTCAGTCGCCAGTCCGGAATTTCGACGATAGTCTCAAGCTCTTGCAGCACCTCTGGTCTCCGTTTCCCTCTCGCCTTGCGCCCCATGCGCGGTGCGATTGCCCGCCGGTGGTAGCGCTTCCTCCAGGCCGCCCGCTGTGGGACGCGTCACAAAGCCGTTGGTTCTGTCCCGAAGCATGACATGAGGGAGAGAGGAGTCGGCAAGAAAAATCGTTGTATATCAGCCTGTTAGCACTCGCTCCCGCTGAGTGCTGCCGGTTCTTGACGGCTGCTGCGGGGCGGCCTAGATCGTTAGCACTCCTCCGGGGGGAGTGCTAACGGACCGCCTGGCGGCCCTGCGAACACCCTGCGGAGAGAGAGTCGACCTCATGGAAAGACGCCAGGAGAGGACCGCATGAAGTTCCGTCCCCTGCATGACCGCGTTCTCGTCCGCCGCGTGACGCCGGAAGAGAAGACCGCGGGCGGCATTATCATCCCCGACACCGCCAAGGAGAAGCCGCAGGAGGGCGAGGTGATCGCCGTCGGCTCCGGCACGCTGAACGACAAGGGTGAGCTGCGCCCGCTGGATGTGAAGGTCGGCGACCGCATCCTGTTCGGCAAGTGGTCGGGCACCGAGGTCCGCCTGGATGGCGAGGAGCTCCTCATCATGAAGGAGTCCGACATCATGGGCATCCTCGAGGGCAGCGCCGCCTCCAAGAAGGCCGCCTGAGTCCACTCCCAGCATACGTAACGAGGTAACGAGACATGGCAGCGAAGGACGTCAAGTTTGGCGCCAGCGCCCGCGAGCGCATGCTGCGCGGCGTGGACATCCTGGCCGATGCGGTGAAGGTGACGCTGGGCCCGAAGGGCCGCAACGTCGTGCTCGACAAGAGCTTCGGCGCGCCGCGGATCACCAAGGACGGCGTGACCGTCGCCAAGGAGATCGAGCTGGCCGACAAGTTCGAGAACATGGGCGCCCAGATGGTGCGCGAGGTCGCGTCCAAGACGAACGACCTGGCGGGTGACGGCACCACCACGGCGACCGTTCTGGCCCAGGCCATCGTCCGCGAGGGCGCCAAGGCGGTTGCCGCCGGCATGAACCCGATGGACCTGAAGCGCGGCATCGACAAGGCCGTCGCCGAGGTGGTCAAGGAGCTCGAGGCCAAGACCAAGAAGATCACCACCTCCGCCGAGGTCGCCCAGGTCGGCACCCTCTCCGCCAATGGCGAGAAGGAAATTGGCGAGATGATCGCCAAGGCCATGGAGAAGGTCGGCAACGAGGGCGTCATCACGGTCGAGGAGGCGAAGAGCATCCAGACCGAGCTCGACGTCGTCGAGGGCATGCAGTTCGACCGCGGCTACGTCTCTCCGTACTTCATCACCAATGCGGAGAAGATGGTCGCCGAGCTGGACGACCCCTACATCCTGATCCACGAGAAGAAGCTCTCCGGCCTGCAGCCGATGCTGCCGCTGCTTGAGGCGGTGGTGCAGAGCGGCCGCCCGCTGGTGATCGTGGCCGAGGACGTCGAGGGCGAGGCGCTGGCCACCCTGGTGGTCAACAAGCTGCGCGGCGGCCTGAAGGTCGCGGCGGTGAAGGCGCCGGGCTTCGGTGATCGCCGCAAGGCGATGCTGGAGGACATCGCGATCCTCACCGGCGGCCAGGTCATCTCCGAGGACCTCGGCATCAAGCTCGAGAACGTGACGCTCAACATGCTCGGCCGCGCGAAGAAGGTGCGGATCGAGAAGGAGAACACCACGATCGTCGAGGGCGCCGGCTCCAAGGACGAGATCAAGGGCCGCTGCGAGCAGATCAAGGCGCAGATCGAGGAGACCACCTCGGACTACGACCGTGAGAAGCTGCAGGAGCGCCTGGCGAAGCTGGCCGGCGGCGTCGCCGTGATCCGCGTCGGCGGCTCCACCGAGGTCGAGGTGAAGGAGCGCAAGGACCGCGTTGACGACGCGCTGCATGCGACCCGCGCCGCGGTCGAGGAAGGCATCGTCCCGGGCGGCGGCGTGGCCCTGGCCCGTGCGAGCAAGATCCTCGCCAACCTGAAGGGCGACAACCGCGACCAGGAGGTCGGCATCGAGATCGTGCGCCGCGCGATCCAGGCGCCGCTCCGCCAGATCGCGGACAATGCCGGCAAGGACGGCGCCGTGGTGGCCGGTGAGGTGCTGCGCAACGACACCTACACCTACGGCTACGACGCCCAGGCCGACGAGTACAAGGACCTGGTCCAGGCCGGCATCATCGACCCGACCAAGGTGGTGCGCACTGCCCTGCAGGATGCCGCCTCCGTCGCCGCGCTGCTGATCACCACCGAGGCGATGGTGGCCGAGCGTCCGGAGAAGAAGGCCGCTCCGGCGGCCCCGGGCGGCGGCATGGGCGACATGGACTTCTGAGCCGGTTTCCGGCCCTTTCCGGGCCGGATGCCAGAGGGGGCGGTCCGCAAAGGCCGCCCCTTTTTCGTATTCGTGACCGCTTCGCGTTTGACTTCGCCGGCCCGATCTGTGTCCACTGAGGGGCCAACCGTCTTGGCTCGCCTTGCCGTGCCTCCCCGGATTTCCCTCTGGGCGCCTTCAAGCCGTTCCACAGCCCGGTTGTTCCGCACGGGCGATCGGCGCCCGTGCCCTGAGAGAAGGAGGGTGCATCGCATGGCGATCGGCACCGTAAAGTGGTTCAACGCGACGAAGGGCTTCGGCTTCATCGTCCCGGAAGACGGTGGCAAGGACGTTTTCGTCCACATCACCGCTGTCCAGAAGGCGGGGCTTCGTGGCCTCGATGAGAACCAGAAGATCAGCTACGACGTGGTGATGGAGCGCGGCAAGGCTGCCGCTGCCAATCTGAAGCCGGTCTAGCCAGCAATACGGCAAGGGTCGCGCTTCGGCGTGGCCCTTGCCGGTCCTGTCGCGCTTCCGGGCCACCCGCCTGGCTGCGTTCCGTCTCCTGCCTGCCCGGCGGTGGCCCAGGAAGGACGACGCTTTCCCTTTTCCCGTTGCCCCGGCTCTCTGCCGTGCCGCCCGGGCCGGAGCCGCCTGCAGGGTGGCGAGGCCGCGGCGCCCGATCATCCGCTCACCTCCCGCTGTCAGAGTGCAGCGGAATGACATGCGGCCATTCTGGCGCAAGCCGTTAGCCGTTGCCGCTGGCCGATGCCCGCCGAGGCTATGGCCGGTCCTGCCGCCAGATGCGCGTGGCGCCGCAGGCCCGCAGCACCTCCTCTGCCCTGGCGATGCGTTCCGGGGTGGCGGCATGCACCATCAGCACCACGCCGGTCCGCTCGGCGGCCTGCTCCTGTTCAGTCTTGCCGCCGGGGGCCGCGGCCTGGCCGACGGCCTCGCTGGCCGCCATGGTTGCACCACCGGCCGCTGCCGCAGCTGCTGCAGCCGGCAGCGCTGCACCTCCGGTGGCAATGACCGCCCCGGCAGCGCCCATGGCAACACCCGCCGTCCCCATGGCGGTGCCGAGGGTGCGCAGGTTCCGCGCATCATCCTCCTGCACCGGGGTCTCCTGCCCGGAATAGCTGCTGTCGTCCTCCCGCCCGGGCATGCGCACCGAGAGGTCGGCGCGCTGGAACATGCCGCCCTGCAGCCGCGTCATCGCCTCCTCAAGCTGCGTCCGGTCGTGGAACTCGCCGCAGACCTGCGGGCTCGCGGTGCGCGCATCGTCGGGCTCCTGGCCAGTCCAGCTTGCGCTGTTCACTTCGATGGTCATGGCGGTCCGCTCCGCTACTGTTGCACAGCCAACGCCGGCCCGCTGCCGCCGTTCCAAGGAGGATGCCTCGCCGATGTTCGACCTGCCTGCGCTGGAAGCGGCCGCCCGCCTGGTCCATGCGGCCTTCCCGCCCACCCCGCAATTCGCCTGGCCGTTGCTGGCCGCCCGCTGTGGTGCCGAGGTCTGGGTGAAGCACGAGAACCACACCCCGACCGGCGCCTTCAAGCTGCGCGGGGGCATCGTCTACATGGACCGGCTGCGGCGGGAGCGGCCCTTGGTGCCCGGCGTCATCTCCGCCACCCGCGGCAATCACGGGCAGAGCCTGGCCTATGCCGGGGCGCGGGCCGGGGTACCGGTGACGATCCTGGTGCCGCAGGGCAACAGCGTGGAGAAGAACGCCGCCATGCGCGCCCTGGGCGCACGGCTGATCGAGCACGGCACCGATTTCGACGCGGCACGGCAGGAGGCGGAACGGCTGGCGCGGGCGGAGGGGCTGGAATTCGCCCCCTCTTTCGCGCCGGAGCTGGTGCTGGGCGTCGCCACCTATGCGCTGGAGCTGTTCCGCGGAGCGCCGGTGCTGGATGCGCTCTATGTGCCGATCGGGCTCGGCAGCGGGATCTGCGGCTGCATCATGGCACGCGACCTGCTTGGCCTGCCCACCGAGATCATCGGCGTGCAGAGCGAGGCAGCGCCCGCCTACGCCCTCTCCTTCGAGGCCGGAAAGGTGGTCGAGACGCAGGAGGCGCGGACGCTTGCCGACGGCATGGCGACCCGCATCCCGGACCCGGCGGCGCTGGCGATGATCCGGCGCGGGGCATCGCGTATCGTGACCGTCACCGATGCGGAAATCGCCGCCGCCATCCGCGCCTACTGGCAGGACACGCACAACCTGGCCGAGGGCGCCGGCGCCGCGCCATTGGCTGCCTTGCTGAGGGAGGAGGAGCGGGAGCGGATGCGGGGCCGGCGGGTCGGGCTGATCCTCTCCGGCGGCAATATCGATCTCGACCTGTTCCAGCGCTGGGTGCTGCGGGCCTGAGCCCGGCAACCCCTGTGCGCCCCTTCCGTTGCCTGGGGCGCAGAGGGAGAGACCGGCCATGGCCATGCGCATCCACCATCTTGATTGCGGCCCCATGCGCCCACCCGGCGGCGCGCTGATGGATGGCGTCAGCCGGGGTGCCTTCGGGCGCCTCACCTGCCACTGCCTGGCGATCGAGACGGATGGGGAAGGCGTGGTGCTGGTGGATACCGGCCTGGGCCTGCAGGATATGCGGCATCCCTGGCGGCGCCTGCCGAAGCCGAACCTCACCACCCTGCGCTTCCGCTTCGACCCGGAGCGGACCATGCGGCGGCAATTGCAGCGCCGTGGCATCGCGGCGCGCGATGTGCGCCACATCGTGATGACGCATCTGGATTTCGACCACGCCGGTGGCCTGGCCGATTTCCCGGAGGCGCGCGTGCATCTGATGGAGGCCGAGGCGATGGCGGCGAAGCGGCGGGACGGCATCCTCGGCCGGCTGCGCTACCGACCCGCACAATGGGGCGACACCACGCGCTGGCATCCCTATTCCGATCGTGCCGGCGGCCGCTGGTTCGGCTTCGACGCGGTGGCGCAGCTCGACAACCTGCCGCCGGAGATTCTGCTGGTGCCGCTGCCCGGCCACACGCCGGGCCATGCCGGAGTGGCGATCCAGACGCCGCGCGGTTGGGTGCTGCATGCCGGCGACACCTATTTCAACCGGGTGGAGGTGCATGCGCCGGATGGCGGCCACTGCCCCGCCGGCGTCGCGGCCTATGAGAAGCTGATGGCCTGGAAGGATCGGCTTGCCTATGCCAACCAGGCGCGGCTGCGGGCGCTGGCGCAGGATCCGCAGGGGCCGGTCGCGATCTTCTGCACGCATGACCCGGTGGAATACGTCGCGATGTCCATCTGGAGCGAGCGCGGCGAAAGGGCCGAAGCCCGGCCGGAAGCCGCGAACGAATCCTCGGCGGCGGCGACGAGCGCCGCCTGATATTGTCGCGGCTGCGGGCGGAGGCTAGCCTTCCGGCGAAGACCCGGAGGAGACGCGTGAGCCGCCACATCGTCGCCACCGTCGGCGAGATTCCGCAGAACGGCAGCAAGCTGGTCGAGGTGAAGGGCCGGCGCATCGCGCTCTTCCATGTGAATGGCGAGTACTTCGCTCTGACCGACCGCTGCCCGCATGAGGGCGGCAGCCTCTGCGCCGGCCGCCTCACCGGACTGGTGCGATCGAGCGAGCCTGGGCGCTACGAATACTCCCGGCCGCATGAGATGCTGCAATGCTCCTGGCATGGCTGGGAGTTCGACATCCGCACCGGCCAGTCCTATTGCGACCCGGACAGCATCAGGGCGCGCACCTACCGGGTCACGGTGGAGCCGGGCGAGAGGCTGGCCAAGGGCCCCTTCGTGGCCGAGACCTTCCCGGTTTCGGTCGAGAACGACTACATCCTGGTCGAGGTCTGAACATCCATGGCTGAATGGCACCGCGTCGCCGCCCTGTCCGATCTCTCGCTGGAGGCGCCGCTCGGCGTCCGCATCGGCGACCTGCAGATCGCCGTGGTGAAGCTGGAGGATGGCGTCTACGCCATCAACGATGTCTGCACCCATGAATACGCGCTGCTGTCGGAAGGCTTCTGCGAGGAGGGCAGGATCGAATGCCCGCTGCACCAGGCCTGTTTCGACATCCGCACCGGCAAGGCGCTGAACGAGCCGGCGGAGGTGGATGTCGCGACCTATCCGGTGAAGGTAGAGGACGGCGCTGTCTTCGTGCAGGTGCCCTAGCCCGGCATGGCGCGCACGGTCATCATCGGGGCAGGGCAGGCGGGCAGGCGCACCGCGGAGGCGTTGCGCGACCTCGATCCGGAGGCGGAGATCCTGTTGCTGGGCGAGGAGGCGCACCCGCCCTATGACCGCCCGCCACTGTCCAAGGCGGTGCTGCTCGGCAAGGATCCGGGCAATGGGCTGTTCGTCCGCGCTCCGGATTTCTACGCCGGGAAGCGGATCACGCTTCGCACCGGCACACGTGTGGAGGCGCTGGACCTCGCCGCGAAGCAGGTGGTGACCGCGGCGGGCGAGCGGATCGGCTATGATTCCCTGGTGCTGGCCACCGGCGCCCGCGCCCGGCCGCTGCCCGTGCCCGGCGCGGACGACCCGCGCGTACACACGCTCCGTACCTTAGAAGATGCGCAGGCGATCCAGGCCGCCTTGCTATCCAAGCCGCGGCTTGCCGTCATCGGCGGCGGGCTGATCGGGTTGGAGGTCGCTTCCTCCGCCCGCCAGCTCGGCTGCTCCGTCACGGTGCTGGAGGCCGCCGACCGGCTGATGGCCCGCTGCGTGCCGCCGGCGATCAGCGACATGGCGGCGGCGCTGCATCGCGGCCATGGCGTCGCGCTGCACCTCGGCCGCACGGTCCGCCGCATCGAGCCGCGCCCGGATCGCCTGCTGCTGGATGCGGGCGATGTGCAGGTGGAGGCCGATCTGGTTGTCATCGGCATCGGCGGCATCCCGAACACGGCCCTGGCGGAAGCCGCCGGGCTCGCGGTGCGGGACGGTATCCTGACCGATGCCTGCGGCCGCACCTCCCACCTGGATGTCTATGCGGCCGGGGAGGTGGCGCGCTTCGATCACCCCTTCTTCGGCCGCCAGGTGCGGCTGGAGGCTTGGCAGGTGGCGCAGAACCAGCCCGCCGCCGTGGCCCGCGCCATCTGCGGCCAGGCCCAGCCCTATGACGAGATCCCCTGGCACTGGACGGACCAGTTCACCTGGAACCTGCAGGTCTTCGGCACGCCTGACCCGGAATTGGAATTGATCCGGCGCCCGGCGGGCGAGGACCGCCTCACCGCCATCGCGGTGGATGCCGGGGGCCGCGCCCGCGGTGCCGTGCTGATTAACAACGGGCGGGAGGCGACGCCGGTGCGCCGCCTGATCGGCGCGGGCAAGGCGCTGGACCTTGCCGCGCTGCGCGACCCGGCGGTGCCGCTGCGGCAATTCCTGTAGCGGGGGCAGGCCCCGTCAGCCGTGGATGCGCGGTGCGCCGCGGCGGCGCCAGGCGCTCATCTGCTCGGCGGAGCTGTGGACATGCACCACGACCGGCTTCGTCCGGACCGCGAAGGCGCGGGCGATGCCGTCCTCCACCTCGGCTTCCGAGGCGATGGTGATGCCCTCCGCCCCAAAGACGCGCGCCCAGGCGGCGAAATCCGGGTTGGTGAGGCGCACGGCATCCTCATAGGGGCGGTTCGGGTAGCGCATCTCGTGATGCATGCCGATCGTGCCGTATCGCTTGTTGTCGGAGATGATGATGATGGGCGCCGCGCCATACTGCATGGCGGTAGCGATCTCATTCCCGGTCATCAGCGCGCCGCCATCGCCGACGAAGGCCACGGCCTGCTTGCCCGGCCGCCGGATGGCGGCCGCGACCGCCATCGGCACGCCCGCGCCCATCGCGCCGACGACGGAGGAAAGGAAATTCTGCCCTGGCCGGAAGCCGATATAGCGATGGATGAAGGAGGAGAAATTGCCGGCATCGGAGGTCACCGCTGCATCCGGCGCGAGATGCTTGCCGATCTCCGCGCAGACCGCGGCGAAATTCACCCCGTCCGGCATCGGCTCCCATGTGGGTTCCATCAGGCGCCGGTGGATGGCATTCAGGCCCGCGACCCAGCCCTGCCGCTTCGTCGCGCCCGCCGGCGCGCCGCGCTTCAGCAGCGCGCGGATCACCGCCGCCGGCTCCGCGGCGATGCCGAGATCGGGGCGGAAGACCCGGCCGATCTCGTTCGGATCGGGCCAGACCTGCACCAGCGGCAGTTGCGGGTCCGGCGCGGTCGGGAAGCTGTAGGACTGGCTGACGGAATCGGTGATGCGCTCGCCCAGCGCCAGCAGCAGGTCGGCCCGCTTCATCTCGCTCACCAGGTCCTTCGGGACCCGGATGCCCATATAGCCGCCGTAATTCGGATGCATCGAATCGAACAATTGCGGCCGGCGATGCGTGGGTGAGACGGGCAGCACCCATTGCTCGGCAAGCTGCCGCAGTTCTGCCAGCGTCTCCATGCCCGCATTGGCCAGCGCGCCGCCGACCCAGACCAGCGGCCGTTCGGCGCGCGCCAGCATATCGGCGAGCCGGTCCAGATCCTCCTCGCGCGGTCCGCCATGCACGCGCGGGCGCGGCTTCGCCAGGGGCGTGTCCGTGGCCTCGTCGAAGATGTCCTCCGGCAGCACCACCGCCACCGGGCCGGGCGTGCCGCTTTCCGCCAGGTGGAAGGCGCGGGCGATGGCCTCGCTGGCCTGTTCCGGCTCGTTCACCTCGATGACGTCCTTGGTGATATCGGAGAGGAGCCTGCCGTAATTCTGCTCCTGCAGGGCGAGCCGGCCGAAATCCTTCCGCTCCACCTGGCCCACCAGCACCACCAGCGGCGTCGCGTCATGGAAGGCGGTGTGCAGCGCGACCATGGCGTTGGAGAGGCCGGGGCCCCGCGAGACCAGCAGCACCCCCGCCCGGCCGCCGCGCATCCGGCCATCCGCCACCGCCATGAAGCCGGCGCCGCCCTCATGGCGGCAGACGATCAGCCTCACCTGCGGCGCCTCGGTCAGCGCATCGGTGAGGCCGAGGAAGCTCTCCCCCGGCACCATCCAGATCATGTCCACGTCATGCGCGACCAGGCTATCCGCCAGCAGGCGGCCTACGGTGCGGCTCATTCTCTCTCCTTCCTCCTTTGATTCACCCGGCGCGGCTGCTGGTTCAGTCGCGATAGGACGGATCCGTCGCATCCAGCTTGCGCAGCAGGCCCGGCCATTCCAGCGGGCCGTAGCGGCGGGAGGCGCCCGGCGCGTACATGGCGGTGGATTTCTCCACCACCTCCGGCGGCGGGACGTTCAGCTCCGTGTTGCAGGCCATGGCGGCAAGCTGCGCCTGGCAGGCGCGCTCCATGCCCCACATGGCGATGAAGGCTTCCGCCACGCTCTCGCCCACGGTCAGCAGGCCGTGGTTGCGCAGGATGCAGTAGTTCATCCGACCGAGCGACTGCGCCAGCGCCTCGCGCTCCGCCGGGTCGCGCTCCGGGCCGCGGAAGTCGTGATAGGCGATGCGGCCGTAGAAGCGCGTCGCCGTCTGGGTCAGCGGCAGCAGCCCGCACTTCAGCGCGGAAACGGCCATGCCGGCGATGGTGTGGGTGTGCATCGCTGCCATCACATCCGGCCGCGCCCGGTAGATCGCGCTATGGATGGTGAAGCCCGCCGGATGCAGGCCATAGGGCAGGTCCGGCTTATAGAGGATCTCCCCCTCCAGGCTCACCTTCAGCAGGGAGGAGGCGGTGATCTCGCTGAACAGCATCCCGTTCGGGTTCAGCAGGAACTGGCCGGGACTGTCGGGCACCCGCGCGGAGATATGGGTGTAGATCATGTCCGACATGCCGTAGCTGTCGCAGAGCCGGTAGCAGGCGGCGAGATCCACCCGCGCCTGCCATTCCGCATCGCTGACCGAGCCTCGGATGGGCTCGATCCGCAGCGCGCCTTCCTTGGCCATTCCCTCCACCCTCCACGGGTTCCGGCCGCCATTTAAGGGGAGTTGTGCGCCGGAGGGAATGCGGGAAGACTGATGCACAACAGCGGAAACGTCCGGAACGATCGCGATGAGCGCTTACGCCCCCGTGAATGACGCCAGCGCCTGGCGCGGCGCCGATCTCGCCGCGCGGACCGACTGGATCCACCACCTGGCCGCCGCGGAGATCGAGGAACTGGCCGCCGCCCTGCGCGGGGTGCAGGCCCGCGGCCTCGCCATCACCGCTATCACCCGTGCCGATTTCCCCCTGCCCGGTATGGCGGCGCGCCTCGCTGCGTTGCTGGAGGAGGCCCGCACCGGCCGCGGTTTCTTCCTCATCCGCGGCCTGCCCGCCGACCGCTTCACCGAGGCGGAGCGGGAGGCGATCTTCTGGGGCATCGGCACGCATCTCGGCAATGCGGTGTCACAGAACTCGCATGGCGAATTGCTCGGCCACGTCTTCGACCAGGGCCGAACCTATGGCAGCGCCAATACGCGCGGCTACCAGACCAAGGCGCGCCTCGACTTCCACACGGACCGCTGCGACCTGGTGGGCCTGCTCTGCCAGCGCCGCGCGAAGGAGGGCGGCCTGTCCAGCGTGGTCAGCAGCATGGCGGTGCACAACGAGATCCTGCGGACGCGGCCGGACCTGCTGCCCATCCTCTATCGCGGCTTCCACTATTCGGAACGCGAGGCGGCGGACAACCCGAAAGGCGTGACGCCGCGCCCCATCCCGGTCTTCAGCCGGCACCAGGGCTGGCTCTCCTGCCGCTTCATCCGCAACCCGATCGAGACCGGGGCGCAGCGTCGCGGCATTCCGTTGACCGAGCAGGAAAGGCAGGCGCTGGAACTGATGTCGGCGTTGAGCGCGCGGGAGGACATGCGTCTCGACATGATGCTCGAGCCCGGCGACATGCAGTTCTGCAACAACTACGTCACCCTGCATGCGCGCACGGAATTCGAGGACTGGCCGGAGCCGCACCGGCGCCGGCTGATGGTCCGCCTCTGGCTTTCCTTCGAGCAGCGCCGGCCGCTCGCCCCCGATTTCGGCGAGCATGACGGCATCCCAGCGCGCCTGCCGGCCGAGACCGCGCCGGCGCTGCCGGCCTGATCTATTTTGCCGGCTTGCGCGGCACCGGCGCGCCCAGCGCCGCATTCGCCTCGCCGAGCGCCGGTGCGCCGCTCCGCACCGGTGGCCGCGTGCCGTCGAAGGAAACGGGCAGGCCAACCGCCTCCAGCGCATAGCCCGGCATGGGCAGCATGATGCCGAGGGCCTCGGTCTGCGGATGCGCCTTGACGGCGGCGATGTCGTGGATGGGGGAGCAGGGGATGCCCGCCTCCTCCAGCAGCGCCGACCATTCCGCGCTGCTGCGGCGTCGCATCGCTTCCTCCAGCAGCGGGATCAGGATGGTGCGATGCGCGATGCGGTCGGCATTGGTGCGGAAGCGCGGATCGGCGCCCAATTCCGGATGCCCCAGCACTGCCACGAATTTGGCGAAGAGCCGGTCATTCGCCGCCGCCACCACGATCTCGCCATCCGCCGTGTCGAAGGCCTGGAAGACGATCAGCTTCGGATTGCCGGTGCGGTCGCGTGGCGGCTGCCGCCCGGTGGCGTTGAAGCCGGCGATGTGCTGCCCCATCCAGCCCAGTCCGGTTTCCAGCAGGGAGGTGTCCACCACGCAGCCCTCGCCCGTCCGGTGCCGGCGCTGCAAGGCGGCGAGACAGCCCAGCGCCGCCCAGACCCCCGTGCCGAGATCCAGCACCTGCATCCCCACGCGGGCGGGCGGCCCGTCCGCCGTGCCGTTCATGCTGAACATGCCGGCGAAGGCCTGCACGATCGGCTCATAGCCTGGCTTCATCGCCATCGGCCCTCGTGCGCCGAAGGCATGCAGGTTGCAGTAGATCAGCCGCGGATTGATCGCGCGCAGCACCTCCGCGCCCAGCCCCATCGCCTCCAGGGATCCGGGGCGCATGTTCTGCACCAGGATGTCGCAGCTGCGCAGGAAGTCCTTGAGCCAGGCCAGCGCCGCCGGATCCTTCAGGTCCAGCGCGACGCTGCGCTTGTTGCGGTTCACGGTGAGGAAGGAGGTGGCGACGCCATCCACGAAGGGCGGCCCCCAGCCGCGCGCATCGTCGCCCTCCGGCCGCTCGACCTTCACCACCTCGGCGCCCAGCATGCCCAGGATCTCCGCCGCATAGGGGCCGGCGAGGTTCTGCGCAATCTCCAACACCCTCACGCCTTGCAGCGGCAGCATGGCGGCTCGTTCCCTCCCGGATGTCTTGCACCAAGCTTCCTCCGAGCGGCGCTTGTGACGCAAGACTCAGCCCGGTAGCGTGCCGGTCCGAGGAGGAAACCCGCCATGCTCTCCCCGGATACGCTTGCCGGCCGTCGCATCCTCGTGACCGGCGGCGGCACAGGCCTCGGCCGCAGCATGGGGCGCCGCTTCATCGAATTGGGCGCCAGCCTCACCATCTGTGGCCGCCGCGCCGAGGTGCTGGAGGCGATGGCGAAGGAATGCCGCGCCGATTACGGCGCCGAGGTCGCCACGGAAGTCTGCGACATCCGTGACGCCGCCGCGGTCGAGGCGATGATGGACCGCATCTGGCAACGCGGCCCGCTGGATGTGCTGGTCAACAACGCCGCCGGCAATTTCCTGGCGCAGACGCACCGGCTCTCGCCGCGCGCGGTGGATGCGGTGCTGAACATCGTGCTGCATGGCAGTGCCTATTGCACCATCGCCTGCGGCCGGCGCTGGATCGATGCCGGGCGCGGCGGCACGGTGCTCTCCATCCTGACGCTCTCGGCGCTGCATGGCGCGCCCTTCACCGTGCCTTCCGCCATGGCCAAGGCCGGGGTGCTGGCGATGACGCGCTCCCTCGCCGTGGAATGGGGGCCGAAGGGCATCCGCCTGAACGCCATTGCGCCTGGCAATTTTCCCACCCCCGACGCCACCGCGCGGCTGCAGCCCGCGGGCGCCTTCCGCGCGCCGGCGGAGCGCGGCATCCCGTTGCGGCGGGTGGGCGAGCATCGCGAACTCGCCGACCTCGCCGCCTTCCTCATCTCCGACATGGCCGCCTACATCACGGGGGAGGCGGTGGTGATCGATGGCGGCAAGCGCTGGCTTGGCGGTGCCCGCTCGGGCGGCGAGGAGATGCTGGACTGGACCGATGCCGACTGGGCCGCGCTGCGCGCCAGCCGCCCCAAAGCCTAGGGGCGCTCAGGCCGCCAGGCTGTCCAGCGGCCAGCGCGGACGGGGCGCGTGGTCCAGCGGGTCGGTCAGGCCACGCCGCAGCCGCTCGATGCCCGCCCAGGCCACCATCACGGCATTGTCGGTGCAGAGCCGCACCGGCGGCGCCACCAGCGGCACGGCCCGCCGCGCCGCGACCCCGGCCAGCGCCTCGCGCACCGCGCTATTGGCGGCGACGCCGCCCGCCACCACCAGCGCCGTCGCCCCCGGCAGCATGTCCAGGGCATGTTTTGCACGGTCGGCCAGGACGGCAGCGGCCGCCGCCTGGAAGCTGGCGGCGATGTCGGCCTTGTCCTGCTCCGGCACCGCGCCCTTCGGAAAGCGCGCCACCGCATGCGCCACGGCGGTCTTCAGCCCGCTGAAGGAGAAGTCGCAGCCCGGCCGCCCGAGCATGGGCCGGGGCAGGGGATAGCGGCCCGGATCGCCCGCCGCCGCCAGCCGCTCCAGC
>Ga0182742_1003646_pt1 | contig 14787 bp, 11 predicted proteins | sample eDN5th37CBELigMG_FD_128880 | JGI IMG/M metagenome (GOLD analysis project Ga0182742, IMG submission 128880) | Enriched Miracle-Growth compost microbial communities from Emeryville, California, USA - eDNA 5th pass 37_C BE-Lig MG (version 2)... ... | reverse complement strand
GATTTCCTTTCCATTGCTGAATATGCCACACCCGAAACAATTAATTTTATGGCAAAAGAGGGCAGGGGACTTATTTGTGTTCCAATTACAGAGTGCTTAGCAAACAAGCTCGATCTTGCTCCAATGGTAGAAAATAATACTGACAGCAAAGGAACTGCATTTACGGTATCAATTGATTATAAAGAAACCACTACTGGAATTAGTGCATTTGAGCGGGCATTAACAATAGAAAAAATGATTGCTGATGACGCAGCAGCCAGCGACTTCAACCGTCCTGGGCACATTTTTCCGCTGATTGCCAAAAAAGGCGGTGTATTAAGAAGGGCCGGTCACACAGAGGCTGCTGTAGACTTAGCCAGACTTGCCGGTGCAAAGCCTGCTGGTGTCATTTGTGAAATCATGAAAGATGATGGAACGATGGCCCGAGTGAAAGATCTTGAGGTAATCGCGAAAAAGTTCAATTTGAAAATGATTACGGTTCAGCAGCTGATTGAATATCGCTTAGATCATGACTCCCTTGTGAAAAGGGAAGCGGATATACAGCTGCCGACTGATTTTGGTTTATTCCGAGCGGTTGGGTATACAAATTCCATTGATGGCAAAGAGCACATTGCTTTAGTTAAAGGTGAAATTACTGAGGATGAACCGGTTTTGCTTCGCGTTCATTCTGAGTGTCTGACAGGTGATGTTTTCCATTCCCATCGCTGTGATTGCGGTCCCCAGCTGGCTGCAGCGCTTGCGCAAATTGAGAAAGAAGGCAAAGGTATCCTTTTGTATATGAGACAGGAAGGCAGAGGCATCGGCCTAATAAATAAAATGAAGGCATACAAGCTTCAAGAAGAAGGCTATGATACCGTTGAGGCTAATCACAAGCTGGGCTTTGCTGATGACCTGCGCGATTATGGCGTTGGTGCACAGATTCTTCGTGATTTAGGTGTAAAAAAAATGCGGCTGTTAACAAATAATCCGCGTAAAATCGCTGGTCTTGGCGGGTTTGGCTTAGAGCTTATCGAACGTGTTCCATTGCAAATGCCTCCACTAGAGGAAAACGAGTTTTATCTTAAAACGAAGAAAGAAAAAATGGGACATTTATTAACATTTTAAGGGGAGATTATTGATGAAAAGAGTATTGGAAGGACATTTAGTTGGTACAGGATTAAAAGTAGGAATTGTTGTATCCCGTTTTAATGAATTTATTACAGGGAAATTATTATCAGGTGCAGAAGATGCTCTCAGAAGACACGGTGTAAGCGAAGATGACATCACTATTGCATGGGTGCCAGGCGTATTTGAGGTTCCGCTTGCTGCAAAGAAGTTAGCAGAAACAAAGGAATATGATGCGGTCATTACTTTAGGTGCAGTCATTCGCGGTGCCACTCCGCATTTTGAATATGTCAGCAGTGAAGCAGCAAAGGGGGTAGCTTCCACTTCCATGCAAGCTGGGATACCGGTCATTTTTGGCATATTAACGACAGATACGATCGAACAGGCTATTGAACGTGCTGGAACAAAAGCAGGAAATAAAGGCTGGGAAGCTGCTGCAACAGCCATTGAAATGGGTAATTTATATAAGCAGTTTGAAGCGTAAAATGAAATGGGGACAGCCGAGAATCGCTGTCCCCATTCTTTGTGTTAAAGTATTAGAATATTTACAAATTTCGACATCTTTTTAAAAAATTTCGTTTATAATGGGTATATGGATGTATATATGCTGCATATTGTCGGAGGGTAAATAAAAATGGAAGTTTTTGTTGCGAGGCAGCCAATTTTTAATGTTAGAGAAGAAGTCATCGGCTATGAGCTTCTTTACCGCAGTGATCAAGCTGTGAACAAATTTGCGAATGTGGATGGGGACCTGGCGACGACTGAACTTATTATCAATAGTTTCATGAATATTGGGATTGAAAAGCTTGCTAATGGAAGGCCGTGTTTTATTAATTTTACTGAAAATTTGCTGAAGACAGGACTTCCCACTTACTTTCATCCGAGTGAGATTGTTGTCGAAATTCTTGAAACGATTGAGCCGGATCAGGAATTAATCCAAATATGCCGGGAGTTAAAGAGTAAAGGGTATAAAATTGCGCTTGATGACATCATATTTCGGGAGAAGAATCCGTACTTTTATGACCTGCTCAAACTTGCTGATATTGTAAAAATAGATTTCTTAAACACTCCAGTTTCAATTAGGGGGAAGATTGAAACTGTTATCAAAAAGCTAGGATTGAAAATGCTTGCTGAAAAAGTTGAAACAAGAGTTGATTTTGAAGATGCTTTAAAAAGAGGGTATCATTTTTTTCAGGGGTTTTTCTTTTCAAAGCCAATGATTATGTCTTCACGTGAAGTGCCTGTGTATTTTCATTCATATTACGAAATTATTCAGCAGTTAGCCGCTGAAGATCCAAATATTGATATCATTACACAATTAATAGAAAGAGATGTTTCATTATCCTATAAACTGCTAAAACTAATCAATTCACCTGCCTATCGGCCAAAGCAAAAAATTAATTCTATTAAACAGGCGATTGTTCTTCTAGGCCTGAGAGAGCTGAAAAAGTGGATTTATATTCTAGCTGTTAGAGAGTCAAGAGTTAAGAAGAAAGAAAGCTCGGAAGAAATGATCAGAAATAGCTTAACAAGAGCAAGAATGTGCGAGGAAATTCAGCGCATCCGTTCACAGGCGAACCCATCGCCAAGCTATTTTATGACGGGGATGCTGTCATTAATGGACTCCATTTTAGGAATGCCGATGGAAACCGTGCTGCTTGATCTGCCGCTTGATGAAGAAATATGTGATGCGCTGAACGGAAAAGAAAATTCTCTAAAAGAGGTATTGTGCTTAGTGCTCGCTGTGGAAAAAGCAGAATGGACGAAGATCAGCTGCAAATGCCATGAGCTGAATATTGATGAAAGAGAACTATTTAAAGTATATGCAGAGTCATTAAATTGGTCGCATTCTCTAATTACAGATGGGAAAGAGGAAAGCAATGCCCTATTTTCTTAAACACCTAGGAAGCGGGAGTATATTAATACGCTTCCTAGGTGTTTTTCAAAAAGGAAAGGATCGGGTCAAAGTTTTGTTTTTCCTTTGTTTCAAAGTAGGATTGAAACGGATCCCCCTGAGTGCTGATTCGTTTCATGAGCTGAGGCAGCTGAAAGTTTGTCGGAGTTAGACTGTCGTTCACTTCCTCCCAGAAAATTGGTGCAGCGATGGTTGCTTCTTCTGTTCCGCGGGGGGAATATGGACAGATAATCGTTTTGCCTTCTGCATGCTGAATATAGTCAACATAAAGTCTTCCGCCTCGATTTCTCTTAAGCCTTTCTGTTGTAAATAAATCAGGCTCCTTTGACACAAGATAGTCAGCAATAAAGGATGTAAACAGCCTAGTATCATCGTATGAATACATATTTTCCGGAAGAGGGATATAAATTTGCAGCCCCTTATTTCCAGATGTTTTGATAAATCCGATTAGTTTCAGCTGGTCCAGGACCTCTTTAATATAGAGGGCGGCTTTAACTGCCATGCTAAATTCCTTTCTTGAGGGCGGATCAAGATCGAAAACAATTTCGCTCGGACCTTTGCTTTTTATTGTTTGAAAAGGAATATGAAATTCAAAGGCGAGCTGGTTCCCCAGCCACATTAAGGTTTTTAAATCATTGCAGACAATATAATTAATCCCTTCCGACATTGCTGTTTCAATAAATTCTGGCGCATAGTCAGGGCAGTTTTTTTGGTAAAAAGGCTCGCCAAAAATTCCATGAGGGTAGCGAATGACGGTCAATAGCCGGTTTTTCAAAAAGGGCAGCATATAGGGAGAAATATCCCGCAGATAATGGATATAATCAATCTTCTGTACGGCTGGTTCCTTCCAAAGCGGTTTTTCAGGATGGGTAATTTCCAAATCCTCAGGAAGATTTTTCTGCTGCTGCACGAATTGATCAATGGTACAGTCCTGGGGGTTAAGGTCGAACCTGAATTTATGAAAATGCGGTTCTCTCATTTGTTTTTCGTATAATTCCAAGTATTTAACCTCAACGCAAATGGCTGGATTCACAAAATAAAACTGGCTATCCTCTGACGAATGATTTTCCTTCACTATTTGAAAAAGGGCGGATTTTTCTTCAGGCTTTAAACCAAAAAGGAATTGCCCAATTGGAATAATCTCCCCCTGATCAAACACACCAGCATAGAAATACCCATTTGTTTTTTCATAAGCAGTGATGAAGCAGCTTACGTACTTCCAGTTCTTGTATTTTAGCCAGGCAGTTGTTCTTTTTCCTTCCTCCCACTTATTTCCTAATTGTTTGGCTACAACGCCTTCCCCATCATATAAGGTTACCTTTTCCCAGATTTCATTAAAGTTTTTATACGGAGGAATCAATTGCAACAGCTTTTTGCTTTTTTCATCAGGCTTTACAGGAAGGGAGCATGTTTGAAAAAACTCATGAAGGATCTTCTTTCTATGTTCATAGGGCTCTCCGTATAGAGAGCTGCCTTCCATTGAAAGGACATCAAATATGAGCAGCCTGCATGGGGAAGTTTTAGCTTTTTCTAGGACCTTTTTTTCTGAACGCATCCTTCCTCTAACTTGAATGGAACTAAAATTGGCCTTATATTCATTTTCCAAAAAAACTAACTCGCCATCTAATGTCAGAGGAAGAAACTTTTCAAATAGTGTGTTATTTTCCAATAAGAAGGCTTCAATTTCTGGAAATTGTGGAAGCAGAGGTTTCCCATTTCTGCTTGTCAGCAAAATCCCTGCATTATCCCAATGAAGAAATGCTCTAAACCCATCATATTTCACTTCGTACACCCAGTCTTGACCGATTGGTATATCAAACGTTAGACTTGGCAGCATAGGCTTCATACTCTAGCCCTCCATTCCGTGCCGAACAATGTTTACGTTTATATTGCCACAAACTTGAAACTGTACTCTTCTGGCAAAAGTTTTTACGTATGTCTGTCATTGTTTCACGCAAATTAAAGGTAAAAAAGAATGGAGTTTTCTTATGCATACGATGTGGAAAGGAAGCATTAGCTTCGGACTTGTTAATATACCGATAAAGCTCCATACAGCAACTGAAGATAAGGACATTAAGCTGCGGACTCTTCATAAAAAGTGTCATTCGCCAATTAAATATGAAAAAAAGTGTCCTGTCTGCGAAGTGGAAGTGCAAAATGATGACTTGGTAAAGGCATATGAATATACAAAAGGGAAGTTTGTGGTTCTAGAGGATGATGATTTAGAAAAGCTGAAAAAGGAAAATGAAGACAAAGCGGTTGAGATTATGGATTTTGTGGAGATGACAGATATTGATCCCATTTATTACGACCGCACCTATTATATGTCACCCGGAGATGGAGGAGGAAAGGCTTATTCCTTACTGAGAAAAGCTTTAACGGAATCGGAAAAAGTGGGTATTGCGAAAATTATCATTCGATCCAAAGAACAGCTTGCGGTGATTCGCGTGTATGACAACACGCTGGTCATGGAAACGATTCATTACCCTGATGAGGTCCGCAAAGCAGAGGATGTTCCCAATGTACCCTCTGAAGATAAGGTGACAAAAAAGGAAATTGATACCGCAATATTATTAATCGATCAATTAACAGCCAAATTTGAGCCGGAAAAATACACGGATGAATATCGGACGGCATTAATGGATTTAATTGAGTCGAAGCGGACAGGCAAAGAAGTGGTTACACCGGTTGATAAAGAACCAACAGCAAATGTGACAGATCTTATGGCAGCTCTTCAGGCATCAATTGATAAGACAAAGCCTGAGAAAGAAAAGGAAGCAGTGAAAAAGCCTGCAGCTAAAAAGAAGCGAACAATCACGAAGGCGAAGAAGGAAGCGTAATAGATGGAACAAAAAATATTGCCCGCCTCAACCTCGATGAAAGAGTTTGAGCAATTTTTAAAAAGCCCCTTTCAAATAGGGGTTTATCTTGATATGCATATTGCCCAATTAAAAAATATTAGCCAAATGGCCAAAGCGCATAATAAAAAAATGATTTATCATGTAGACCTGATTCATGGCATTAAAAATGATGAATATGCAACCGAATATATTTGTCAGGAATATAAGCCATTTGGTCTCATATCTACTAAATCAAGTGTGATCCTAAAAGCAAAGCAAAAAGGGGTCATTGCTGTTCAGCGGATCTTCCTGCTTGACACCCATGCACTTGAAAAGAGCTATTCATTGATAAAGAAAACCAAACCCGATTATATAGAAGTCTTGCCAGGCGCCATGCCGTGGATGATAAAAGAAGTTTTTTCCAGGGTAGAGACACCCATTTTTGCAGGGGGACTTATTCGAACGCGGGAAGAAGTAGAGAATGCATTGAACGCAGGGGCGACAGCAATTACAACTTCAAAAACAGACCTATGGGATGACTATTCTCAAAAATAACATAAATTTTTCTGCAAAATCATAACAAGTTGTTGACAGCGTTTTCAATGCCTTGTATACTTCTAATACAAGTTAATATTTGTGTCGGAGATAAGGAGAACACACGTTTAAACCATTTGCGTTTATACTGTTGTGTTCTCCTTTTTTTTCTTTTGATGCTTTAATTCATCTGGGAGGGAGAATTTAATATGACTGCATTTATGGGGGAACTTATTGGTACAATGATTTTGATTTTGTTTGGCGGAGGGGTTGTTGCAGGCGCCAATCTTAAAAAAACCTTTTCCTTTAATGGAGGCTGGATTGTCATTACAATTGCATGGGGCTTAGCCGTCACAATGGGGGTATTCGCTGTTGGTTCCATAAGCGGTGCACATCTGAACCCGGCTGTAACCATCGCTCTTGCTATTAATGGAGATTTTCCTTGGGCTGATGTTCCAGGCTATATTATTGCTCAAGTAATTGGCGGATTTCTTGGCGGGGTCCTTGTCTATCTGCATTATCTTCCACATTGGAAGGTTACCGATGATCCTGGAGCAAAATTAGGTGTCTTTGCAACAGGTCCAGCGATTCGCCATACTTTTTCGAATTTGCTTAGTGAAGTCATTGGAACTTTTATTTTAGTTTTGGGATTATTATTTATAGGTGCTAATAAATTTACAGAAGGTTTGAACCCAATTGCAGTCGGTTTATTAATAGTTGTTATTGGGATGTCTCTTGGGGGAACAACTGGATATGCCATTAATCCTGCCCGTGATTTAGGCCCGCGCATAGCTCATTTTGTCTTGCCGATCTATGGAAAAGGTAAATCAAATTGGGGTTATGCGTGGATTCCTGTGCTTGGACCGGTTATGGGAGGTTCTTTAGGAGCTGTATTTTACCAGGCTTTTTATAAAGGCAATATGTCAGAAATGTTATTAGGGGTTTTAATTGCTAATATAGTAGTATTAATTCTTGTATTTATCTTAGGCAGAAAGCATCCGGTTAACGGTCAATCTTCATCAGAAATTACTGCATAACCTTTTGGTGCGACAGGAATGGGGGAAATGGAAATGGAAAAATACATTTTATCATTGGATCAAGGGACAACAAGCTCCAGAGCCTTGCTTGTTAATCAAAAAGGGGAAATTGTTCATATTGCTCAAAAGGAGTTCACTCAGATTTTTCCAAAGCCAGGCTGGGTAGAACATAATGCCAGTGAAATCTGGGGTTCTATTTTAGCGGTCATTGCTGGTGTTCTGTCTGAATCCGACGTTAAACCAGAGCAAATTGCAGGAATCGGGATTACCAATCAGCGGGAAACAACAGTTGTCTGGGATAAAGAGACAGGCATACCTGTATACAATGCAATCGTTTGGCAATCAAGACAAACTAGCGGCATTTGTGAAGAATTAAAAGAAAAAGGCTATAACGACCTATTCAGGGAAAAAACGGGTCTTTTAATAGATGCTTATTTTTCAGGTACCAAAGTCAAATGGATATTAGATCATGTAGACGGTGCGCGTGAAAAAGCTGAACAAGGAAAACTTCTTTTCGGTACAATTGACACATGGCTTATTTGGAAGCTTTCAGGCGGCCAAGCGCATGTTACGGATTATTCTAATGCATCCCGCACTCTTATGTATAACATTCATGAATTAAAATGGGATGAAGAACTGCTTGAAATATTAGAAATACCTGCATCCATGCTTCCTGAGGTTAGACCATCATCAGAAATATATGGCCAGACAGTTGACTACCATTTCTTTGGCAAAGAGGTTCCTATTGCAGGTGCTGCCGGGGATCAGCAGGCTGCTCTGTTCGGACAGGCATGCTTTGAAAAAGGAATGGCGAAAAATACGTATGGAACTGGCTGTTTTATGCTGATGAATACTGGCGAAAAAGCGGTTAAGTCCGAGCATGGCTTATTAACCACACTTGCTTGGGGAATAAACGGCAAGGTGGAATATGCACTAGAAGGAAGTATTTTTGTAGCAGGCTCAGCCATTCAATGGCTGCGAGATGGACTTGGACTTATCCAAGATGCTAAAGAATCCGAAGATTATGCAGCAAAGGTTCCTTCAACTGACGGAGTATATGTTGTTCCTGCCTTTGTCGGTTTGGGAACGCCATATTGGGACAGCGATGTTCGCGGTGCTGTGTTCGGATTAACAAGAGGAACAACAAAAGAACATTTTATCCGTGCGACCCTGGAGTCACTTGCCTATCAAACCAAGGATGTTTTATCTTCCATGGAGGCAGATTCCGGCATCCAGCTAAAAACACTTCGTGTCGATGGTGGAGCAGTGAAAAATAATTTTCTTATGAAGTTTCAGTCAGATCTTTTAAATGTCCCTGTGGAACGTCCAAGGATCAATGAAACAACAGCCCTTGGTGCTGCTTATCTCGCCGGACTTGCTGTCGGCTTTTGGAACAGTACGGAGGAAATCTCCAAACAATGGGCAATTGATCAATCGTTTGCACCAACAATGAATGAAGAAACAAGAGAGCGCCTATATTCAGGCTGGAAGACAGCTGTCCGCGCTGCCATGGCATTCAAATAAAAACTTTCTTCTTTGCCTAAAGAGACAACTGTGATATACTAAAGATAAGTTAATAGTTCGGCAGGAGAATCTGAGAGACCACAAAATCATTACTGAGTTTACAGTAATGTATTTTGTGGTCTCTTCTTTTTTTGGCTGTTGTTACTTCCTGCCGGCTTTGGGAATACCATAATAAGATGACCTATATCTAGGAGGACTCGAACGTGAACTTTTCTAATAAAAACCGCAATGATATAATCCATACATTGAAAAATGATACTTTTGACCTTATTGTGATTGGCGGAGGGATCACTGGTGCCGGCATTGCGTTAGATGCAACATCAAGAGGTGTGAAAACTGCTTTAGTTGAAATGCAGGACTTTGCTGCCGGTACTTCCAGCCGATCAACAAAACTTGTTCATGGCGGCTTGCGCTATTTAAAGCAGTTTGAAGTAGGCATGGTTGCGGAGGTAGGTAAAGAGCGTGCGATTGTCTATGAAAATGGTCCACATGTGACAACACCTGAGTGGATGCTTCTTCCCATGCATAAGGGAGGAACATTTGGTAAATTTTCGACTTCAATCGGCCTTAGAGTGTATGACTTTTTAGCGGGAGTAAAAAGATCTGAGCACAGAAGAATGCTTAATGTCCAAGAAACGATTCATAAAGCTCCGCTTGTTAAAAAAGAAGGGTTAAAAGGCGGCGGTTATTATGTGGAATATCGGACAGATGATGCACGCTTGACTATTGAAGTGATGAAGGAAGCAGCAACAAGAGGGGCTGCACCGATTAATTATACAAAAGTAGAAGATCTTATTTATGAAAATGGAAAAGTTACAGGCGTCCAAGTCTCCGATCAAATAACAGGAGAGAAATACGAAATCAAGGCTGCGAAGGTTGTCAATGCTTCAGGACCGTGGGTTGACACGATTCGTGAAAAGGATGGCTCGAAAAAAGGCAAAACATTGCAAATGACAAAAGGCGTACACGTTGTCATTGACCAGTCTAGATTCCCGCTGAAACAAGCAGTGTATTTTGATACACCTGACGGACGCATGGTGTTTGCCATTCCTAGAGCGGGCAAAGCCTATGTCGGTACAACAGATACTTTTTATAATGACAATCCTGTGAGTCCAAGAATGACGATTGCAGACCGGGATTACATCATCAAAGCTATTAATTATATGTTCCCAGATGTCAAAATTACTGAAAAAGATATCGAATCCAGCTGGGCTGGCGTGCGCCCGCTTATTTGGGAAGAGGGAAAAGATCCATCTGAAATCTCCCGCAAAGACGAAATATGGGAATCAGAATCAGGTCTCCTTACCATTGCTGGCGGTAAATTAACGGGTTATCGCAAAATGGCTGAAACCATTGTGGACCTAGTTGTCCAGAAATTTAAAGAGGAAGGCTATAAAGTCTTTTCTGGCTGTACAACGAAAAAAATGCCGATTTCCGGGGGTGAAGTTGGCGGTTCAGCTAAGTTTCCAGCATTTGTTGATGCAATGGCAGAAAAGGGAATGGCACTTGGATTAACCAAAGACGAAGGAAAGCATCTTGCTTCCATGTATGGTTCCAATATTGAGCAAATTCATAGCCTCATTGAACAAAGCGGCAGCGAAGCTGAAAAGTATGGGTTGCCAAAAACACTATGGGCAAAATTAAAATATGCGCTGGAATATGAGATGATTGCATCTCCTGCAGACTTTTTTATTCGCCGGACTGGAGCATTATTATTTGATATTGACACGGTAAAAAAATATCAAAACCCAGTTATCAGCTATATGGCAGAATATTTCAGCTGGACTCAGGAAGATACGAAAAAATGGACAGAGCAACTGGAAACAGAACTTCATTTCGCAACAGTTCCAGCTGACGCTAAATAGGTTTTTTAACGAAAATTTCCGCCTTTAAGTATTGGACGGAAATTTTTTTTTAGGTAAAATCTTCTATTATTATTCTTCTATGCTATAATGCTAGATGAGAATACAAGCTTGACCAATTGAATCTTATAGCTGATAGGTGCCTTATCTTTAGGATAAGGTTAAAAGGGAAGCCGGTGTAAATCCGGCGCGGTCCCGCCACTGTATATCGGGGATTTCCTCGCAATCCACTGTTCTTTGGGAAAAGGAATGGGAAGGAGAGGATGTCGCTATACCCGTAAGCCAGGAAACCTGCCTATTATGCTTGCCAACGAAGTCCTTCGCGGAAAAGGATCGGCATAATGAGGATTAATCTTTTTAATCTGTTAATCTGATTTTTGCATGCCTTGCTTCCGTTACGGAAGCAAGGCTTTTTTCGTGTGGAAGATTGCTAGTTTCAAGCTCATCTCATATCAGAGAAAGGAAGAGGAGCAGAAATGAAGAAGATTTTCGCGAGTTTTTTAATGATGACAATGATTTTGGGGCTATCCGCCTGCGGACAGGGGGAGAAACCGGTTAATGGCAGCGAGGTCCAAAATGAAGCGCAAACACCAGGAAAAGATCGTTCAAGTGAAGAAAAAACACATATGGCAACTGTGTACCCCCTTACGATTAAAGATGCTACAGGAGCGGAGCTGACATTTGATAAAGCACCTGAGCGCATCGTATCAACATCCCCATCTGAAACTGAAATCCTATTTGCTTTAGGATTGGGGGACAAAATTTATGGTGTTTCGGATTATGATAACTATCCAAAAGAGGCTTTGGCAAAGCCAAAAGTGGGTGGGGTAACAAAGCCAAATGAAGAGGCTATCATTGCAGCTGAGCCAGATCTTGTCATTGGCGGAATTTCGATGAAGGGGGACATAGCCGAAAAGTTCCGCGGTCTTGATTTAAAATTGTACAAAACAGAGCCAAAAAAGGTTGAGGATGTATTAAATAATATCCTTCAGATCGGCAAAATGACCGATAAACAAAGGGAAGCGGAAGCGTTAGTCGCACAAATGAAGGAAGATATCCAATATGTAAAAGAAAAAGCAGCTGGCCTAAAGCAAGAGGATAAAAAGAAAGTATATATTGAATTTTCTCCAGGCTGGACAGTGGGTAAGGGAGAATTTATGGATGAACTAATCACTATGGCTGGCGGGCTGAACATTGCCTCAGATACTGAAGGCTGGAATGCCATTGATGAAGAAAAGGTGATCCAGGATAACCCAGAGGTGATTTTGTATACAGCTGGCCGAGTCGATGATAAGACAGGCAAGAGTATTGATGAGCTAATCACATCCAGGAGCGGCTGGGAGAAGATTACAGCTATACAGGAAGGCCGTTTGCATGCTATAGATGGGGATATTGTATCGCGCCCTGGCCCGCGCATCACCGAAGCACTTAAAAATATTGCCGAGTCCATATACCCTGAATTGTACAAGCAATGAAAAGGAAATTAGCAATATGGGGGGGAGTAAGCGTGGTTCTCCTCCTTCTTTCGGTGATTATTAGTGTTTCTCTTGGTTCTGCGAATCTGGCAGTATCTCAAGTATGGGGCGTGTTATTACATCAAGTGCCGGTGATAAAAAACAGTATTACCGCTGACTGGGCTCAATCAACCGAACAAATTATCCTTAAGGTTCGCCTTCCAAGGGTCATTCTTGCCATCCTTGCTGGAGCTTGTCTTTCCCTTGCAGGTGCAGGATTTCAAGGCGTTCTAAGGAATCCGCTTGCTGACCCTTACACATTGGGTGTTTCATCTGGAGCTGCGGTCGGGGCGGCTTTTATCATATTATTTGGTTTTCATACGGTATTACTCGGTGTATGGACGATTCCGCTTGTTGCATTTCTAACAGGTCTTATAAGTCTGATGGCCGTTCTCAGGCTGGCCAACATCCATGGTAAATATCGGCTGGAGACTATAATTTTATCAGGCGTAGTTGTTTCTGCCTTCCTTGGTTCGCTAGTTTCTTTTATGGTCTCAATGTCAGATCAAGTGGTGAATGAGATTGTTTTCTGGCTGATGGGAAGTTTAGCTCTACGCGGCTGGTCCTTTACCTTTGTGCTTTTGCCATATTTAGCTATTGGTTTTGCCGTGCTTATTTCCTATGGCAGGACATTAAATTTATTTGCTCTTGGGGAAAGGCAGGCTGCCCACTTAGGGGTGAATATTCAGCGGACACGCTTAATCATTTTGATCGTGTCAACATTAATTACGGCTGCTGCGGTTTCTATTGTCGGAACAATCGGATTTGTCGGTCTTGTCGTACCGCATTTGGTGCGGCTCATGGTTGGGCCAGATTATAGAATGCTGATTCCACTGTCTGCGATTGTTGGAGCTATTTATGTGCTCTGGGCGGATACGCTTGCCCGTACATTGCTTAGTCCCACGGAAATACCGCTTGGTGTCGTAACGGCTTTTCTTGGTGCGCCGTTCTTTGCGTACCTGCTTAGAAGAAATAAACAAATGACAGCGGGGGGAAATGGATGATTATCCAAGCGGAAAATGTCCGTATGGTGTATGAAGGTAGAACGGTGCTTGATGAAATTAGTTTTTCTGTTCGGCGAGGTGAATGTTTAGGGATTATCGGTCCCAATGGGAGCGGGAAATCCACTCTTTTGAAGCTTCTTTCCGGAATTGAGGATGTAACTTCAGGCCGTATTGACGTTAACGGAAAGCCAGTCCGAAAGTATCCAAGAAAAGAATTGGCCAAATGGCTTGCCGTTTTACAGCAGGAATCATTGCCTCCTGTTGGATTTACTGTGCGTGAGGTGGTCGAGATGGGCAGATATCCTTTTCAAAATTGGCTGGGACAAGAAAAGGATGAATATCAATCTCTTATTGACACGATTCTGGAAAAAATGGGTTTGAGCCATTTGAGCGATCGCCATCTTGAACAATTAAGCGGCGGTGAACGCCAGCGTGTTGCACTTGGGAAAACGATGGCCCAGAAGCCTAAGCTCCTCATGCTTGATGAACCGACGACCTATCTTGATATCGGACACCAGATTCACCTGATGGATAGGATACGGGAGTGGCAGCTGGATGAGAAGATGACCGTCATTGCCGTGCTTCATGATCTCAATCTTGCTGCACTGTATTGTGATCGTCTGCTGCTTTTGCATAGCGGCCGAGTAATAAAGGAAGGACCTCCGGAAGGAATCCTTCAGGCTGGCTTAATTGAACAGGTTTACGGAACATCTCCAGCTGTGCTTTGGCATCCTGTTTATCATGTCCCGCAAATTATTTTACAGGGCAGTTTCATAGGAAGAAGAACTGCTCCCATGGAGGAAAGGGAAGGAGGTTTTGTATGATTTGGAATCTAGAAGTTTCAAGCAATGCTAATCGAAGGAATAGGGCGAGAACAATTATGTTTCAAGGGACTTCTTCAGATGTTGGGAAAAGTCTGCTGGCAGCCGCCCTTTGCCGAATCCTCGTACAGGATGGATGGAAAGTGGCACCGTTTAAATCGCAAAATATGTCTCTCAATTCTTATGTAACGGTAGATGGCAAGGAAATTGGCCGGGCACAGGGTATGCAGGCAGATGCTTGCGCAATAGCGGCAACAACAGATATGAATCCCATTTTATTAAAGCCAGCTCAGGATATGAGTTCCCAAGTGGTTGTCCATGGGAAGCCATTTAAGGAATTGGATGCAAGGTCCTATCGAGAAGAGTATCTTCCTGTTGCTGAAACAATTGTCAAGGATGCGTTAGCACGTCTCCGGGCGGAAAATGATGTGGTGGTTATTGAGGGAGCAGGCAGTCCTGCGGAAATTAACCTTAAAGACCGCGATATCGTCAATATGCGGTTAGCGCTCTGGGCGGATGCACCTGTCATATTAGTAGCTGATATTGATCGCGGCGGAGTATTTGCTTCGATTGTTGGCACCCTTGACATATTGGAACACCAAGAACGCAAACGCATCAAGGGGATTATTATC
>Ga0182742_1003645_pt1 | contig 14788 bp, 16 predicted proteins | sample eDN5th37CBELigMG_FD_128880 | JGI IMG/M metagenome (GOLD analysis project Ga0182742, IMG submission 128880) | Enriched Miracle-Growth compost microbial communities from Emeryville, California, USA - eDNA 5th pass 37_C BE-Lig MG (version 2)... ... | reverse complement strand
AAGCCGAAGACCGCTAAGGGCGACGCTTGGGAATACGGCCGGACGATGGAGTGGGCGATTTCTTCGCCGCCGCCGGAATATAACTTTAAGCAAACTCCGCTTGTGCGCGGACTAGACGCTTTCTGGAAAGAGAAGATGGAAGGCAAGGACGAGATGACTCCGGCTGAGCCGCTGGGACCGATTCATATGCCGAATGGTTCGATTCTGCCGTTCTTCATTAGCTTAGGTCTCTTTATCGCCGGCTACGCGTTCATCTTCTGGGAAGATGTCGGCCATCCGTGGTATGCGATCGGCGGATTGGCGTTTCTGTTCATTATGATGATCCTTCGTTCGTTGTTCGATGATCCTGGATATCACATCGATCCGACGGAGGAAGAGGGGGGTAAAGCATGAGCAACTTGACTCACGCCGATCCGCACGGTCATGGCTTGCCGCCCGAGGGTCCCCTCGAGCGGGCTACGCTTGAAGGCCGTAATAAAATTACGTTGTTCTGGCTGTTTCTTGGCGCGGAATGCGTACTGTTCGGTACGCTGTTCGCAACGTTTATCGCCCTTCGGAACAGCACGTTGGGCGGCCCGACGGGCAGCGACTTGTTCGATTTGATCTTGGTTGCTTGGGCAACGATCATTCTGTTGGTGAGTTCCTTGACAAGTGTGTTTGCGGTGCAGGCGATGCACTCGCATCAGGTAGGCAAGATGCAGCTGTGGCTTGTCGTTACCGTACTGCTCGGCATCGCTTTCGCGGCGCTTGAAATTTACGAGTTCCAACACTATATCCACATGGAGCACACGTTTGTGTCGAGCGCGTTCGGTACCTCGTACTACTCGCTGGTAGGCTTCCACGGAGCGCACGTTATGTTCGGGGTGTTTTGGATTACGACGCTGATTCTTCAGATTATGAAGAAGGGTCTTACAACCGTAACCGCACCGAAGGTATATGTCGCCTCGCTGTATTGGCACTTTATCGACGTCGTGTGGGTATTTATCTTCACCGTCGTCTATCTCATGGGGATTATGGGGTGATTCGGAATGTCAGACCAAACGATTAACTCAACCGTTCGCAAGAAGCACCGCCATGAAGGTCCGCGAAACCATGTGTTGGCATTCGCTTTGTCCATCATCCTGACGGCACTGGCGTTTCTAGCAGTGTCCTATACCCTGGCGGAAGGGACTCACGTTCAACATTGGTTTGTTCAAATGTTTATCGTGTCCCTCGCGATCTTCCAAGCCATTATTCAGCTGGCGTTCTGGATGCATATGAAGGATAAAGGACACGGCTGGCCGATCGTATTCATTATTATGGGTGTGGTCGTGGCTTTTACAGCGATCGCTTCGGCGTTGTTCTGGGTTTGGTATTAATATGTTGTTGTGAAGGCGGGCGTTCGGTCAAACGGATGACCGCCTTTTCTTTCTTTACGAATATTGGAACATAAAGGGGGTCCCATTGATGTCTGTGTTGGAGAACTTCACATTTGCCACGAACTGGAGTCCAATCCTGTTCACCTTTCTGTTGGGTATCACCCTATTATATTTATATATCACGGGTCCGGGGCGTTCACGTGTTACAAATTCGGAGCCAGTGCCGTTAAACAAGAAGATTTGGTTCGTCAGCGGCATGATTACCCTGTACGTTGCCTTAGGCAGCCCGTTCGATATTCTTGGTCACTTTATGTTTACATTCCACATGATCAGCATGGCTCTGGCCTTTATCGTTGCGCCGCCTATGCTGCTTGGCGGGATGCCGGAATGGCTGCTGGCGCCGATCGGGAAGATCCCTGGGATCCACCGATTGAAGTTTGCGCTTAACCCGTTTGTTACCCTTGTGTTGTTTAACTTCTCGTTCTCCATTTATCACGTGCCGAGGGTACTCGATTTTGTCATGACGAATAACGCGCTGCACTATACGTACTATGTGTGGCTCCTGATTACTGCATCCCTTATGTGGTTCCCGGTCATCTGTCCGGTAAAGGCCTTCGATACACTTCAAGGCTTTAAAAAGATGGGCTACATCTTCGCGAACAGCCTTGGGCTCATGCCGGCTTGCGCTTTGATCATATTCGCCCCATCGCCGATGTACGGCACTTACACGAGTCCTGAGTTATGGGCGATCGTGATGAGCTTGTGCATCCCGCAAGGTGCGTCTGCGGCATCGCTGCTGGAAATGTTTCCAGCGGGGGCTCAAGCGATCGGCTGGATGGAGCCGCTGGAGGATCAACAGCTTGGCGGCGTCATTATGAAGCTGATCCAAGAAGTGATTTACGGCTCGATCCTCATCTATGTGTTCCGTCAATGGTTCCGCAGGGAAAATCCGAAGGACCGCGAGGCGGATTCGATGGAGCCGACCCAAGCTTATTACGAACGTCTACGCTTGCAGAGCGATCCGTCAAAATCGTAAAACGGGATACAGGTACACACCTTCTCACCGAATGGTCGGGGGAAGGTGTGTTTTTTTTTTTTTGTGAATGGAAAATTGTTGACGCAAACCGCAACTGTGATTATACTGTGTATATAAATATAAACACATACACACAAGAACAGTGGAGTTGAGGGAGGAAGAACGGATGATGAAAGACGCATATAAGCTGTTGAAGCATCAATGGTTTACGAGCTGGATTGCGCTGATGTTTAGCTTCGCTTTTTTTGGTCTGTATGGTGCGGTTTCAGGTTTCTTTACGAATGAATGGTTACGTGAATATAACACAGGCGCGATGGTTTTCCCGGATATTACAATCCTCTGTTTTATGTCGTCGATCGGATTTTTCTTTTCCAAGGCGTATCTAAATCCATATTGGCGTACTGATACATTCACGAAAAATTTGGCCACATTACGCGCCTTGCCGATCAGCACAAAGACACTTGCCGCAAGCCGAATCCTGCAAATTTTGATTATGGCTCCGTTGAATGCCGGCGTGTTTTTTACCGCCTTCTATGTATGCAGCAGCTGGGCAAGGGAGTTTCATTTCATCACGTTTGTCAGCTTCGTCTTGGTATGGCTGTTCTTTGGGATTATATGCAGCGCATTCTTGATCTTGTTGGAATGGGGCACCAGCGGCAAAATGTATATGCTCGGAACGGTGATTGTGATTTTGCTGTTACTCGCGGCATCGATTCTTTATCATGGATTGCTGAAGTCTTCGATCATCGTCGGGTTAACTGACATGCTGCAAACATCTTTCGGCTGGTTGCTGCCGGTATTTATGATCATCCTGGCCGCGGCCGCGCTTCGGGGGACATACCATAGATTGCAGTACATTATGACGCATCGAGATATTGCGTGAAAGCTGGGGTGAAGAACTTTGATATTGCCTATCCGCATATCGCATGACAGCGCGGAGCCGTTGTACCATCAGATCGCCACGCAGTTGAAGTCATTGATTTACAGCGGACAATTGCCATCAGGCACGATGCTCCCGTCGATCCGAGAGCTGGCTCTTGAGACAAAGTGCAGCGTCATTACGATTCGCAGAGTATATCAGGATTTGGAGAGTGAAGGGCTTGTGAGAACGAAACAAGGGACAGGGACATTCGTAGCGGATGTGGAAGGAGACCGTTTAGGGAAATACCAATTGGAAATCGCGCATGAAGCATTCAAGCAAGCGTTAGAGCGCGTGAAGCATGCAGGCTTATCCGGCAGTCAAATTCGTGCGATGTTCGAGCAAGCGTTCCAAGAGGTGTTTGGAAAGGAGGACATGAAATGAATCCTGTCGTGGAGTTAAATCAGGTAACGAAGCACAGAGGGGACTTTACTCTCGGACCCATACAATTGGCGCTGGAAAGCGGGATGATTACGGCAGTCTTAGGACCCAACGGATCAGGAAAAACGACGCTCTTCCGGATGATGATGAATTTGATTTATCCCGATCAAGGCACATTGCGGCTCTTTGGAGCGGAAGTCACCCAAGAACGGGAGCTTGAGGTAAAAGGAAAAATCGGTTTTGTGGGAGATACGTTAGTTCCACTGGATGAAAAGATGACGGTTGGAGAATGGAAGCAGTTTGTTGCCGGCTGGTATCCGAGCTGGGATGAGAAGCTGTGGCAGCGTCTAGCCGAACGTCTGGAGATTCAACCGAAGAAAAGAATCAAAGAGCTTTCCACCGGTATGCACAAAAGAGTCGCCTTTGCGTTGGCATTATCGTTTCATCCCGAGCTGCTTCTGCTTGATGAACCGTCTTCGGGGTTAGACCCATTCGCGTGGCGGATCATGATGGATGAAATTCAAACCTTTATGCAAAAAGGCGACCGCACCGCAATCATTGCCACCCACATGATGGAAGAAGTGCGACGGCTCGCGGATCTTATCGTATTTATGTACGATGGCCGCATCGTAGGCATCTACGAGAAAGATAGATTGTTGGAAGATTGGAAGACGATGTGGGTGAGAGCAAGTGCCGATGTCCTGCAAGGCGCAGCCGGGGTTGTATTCGCAGAGGCCGGGCATGACGGCGTAACGCGGCTCATCACGAATGATGCCAAAGCCACTGAGGCGGAATTGCGGAACAGAAATTTGTCATTGGTAGAAAGGAAAGCTGTAGAACTGGAAGACATTTTATGGCACCTCATGGAAATCGATAAGAAAAACGCGGTGAATGGAGTGGGATCGAATGCAAGAGCTTAGATTGGAACGGGTTACGAAGCAGTACGGCGAAAAAACAGCTGTAAATGGCATTTCGTTTACGGCACATCCCGGTGAAATCTTTGGGTTGATCGGGGCTAACGGCGCCGGTAAGACGACAACGATGAGAATGGTGCTTGGACTCATTTATCCGGACGGCGGAGAGATTCTGTACGGAGGGAAGACGTATTCGAAAGAATTGAAAGGCCGTTTCGGTTATTTACCGGAGGAGCGCGGATTGTATCCGAAGGTGAAGGTGAGCGACCAGATCATCTATCTGGCGGAGCTTCGCGGGATGAAGCGGTCCGCCGCGGATCGCGCGCTGAAGGACTGGTTGGAACGCTTCGGGGTATCTGAATACTACAGCAAGAAGGTCGAGGAGCTGTCTAAGGGCAATCAGCAAAAAATCCAGTTTATTGCGGCTGTCATTCATAATCCGGACTATCTGATCTTGGACGAAGCATTCAGCGGGCTTGACCCTGTCAATGTGGAATTATTGAAGAGCATGATTGCGTCTCTTCGGGATGAGGGAAAGACGATTCTCTTCTCCAGCCACCGGATGGAGCATGTAGAGGAGCTGTGCCAGAACGTGTGCATTCTTGATCGGTCGAACGCGGTACTGCAAGGCAGTCTGCGGGACATTAAGGCGAAGTTTCCGAAGGAGCGGGTAACGCTTGCTACCGAACGGCCGATGGAAGGGCTGGAACGCGTGCCAGGCGTACTGTCCGTCACTGCGCACGCGAACGGCTACGATCTTCGGATCGACAGCGAGGCGGCTGCTCAGCGTGTTCTGAAAGCGGCGATGGAAACCAACACGGTCACAAGGTTTGAATTAAAGGAGCCGTCGCTGAACGATATTTTCATCAAGACCATTGGGGGGAACAGAAGCCATGAATAAATTGGGTACGGTTATCCGGTTTACGTACGGTTCACAGATCAAACGCAAATCATTCCTGATCTCGACATTGGTATTTGCTCTCATCATTTCACTGTTAGCCAATTTGCCCAGCATTATCGAAATGTTCAATTCTGACAAAGGTCCGGACAAAGTAGGTTATGTCGCCGGCGATCAGGCGGTGTTGGAGCATATGCAATCCTATTACACTTCTAAACCTGAAGCCGAGATTGAAATCGTTCCGGTCTCTTCGGAGGAAGAAGCGCGCCGCTTGGTGGAAGAGAAGGAAATCAAAGGCTATCTGCTGGCATCCGGTGAAACGAATGTGAACGGCGTTCCTTCCTTCCAATATAAATCGCAAGATACGATGCCCACGATCATAGGCAAATTAAGCGATGGGCTGCAATTCGCTAACCAGACGATTGCAAGGCAAGGAATCGGGTTAACCGATGATCAAATCTCGAAGCTGTTCGCTCCGGTAGCTTTGGAGCCGGTACAAATCAACAACGCGGCGACAGACGGTGACGGGGGAAAGACCGAATCCGAAGTGATGCTGGCCTATATCCTAGTATATGTACTGTTGTTTATGCTGTATATCGGCGTCATCGGTTACGGCAACACCGTCGCAACGGAAATTACCGCGGAGAAAAGCTCCCGCGTTATGGAATTGCTTGTATCCAGCGTTTCGCCGCTCACGCAGATGTTTGGCAAGATCATAGGGATTTGCCTGCTCGGATTAACGCAGATCGCATTATTCCTTGCCGTTGGCGCTGCCAATATTGCGCTCATGGGGGATGCGGAGTTTTTCTCGGAATTAAACCTGAACTTATCTGAAATTGACCCGATGTTAATTGTATACTTCTTAATCTTCTACTTGCTTGGCTATTTTATCTATGCGACTGTCTTTGCCGCCGCCGGATCGCTGGTCAGCCGGACGGAGGAGGTTGCGCAGGTCATCATGCCTGTAACCTTACTGATCGTTGTGGTGTTCTTTATCGCCTTCTACGGGCTGCAAAACCCGAATGCGCCGATCATTGTCACGCTCTCCTACGTGCCGTTCTTTTCACCGATGTTAATGTTCCTCCGTATCGGCATGTCCGATCCCGCCGTATGGGAAATTTGGTTATCAATTCTCTTATCGGTAGCAGGGACCTATGCCATGGGATGGCTTGCGGCGAAAATCTACCGCACGGGCGTACTTATGTACGGCAAGCTGCCTTCGTTTAAAGAGCTTCGCAAAGCCATGAAGGCGTACGACATGTAATGACGAAAGCCACATCGCGGCATACCCTGCTGCGGTGTGGCTTATTTTCATCAACCCGTTGTATTATCTTCGTCCCTTAATTCCAATCGAACAGGGCAATGGTCGCTGCCGAGGACATCGACATCCATGCCCGCGTCGGCGATTCGATCGGCGAGTCTCGCCGACACGAGGAAATAGTCGATTCGCCAACCGATATTTCGTTCCCGCACCTTCGGCATGAAAGACCACCATGTATATGCATCGGTGCGTTCGGGATAAAGATGGCGGAACGTATCGATAAAGCCTGCTTCCAGCAACCGCGCCATCTTCTCCCGTTCTTCGTCCGTGAAGCCGGAGTTGCCGCGGTTTTGTTTGGCGTTCTTAATGTCGATGTCTTCCCTGGCGACGTTCATATCGCCGCAGACGATGACCGGTTTCTCGGCGTCCAGCTCTTGCAAGAACCCACGGAACCGGTCTTCCCATTCAAGCCTGAAGGGAAGCCGCGACAAATCCCGCCTTGCATTCGGGGTATATACATTGACGAGGAAGAACTCGTCAAACTCCAGTGTGATCACGCGGCCCTCTTCGTCTGGCTCGCCGTTGATACCGTACCGCACAGAGGTTGGCGCGATTCTCGTAAATACCGCTGTACCGGAGTAACCTTTTTTCTCAGCATAGTTCCAATATTGATGATAGCTCTCATCGATCTCTAACTGAATTTGCCCCTCCTGAAGCTTTGTCTCCTGCACGCAGAAGATGTCGGCGTCAGCGGTTCGAAAATATTCATAAAAACCCTTGTTTACACAGGCCCTCAGGCCGTTCACGTTCCACGATACCAATTTCATCCTGACACCTCAGTCTCAAATTATCGTAAAATAACAATAGCACAGAAAAGATAGAACGAAAAATGTCCCATGCATTGGGGCGGGGAGAGTGCGGAGTGGAATACGTGTGGCTCTATTTAGCCGTAATTAACCTAACGGGTCTGATCATGATGGGTTATGACAAGCGGAAAGCGCGCCGCAGCGCTTGGCGAATTCCGGAACGCCGCCTATTTACGGTTGCCGCCATCGGAGGCAGTCTTGGCGTCCTGTACGGCATGTATTGGTTTCGCCATAAAACCAAGCATCGATCATTCGTGTGGGGCATTCCTGCGATTTTAGCCGTTCAAGCAGGAGTCGCCGTTTTATTATTTTAGGGAGGATCTGTATGAACCAGCTCATGAAATTGAAACAAGATATTACTAGATTTATGATGCTTTATGAGTTTGCATTGAAGGAAATGGAGACGAAGGTAGACATATTAAACGAGGAATTTCAATTGCTGCATGACTATAATCCGATCGAGCATACGAAATCCCGCTTGAAGTCGCTTGAAAGCATCATGAAGAAGGTGCAACGGAAGGGAATCGAATTAAGCCTTGGCAGTATTAGAGAAAACATTAGAGACATTGCCGGGATGCGAATTGTCTGCTCCTTTATTTCGGATATATATCGAATCAGCGACATGCTTCAAAGACAAGCGGACCTCAAGGTTTTAAAAATAAAAGATTATATTCAGCATCCGAAGCCGAACGGGTATCAAAGTTTGCATATTCTGTTGGAGGTTCCGGTGTTTTTGTCCGACCATCAAGAGAAAATACCCGTCGAGCTGCAAATCCGCACGATTGCGATGGATTTCTGGGCGAGCTTGGAGCACAAAATCTTTTATAAATATAATGAATTTGTTCCGGCGCAGCTGCTCCGTGAATTGAAGGAAGCGGCGCTCACCGCTGATGCGTTGGACAAGCAGATGGAACGGCTGCATGATGAGGTTGTCATGCTGAAGGAGCATCAAGCCAAGCCGGATTCTCCGATCGCCATACCGCCGGCACTCCTGGAACTCATCCAAAGATCGTAAACAAAAACATGTCTAAAGTCTATTGAACCCTCATATTATCTAGTAACTGAGATGATATGGGGGTTGTTATATATGCTAGGTTTCTGGTCTAAAAGAGTGGTTGTCATGATCGTTCTCATTATGGTGCATTTCATCGTTTGGCCGCAGCCGGTCGAGACGATGGATGTGTTTGCCGCTGAAGAGCAAGCTGAGCCGGTGCGGCATGCGGATGTACAAGCATTGCCTGCGCCAATGGTCGAAGATAAGCCGGCAGTGCAGCCATTGACAGAGCTGCCTCCTCTACAACCCCAAGGTATTGTGGAAGCGCCTCAAGAGCCGATCGACTCTCACGCTGTGTTTGCCAGCTTAGCTGCGGGCGACCGTACAGGCGGATTACAACGTGAGGCTTCATACGTAACCCCGTCACAGCCTACGGTGTATTTGACCTTCGATGACGGCCCGACGAAGCTGACGCCGGAAGTGTTAGATATATTGAAAAAGTATGATGTACCTGCAACCTTCTTTGTTCTGGGCGAGCTGGCGGATCAGCAGGAAGACATCATTCGCAGGATTCACGAGGAAGGACATGCGATAGGCAACCATACATATAACCATAAATATGAAGAGTTATACGGCGATTTCACGTCGTTCTGGGAGCAGGTACGCCGTACCGATGCCATCCTAATGGATATCATCGGCGAGAAGCCTTCTATTTTACGCGCCCCGGGCGGAACGGCTACGAACTTTGATGCGTTCTATTTCTATTATTTAGAGTGCGCGGGTTACAAGATTCATGATTGGACGATTGATTCCGGCGATTCGAAACGCCGCGGCGTACCTGCTGCCGAAATCGTCGAGAATGTGAAGAAGGCGAAGCTGACCCACGAAGTAACGCTGTTAATGCACGATGGAGCGGGACACCAGGAGACCGTGAAGGCATTGCCTGAGATTATTGAATATTTTCGCAGTAAAGGGTACCGGTTCGCCTCGATCGATGAATCGGTGAAGCCGGTCATGTTCCAAGTCCGGAATACGAAATGGGACCGCGCCGCAGACGAAGAGCAGTATAAGCGCATGATGGCGGCGATCACGAATGCGGAGAGCGGCATGGTCAGCGATCAGGTGAAGGTATTATCCGCAGAAGCTGCTGCTCCGGCTAACGCAGCTTGGATCGGCATACGCGATTGGGCGTCCGAACGCGGTACCATATCATGGGATCCTGTTATGGAAAAAGCGATTGTGGAAATAGAGGATGTGAAGGTTGAGCTTTATGCTGCAACGGGGAAAGTGATGCGATATCAAGCCGGCGCTGTACCGATGGTGATGAACGTTCAATTTACATTGGAGAATGGCCGCATTTACGTGCTTCAATCGGACTTGGAACAGCTTGTTACCCATCCGCGGAGAGTCGTTTGAATAACAAACACCTCCAAGACGAAATGTCTTGAAGGTGCCTGCCTCATGGCAAATTCTATATTACTTCAACTCAGCCAATAGTTCTTCAATCTTGGCAAGCTCCGATTGGAGGCCGCCGCCGCTCAAGTACCAGAGTGGTCCGTCCAAGTAAACGATCCGGTTATTCTGGTAAGCTGTTGTTTTCTTAATAATTTCGTTCTCGATGTCCGCTTGGATATTGGAAGTGCCTCCTGTTGCGGCCGTCCGGTCAATGACGAACAGGACTTGCGGATTGAATTCTAAGACTGCTTCAAATCCAAAGTCTGAACCGTGGGAGCTGGATTGAATATCTTCCGTTACCGGTTTGAAGCCATAAATGTCATACATATATCCGAAACGGGAGTTCGAGGCGAATCCGGAAAGCTTCCCTTCGTTATACATCGTTACGAGCGTCGTATCAAACTGGCTTGCAAGTTCGTTCACTTTCGCTAACGCGTCGTCGAATTTAGCGAGATACGCTTCTGCTTCAGCTTCTTTACCAAACATCTTCGCTGCGATATCGACAGAAGCCAAGAATGTGTTCCAGTAGTCATTTTGCGATGTGCCTATAAATACGACGGGGGCAATCTCTTTAAGCTCTTCGTAGTACGTCGATTGGCGTCCCGAGATGAAGATGACGTCCGGGTCGATCGCAGCGATATCTTCAAACAATGGAGTCTTCAAATTTCCGATATTCGAATATTGATCGGAAGAGAATTTTTCCAGATGGGCAGGCAGGCTGGAGTCTTTCGGAATACCGACAATGCCTTCAACGCCAAGCGCGTCCAGGGTATCTAGGAAGCCATAGTCAAATACGACAAGCTTCTCAGGCATTTTATCGAAAGTCACGTCTTCAAACAAAACGGTGCCTTTTTCTTCCGTGTCCGCAGAAGCAATAGTAGGGGAAACTGTCAGAGGGTATGTACCGCTGTTTGCAGTTTCAGTTTGTGTAGGAGGCGGAGTTTGGCCGCCCGAAGTGTTATTTGCAGGCGCCTCCGAAGCGTTCTGGCTGGAGCCGCATGCCGCCAATGTGAAAGCGACAACCAGCAGGATACTTAACAAGCTAACTTTCTTCATGGTTCTTTACCTCTCCTTTTTATATGTCTCATAATAATGATAATCATTATCATTGATAACGTTTCTCATTATAAGTCGAATTGAACTCTGCGTCAATAGCTCTCGAGGGGTTGAAGTGAATTTAATTTTGACAAAAAAGCAGGCTGCCCTGCTTTACGTATGTGAATTAAAATATACGCAAATGCGGCAGCCGTTTTGTTCCTGAACGGGGATATTCATATCGTAGATTTCACGAAGGGCGTCGGTCTTGATAATCTCGTGGGTAGGGCCGTTTTTGATCACTTTGCCGTTTTTCATTGCGACGATTCGATCGGAATACACGGAAGCGAAGTTAATATCGTGGAGCACGATCACTACCGTCTTTCCTAGCTCATCTACGAGTCTGCGTAAAATTTTCATAATTTGCACAGAGTGCTTCATGTCCAAATTATTCAACGGTTCATCGAGTAAAATGTATTCGGTGTCTTGCGCAATGACCATGGCGATGAAAGCACGCTGCTTTTGGCCGCCGGACAGTTCATCCAGAAATTTATCCTGCATGTCTCCAAGGTTCATGTATTCGATAGCTTGATCCACAAACTTCTCATCTTCGGCAGTCAAACGCCCTTTCGAATAAGGATATCGTCCGAAGGATACAAGCTCGCGCACGGTCAAGCGCACATTGATGAAATTAGACTGTTTTAGGATAGAAACCCTTTTCGCAAATTCATTGGATTTCCACTTTTTGATGTCATTCTGATCAAGCAGCACAGAGCCCGTATCTGCATCTAACAGACGGCTGACCATAGAAAGCAACGTAGATTTGCCGGCTCCGTTGGGACCAATAAAAGAAGTGATCTTTCCAGGCTCAATCGTGACGGTGACGTCCTCCACAACAGGCTTCTTTCCGAAGACTTTCGTTAGTCCTTTAATTTCAATCATGCTGCAGACCTGCTTTCTTTTAATAATAAATAAATGAAGTAGATCCCACCGACGAAGTTGATAATGACGCTTAATGTCGTGTTTAATTCGAAAATATGCTCTACAAGGAATTGTCCGCCGACCAACGCTACAATACTAATCAGGCTTGCGCCAAGAATGAGAATAGAATGCTTATAAGTCGAAAAAAATTGGTAAGCTACGTTCGCCACAATCAAACCAAAGAAGGTGATGGGTCCGACAAGTGCAGTGGACGTGGCGATTAAGACGGATGACAGGATGAGAATATTCATTACTATTCGATCGTAGTTGATGCCTAGGTTAATCGCATTTTCGCGGCCGAGGGACATGACATCCAACTGATCCATAATTCTGTAACCGAAAACAAAAGCAATGGCCAAAATGCCCGCAGCGACAAGCAACAGATCCTTCTTCACATTCATGAAATTCGCAAACAGCCGGTTTTGCAGACTTAAATATTCAACCGGGTCAATGAGAACTTGCAGGAAGGTTACAAGGCTGCCGAGCAATGTTCCAATAATCATACCAATCAATAGGAGCAAGTAAATCGGATGCTTATCGGCCCGGAACAAAAATCGGTACAACAACAGTGCAAATATCATCATGGCAGCGATCGCTGCGCCGAAGTTCAAATATTTATTCACGACCCAAACAGAGACAGAACCGGCGAAAAAGTAAATTAACGTTTGGACGACCTCGTACATGGAATCGAGACCCATCACAGACGGCGTTAAAATCCGATTGCGGGTAATCGTCTGGAACACGACAGTAGAGTAGGCGATGGCAATGGCGGTGATCGCCATCGCAGCGACACGAATCATTCTTCTTGGGAATGCGTAATCAAATCCGCCTTTAATATCGTAAAATCCGTAAAGCAACACACAAACAATCGCCAATAATGACAAGATTAACAGCTTCGTACTATTTTTTCGCATAAGCTCTCCCCCGAATCAGCATGATGAGGAAGATCGCACTGCCGATGACGGCTACCGTAACATTGACAGGAATTTCATAGGGATGAACCACGATCCGCCCGATGATATCGCATATTAATAAGAAGACAACCCCTAGCGCTGCTGTGTGGGGAATCGTTTTGCGCAAATGATCACCAAGGTACAACGAAACAATATTAGGTACGATCAGACCGACGAAAGGAATGACACCGACGGTTAATACAACGGTTGTGGAAATAATCGCAACCAAAATCAGGCCGATGTTAAGAACGACTTTATAGCTGAGGCCCAAGTTCTTAGCGAAATCTTCACCCATTCCGGCAACGGTGAACTTATTGGCATACATGTAAGCTAATATGATCGCGGGGATGCTCACATATAAGAGTTCATATCTCCCTGAAATCATGAGCGTGAAGCTGCCCATGAGCCATGAAGCCACATTTTGCAGAAGATCCGATTCATATCCTAAAAATGTAGTGATCGCGGATAAAATATTTCCGTACATAATCCCGATCAGAGGTACGAAGATAACATCCTTAAATTTGATTCGGTCTAAGATCTGCATAAATACGAATGTGCCCGCAAGGGCAAATGCAAAACAGAAAATAATTTGTTGAGTATAAGTGACTTGGCTGAAAAACAACATGGAAATTAAGATCCCCAGTCTAGCGGCATCGAATGTGCCTGCTGTTGTTGGAGATACAAACTTATTCCTGCTTAAAGATTGCATAATGAGTCCGGCGATGCTCATTCCCGCACCAGCCATAATAATAGCCATTAATCGCGGTACTCGGCTGATTAGAAAAATATCCATTTTATCCGTATTTCCGGACAGCAGATCGCTTAGCCGAATATCAATGGCACCAATAAACAGCGAAATGATAGAAAGAACAACTGCTGCTATAATTAACATCCAGAATCTCATCGGCAGGCCTCATATATATGTGTATTTAAGATTGTAATTGATAACGATTATCAATCTTACTCTGTATGAATTATATAGGAAGGAATGCGCATATATCAACCCTCGAATTCGTATCATTTCCTAGAAATAAACGCAATTCGATTTCTGTTCACAAATATGAAAGGAAGGCGCCGCATATAAATGAAAATGCAAGAGATTCCAGTCCATTGCGGAAGAGATTAGACCTTTCTGCCCTTGCATAAATTTCCCAAGCGGTGTTAGTATGAATGGGACATTGCAGCACAATTACACTCGTCGATTGCAGAAGCTTCTTTAACGATGTTGAAGGAGGGCACGGTATGAAGTGTAAACCATGTGAGGGCACAGGGAAAGTCACGTGTACGCAGTGCAATGGAGATGGCGTTCGTTACGGCAGAACGAAGTGTACCGAATGCGATGGGAACGGTTTGTTAACCTGCTCTGTATGCAAAGGAGAAGGAAAGGTATCTTTCTTCAAATGGTTGAAATCCGGATAACAGTGAAGGCCTGCGGGCAGCCGCAGGCCCATTTTTTTTGAGTTCTCAACTGGATTTTTTTACAACTTGCATTGTCTGTGCCTGCGGTGGTAATATTACTTCTTGCCGGCAGGGAGCTGCAAGAGAAATTGAATCTCTTGAGAGAGAGTGTTAAAAAAATAATTCTTGCAATGTTCACTCCGATGTGGTAAAATGAAATTCCTGTCGCTTAAAACGGCAGGTTGAGCAAGACAAGCTTGTTCCTTGAAAACTGAACAACGAGATGCATACATTTGATTATGTAAGTCAGCTTGTAATGAGCATAAGGTAAACAACTTT
>Ga0182742_1003644_pt1 | contig 14796 bp, 16 predicted proteins | sample eDN5th37CBELigMG_FD_128880 | JGI IMG/M metagenome (GOLD analysis project Ga0182742, IMG submission 128880) | Enriched Miracle-Growth compost microbial communities from Emeryville, California, USA - eDNA 5th pass 37_C BE-Lig MG (version 2)... ... | reverse complement strand
GCAGGCCGGGCTGTCCGGCGCCTCGCGGCAGGCGGCGAACGGGGACCGCAGTGTCACTAGCCGCCCCCCGACCTGCCGGTTCAGCGCCTCCCAGCGCGCCGCGGAGGGCCAGTCGGGATCGCCGGGGCGCTGGCGGCAGAATGCGCCGCCGGCAGCCGGCACCGGCCCGTGCGGCGCGAGCAGCCGCGCGCCCAGCATCCCTCCCGTCCCATGCACCAGGCCGCGTCTGTCCATGGGGAACATAAACGCCTTGGGCTTGCCTTGTATCCTGGGTCGTCCGATTCAGACCTCCGGGCCCGCAGGCCCTCCGGTCATCAGGGCGGCCTCGCCCGCCAGACTGTCCGGGGCGGGGCCATCGGCGCATGCAGGCCGCAAGCTGGACGGCACCGGGAACGCCGTATAGACCGCGGCCATGCCGAGCCTACCCGTTCCCGAGGCCATCCCGCGCGCCGCGCTCGTCACCGGCGGGGCGAAGCGGTTGGGCCGCGCCATCGCCCTCGGCTTGGCGGAAGCGGGCTTCGACCTCGCCATCCATTACGGCCACAGTGCTGCGGAGGCGGAGGCGACCGCCGCCGAGATCCGCCGCATGGGCCGCCGCGCCGTCACCCTCCAGGCCGAGCTGATACGGGAGGCGGAGGTGGAGCGCCTGCTGCCCGCCGCCGCCGCCGCCCTCGGCCCGATCGGCCTGCTGGTGAACAATGCCAGCACCTTCGAGCGCGACGAATGGCACGATGCCACGCGCGCAAGTTGGGATCGCCATCTGGAGGCCAATCTCCGCGCCCCCTTCGTCCTGGCCCAGAGCTTCGCCCGCACCTTGCCGGAGAGCGCTCAGGGCATGGTGCTGAACATGCTGGACCAGCGGGTCTGGTCGCTGACGCCGCATTTCGTCTCCTACACCGTCGCCAAGGCGGGGCTCTGGGCGCTGACGCAGCAGCTTGCCCTGGCGCTGGCGCCACGCATCCGGGTGAACGCCATCGGCCCCGGCCCGGCCCTGCCCAGCCCGCGCCAGAGCCAGGAGCAATTCGCCCGGCAATGCGCCTCCGTCCCGCTCCGCCATGGGACCGGGCCGGAGGAGGTGGCGCGGGCGGTACTGGCCATCCTGGCGCTGCCTTCGATGACGGGGCAGATGATCGCGCTCGATGGCGGCCAGCACCTGCAATGGGCGCCTGCCAGGGAAGCCCTGCCCGAATGAATTTCGCCCCCGATGCCGGGCGCCGGCTGCGCCTCGTCTTCGTTCGCGGCCTTGCGGTGCAGGCGCGGCTCGGCGTCTATCCGCATGAGAAGGCGGCGCCGCAGCGCGTCGTCATCGGCGTGGAACTGGCGGTGGAGGACGAGGCGGCGCCGGGCTCCGTCGGCGCCGACGACCTGCGCCGCGTGGTGGATTACGAAAGGGTGGTCCGGGCCGCCCGCGCCGTCGCCGAGGGCGGCCACACGCTGCTGGTGGAAACCCTGGCGGAGCGCATCGCCGCCGCCGCCCTGGAGGACCCGCGGGTGCTGCGGGCACGGGTTTCGGTGGAGAAGCCGGACGCCTTTCCCGATGTCGCTTCGGTTGGCGTGGTAATCGAGCGGGCGCGCGGCTGAAACGGTTCCTTCGCGCGATTTGTCCACCGCCACCACGGAAGCGGGAGCCCGGTTGCCACAGTCAAGGGGGAATGCTGTTACCGACCTATTCCCGTGACAGGTTCTTCCCATAACCCATTGAAAAACAAGATCCGCCCTGAATCTGCCGGAATCTTGGGCAGTCCGATGATTCCGGCAGAAGACAGCCACTTCCGGCACGATCCCCAAGCCGTATCCACAGAGTTGTCCACAGCTTCGGTGGAGAACCGGCGCTTGCCCCGCGGCCCCGCAGACCCCTAATCCATGTGCATGAGTCCAGCCGAAGCAGACGGCCCGGAGATGCCCGTGATGGAGGGCGTCCGGGTCATCGAGACGGCGCTCGCCACCCTGCCCCTCTCCCCCGGCGTCTATCGGATGCTCGATGCCAAGGGGGATGCGCTTTATGTCGGCAAGGCGCGGGCGCTGAAGAAGCGTGTCGCCACCTACACCCAGATCGCCCGCCTGCCGGAACGGCTGCGGCGCATGGTCCACGAGACCCGCCATCTGGAGGTCATCACCACCGGCAGCGAGGCCGAGGCGCTGCTGCTGGAGGCAAACCTCATCAAAAGGTTACGGCCTCGCTACAACATCGTCCTCCGCGACGACAAATCCTATCCCTGGCTGGTCCTGACCGAGGACCACCCCTACCCCCAGATCGGCAAGCATCGCGGGGAGCGGCGCAAGGGCGCCAGCTACTGGGGCCCCTTCGCCTCCGCCTGGGCGGTGAACCAGACGCTGACGGCGCTGCAACGCGTCTTCCTGCTGCGCTCCTGCAGCGACGCGATGTTCGAGAGCCGCGACCGCCCCTGCCTGCTCTACCAGATCCGCCGCTGCTCCGCCCCCTGCGTCGGCCGCATCAGCGAGGAGGGTTATGCCGGGCTGGTGCGCCAGGCGAAGCAGTTCCTCTCCGGCGAGACGCCCTCCATCCAGAAGGATCTGGCGCGGGAGATGGAGGAGGCGGCCGAGAAGCTGGAATTCGAGCGTGCCGCCGCGCTCCGCGACCGCATCCGCGGCCTGACCCATGTGCAGGGGCGGGACCGCATCAACATGGAAGGCATCGGCAATGCCGATGTGGTGGCGCTGCACCAGCTCGCCGGCCGGACCTGCGTGCAGGTCTTCTTCTTCCGCGGTGGCCGCAACAACGGCAACCGTCCCTTCTTCCTCAGCCACAGCAAGGATGAGGAGACGCCGGAGGCGGTGATGGCCAGCTTCCTCGGCCAGCTCTATGACGACCTGCCGCCGCCGCCGCTGGTCCTGGTCAGCCACGACCCGCCGCAGCGGGAGCTGATCGCCGAGGCGCTGTCGCTCAAGGCCGGTCGCAGGGTGGAGATCCACCGCCCGCAGCGCGGCGACAAGCGCGCCGCCGTGGAGCACGCCGAGACCAATGCCCGCGAAGCCCTGGAGCGCAAGCTGGCCGAGGGCACGGCGCAGGAGGCGCTGCTCCAGGGCGTGGCCCGCATTTTCGACCTGCCCTCCGCGCCTGAGCGGATCGAGGTCTATGACAACAGCCACATCCAGGGCGCCAACGCCTATGGCGTCATGATCGTCGCCGGGCCGGAGGGCTTCCGGAAGAACGCCTACCGCAAATTCTCCATCCGCGGCGACATCAAGCCGGGCGACGACTTCGCCATGATGCGGGAGGTCTTCGAGCGCCGCTTCGGCCGGGCGCTGAAGGAGGATCCGCAGCGCGAATCCGGCACCTGGCCCGATCTGGTGCTGATCGACGGCGGCATCGGCCAGTTGAACGCGGCGCGGGAGGTGCTGGCGGAACTCGGCTGCCACGACATCCCGCTGGTCGCGGTGGCCAAGGGGCCGGACCGCGATGCCGGCCGCGAATGGTTCCACCGCACCGGCTGCGAGCCGTTCCAGCTTCCGCCGCGCGACCCGGTCCTCTACTATCTGCAACGCCTGCGGGACGAGGCGCACCGCTTCGCCATCACCACCCACCGCGCCGGCCGGTCGAAATCCCTCACGAAAAGCGAGCTGGACGAGATCCCCGGCGTCGGCAGCGCCATCAAGCGGCGGCTTCTGAACCATTTCGGTTCGGCCCGCGGGGTGCGCAATGCAGCGCTGGAGGATCTGGAGAAGGCCCCCGGCATCGGCCCCGCCATGGCGCGGCGCATCCATGGGCATTTCCATCCCGGCTCGACCCCGGCACATGGCTAGGCCACGCACCATATGGGCGGGACCCCGCCGCGCCCAGCCGGTGTGTCCAAATCCCGGCACGTGGCTATAAGGGGGAAGAGGAGCCTACAGCCCGGATACCGATGCCGACCGATCTGCCCAACCTGCTGACTCTGTCCCGCATCGCCGCCATCCCACTGCTGGTGGGGATGGTGGCGCTGCGCCAGCCCTGGGGCGATATGGCGGCCTGCGTGGTGTTCTCCGCCGCCGCCATCACCGACTACTATGATGGCAAGATCGCCCGGCAGCGGAAGCTGGTGAGTGGCTTCGGCCGGATGCTGGATCCGATCGCGGACAAACTGCTGGTCGGCGCGGCGCTGATCCTGCTGGCTGGGCATGACCGGCTCACGGGCCCCGCCCTCTATCCCGCCATCGTTATCCTGCTGCGGGAGATCCTGGTCTCCGGCCTACGGGAATACCTGGCAGGGTTGCGCATCGGCCTGCCGGTGACGCGGCTGGCCAAGTGGAAGACCGGCTTCCAGATGGGCGCACTCGGCACCCTGCTGGCCGGCGACACCGGAGCCTCGGCGCTGCACCTGTCCTTCCTGCCCGTCTCTCTGATCGGGGAGGCCATGCTCTGGACCGCAGCGGTGCTGACCCTGATCACCGGCTGGGACTATCTGATGGCCGGGCTGCGCCATGCGGAGCAGGACACGGACAAGCCGGCCGACCCTCAGCCCGGCCCGGCGGTGCGGCCTTGAGGACCGGACCAGGGCGACGCATCTTTAACACTGCCCGGAGGTTCGGGCGGCAGGAGTGGAACATGCGACGCAACGGCGGATGGATGGGGCCCACGCTGGCCCTCGGCCTCGTGGTGATGCTCGGTGGCTGCCAGGCCGTCCGGAGCGCCATCTCAACGCCGGCGGATTCCTACAACGATGCCGGCGGCCTGTTCGGCGCGCCCTGGGGCGGCTCCCGCCCCGACATGATCGACAACAGCCTGACCATCGCCCGTCTGCGCGGCGCGGCCCCGACGACCGAGCCATTGCAGCCGGAACCGGGCAATGTCTGGCCGACCGAGGAGACGCCGCGCGCCACCCTCGCCAATCCCGAAGCCGCGCTGCGCGGCATTCCCAGCTATTCGCCGGAATCCCCGGCCGGGGTGCCGCTCGGCTCCACCTCCCGCGGCGCGCCCGCCCGGCTGCGCGGCAGTTCCAGCCCGCCACCCCCGCCCCTGCCGCTGCCGGAGCCGGAGCGCAGCAGCGTGCTGCCGTCCCTGCCGCCCCTGCCGCAGCGCCCGCCCCAGCGGAACGAGGGTCAGGTGGTGCAGACCCCGCAGGGACCGGTGGTGACCGGCGGCGGCACCGACCGGGTGCAGAGCTTCATCGCTCCCGGCCGCGGCACCGGCATCATCCAACGCGACAACGGGACCGCCACCATCATCGGCCCCGACGGCAGCGTGCAGACGGTGCCGGCCCCGCGCTAGTGCCAGCCGGACGATTCGCATGCGGGTGCTCTATTTCGCCTGGGTTCGCCAGAAGGTCGGCATTGCCGAGGAGGAGGTCTCCCCTCCGGCCGAGGTCGGTGACGTGGCCGGGCTGATGGCCTGGCTCGGCACCCGCAGCCCCGGCCATGCCGCGGCCTTCGCCGATGCCCGCCAGATCCGCGCCGCGGTGAACCAGGAATTCGCCTCGCCGGACCAGCCGGTGCGGCCAGGCGACGAGGTGGCCTTCTTCCCTCCGGTCACCGGCGGATGACGCAGCCGACCATCCGGGTGCAGGAGGCGCCCTTCGACCTGGCGGCCGAATGCGCGGCGCTGACCAAGGGACGGAGCGATACCGGCGGCCTCGCCAGCTTCGTCGGCATCTGCCGCGCCGACGACAACCTCTCCGCCATGGTGCTGGAGCACTATCCAGGCATGACGGAGCGGGCCATCACGCGCATCGCCGAGGAAGCCTGCGCCCGCTGGCCGCTCACCGGCTGTACCGTGATCCATCGCTATGGCCGGCTGACACCCGGCGACCCGATCGTGCTGGTGCTGACTGCCTCCGCCCACCGCGCCGCGGCACTGGAGAGCTGCGCCTTCCTGATCGACTGGCTCAAGACCAGGGCGCCCTTCTGGAAGCGGGAGGAATTCGCCGAAGGCGGCGAGCGCTGGGTGGAGGCGAAGGCCGAGGATGACGCAGCCGCCGCCCGCTGGTCCGCGCAGGGCGGGGCGGCTTGAGCCTCGGCCCCCTCACCCGCATCGAGCTGGCCTGCCAGGACCCGCAGCGGCAGCGCGACTTCTATGCCCGGCTGCTCGGCATCACTCCCGGCGGCGCCACGGCCGCGCCGCTGCGCTTCATCCTGGGCAGGGTGGAGCTGGTGCTGCGGCAGCGCGGCGATGCATTGTTCCCGCTTTCCACTGGTGATGCCGGGATGCTGCTCGCCTTCCAGGTGCCGGATGCGGAGCTGGAGCGCTGGCACCGCCGGATGCTGATGGCCCGCATCGCGATCCTCGACGCCCCCGGTCCCGCCGGCGCCCCGCCGCGCTGCCTGCGGGTCGCGGATCCGGAGGGCAATGTGATCGAGATCTTCTCCGCCCCCTGATGCGCGCAGGCGCGGCGATTGCAGGAGGGGCCGCACTGCTGCTCTGGCCGGCGCTGCTGAACCGCTATCCGCTGGTCTTCAGCGATACCGGCGCCTTCCTGGCGCAGACCGTCATGGGCTGGCCGGTTTGGGACAAACCCTTCATCTACGGCCCGCTGCTGCATGCCCTGCATTGGCGGACCAGCCTTTGGCTGCCAGCCTTGGCACAGGGGCTGCTGCTCTCCTGGCTGCTCTGGCTGACGCAGCGCGTGGTCCGGGGCCAGGTGGCGGCGGGCACACACCTGCTGCTCTGTGCCGTTCTGGCCGGCTTCACCGCCGCACCCTGGTTCGCTGCCTTGCTGATGCCGGACATCCTGGCCCCGGCGCTGGTATTGACCCTGTTCCTGCTCGGCTTCGGCCGGGACCGGCTGGCCCGCGCCGAAACCTGGAGCCTCGGGCTGGTGGCGGCGCTGGCCACCGCCGCGCATCTCTCGCATCTGCCCATCGCCGCGGCGCTGTTGCTGCCGGTGGCGCTGCTGCGCCGGCGCTGGCGGGTGGTGCTGCGCTGCGCCGCGCCGCTGCTGGCGGCCATGCTGCTACTGCTGGCGACGAATTGGGCAGCGCATGGGCGGGCCGCGCTGTCGCCCTATGGCGCGGTCTTCGCCCTGGCGCGGCTGGTTGCCGACGGCCCGGCGGCGCGCACCATCGCGGCGCGCTGTCCGGAGGCGGGCTGGCATCTCTGCCATTGGGCGGGGCGGCTGCCGGCGGATTCGGACCTGTTCCTTTGGCAAGGCGACGGGCCGGTATGGGCGCCCCGTCCGGATGGCGCCTCGCCCGGCGGACCGATCAGCCTGGCACCGGAAGCCGCCACGATCCTGCGCGAGACCCTGCTGCGCGAGCCCCTCGCCGTGCTGCGGGCCGCGGCGGCGAATACGCTGCGGCAACTCGGGATGATGCGGGTCGGCGACACGCTGGGGCCGGAGAACCTGCAGCCCTCCGTCGCCCGGCAACTCGCCCTCGGCTTTCCGGCGGAGGAGCAGTGGCGCTTCGCTCACTCCCTGCAGGCGCGGGGGCGGCTGCCGGATGCGGCGGCGCCCTTCCTGTGGCCGCATGAGGCGGCGCTGCTGCTCGGCGCGCTGGCCGCGCTGCTGGCCGGGGCGGCTGCGCTGCGGGCGGGGGATCGGCGCCGCCTCGGCCTGGTGCTCTGCATCCTGGCGGGGCTGGTCGCCAATGCCGCAGCCACGGGCGCGCTGAGCGGCCCGCATGACCGCTACCAGGCGCGCATCGTCTGGCTGCTGCCGCTGGCCGGGCTGCTCGGCTGGCGCCGCCCCGCCGCCATCGCTGCGGTCCCGGGCAAAGCATTCACCGATCCGTTACGCTAGGCTTCGGGTATGCCGTTCTCGATCGATCTCGCCGACGCCCTGCTGGTGGCCGGCATTTTCCTTCTCGGCGGGCTGGTGAAAGGAGTGGCGGGCTTCGGCCTGCCGACCATCAGCCTCGGCCTGCTGGCACTGACCCGCCCCCTGCCGGAGGCGATGCCGCTGGTCCTGCTGCCGACCATCACCACCAATATCTGGCAGGCCCTGGCAGGCGGCGCGCTGAAGCCGGCGCTGCGGCGGCTCTGGGGCTTCCTGCTGGCCGCGGCGGTCGGCACGCTGGGGGCGGCGGGGATGCTCTCCCGCGCCGATGCGACGGTGCTGGCCGGGATCCTGGGGGTGGTGCTGGTGCTCTCCTCCGGCGTGGCGCTGCTTGGCCCGAATTGGCCGGTGCCCTCGCCGGGGAAAGAGAAGGTGCTGTCGCCGGTGATGGGCGGGCTCTCCGGCGTGCTGGCCGGGCTGACCGGCAGCTTCATGGTGCCGGCGGCGCCCTGGCTGGCCGCTCTGCGCCTGCCGCCGGATGTCTTCGTGCAGGGCTTCGGCCTGGGCGCCGTGGTGGCGACATTTTGCCTGGCAGCTGCCCTGGCCGGACAGGGATTGCTGCCGCCGGGGCTCGGCCTTGCCTCCTGCGCCGTGCTGGTGCCGGCCTTCCTGGGCATGACCGTGGGGCGGCGGCTGCGGCAGGGCATGCGGGACACGACCTTCCGCCAGGTGGTGCAGTTCTTCCTGCTGGCGCTGGGCTGTTATCTCGCGGTGCGGAACCTGGCCTGACGCCGCCCGGGAAGCCACGACCAGGGTGGCGCCTAGCCTTCCTCGTACTCGGCGCGGCAGGTAGCGCAAGGGGTGGCCCGGAGGCATCATTCCTCCCGTCGGAACCGGACCCGGAGCACTGGTCATGCCGCCTGGAGGCAGGCGCATGGGTGCAATGTCCGGCCGAAGGGAGCTAAAGTGTCAGGATCGTTGCCATAGTCCCCGGACCGACGCAACAAAACTGCGAAAACGAGCGCCATGACCGCCACAAGAGAAACCCCGATCAGCATCACCCGGACCCGGACGCCGCGCCCCAGGCCGGACGATGCCTCGTTGTCCTTCGGCAAGGTCCTCACCGACCACATGTTCCTGATGAACTACACGGAGGGCAAAGGCTGGCACGACCCGCGCGTGGTGCCCTATGCGCCACTGACGCTGGATCCGGCCACCTCCGTGCTGCATTACGGGCAGGCGGTCTTCGACGGGCTGAAAGCCTTCCGTGGCGCCGACGGGACGATCCGCCTGTTCCGCGCCCAGCGCCATGCCGAGCGGCTGAACAAGTCCTGCGCCGCACTCTGCATCCCGCAGCTCGACGCCGATCTGGTGCGCCGCTCCTTTGAACTGATCGTCGGGGTGGACCATGAATGGGTGCCGTCCACCCCGGGCACCTCGCTCTACATCCGGCCGGCGGTCATCGCCACGGATGTGATGCTCGGCGTGCATCCGGCGGCGAATTACATCTATTTCGTCATCTGCTCCCCGGTCGGCGCCTATTACAAGGAGGGCGTGAAGCCGGTGCGGATCCTGGCCACCGACACTCATGTCCGCGCCGTGCAGGGCGGCCTCGGTGAGGCCAAGACCGCGGCGAATTATGCCGCCTCCCTCTCCGCCCAGCAGGAGGCGGAGCAGCAGGGCTACACTCAGGTGCTGTGGCTGGACGGTGTCGAGCGCCGCTGGATCGACGAGGTCGGCACCATGAACATCATGATGAAGATCGGCGAGGAGGTGATCACCCCGCCGCTCGCCGGCACCATCCTGGACGGCGTGACCCGCAACTCCATCCTGACGCTGCTGCGCGACTGGGGCGTGCCGGTCTCCGAGCGCCGCATCAGCATCGAGGAGGTGATGCAGGCCGGCCGCGACGGGCGGCTGAAGGAGATGTGGGGCACCGGCACCGCCGCCGTGGTCTCGCCGGTGGGCGAGCTGGGCTACAAGGGCGAGAGGATCACCATCGGCAATGGCCAGACCGGCGAGCTGACGCAGAAGCTCTATGACGCGATCGTCGCGATCCAGTATGGCCGGGCCCCGGACATCCATGGCTGGACCAGCGCTGTGCCGGTGCCGGTGGAAGCCTGAAGGCGCAAGGCGGGCGGGCACCGGCCCGCCCACTCCGGTCATGCGCCGCGCCGCTCGACCTCTTCCGGGCTGAGCCGGACCAGCGATTCGTAGTCGCGCATCAGGGTCTCGGTCAGCCTGCCGGGGGTGAAGTGGTGGCCGGCGATCTCCCGCACCGGCGTGACCTCGGCGGCGGTGCCGGCGAGGAAGACCTCACTGGCATCCCGGATCTCCGCCTCCGAGATGGTGCGCTCCACCACCTTGATCTGGTGCTGCCTGGCCAGGCCCATCACGGTGCGGCGGGTGATGCCGTCCAGGAAGCAGACCGGGGTGGGCGTGTGCAACTCGCCGCCCATGTTGAAGAAGATGTTGGCGCCGGTGGCCTCGGCCACATCGCCCTTCCAGTCCAGCATCAGCGCGTCGTCATAGCCCTGGTCCATGGCGGCGTGCTTGGACAGGGTGCCGATCATGTAGAGGCCGGTGGCCTTGGAGGCGGTAGGCGCGGTCTGCGGATGCGGCCGGCGCCAGGACGCCAGCGCCAGGCGGACGCCCTTCATGCGCTGCTCCACGCCGAAATAGGCGCCCCATTCCCAGGCGGCGATCGCCAGATGGATCCTGGTGCGCTGCGCCGCGACGCCCAATTCCTCCGCGCCGCGCCAAGCGATGGGACGGACATAGGCGTCGGTAAACCCGTTCCTCCGCACCGTCTCGATGCAGGCGGCGTCGATCTGCTCGGCCGTGAAAGGGATCTCGAAGCCGAGGATGCGGGCAGAGGCGATCAGCCGTTCCGTATGCGCCCGCAGCTTGAAGATGTTGCCGGAATAGCAGCGCTCGCCCTCGAAGACTGCGCTGGCATAATGCAGCCCGTGGCTCAGCACATGGAGCTGCGCCTCGCGCCAGGGGAGGAACTCCCCGTTATGCCAGATCCAGCCGTCACGATCGTCATAGGGAACCAGCGCCATGGTAGCGAACCTCCAGGATCAGCCCATTTGGCGCAATTTTCTTGCGCCACACCGCGGCACCCTAGAATCCCACGACCAGATGTGTCAATAATACTGACCAAACTGGAGAACCAGGAGACCAGATGCCAGCCATGCCGGAGGGTTCTGAGAGCAGGCCGGGCACCGAACCGGCCAGGGCGCCGGACGCGCCGCGCACCGATCTGCGGGCGGCCGGCCGCAACTTGCTCTTCCTGCGGGAAGAGGAGCTGCGGCTCGCCCAGGACCTGCTGTTCTTCGGTTATCGCGACTTCACCGCCGGCGCCGACGCCATCCTGGCCGAACTCGGCATGGGGCGGGCACATCACCGGGTGCTGCATTTCGTCGGGCGGCGGCCGGGCATCACCGTCGGGGAATTGCTCGGCATCCTTAGCATCACCAAGCAGTCGCTCGGCCGCGTGCTGACCCCGCTGACGGAGGATGGCTATGTGCGGGCCGAGCCCGGCCGCAACGACCGTCGCCAGCGCCTGCTCTCCCTGACGCCGAAGGGGGAGGCGCTGGAGCGCCGGCTGTTCGAGCGGCAGCGCGAATGGGTCATGCAGGCCTACCGGGAGGCAGGGCCCGTGGCGGTGGAAGGGTTCCGCCGCGTCATGCGCGGCCTGATGGGGCCGGAAGCGCGGGAACAGCTTGAACGCCTGGAACGTCCCTCCCCACCTCTGGCACGAACAGGCTGAGCTTCCGCCCTGGCCGCGGGGACAAGCCAAGGAGGAGAGGATGCTAGGGGATATCCAGGGGGATGCGGTACGCGAGGCCCCGGCCGAGGACGCCCCCCATCTGCTGGTGGTGGATGACGACGCCCGGCTGCGCGCCCTGTTGCAACGCTTCCTGGCGGAGCAGGGGTTCCGCGTCAGCACCGCGCCCGATGCCGCTACGGCGCGCGGGGCGCTGGCCGCCATGGCCTTCGACCTGGTGGTGCTGGACGTGATGATGCCGGGGGAGAGCGGCCTCGAACTCGCCGATTCGCTGCGGCGGGAGGGCAACAATGTGCCGGTGCTCATGCTGACCGCGCGCGGCGCCCCGGACGACCGCGTGGCGGGCTTCGAACACGGTGCCGACGACTACCTGCAGAAGCCCTTCGATCCGCGGGAGCTGGCGCTGCGCATCCGCACCATCCTGCGCCGGGCTGCGCCGCCGCCGCAGCCGCTGCCGCAGGCGCCGGTGCAGCTCGGCAACCGCTGGTTCGACGCGGAACGGTCCGAACTGCGCGGCCCGGACGGCACGGTGCGGCTGACCGGGGGCGAGGCGGCGCTGCTCTCCGCCCTCGCCCGCCGCCCCGGCGAGGTGCTGAGCCGCGAGGAGATCGCCGCCGCCCTCGGCACGCCCGAGGCCGGGGAGCGGGCAATCGACGTGCAGGTCACGCGGCTGCGGCGCAAGATCGAGCCCGACCCGCGCGAGCCGCGCTTCCTGCATACGGTGCGCCATCGCGGCTACGTCCTGCGGCCCGGCCCATGAGGCGCGGCCGGGCGCTGGTCTGGGGCAAGCCGCTGACCCGGGCGCTGCGCCCGCTGCTGCCGCGGGGGCTGCTCGGCCGCTCCGTCCTCATCATCCTGCTGCCGATCCTGGTGCTGCAGGCGGTGGCGCTGCAGCTTTTCTACGGCGGGCATCTCGATGTCATCTCCCGCCGCCTGGCCGGCGGCGTGGCCGGCGATATCGGGCTGGTGGCCGAGCTGGTCCGGCGGGAGCCGCCCGAGAACCGCCCCTGGCTGTTCCAGGAGGCCGTCTGGCGCCTGAACCTGAACCTGGCCTTCGAGCCGGGCGCCCGCATGCAGCCGGTGGAGCGGCCGGCCAGTATGCCGCTGCTTCCGTTGGAGGAGGACCTGGACCACGCGCTGCGGGAGCGCGTGCGCATGCCCTTCGACACCGACTGGCAGAGCGACCCGCGCAGCGTCATCATCCGCGTGCAGCTCCCGGACGGCGTGCTGCATGTGGAGGCGCCGCGCAAGCGGCTGTTCACCGCGACGCTCTACCTCTTCGTCATCTGGCTGGTGGGATCGGCCGTCCTGCTCTCCGGCGTCGCGGTGCTGTTCATGAAGAACCAGGTGCGCGCCATCCGCCGCCTGGCGGCGGCGGCGGAAGCCTTCGGGCTGGGCCGCGATGTCGGCCCGATCAAGCCGGAGGGCGCCACCGAGGTGCGCCAGGCCGCCGTCGCCTTCAACCGGATGCGGGAACGCATCCGCCGCTTCGTCGGCCAGCGGACGGAGATGCTGGCCGGCATCAGCCATGACCTGCGGACGCCGCTGACCCGGATGCGCCTCGCCATCGCCATGCTGCCGCGGCAGAAGGAGACGGAGGAGGACCTGGCCGCCCTGACCCAGGATGTGGAGGAGATGGAGCGCATGTGCGCCTCCTACCTCGCCTTCGCCCGCGGCGAGGGGACGGAGCAGGCGCGGCCGGCGGATCTGGTGGCGCTGGTGCAGGATGTCGCCGCCAATGCACGCCGCAGCGGCGCGGCGGTGGAGGTGACAGCGCCGCCCGCCCTGCTGCTGCCGCTCCGCCCCGATGCGATGCGGCGCTGCCTCGGCAACCTGCTGGACAATGCGCGACGACATGCGCAGGGGATCACGGTGACGGTGGAGGCGGTGCCGCGCAGCGGTTCTTCCACCGGCCCACGTGGCGAGAGCGGCAATCTCTGGGCGCAGGTGACGGTGGATGACGACGGCCCGGGCATCCCGGTGGCGGAGCGAGAGAATGCCTTCCGGCCTTTCTCCTCCGGCACACCGGGCGGCACCGGGCTGGGGCTAGCCATCGCCCGCGACATCGTCCGCGCCCATGGTGGCGAGATCACGCTGGAGGAGAGCCCGCTGGGCGGCCTGCGCGTCCGCCTGCGCCTGCCGGTATAGCGGGCGGAACTATCCGCCCTTCGGCTTCGCCAGGAAGGCGGCGAAGATCGCCTGTGCCTCTGCCGTCCGCAGCCGGGCGGCGAAGGCAGCCCGTTCCCGCTGCATCGCCTCAGCCAGCGCCGCTCGCCGGGGCTCGCGGATCAACCGCTTGGTCTCGGCCACCGCTCCCGGCGGCAGGGCAGCGAGAGCCATCGCCATGGCGGCGGCGGTCGGTTCCACCTGATCGTCCGGCACGGCGCGGGTGACGAGGCCAGCCGCCTCCGCCGCCGCGCCGTCCAGCGCCTCCCCGCTCAGCAGCAGCCAGGAGGCGCGGGCGCCGCCGACGAAATCCGCGAGCAACAGGCTGGACCCCGCCTCCGGCACGATGCCGAGCCGGGTGAAGGGCATCTGCAGGCGGGCATCCTGCGCGACGACAGCGGCATCGCAATGCAGCAGCATGGTGGTGCCGATCCCGATGGCGAAGCCGCGCACCGCGGCAACCACCGGCTTGGGCATAGCCGCCAGCGCCTCCAGGAAGTCGAAGGCGGCGGAGCTGCGCGGCACCCCCTCCCCCGACGCATCGCCGGCGAAGTCGTTGATGTCGTTGCCAGCGGTGAAGTCGGCGCCACCGGCCAGCAGCACCACCCGCACAGCGTCGTCCTCCACCGCCCGCCGCAGCCCGGCAGAGAGCGCGCCATACATGGCGCCGGTCAGGGCATTCTTCTTCTCCGGCCGCTCGAGGCGCAGCGTGAGCACGCCGTCATCGAGGCTGCTGCGGACATGCTCGGACATTCGGGGCCTCCCTGTTCAGAAGATGGCGGCGAAGGGCAGGATCTGCACCGTGTCGCCGGGCGCGATGGCGGTGACCTCCTCCGGCAATTCGGCGAAGGCGTCGCTCCGGGTCAGGGAGGTGAGCAGGCCCGCCCCCTCCCGCTCGAATTTGGTGGCGAGGGGCAGGGGCGCGCCGGGGGCGAGGCGGACCCGCACATATTCCCGCCGCCCGGCCTTCTTGCGATGCGCGAAGCGCGCTTCGGCCACGAAACGCGGCAGCGGCTCCGGCAGGGCACCGCAGAGTTGCAGCGCCAGCGGGCGCGCCAGGTGCAGGAAGGTGACGATGGCCGCAACCGGATTGCCGGGCAGCCCCAGCACCGGCGTGCCCCGGACGATGCCCATCGCCGCCGGCCGCCCCGGCTTCAGCGCCAGCCGCCAGAAGACCAACCGCCCCTG